>ERZ772883.92-NODE-92-length-105362-cov-6.831588_pt1 | contig 105362 bp, 127 predicted proteins | sample MGYA00580575_ERZ772883 | MGnify/ENA primary metagenome ERZ772883 (study PRJEB29015, sample SAMEA2737666) | human gut metagenome | biome: human gut; feature: human-associated habitat; material: faeces | place: China | collected 2012 ... | reverse complement strand
AGGGCAGAAGCTCCTAGCCCAGGGCAGCGCCCTGGGTATAATAGCAATCAGCAAGTCGCCCTGTAAGGGCAAAAGCTTTTTTACCTTTAAAAAATAAGAATATGCAAGAACAAATAAATCTTACAATTCCGAAGGGCTGGAACCAATGTACTCCCTCCCAGTTAGAAGCCCTCGCTGCCATCATGCAGGAGCAGATAGCCAAGGTAGATCGCTATCATCCCTTCGATATGCAGAAGGTGAAGATAGCCGTCTTCTTTCTCTTTGCCGGGATAAGCATCAATGCCTATCCCGACCCTCGTTTGCCCATAAATGAGCAGCACTACCTGGTAAGCATAGAGCCGCAGAAGAAGAGCCTCTTGAAGAAGCTCCTCTCCCTCTGCGCCCCCGTCCCCAGCGATTCTATCGCTGGTCACCCCCAGAGTAGCCATTTCCCCCTCTACCTCTGGCAGCTCAACTATTGGCTCTCCCCGAAAGCCAAGACCGATAATAAGACCTCCCCTGAGTACATCGCTCAGGGCGCAGGTCTTCTCGATTGGTTGGATGCAGATAGCGGCAACTTCCTCACCCGCTTCCCCTATCCGATTATCGGACAGAAAGCCAAGTGGTATCGTCGCGCAAAAGCCTTCCGTGGTCCTAACCTCGACCTCGATGGTTTCTCCTGGCAGCAATACCGTTTCGCTAGCGACATGATGCAGACCTATACCAAGTTAAGCAACAACCTGGTCAAGATGAAGCAGATGAATAAGTTCACCGAGGAACAACTCCAGACGCAAGCTCAGAGTGTCGCAAGTGCAAGAAACATGTTCCTTGCCACCATCTTTAACACCACCACCCAGTACGTCGATCCGACAACAGGCATCACGAAATACGATTTTCATTATGAGTCGAAGCAGTTCACCGAGAACGCAGGTTATTTCGTCAAATACCCGGAAGCCAACTGGCAGGTTATCCTCTTCTGGTGGAGCGGCATCATGCACACCCTAGCTCATCGCTACCCTCACGTATTCAAGGTACAGAAGGTAAACAACAGCAAGCCGCAAACCCCGATGGAAATCTACACCGCCACCACCGCTACGATGCAAAAGTATGCCGGCCTAACGGAAGATCAGATCAACACCCAATCTTATTCCCTCGTTCTCGAACATCTCGAAAGATTATCGAAAGAGAATGAGGAAATGGAAAAGATGAGGAGAGGAAAATGATGAAGATAGATTACTACTTTCCGAATGTGGGGGGTAAATCCGCAGGATTCTCCATTATTCGGCAAATCGGTATTATGTTTTTATAGCCGATGTTTGCGAGCTGAAAAGTTTGATACAGGCATATTAATAGAATATGAATAACCATCGTTTTTACCAATATCCACGAGGCGAGAATAAGGGCGGTATTCTAGATACGGATCTCTGCCCTACCATTACCATCAATGCGTGGGAGCAGAACGTTTTTCTGATAAAGAAATATGAATAATAACAACCAACCTCAATACAAGCGAGGAACGATTATCAAGAACGGAAAGAGATATGGCTTTTATCCCGATGGTTCTCTCTATCGGATATACTCCACCTCCGACCGTCCGTTTCTTGAAATCGTGGATATAGAAGGTAAAACCTTCCTACGCATCCGTCAGGCAACGGAGTTAGGCTATACCGATTGCCCAGCACCCGGTGCAGCCGATTTAAGCTACCCCTCTTCTGCCCTAAGACGTAGCCGCACCGTTGGAGGGGGTAAATTGGTGAATGCACTCACGGCTGCAAGCAGCAATCCGTTTGTGTTTGTAGAATTATAAACAAAAAAAGATTTATAGAGCAAAACAAGATGATAACAAAATTCAATTTCAAGGATAAGACCATTAAGTCTTATGCCATCCGAAAGCTGACACCTTTCGAGTGTTTCCGATTGATGGGTGTGCGAGATGATGTAATCCGCACGATGCAGAGTACCAATGCCGAGGCAGCCGAGCGTGTGCCCGGCTATAAGAGCAAGGGGAAGGCAGAAGATATGGCAGTATCAGCCAGTCAGCAATACAAGCAGGCGGGCAACTCCATCGTGGTAGATGTGCTCGCAGCCATCTATCAGCAACTCTGGTATCCGAAAGAGCCAAAGCGTGAGGCACAGACCTCATTCTTTGCCGATTTCTTCCCAGAAGACCAACTCCCTACCTATCCGGTAGATAAGAACCATGGTGAGAAACTTATCCTCACCACCTTTTCCGGTTACGACTCGCAGTTGATGGCAGCCGATGTTCTCGCCCAGCAGCACCCTGATTTCCGCTGGACGTGCGTAGGCTGGAGCGATATAGATAAGTATGCCTGTCAGATGCACAACCTCATCTTTCCGCAGTTTGCTGACAAAGCCTTGGGCGATATAACCAAAATCGACTGGCAACAGGTAAAGAATAATGTGGGGGGGGCAAGAAATCGACCTTTTTACCTATTCTTCACCTTGTCAGGATATATCGCAAGCCGGCAAGCAGATGGGGTTGAAGGAAGGTTCCGATACCCGCTCGGCATTATTGTGGCGAGTAGCCGATGCCGTGGAAGTGTTGCGCCCGAAGTATCTGCTTCAGGAGAACGTGGCAGCCCTGGTAAGCGAGAAGTTTCTGCCCGATTTTCAGAAGTGGCTTGATAAGCTCTCATCTCTCGGTTACGTAAGCCGATGGGCAAGACTCAATGCCAAAGACTATGGTGTTCCGCAGAACCGCGACCGAGTTTTCTGCCTCTCAATGAGAAAAGATGTAGCCTTCGATTACCAGTTTCCCGACCCTATTCCGCTGAAGAGAAAGTTGGAAGATGTGTTGCAGGAAGAAGTAGATACAAGGTTTTTCCTGAAAGATGAAGCCGTCAGCAAGTTCCTCCAGGCAAACGATAAAGACACCTGCGTCTTCCATCAGTTCGAGATAGAGCCGAGCCATGAGAATGCGATGGCATTAAAAGCCATCCTTACCCTTTATCTGGAAGAGACGCATCTTTGGCATTGCACTCCCCAAGAACTGCAGGAACAGCTTTCTTCCGCTCACGAGGACATCATCATGCCGCTGTTCTATGACTGGAAAGAGAACGGCAAGTTCGCAAATCCTAAGTTGGAAAGTATGTATCATCAGTTTGTGGAGAAGAAATGAGCAAGAAAAAGATTCGCAATAAGATGCCGAAATGCACTCAGTGCTCTGCATCTCTTAATTTCGTTGGTAATGAAGAGTATGGAGATAATGGTTATAAGTATCTTTATCATTGTCCGAACTGCGGTGCAGACTTAGAGGTTTTTGAACCTTTGGAAGAAGATAAACCCCAATATCCATTTTGGCAATGATAAAGGTAAGTTCTTTAAACCCGGACCCTATCTATCTTGTAGTAAGCAGATGTTTGAAATCACAGTATCAGAGAAACTCGATAGTAAATTTTCTGAAGGCTACAGGCGGTAGGGCTGCAACGGCTGTAATAGTAAGATATGATTAAAGGTTTGTTTTCATTAAGCATACATCATTTAATGCCGATAAACGTAGATAACGATTGCTTTCACTGTCCGGTCTGCACTCATTATCATAAGCTGGCATTATCCGATATTCTTCCTGGTTTAAAACGTAGGTGTAATCGTGAGGGTGCTGTAATTGTAGAAATATAGAACTATGAATAGTAATCGCCCTATCATCCTCGGCTCTTATAGTCCATCCCAAAATGGCATTATCGTGCATCCGAAAGGTATTGCCCTATGCCTTACTGGTGGGGGCAAAGGACATGATGTAGATAAACCGAAAATATTATTAGAGTATGAATAAGGTTATAATAGATAAAGGCAGCATTCCTTCTTCCGAAGAAGAAGAGGATGACCCTAATGATATGCCACCTTTCGTATTAATAGAATATGATTAAGATATTAGCCATTCACGAGGCGAGAACAGAGCACGCCAAGGAAGTACGTAAGCAAACTGGCACAAACGATTATCGGGATAAAGCCATCTTCTTTCGTGACAGCTTCCTGATGCAGTGCATCGGTACCTTCCACACGAAGGATAATCTCCTTGCCTTCAGATATGAATAAAGAAAAGTTATGAACGAAATACATACGATAGTAGTAGGTATGCTGAATACGCCTCCGTTTGATAAGCGTTTCCAGCTGGCAAAACGAGTGTATGCTGTAAAAGGCATAGCACCTGCTTGTAATACATGTGCGGGTGGTGTACTTCAGCCCAAAATATTTGTGGAATATGATTAGGCAAGCCATCATTACTCACTATCGAACCGAGGAAGCGAAGGCTTATCGCAAGATACACGGCGACAGAGGTGGTTGCCGTTATCAGGATAAGTATCATCGCCCCAGCCCCTACCCCTGGAGTAACTGCATTTCCACCGTAACAAAAGATAATCTTTTATGGCAACAATACGAATAAGAACCTGCGCAAGCAGAGGCAGAGCCGAAGGTGATTGGTACTCAAATCCTCACTCCCAAAGGTTAGAAATCGGGGGCAGCATCAGTAATGCCATCTCCTCCATCACCAAGGATTTTATGATCATTATCAATTATGAATAAGAAGAGGAGCATCTGTTCCCAGCGATTCTATCGCTGGTCCCCTCCCTTCTTTGTCCCCACCAAAGCCATAAAAATCCCTAACTTTACACTCAGAAACAAGAGAAATAGGCGCGCGTATATCGCCACCCTTCTCTCTTCCATCACATTCAGGATAATATATAAAAAGAAACGCAAAAATGGCAAGCAAAAACAAAAACAGAGTAACCAACCTGCAGCAGCTCCAAAATCGTAGTGAGGAACTGAAAGATGCAGGCTATGTAGCCGTTCGCCCGGATGCCTTTACGCCGCTTAAGAATGGCGGCGGTAAAGTCTTTTCCTGGAACGACTACGTCCACAGCATGCTCCTTACCACAGCCGGTATGTCGGCAAGCGGTGGCGACGCAAGCGGTTCTGCAGCACGTCAGCAAGTCTCCACTATCTTTGCATCGAGTGGCGGCGAGAACATGGGCAAGCCGAAAGGCGTAGGTACCGAAGGCTTAGGCTTTATGGAATGGGGTATGGCCAACCGACTGCCTAACCTTATCTGGATGCTCTCCCGTATGTCGCCTTTTACCGCAGCAGGAGTTGATTACATCAAGAAGATACTGGTAGGTCGCGGTCCAGCAGCCAAGTACCACTACACCCAGTACGTAGGCGGCAACATCACAGAGAAATATATCCCCTACGAGAGTGCCGGAGTTTTGCTCCGAGGTCAGATAGCTGACCTGAAAGCCAAGGAAGAGACAGCCGCCGAAGCCAAGCGCCAGAACGAGCAGCAGACCCAGAACGGGCAGTCTCAGCAGGAGGAGTCACCGTTCTCTGCGGTTCAATCGCAGGTCTTATCCTCCGATGAAGGGGAAAGCGAGGAGATGAAATCTCTGAAAGAAGCTCTCCGCAAATGGGAAGAAACCAATGCCCAGCTTCGTGATTTCCTGGAAAACAACGACCTGATGCAGACCTTCCTCGACCTGGCAGGAGATATGGCTCTGATGTCACAATGCTTTGTAGAGCTCCAGCTCAATCAGCGTTCCCTCGACGAGAACGGAAAAGCTGTTCCTACTGCCCAGTGGACCCCGAAGGTGATCGGTCTGAAGCACCGCAGCATCTTCACCACCCGATTGGAACGCATGGACGAGAACTACCGCATCAACTATGCCTACGTGAGCAATCAATGGCTCGACCCTACCCAATACGTCGGCGTGCAGAAAGAAGAAGACCGCAAGATAGCGGCTATCCCTTATCTCCCTACTACATCAGCCGTGAAGGATTTGCAGCGCAAGATACGCGAGGCACGTCAGAAGAACGTAAGCCGCAAGAAACGCCCTACTCGCTTCATCATGTCGCCAAGAGATTTCGGCGGTCCATACTATGCCGATGCCCTTTGGCACTCCATCTTTGCCGGCAGCATTTTTGAGTATGCCTTCACCATCGTAGATGACCGCCTTACCCGAAAGCGCAACAGCAACATCATCGGTAGAGTTATCTATATCCATCAGGACTATATCAGCAGGCTCTATCAGCAGCAGGGTGAGAAGAAAAAGAAAACCCAGGGCGAGATTCAGAACGAAATCTTTACCTCTATCAATACCTGGCTCTCTAACCCCGATAATGCAGGTCAGGCGCTCATTTCCTCTGCCTTCACGGGCAGCGATGGGAAAGAGCACAAAGCTTGGGAAATTGTAGAAATCGAAACCAAGGCAAATGATCAGGCGAATGCCGACAAAACCGAGTTGCAGGAAATAAGCAGTATTATCTTCTTTGCCATGGGTCTTGATGCAAAGCTCATTGGTAATACCCCTGGCGATACGGCATCATCGGGCGGTACCGACCTGAGAGAGCGTTTCCTGGTCAAGCAGATTCAGTTTGCCCCCTTGCAGCAGTTGATGATACGCCCGCTGGAAGTTTTGAGCCGCTTTAACGATTGGGACGAGCACCTGGTATGGCAGATAGACCGGGAGGTACTGACTACCCTCGATAACTCCAAAACGGGCGTTGCCAAGCAAGGTCAGGAATAATGTTTAATGTAAAAGCAAAAAGAAAATGATACTCTCATCAAATCAAGAACTCAGGCTCCATCTCCCCAGCAATGCCGTGGACGAGGTAGCCAACCTGCAGGGTATGCTCGACAATAGCGAAAAGGACTTCTTGAAGCCTCGCCTTGGAGCATTCCTATACGACCGTCTCTGCAAGCAGTATGCGAGCCTAGACCCTTTGGTCTTCTGTGAAGCTGTTGGTGATGGTACCTACGTCAACGACCCATGGAATGAGCTTCTGCTTTATGCGCAGCGCATGATTGTGAATGATGCGATAGCGCAGAACATCGAGAAGCAAGCCCTTTCTGTGAATGGCTCCGGTATCAATGTAGCCTCCAGCAACGACTATTCAGTAGCCACCGACAAGCAGATAGCGCAGGGCAAGGAAAGCTATCGCCAGTCTGCCATGACCTCGCTCAATAACCTGCTTTCCCTCTTGGAGGGATGGGCTAAGGAAGTGAATACACCTATGCCTATCGATGCAGCGGGCGATGGTGCAGAAGGCAGCACCCCTTCAGATGGCAGTAACCAGGGTTCCCCATCAGAAGGAACCGATGAAGGAACCGATAGCGGCAAAGATGATGCAGAAGAAGCCGAGAAGAAGCAGCATGAGGCGATAGAGGAAATCGTAACCCTCTGGCAAGAAAGTAAGTACTACTATTATCATCGGGATCTGCTTTTCCCTACTTGCGAGTCTTTGCAGCCGTATCTCGATATTTACGGCAACAGAGATAAGTTCGTCCGTCTCATCCCCGATATGCTTTTTATCCAGAGTGAATATCTGGAAGAAGCATTTGGCGAAGATTTCATTCCTCGTCTCTTGCAAGCCGATGAGAACGACAAGATGCTGAAGAAGGCACGTCAGCTGGTAGCCGCCTATCTCAAGGAGCGTACATCAGTTATCAACTTCGATAAGTTGACCCGATCCACGGCGCACAATGATGCCATCACCGTAAGGGAAAGCATTCATCGGTTGCTGAAGAAAGAGGAAGCCGAGAAGCAAGCCAAACTCGATGCAGCCAAAGCTGAGAGTGCCGCAGAAGACAGTACCTCTTCATCATCGACGAGTAACGCCTCCATCGCTTCATCATCGGATAGCAGGGACGGCATCGAAGGTTACGACAACAACCAAAAAGGTTCTCGTATCTTTGTAACACCTATTCTGTGCTAAAAAAGGCTTATTTTCGGTTTAATGTCGCATCAAGCGTCTTCAAAACTGCTTAATTTGACGTTCAATCGGGAATCAAGACTAAAACAGGCAAAAAATATTCTTAATTTTCAAATAAACATCAGAAACAAGGATTTATGGAAAATTTATCTTTACAGGAAATCATCAACATCTTGAAGCCAGCTATCGGCGCAAGAATGCTTACCCAGGAACAGAAGGATGCCTATGAGCAGGGATTGTCTCTACTGGAGGGTGCAAGTAACGCACGCTCATTTATTGAGAACTCACGTAAGTTTAAAGACTATCATCGCCGTACCCGACAGATGATCGCCTATCTCAACAGCTACAGCAACTCTCAAGCTAACGCTGCATCATCTGCTACCGACAAGCGACGTGTGGGCAGACCTACCAAGCAGGAACAGATTGAGTATGCCGAACTTCAGAAAAAGAAAGCCCTGGAAGATGCGAAGCAGTCTCTCTTCCCTAGCCTGAAACCGGACACCACCCTGCAGCCGCTTACCTATAATGGTATCGTAGCCAACCCTAACGGCGAAAGTATCGCTGCCACCATGCCCAACCTAATGCAGTTGCGTCCGTTCCTCTCTACCGCCCTGCAGGAGCAGGTGAACACCGTACGTGACCTCCGCAGCGAGATGGCAAGCAAGGCAGAACAGGCTAAGACCAGGGCTGAAGCCAACGAGAAAGCCATCTCTCAAGGCAAAAGTGCCGTCTACACCGAGGATGAGATTGCCCCTCTCGCCACAAGAGCCGTAGAAATCGAAAGCGATATTCTTCCGGAAATCTTCAAGGCTGTAGATAGAGAGATGGGCGAGTGTTATCTGCGACTAAGCGAGAAGACCGGAGACCCTGAATATATCGCCTATGTAAAGAAAACCTTTACCGTGGACCCTCAGACCCTCCGTACCCAGTTTAAGCCATTCTATGAGAAGGCGCAGTCTCGCGACCCTCGTTTTGCCGAGCAGGTAGCCGAGAAAATTGCCAACGACCGTCCGGAAGTAAAGGCTGCTCGTGATGCAGCCGCCAAGCACAAGGCAGAAGCCGATGCTCGCATCAAGTATATCCTTCGCAAGGATAAGCCATCTACCCAAACGAGAGTGAAAGGCATCAAGGAGCGCATAGACCAACTTCGCCAGGATTTCTCTGACATCGTGACCGAAGAGGAGCTTTCCGGCTATGAAGCTATTCTCACAAAAACTATAGAAGAAGCCAAAGAGGATCCCGAAGCATAATTCCCCTCTCGCCCCCGTTCCCAGCGATTCTATCGCTGGGTTCTTTTTATGTCCCCTCTAATAAGAAAAAACCTCCTATCTTTGCCCTATAAACAAAGAAGAAAAGCAATATGGCAAAGAATAAAGAAACCCCAGAACAGCGCACGCAGCGTTTCAAGACCCTTTGCGTCCATATCCTCGCCCAGAGCGGCAATTGCCAGGAATCTCAGCATGCTTTCAAGAGCACGCAGAGTATTCCGGAAATGTGCGAGGCATGGCGCAAATACTGGCACGGCTTAATCACCGAGGTACCGCAGCAGGTAATCGATGCTTTCAAGGCGGTATATCCGGAGTTTAAGGCAGATATTAACCAGGGTGGTATCTTCTATAACGAGGATTCGCCCACCGGTACCGTCCTTGTAGGCGATACAGACGAGGAAATCCACCTCTACTCCTCCCGAAAGATATACGTCTTAGGCAAGGCACACGTTATCCTCCATAATGCGGCTACCGCCCTCGTGATGAATGAAGGCTGCAAAGTAGAGCTATTGGATGGCAGCAAGGCTACCATAAAGGCAGGTTACGGTATCGCCAGGAACTATGCCCACCTGGTAACTGGCAGCGATGCAGAAAGCTACGACCAGAGTGTAGTCTTCATCACCGATGGCACCCTTCACGACCATGGGCACCAGAAAATCAATGCTTTTGGTACGGCAACCATTGATACCTTCACCGATCGCCTCATAGATTTATACGATAAAGCAAAAATAGAAATCAGAAAATGAACTCACATCTTACTATATTGATAAACGACAAGCCGGTATCTTTGCCCGATGATTTCTCAATAGATATTGAGGACCAGAACCCCGTGTTCAACGATACGGAAATGTTCTCCTATCCTTTCTCTATTCCGCTGGACGGCAACCGATGGCTGGTAAAGAACATCGAAGATATTCATGCCGCCATGAAAGCCGTGAATATGGAGCACCTGCCTACTCGCATTCATGCCGACGGATTGCCATTCCGTAGCGGTACCTTGGTCATGCAGGACGATGAGGAAATAACCGATTCACTCTCTATGAACATCGATGCCAGCACCCAGAGTTTCAGCGAGCTTATCAGCGACCTGCAATGCCGTGATATTCCTGTAAAGGACCAGATTATCATCGGTGAGAAAATCGGTAATGTGAGGGTGGATATAGAGAGCGACCCTGTGGTAAAGGTAAATGTTTTTGTTACCGGAGGTAAGCATAAGGATGATAAGACGGAAAACCACGAAATCAGAGCCGCCCACGTAAGCGTAAGCAAGGTTCTCGAACCGCAAGCACTCGGTTTCTCTTATCCTGCCAGTTGTAAGGAATATACAAGCACATCTACCCAGCATTATAAAGGTGATGCGTATAAGCTCTCAGAGCGTTCCTATCCGCAGAACCATACAGTAAATGAGCCTACCATCGCAAATAACGGTAACTATATAAACACTGCTGCTGCCTATGGCGAAACCGATGGCGCGGGCAGGGCAGCCGCTTACTGCAACGCCCGTATCTGTTACAAACATCATGGTCTTGATGATGACAAGAAGACGGCGAGCGGTGTTATTAGTACGAAAGACTGTACCTGGACGAACGAAGACCTTTACCCTTATTGGGTATTGGATGCCAAACGTCCGCAGTCGGGTATCTGCTTCTATGTGCTTTATTTCCTCGATTGCCTCTTTGACTATCTGGGTGTAACTTTCGATAAGCGAGCCTTAATGCAGATAGAGGATTTGAAGCATCTTTGTTTCTTCACGACCGTATGCAGCTACGATACCGTCAGTTACCAGTACGACGAGGAAGATCCTACAGGCGCAAAACAACCTAATCTTCACCCTCACCATGGTACTTATTACCGAAAAGACGATGCCGAAGTCATCGCCAAGAAGAAGAAAGCTGGCGAAATCAAGACGGGTTATTTCCAAAGCCAGGAGCATATCAATTCATGGCTGGAAAGCCGTGGTTGCGGTGGAAAGATTAATATCGTAAAGGCAGAGAATAAGGACGTGCAGGAATTAACACTCCACACACCTGAAGGCACCACCGAGCATATACAGGTTGGTGAGGTTCGCGATGATGGCGGCAAGGTTACTAGTATTAGCATCGAGGCAAAAATCAGCAAGTTCAAGGTACAGGCAAACGTGCTTAATATGGTAGCCAACAGCGGCAATTTCCCTGATGAGAGCGTAAGCACCGTAATCTCATCTCTTGAAAGTGCCTTTGGTATCAAGTTCTCGTATGATTACGAGCAGAAGAAGGTAACAGCTTATCTTACCCGTGATGTGTTGCGCAAGAGCGGTAATGAGGCAAGAACGTTTCATGCCAACATCCACTCCATGGTCCCGATGACCGAGAAGATTACAGGTGTGCGTATGCGCTATTCTGCAGAGAGTGATGCAAAAGATCAGCGTCAGAATGTACTCGATAGCCGTAGAAACAAGAACATGGGTTATTCTACCGATTATGATTACATCGATTACCCTGCGCCAGATAGTGGCGATAACTCCACCGTCTATAATCTCGACTACATCGATTTCTTCCATAATCTGAGTAGTGGAGATAAGCATTGTTATATCGACCGCAAGACTGGCAACGCTTATCGCGTAAAGGTGAATAGTGATGCAACCACGACAGCCGACTTGAAACCGGTACTCTTTGAGGTAGGTCAGTTTAAGGGTGTAGAATATGGAGATTGCAGCGATGAGAACGAAGATTTCATTCACGATATTTCGGTAGATTTTACTCCTGTTCCGTTCAATGATGTGAACTATTTCAAGGAGATAGAAGCTGCCTATGGCTCTCACGAGGCAATCGACTCCTACAACGGCAAGAAATATGGTGTAACCATCGCCGATAGTCAGCCTATCCTCTGTGCTTATGTAGATGAGGATATGGAGCATGAGTTTGTGGAGCAGATTATCAATCAGACTATCTCTACTGCTTTCTGTGATTTCTACATGCAGCAGACACTATCACTCGTAGAAAGCTACGACCCGTCGAGCACCGATGATGGCAATTCTCCGTTGCAGGATGATTCACGCTGGGGATATGCGGTTGCTTTGATGCGAGGTGGTGGTAGCGATGCTACCCGCCAGTCTTACGATTATAATTACGACCACTTCGGAACGTCCAAATGGCGTACCGTATCTGGTAAGTATGCCCTGGCATGCGATTCACTGGATATGATGGGCAATGAATTTGACTATAATGGTATTCAGGAAGGAACGGGCGAAGGTGAAAAATTCTCGCTCAAGATACGTGCTTTCAAGGAACCATCGTGGTTAAGTGATCCGAAGTATCAAAATGTAGTACTTTGTGATAAAGATGAGGTAGATAAAAATGGTAAGGTGGTTAAGAAGGTCCGTTCCCGCGGCTTATTTGATACCTTCGTCCTCCCCTACGCCTATTTCCTTCTGAACAGAAAGAAGTTTATGGTGAGATGTACCACTACCGTAGCGCAAGTGGCCGATATACCGAACCACTGGCAGGATTGGTGGAACATAGGCGGTATGAAATGCCTCATAGACAAGGTGAATACCACCATCGATGCCAAGACGGGAATGGGCGAGGTTGAGTTAACAGTGTACGCCCTGTAAGGGCAGAAGCTCCTAGCCCAGGGCAACACCCTGGGTATATAGGATGTGGTTTATGTCGCCCTGTAAGGGCAAAAGCTTTTAAATAGAAAATATGTTTTATAATATAAAAACGAAATAAAAATGGATAAAAAGATATTGATTACCGGAACTGGTATTCATTCTGCCCTAGGCAGAAGTACAAGAGAAGTAGCCATGAACCTCTATAAGGGTAAATGCGGATTGCATCACGACGAATGCCGCGATAAATACAATTCCGATTTATGTGGCAATGTACCTAGTTGGAAAGCAGAGTGTCTGGATATACTTACCCATGCGCAATACGAATGTATGCCTGCACATGGTTTTTATGTGCTCGATACGGTATTCGAGGCGCTGAAGAAAGCAAAGGTCAGTAAGGAGTTTCTTGAAAACCATAATGTTTCACTTATCGTAAGTAACGACTCAGAATGTTATGAAAGCAAAGTTGTGGTCTCTCACGTAAAAAAGAACATCTCTAATCGTAGACTTCCGGTAACAACCCTATTCCGTTCACTTAATTCCACTATCAGCATGAACCTAGCTACTATCCTCGGCATTCATGGTTTATCGCTCACCGTAAGCGCAGCCTGTGCCGGAGGGGGGCATGCCATTGGTCTTGCAAAGATGCTTCTCGATAGCAAACAGACTGAAATGGTAATTGTGATTGGCGCGCAGGAATGCGGATCTCAATACTGCATGGAAGCTTTCGATGCCCTCGGTGTCTTCTCACCTGATAAAGTGCAGCCGTTTGGTAAAGGCAGAAACGGATTGGCACCATCGGGCGGCGCAGCCTGCATCATCCTCGAACCATCGGATAGTCTTCGATTGAAAGAAGAGAAGGTGCCTTCCTTCGCTTCCCTTTCCGGTTATGGTTTCTCTTCAAACGGCAAGGCTATCACTACCCCTGATACCTATCAGGAAGAAGTGTCGATGCTGAATGCCATCGAGAATGCAGGTTTGGATGAAGGCATGATAGACGTAGTACTTGCTCATGCTACAGGTACCCCGATGGGCGATGAAGCCGAGGCAAAGGCAATAGAGAGAATTTTCCCTATCTGTCCGAACGTAGTAGCTACAAAAGGTATGACGGGTCACGAGTGTTGGATGGCAGGTGTATCGCAAGCCGTACAAGCTACCATCATGCTTACATACGGTCGTCTGTTCCATGCAGCCACTACCGAGGAGAACGCCTTCCCGAAATTGAACCTGGTGATGCGCCCTAAGTATTATTCCCCTCATCATATCCTCTGTAATGCCTTTGGATTCGGAGGTACAAACTCCTCATTCGTTATTTCGAATGTTGAATGTTGAGTGTTGATTTAGGCTAGTGCCTTCGCGCCTCCGTTCCCAGCGATTCTATCGCTGGTCAGTTACTAATAAAAAGCAAAAAAAATATGAAAAAAGAAGAAATAACCTCTCGCATTATCACCATCGTGAACAGCCTGAAAACATCATGGGTAAAGCACGAAGTAACCACTGCCTCTAATATCAGAGACGAGGTAGAACTGGAGTCTATTGATTTCCTCGATATGATCCAGCAGGTGGAAATGATGTTCCATATCAAGATTACCCCGGAAGAGGCGAAAGATTGCAAGCTCGTTTCCGATGTAATTGCGCTCGCCGAGCGCAAAGTTAACAATTAAAAGTTTATAGTTTAAAGAGGCTAGCGCCCTCAAGCAAGAATGCCCTATAAACTATAAACTATAAATTATAAATTATTTCTTATGGCACAGAAAATCAATCTCACATCGGGTTCTGTATTTGCCGGAAACCCGATAACCTTTACCATCACCCCTTCCGTGGCTACAAATCCATCCTTCCATCGGGTTATCGTGGAAGTGAACTTTGATAATGGTACGGGCAGTTACGAAACCAATAAGCTCACGATCCCCGTTACAACCGAGAGAAGTGATGTATCGCTCGATATATCCTCTGCTCTCCGCATAACGCTGGATAGCTACAAGTATACTGCCATTCCATCCACCTACCCCGTGGTAAGCTGGTACATCAAAGCCTACGATGAGTATATGGATAACAACGGTGAGGTGCATACCGGTGTAGGCGAGGTCTATTATCCAGCTGATGGCTCGAAGAATAAAGGTGAAACCAACCTTCGCTGCATAGCCGGAGCCTTCAGCGATATAGAACGATTGAAATCGGGCGTAACGAAGGCTGTCACCCTTCTCTCCTGCAAACCGACTGATACCCACGAAATAGCCGTTGTAGGCGAGAGCTTTGTTTATCCTGTCTCCTATAGCGCAGGGCAGAACTTAGCTACCAGCAGCTCACTGACCGCCCCTGTATCTAGGGAGCAGGAAATCACGAAGGAAGGTGCGCAGAGCATTCAGGGGCACCCTATCTATGCTCTACCATCCTCTGAAGCTGAAGACCGTACCACCTTCCGTTTCATTAACCGCTTCGGTTGCCTGGAGAGTATCAGCGTGCCGAAATCCTACTCTCAGAAGATGAGTGTCGAGAGCACGCAATATACGAAAGCTATTCAGGAAACCTTCAATGAGTTCTCCCGTTCGGCTATTCAGAAGCAGAATGATCGTGAAAGTTGGCTCTATCAGAGCGACCCGCTCACCAAGTCATGGCAGCAGTGGTATCTCCATGAGTTCCTGATGTCTAAGCACGTATGGTTAAAAGCCAATGATGCCTGGCTTCCTTGTATCATCAATCTTGAAGATGAGATAACCATCAAGGACGAAACCAACAAGAATATGTATTCCGTTTCCTTTACTGCAAAGCTCGGTATAAACGGCGACCCCTTCGCCATTTAAAGGTAAAAAGGTAAAAGAGTAAAAAGGTAAAAAGAACCTTAACCGCCTTGCGCCTCCGTTCCCAGCGATTCTATCGCTGGTTCTTACCCCGCTAGGCTTTTTTACCTTTTTACCTTTTTACTCTTTTACCTTTTCTTTTTGTCCCCACTAAAAAAGCGAAAACCTTTATCTTTGCCTTATAAATAAATAAAAATCCAAACAAAAAAATGGCAACAGAAGCAAAAAATACAAATTATTGGATCTCGAGCACTGCGCTCTATATCCAGCTAAATTCGATGGGAGAGCCTGACTACATCCAGTGTAGTGTAGTATCGGGCGCTTCAGTCCTCTGCTATATGAGCGATGTGCCAGGCTTGGGCTATGATGCCGGTCACAACTATCAGCGCTGGACGCTTGCTGCCTACCCTTCTATCTTCCCCGATAGCGAACGGAAGTATGTGTATATCGCCATTCCCCGACAGTCTACCACCGATAATAACCAGGCTATCGTCGTGTTCCCTGGTCAGAAGATAGATATATACGGTAAGACTATTCCATCTTCCGGAACTGAAGGTGTGCAGATAGGTAACGAGGCTTATTACTATATCTTTACAGGCGGTATCATATCTGCTGTAAAGACCGATGCCGACAATACCAGAAAGCGAGAATGGGAACAGCATTTTGATTGCGGAAAACTGGCTACCGACGAGGCTATAGCCAGTGGTGGAGAAGGCGCATGGTGGCGGTATAATTCCGTATCAGATACCATCACCTTCCTCAAGGAGATTCTGAAGGCAAACTTTAATGAATTGTCGGCAAATGTAGCTCGCGTAACTAGTCTTTTCCTGGGTGGGCATAAACTGAAGGGCGTTGCTGACAGTAACGGCACCCTGGAAACAAGCGACGATACCGTAGTTACCCCTCATTATCTCGGTCAGTTCGGTGTGAAGCATTTCCTTGCCAAGGATAAGGATGATACGGCCCATGGCACTATCACTTGGGAGAAGGTGCAGAAGTTCTTTAGTGGATTGCTTATCGGTAACTCCAACAATGAGAACGGAGGCTCGTGGACTACAGATGCAGAAGGTCGTTCACACCTCATCACAGATTACTTGGAGGTAAGAATGAAGGCTATCTTCGAGGAGCTGGTCATCAATAAAACATCCACCATCGGTGGTAAGGAGATAATCTCTCCTACTGGTGGCGTGGTGGCTCATAAGGTAGAAGAGGTTACTGTGACATACAATAATGTGTCACAGAAGGCTTATCGTTGCTATTTCTTAGCAGAGCAGGATGGTGATGAGGTAGATAACGACTTCGCGGTTAACGACCAAGTGCGCTCGGAATCATTCAACGTTCGCAAGGGCACTTATCACAAGGCTGGCAATCACTTTTACTGGCGATTGGTAATCGGTCGTGATGAAGACCCTGTAGAGCTGGAAGGAAAGAAATATCATTATATCGACCTCTCTGATACCGATTGCGCTACGGCAAGCGATGTTCCTGCTAAAGGTGATGTGCTCAACCAGTGCGGTAATAGAACCGATGTAGAACGTCAGAACTGCCTTATCTTCTCGGCGGTAGATACCTATTCGCCATCCATCAGCCTCTATCACGGCATCAATAGCTATTCCTTTGCAAACAAGGAGTATGTAGAATATGGCGTGAATAAGCAGACTAACAAGGCATTCTTCAACGTCTATGGTGATATGTATGTAGGCGATAGACCTACAAAGGAGAATGGCTATGAGGGCAGCTCTTATATTAGATATGATAGCAGCACTAAGCAACTGTCTGTTAAGGGTAAGATTTCCGCTAAATCCACTGTGGATGGCAAGGAATTGTCTCAGTATATCAAGGAGAACACCGATGATACCGTTGCCAACGCAGCCATAAAGGCAGCAGAAGATGCTCAGAAGGCGGCACAAAACGCACAGAAGGACATTACGATCCTCGGAAATACGGTCACTGGTAACAAGAAGGAATTTGATAATTATGTTACCAATGGCTACCTAGAGCCTTCCGAGATTGCGGCAATGGCGCAGGATTCTAAGCGACTTGAGGATGATTTTGCGGCAGCACAGAAGTCGTACAATGAGGTGAAGGAAGCAGAGGTGCTGGCGAACACTAATGAACTCATTGACCTCAAAACCGCTTTCGATACACTCACTACAGCCAAGACGGAACTCGTCACGTATCTCTCCGATATTTCGGCAAGATATAATAAGGCTGATACTAACGGCAAGGAAACCATCGTCTCAGCCGTGGGAACGAAGTTCACTAATTTTCAGTCTGCCTATGCTTCTTTCTACGACAAGCTGGGTCTGGCGAACGCATATATCACTAGGAAGATATATGGCGACCTCGGTGTAGTTATCGGTGACGTGGCTACCTATCAATATCTGAAAAAAGTGCTTGCCGATGGTGTGGATACGGAAATCAATGGCGGATTGATTCTTACCAATCTCATCGCCCTGCGTGACCCTGAGACCAAGCGGGTGGAGAGTGGAATTAATGGTGTTATTGACAAGACGGCGAAAGGAAACGGCATTGCTACCTGGTGGGGTGGATATATGAACGATGGTGAGGTGGTTGGCTTCGATAAGAAGGAAGATTATTCAAAACAGGCAGCTACCTCTCTCGTCCGTTTTGATGGTTCCGGCTATATGGCTAATGGCGCTATCTGGTGGGGAACGGATGGTAAGGTTCACGCAGACCCTACATCGTTTATCATCAGCGAAAAGAATCTTGGCGCATACCTCACCTTCTTCGAGCCGACTTGGAAGGAAGGAAGTGCAGGAACGAGCGTTGCTGACCTTGTGTCTTTGAAGCCAAACGCTCCATTCTCCAAACTTGGCGTATCGGGCGATGCTACATTCGAGGGCGCAATCTCCTTCCATGGCATTAAGATAACGTATGATGCAACCAATAAGGCTATCAAGATTGATGGTAATCTCTATGCCACAGGCGGTATCACGGCATACGGAGCAGGAGCATCTACCACGGGCGGTGGTGGCGGCTTGATTGCAAGCGTAATCAGCTATGCGAGAATCATAGAGGGAAACTATACGGATGCGGACTTGACTAGCATTCCGAATGCCTATGCTATAAAGGCTCTCAGCAGCCGAATTGACAATATAGCATCAGAGCTTGGCGGTCTGAGCCTTTCTTGGAATAACATCACGGGTAAGCCATCAACATTCACACCTAGTGCGCATACCCATAAGTGGACAGAAATCACTGACCGCATCACGAAGGTAAGCCAGCTTACTAACGATGCTGGGTATCTGACTACCCATCAGTCTCTCGCAAGCTATTATACCAAAGCGGAGATTGATGCAAAGGGCTATACTACCAATAAGGGTACTGTTACATCTGTAGCACTTACTCTTCCTACTGGTTTGACTTGTGCAACAAAGACTATCACAACAAGCGGTACGTTTGCCATTAGTCTTGCCTCGGGTTACTCTATTCCTACTACTGCAAAGCAGACAGCTTGGGATGGTGCGGTATCGGCAAAGCATACTCATAGCAATAAGTCTGTATTGGACGGCATTACATCAACGAAGGTAACTTGTTGGGATAGTGCCTATGACTGGTACGCCCTTATAACTACTGACGAGGAGACTGCGGACGGTGTTATCAATAAGTGGAACGAGGTGGTTAGCTTCCTCGCAAATATTGCGCAGACGAATACTTTGAGCGGTATTGTTGACGGAATCAATAAGTCAATTTCTGATGAGGTGACAAGAGCGAAAAAGGCAGAAGGGGTGAACGCTTCGGGCATATCCACCAACAAGACGAGTATCACCACCTTGCAGGGCTACTTTACAAGCGGTTCAGCGAAAAAGGCTCTCCAGCTCACGAATACTCGCAAGCTTTGGGGTAACTCGTTTAACGGTACTGCCGATATTAACGGAAGTATCATCGTGCCTGACGGAAAGTACATCTCCATCGGCAACATAAAGATGGAGTATGATGCAACCAATAAGGCGTTGAAGATTACGAACACTACGACTAACGAGGTGGCAAACCTCTATACTAGTGGTGGTGTTTCTGCCTATGGTGTTGGGACATCCTCATCCAGTGGTGGCGGCTTGAACGGCAGTGTGAAGAGTTATTCAAATGCCTTGAAGCTTACATCAGAATCGCTGAGTGAGATTGCCTCTGCCTACTCCATCAAGGCTCTTGATTCTCGTATCTCTAGCCTAGAAGGAGGCTCGGCTATGGACGTTAGTGTTAGCGGTAGTGGAAACGCAGTGACAGCCATCAGTAAGAGCGGAACGACTATCATCGTGACAAAGGGAACAACGTTCTTGACTTCACATCAGAGCCTTGCGAGCTACCTTACTAAGACTGACGCTGCCAGCTTGTATCAACCGAAGGGAAACTACCTTACCGCACACCAATCGCTCGATGGTTACGTGAATGCGATAGCAGTTAGCGGAAGTGGAAATGCCGTTACTGCCGTTACAAAGAGCGGCAAGACCATCACCTTCACAAAAGGCTCTACATTCTCGCTCAATGGGCATACACATACTTTTGCAAGTTTGACCTCTAAGCCAACAAGTCTCAGCGGATATGGTATCACAGACGGCGTGAATGCCGTTAGCGTAACAGGTTCTGGGAATGCGATAACAACCGCATCTATCAGTGGGCATACCTTGACCTTGACGAAGGGTAGTTCTTTCAGCTTGTCTAACCATACTCATTATGTGGGAACGACACAGGTGCAGGGCAGCAGTGCCGAGCAAGCCTTGACAGGAATCACCAAGATAGACAACATCTTGAAGTTGTCAAAGGCTAGTGTCACCGTCAACACAAGTTACAAGGCAGAGCAGAATCGCTTGGTGATTTATGGAACTACCTATGGCAACGATGCAAACTACATCAAGTCGGCTGGAAAGCTGTCCTATGGCGATGGCGGTCCGCAATTGGTTTTCTCAACTAGCGATAACCCTGATGCAAGTGGCGTTCAATCGGCTGCATTGGTTTATACTGACCATGACACTATAGGAGCAGGTGTAAGCCTTTCTTTCGTTACGAACCAAGGCGATGCTTACTTCATCGCTCCACACATCAAGGCACTCACGGCGTTCCAAGGAAACCTTGCGTGGAGCTATATCACCAACAAGCCAACCACTTTGTCGGGATTTGGCATTACGGATGGCTTGCGCTCGGTTACTCAGCCAAGTGGAAGCAATGTGTTCGTGACTGGCATATCCACCAGTGGAACAGCCATCACCTACACCAAGAGCTACACGAAGAAGAGCCTTTCTGCGGTGGGCACTTCGGGATGGACTAACGCATCGATCGATGGCAACATCATTCCTGACATGAGCTTCATAGCTTACTGGAACGGAGCATATAGTGGCACTAGTTCAAACCTCGCCTATTGCAACAAGGGTGCTTTCGGCTCGTTTGCAATCAAGAACAGCCTTGCCTTCTCAGAACTCACAAGCAAGCCGACAACGATAAGTGGGTATGGCATTACTGATGCTTATACGAAGTCACAGGTGGATACCATCGCCGCAAAGTACTTGCCTTTGACAGGTGGAACGCTCACAGGTCAGCTTAAGATTGAAGCTAGCGCATTGAATGGTGCTTACAATGGATTGCGCATTGGCGATGATTGCTACATTGGTGATTGTAACTTTGGCAACACTATCGGCTTGATGGGCGTTGGCAACAACAACGCAGGAATGGTGAAGTTCGGCAAGGGAGGTATGCAATTCGGTTACAACGGCTTGAATCACATAGCTTCGACTACCGCACAATGGACAAACCTCAATGCGGATTTGCTCGATGGTTGGCACAAAAACAACATCGTATGGTCGGGAGCGGTAAACAGCAACACCGCAAGCCTTTCCCACTATTGGGCGAAGTTGTTTGACATTACCGTCACAGGCAACCAATATGATGATAGAAATTTCACGTTCCTCTTCTCCAACGGATATAACGATACCTTTTCGGTTGTCGTGTTGAGAATCCGTCAGAATGGAGCGAAGGACTCTGGGGCATATAACTTTTTCATATCCTTGCGTGAGTTGGTTGGAAACATGTCTTCAAGGTTGCGTGTGTACTACAACAATGCAACTGGCAATGTTCAACTTTGGGGAAATTGCCAACGTCAATATGGAAGTCTGTCTTACACAATCATCAAGAAGACAGGACGCACGTCTGCCGATTTCACAAGCCAAGGAACTTTGGTGACAAATATATCGTTCTCTGCGGCTCAAAGCTTGCCAGCAACCACAGGGGATAGCCCTTACACCTTGCTTGATGGTGCTACGAGAATTGGCATCGTGAATCAAGCAGACCAACTTGTAACGGCAAGAACCATCTGGGGACAGTCGTTCAACGGAACGGCTAACGTGAGCGGTGCTTTGAGCGGTGCGACCACCATCAGCGCAAGCAACACCATCAGTACCACCTTGCAGAATGGTGCGCTTAAGATTGGCAACAAGTTAACTCCTATTAGTGCCATTGATGCGCAAGTTATTTTCAACACAGGTGCGGCTATTCGCTTTGGCGAGACAAACTGGGATTGGAATCAATGGGCTGGTCTTAAATATACTCATTCTAATAAAACTATTTATCTTGGTATAGCTGATAATTCTGTGTTTAATGCTAATGGTGCACAAAGTAATGGTACACTTAAATTTCCAGGTATTACAACTATAACTCCTGATGGTGGAGCTAGAATTGGAGGTAGTGGTGGTGATTTATATTTAGGTAATGCTAATAATTCTGGTTTTGTGAAAGTTCAAGACATGTGTAGTCATAATGGTTCTAATTATTGGTATATATATCAAAACGGTAATGCTCATTTTAATAATATTGTTTTAACTGGTATTACTATCAATGACACTGCTACTATCAATGGCACTGCTACTATCGGTGGTAATTTATCAGTTACTGGATTAATATCTAATAAAGGTATACTACCTGCAAATTATGAAGTTAATAATAAAGGAACTAGTTGTTATGTTTCAGCTGATGCTTTATGTTCTGGAATTACTGCTATTACTGATAGTATACAAGTTAATCAAGTAACTATACAATATTCTAACGATAGCGGTAATAGTTGGACTAATTATCCTATGAGCAATGATGCGAAATTTAATATGTATGCAAGTAATGCAGGTTTGACTCAAGTTTGGTTAGGTTATAATGTTATCACTGGTAATAATGATGCTGAGAAATTAGCTCAAGTAAAAAAGAATGAATTGATAGTTTCATTTTATATTTCTAATAGTTGTTATGCTCAACCTTATTTTGCTAGTGTTGATATATCGAATGGTATTGATACTATTTGTACTGTAGATATACTAAACAATAGTGGTGCTATAGTTGAAACTTTTACTAAACATATGACTGGATGGAATCAAATTAATTATATAAGTCTATTACATGATGGTAATGCTGGTTATGGTGTAGGAAATAATGATAGAAGATATATTAGATTTAGATTTAAACATGACCAAAAGACTACTGCTTTACGTAATACTGTAATAAATAAAATACGAATATTTTCTTTTACTAAGTATTCATTTCCTACTGATAGATTTATGGGTCATACAGGTCATATATATAACTTTGATTATAATATGAATACTTACTTCCCTAATAGCATTCTTGCTAAAGGTGGAGTTACAGCTTATCAATCTTCTGACATCCGCTTGAAGCAGGATTTGCGGAAGCTGGACTACTTGGGTATCATCAAGGCAATGGGTGGCACTTATGGCTTCGCTTGGAAGAAGGACAACACAAGGTCTATCGGTTGGATTGCCCAGCACGTCTTGCACAACCCTCAGTTAAAGGACATCGTGGAGACGGACGAGAAGGGCTACTACAAGATTAACTACTGGTCTCCGAAGCTGATTGCAACGGCATTCGGTGCTATCGAGCAGGTGGGCGATGAGGTCAGCAGGTTGAAGGCTCGGGTGGTCTTCCTCGAATCAGAGGTTCAGCGATTGAGTGGAGATAAGGAAGACTGCAACAAGAAGAGATTAGATAACAAGAATATTAATTCATTAAATTAGATTAGAAAATGGAGAATTTAAAGATTAACAAGAAAAGTGAACAGACAACCGCCACTTATACCAAGGGCGGCTATCGAGTAGAAATCACCTACAATGTTGACAAGACGGGTGGCAACATCGAGAGCATCAATATGAGTATCTATGGTGACCCAAATGGTAATTATCTCGGCAATGCGAACGCTAGCTACAACGGCAGCGAGCTGACCTATAACATCAGCGGTGTTCCGCAGAGCAAGCTCAGTGAGGTATCAGCATTGATTAAGGAGGTCAATTCCGCTATCGCCGCTAATATGGCAAGCGAGGCAGCAGAGTAAGTATTAACGCAGGGTGGCTCTTATAGAGCTGCCTTGCCTAGTGTTTTAAGTTCTAAAGATTAAGCGTATGAAACGATTTATATTATAGCTTGCGAAAGTGTTCAATGTAACAGTAGAGCGAGTTGTAACAGAATTAGAAAATGAAGTTGAATATTTAAAAAATAAAGATTATGCCTTACAATAGCGATAGTGGAATTATTAGTGCTCCTGTTAGCATTAATGATGTTAAACGAGCTCTTGGAGAGAGTAGCAATGACCTTGCTACTCTTTGTAAGAGTGAAAATATAAATATATGGAGTAAGTATAAACCTATTAGTTGTAAAGGTGAATTTAAAGAATATCCTATTAGAGAAGACTCTGAGGAAATAGTAACATCTTCATATAGTAAATTCACTTGTGTTGTTCGTTGTGGTATGAATATACCTATGGACACTTATAAGAACTTACGTAATAATTATGGAGGAGAAGGTTTTGCAATTAAAGCTTGTAACAACCTTTATAAAGATAATGTATATGGTTATAATGGTTATATTAGTGATAACACAAGTACAAGTGTATCAGGAAAACATTTTCCAAAAGGTGGTGCTAATTCTCCTTATAGATTAAGTGATTTTAGAAATTATAATAGTAAAGCAACAAACAATAGATTTCTGACTTCTCTTCCTCAATTTCATAACGTTGAAGTTTATTATTCTTCAATTCGTAAATTTAATTGTGCATTATATATGGATACACATGTGGATAATAACACAAATCTTACTATGGATGATATAATAACTGATTTATCTTTAGCTTGGTCTTTTTGGATTCAAATTCGTTATGATTCACCATATAATGTTAATGATAAGATTTATAAAAATTATTATGTCGGTAATTGCAAAAAACCAACAGATTTTGTATACGCTAGTAAAGAAATAACTTTTGATATAGGCAGTGGAGATAAGTTTATTGATATTGTGCCTTTTTTAGCATATACTCGTAATGCAACTTTATATGATGATACAAAAATAATTTTTATATCTCTTCCGGGTGCTATTACTTTTAAATATTATCCTAGACAAATTAATATGGAAAGTATTAAAAGTGGTTCTAGTGGTTTTGTTGATTTCTCATCGTTGAGAGAATTAGTTGGTGCTAGTTGTATTTGTAAAGCTAGAATATATAAACTTCCTGATGCTACAATTACAGTTACTGATGGTATGTTTAGAAGCGTTTGCTCATATGGTAACAATAAGACAACATACGGAAGAGGTTATGTATCTAATAGCTCTGGTCAAATTACAGGTTCTGTAACTATTCCTGAAGGTGATAAAACAGATTATGTTGATATATATATAAGATTTGATAATGTTTATGAAGGAGGTTATTATGGACAAATGTGTCAATTATCTTTTGAAATTAATATAGATGGTGGATGGAAACAAGTTCCTCCAGGTGGTAGTTATATTATGCATTAAAAAGCAGATGTTCTTAATATAACAAATATGCTAGAAATGTATTTGTGGTTTACGTTCTCACCGAGAAAGCAGACACATTACGTCCTAGTGATTATCCAACGTGGGGAAGCTGTTTTTAAAATTCGTAAATTTTGCTCCTCCTGCATTGTTATTCGGAATTATTTTCTTAACTTTGCACTGTTAATAGGAAAGGTATTCTGCTATGGCAATCTGGCGAAGAATATTGTATAACATAAAAATAAAGAAACAATTATGAAAAAGATTAAGACAATTGAGGCAGTTGATGCCTACAGAACATTGAAGGCATTGAAGACATCATCAATGAGTGATGATGCCGCTATGCGAGTTTGGAAGAATATGAAGGCACTGCGCCAAGTAGCCGATACTTACGACAAGGATGTGAAGGAAGCGCAGGAGAGCCTGAAGGACGATAAGTTCGAGGAGATGCAGTGCAAGCTTCAGGAGTGCCAGCAGTTGGAGCAGAAGCACGCCGATGAAGGCTACGAATACACCAAGGACGATTCAGCCAAGTTCGCTGAGGTCAATGAGTACTTCTTCAATCAGAAGCAGAAGACCGAAAAGTATTTCAAGGAACTTGCCGACAAGGAGGTAGAGGTAGCCATTGAGGAAGTTGACGAGAAGGAGCTGTTCAAGGCAGCGAAAGATTGCGGCTTGAAGTTCGCTGATATGGAGACCCTTGATGTTGTGATAGGATAAACACTGATAAGTAGATATAGAAATAGCGTTAGAATTTGGTAAGGAAGCCGTTCTAACGCTATTTTTTTGGTGTGAATGCGTCTCATATCGTGGAATGGAATTGGTATACAACTAAAGATATGATTGATTCTTGCTTTACCGTAATGATAGTAACAGCAATGTTTTATATATACGGATTTTTTGACATGTTTATCAGTCGCCTCAAGTTAGGACGTAAAATCTGTGCATGATTATGGGAAAGATACTAAATTATGAGAGAAGATTTGGCAATATAAGGTATCTCCCCTGCCATGTTTCGAGTGGGAAGATGTGGTGAGATGTTTACTCGTTATCCTTCTCGGCTGGCTCATCTCTTAAAAGTAAAAAGGTAAAAAGGTAAAAAGGTAAAAAAAGCCTTAACCCCTTTGCGCCCCCGTCCCCAGCGATTCCATCGCTGGTCCGTAACTTTAAAAAAGCCCTGCTATCCATCGCGGACGGCAGGGCTGCATCGTTTTTTAATACTTTTTTAAAGATTATAACACCGCCACCTTTTTTACGGGCAGCGGAATTTCGATTGCAAAGATACGAAGAAAAACCGAGATATGTAGAGAAATTCAGAGAAAATCGGAGAAATTCAGAGAAAATCAGAGAAAAACTAGAAATCATCTGTAAATTTTCGTGTATATCCGTAAGAATTGTCCGATTTTTTTATAGTAAAGTGCCCGCCCCAAGCGATTCTTTCGCTGTTCTCTAAAAAAGATGAAGCCTTCCGCTCCTTAATCCGAGGAGCAGAAGGCTTCATCTTATTCCTAAACACGCATACGCCCTGGGCTAGGATTTTCAGCCCTTTCAGGGCGTGAGAGGCAAATACCTGTTTTTGCCCTTTACCTTTCCCTTCGGCCGGTGACCGTTGATTCAGGGCGTGTGGGACTTACTCGGAGCTATTGATACGCTTCGTCTCTGTTCTTCCTCCATATCGACGAAAGGTAGCCGTTTTCGCAGTTATAAAGTTTGATGAGCGAACCATAAAGGTTCGTATAATAGAAGGTGGCCACATGGTTCTCTACCAGATAACCATTGATCGTAACCTTTCCGTTCTTCGTAGAATAGGTGGTAGTGAAGTCCTTCTCACCCTCTATTATCATGTGCATGGTGCCATCCTCGTTAAACGTCATGGAACCCATGCAATTCTTCTTCTTTCTATCTTTTGTCATAGTTATGACGCAATACCAGGTACCCCTTATCGCCGCATCATGGTCCGTCTCATCCGAAATATCATTCAGCGTTCTGCCGCATCTCATCTGGCATTCATTGCCGTTGGCGAAGGTACCTACAATCAGCGGGCGCATATCGATGCTCGCCGATGTCCCGCTGCCCGTAAGCTTGTTGCTCTCCTGCAGATGCACACCCGAGATAGTCTCGTTCAGCAGATTGCCGATATTGAAGCTTTTCGGTGTGCCCACCTCGAAGCGGGTAGTAAGCTTGTCGCCATCCATCTGCCAGTAGCCGAAGGCAGTGTTAGGCTCGATAACATAACCGCCTGGAGTCAAATCGCCACCATCCTCATAATAAACCATGTGGTTCTTATAGTAGAAATAAGTACCCCTGGTGCTGTTGATGGTCCACTCGTTGCCGGCAAGATATTCCTTCACCTTAGCCGCCTCCTTCTCACTCTCATCCTCGCTGCTGCTGCAAGCCGCCAGCGAAGCCGTAATCATTCCCATGGCTACTACCGAGAAGATAGCCATCATGGAACGTTTCACCATACTTGAAAAGTTCTTTTTCATTTCTTCATTTTTGTTTTAAGAGTTATACATTATCAATCATTATGTTGAATGTTGAATGTTGAATTAGGCTAGCGCCATTGAGTCCGTAGGCAATTCAACATTTTACACTCAACACTCAACATTCCCCCGATAGTAGCACCACTCCCACTCTTACTTTCTTTCCGCAGTGAGGGCAGAAGGTGGAAGTCTGAATCATCTGCTGCTGATTTTCTTCTGCCTGCTGCACAAACTTCACGTCTCTGCAGGTGACACCTTCCGGCAAATCGCCCCACAGCGCAGCGTTCAGAGTTTTACCCTCCTGCTCTTTCTTATCAGCATTCGATAAAAGATTATTCTTCTCCTCTGTCGGGAAGAACATATCACGTGGGTCTATATCCAAAGCTGTGGCTATGCGATAGATGGTGTTTGTCGTTAACGACTTGTTGCGGAGGAACTGCGACATCGATTGCGATGACATGCCGCATTTCTCGGCAAAAGCATTTGTGCCCAAGCCTAATTTCTGCATCAGTTTACGGAGATTGATTTCCGATTTTGGTTTATTATTTCCTTCCATTATCTCTTTGTTTATATATATTCTTTAATTTCTGCTGCAAAAGTAATATATTTATTTGATTTTTGCAAATATTTCTAGTTAAAAGTTATATATTTATTTATTTTTCTATATATTTTTTGATGAGATAGTATATATTTTAGGTGTTTTTTATTTAAGATTCCAGATGGTACAAATTATTTTTGAATAATTTTAAATCCCCTCTAAACTATTGGTAATTAAGGTTTTACAAGAGATAACCTTTTGTTTTTACCGCCCGATAGGAGAAGATAAATAATTGATAATTAGAGAAATCCCAATCTCTGGGAAAACCCGAGAACCTTCATTCAGCCGCGAGACCTCCGCCGCCCTGAGATGTTTGCCCCCTGCCCGCCTGCCTGGATCCGTCTGGATATATGCCACCGCCTCCACTAGACACCAGACTGCACCCACCGGATAAGGAACTGCACCCACTAGATACCAGGCTGCACCGTTTTATTTTTCCCTTATATATAATAAGGTGTACTACATAATAAGTAATGATCCCGGGCAAACTGGCAAAAGCACGTAATAAATAAGTTTATTTGTGAATGTATGTAAATTTAAGGCGTTTATTTGTAACTAAAGGTTAAAAATAAAGGAAAACATGAACTTTTTGCGAAAAATATTTGCGCGAAACAAATAAAAGTATTACCTTTGCAAACGTAAAACAGAAACAAAGTATAAACAAATAAAAAATTAAAGTTATGAAAAAGAATTTCGTTATCTCAAGTGTAGCTGCAATTGCAGCACTTAACCCTGAAGGTTTTACCGTTAACGCTGCAAACTTGCAGCCTGTTACAAGCGGCTTCGCTGTAGCACTGAAGTGCACACAAAACAGTTTCGGCGTTGAAGGATTAACAAAGGTAGCAAACGCTATCGATGAACTCAAGGCTTCAGATAATTTTAACGGCCGTACTCTAGCATTCGGCGGCTGGTATGATTCCGAAAGCGGTTTATATTATTATGATGCTACAGTTATTTTTGAGGATCGCGCTGAAGCTATCGAGGCGGGCCGTGCAAATGAGCAGATAGCAATTTTTGATCTTACAAACTTAGAAGAAATTAGACTGTAATACATAGGAACACGGGGACCGCTCCGGCGGTCCTTATTATAGAAACTTTTTAAAATTTAGAAATTATGGCAACTAAAAGATATAATAGCAAAACATTTGATTTTGTGGTAAACGGCGAACACGTTTATTTTTCTTGTGATACTACCAACACAAAAAACGGCTTCTGCCATCATGTTTTTGCAAGTGGAGGCGGCAAATATTATGAACATTCCCGCGTGTCTTATTTAAATAGAACCTGGGAAAGTTTCCAGTATGAAACAGCGCTTTTGCACGCCGTGGATAAATTCCCAAAAAGTATGCGCGAACCTTTACGCCTGGAGATCCAGGCCGTTGCACAAAACGAACACGAGAAAGCAGAAGCTTTCTGTCAGGCGTTCGCGGCTAACTTCGCCGCGTTGAGTACTGAACAAAAGCAATTTGTTCAGGAACACACACCGGAAATTACTAACATGCACCAGGCAAAAATAGTAAATTCGGCCGTGGCTATGTTGGCTGCACTATAATATATTTTAAAATTCCAGGGTGCAAAGGTTTGAGACCTGAACGGCGGATTATTCCCGCCGGTACCCCCTATTATAGAACATTTAAAATTTTTAGAGTTATGGCAAAGTATACAAAGGAAATGGAATATAACGAACTTGCAAAACGCGGGGAGTGTTTTTGTGCAACTAGTAATTGCGGCGGTTATGGTATTGTTGTTAACGCCGGCGGTGATGCTGTATTGTGGCGACGTTATTGTATGGACCAGGAACACACGGCGCAAAGGTGGCAAGAAATTAAATACACGTTTCCAAGAAACGAGGAGGCAGAGGCGCGTCCTTATTTCACGGTGTACGGTACCCGTTATTATCTCGATAACTTCATGAGATGTGCGTAAAAATACCCCGGTTCCCTGGATATTCCAGGGAACCCGCAAAATAACTACATTATAGAATCTTTAAAATATTAGGATCATGAATAATTATAATATCATTTTTTCACGCCGTCCAGGTACGGCCGAACTGGTAAGCATTTTATTTGCGGTGTGTGCCCTTCTTTTTGCACGCATGAATAAAAGTACCTTTGCGGCTATAAAAGCCGCCTGGCAGTGGCTTTTTAAGCCTGAAACTTACTTTGCCGCCGACGGTGAAGGGGTAACAGTTAACGGGCTGCAAATTATAGGTATTAATATAATTACCGCGGCCGTGTGTGTGTTGTTCTCAATTTCTTTATAATGATATTCTTTTTCAAGCTTTAAATAACAGGGTGCAAAGATTTTGAGATCTCCAGGCGGCTCGTGGACCGCCGGCACCTTCTAACAAGGTGATAAAACCGCTTTTATAGTGGGTGTAAAATATCACTAGGAATTAATAAATATATATTATAGAACATTTAAATTTTTAGAGTTATGGCTACATGTAATTTTGGACGTACAATTTTTAGCAGATATTTTTCTGTTATGGCAGAAGACGACGAAGAGTTCGATTTTCAGCGCGACAATATCGCCGGAGCTATCAGCGACCTAGATGGATGCTATTTAGAAAACAGGGAGCCGTACCAGATAGCAAATATTTTTCACGAGATAGAATTTTGTGGCGTTCCTTTCGAGTTTTCTATAGATGTATTTTTGCGTCCCGGTTATTACGAGGGGGCTTATTTAGACGGCAAAATTTATTTAGATGGCAGCGAGTACGACGACGTATGCGATATTGATTTTGCCGACATTCTGGAGCAAGGTCTGTGGGACACGGATCAGGCGTGCCAGTATCGAAGCGCGGGCCAGGTACGCGGTTTTGCGGCGATGCAGTCTAAAAACCTGAAAAAGCGGCTTTTATCTTTATATTCTTCTATTATAGAGAATATTGAAAAAGCCGTCGCGCCGTTAACTGATCAGATTATAGAGATAAGTCGTTTTAATAATGGATCAGCCGTATATAAGCGAGTATCTTAAATTATATCAAGGTGCAAAGGTATCGAGGTCAGAACGGCGGATCATTCCAGCTGGCACTTTCTAATAAGGTGATAAAAGCCGCTTTTATAGCGGGTGCAAAATATCACCAGGAATTAATAAATATATATTATAGAACATCTGAAATTTTAAGGTTATGAAAGAATTAAAGAAATTAGCTATCTTATTACGTGCACTTGGTTTTAAGGTAGAAGTGGAAAATGAAACAATTAGTTTTGACGACGGTGCTGTATATAATAATCTCTTTGCCGCTGTCGATTTAGCAAACTGTCACTGGGACATCTGGCACGAAGGCAGAATGTTTGAGGTACACTTTTTCGCAAATAATGAGTGTATTTATGATCAGGTGTACTTCTCATTTCAGTTCGACGTTATCAAACAGATTTTTATCGATTACGACAAATACGGGAAATAAGCCTGTGAAGGCTTCCGGGTACCCCTGGAGCCTTCTTTATAGGCTGCAAAGAATATCACTCTATTATAGAACATTTTAAATTTTGAGGAATTATGGAAACAAAGATAGATTTAGGTAATTTGGAAAAAGAGGACAAGGAGAAAATCATGGCTAGATACAAGGAACTTGCAGCAGATAGCGGCGACGTGTACGTCTGGCAGTTTAACAAAAATACTCCACCTTCAGCCCGTACCTTCAGCAGCGAGGAGAACGCGAAGGAGTACGAAGTATTGAATAATGAACGTTTGCGCCGTTGGTTAGGTGAACACGTATCTAAAACTACCTATATTATAGGTACGGAAAAAGATTACCAGATGGCGGTGAAAAACTGGGAACGCGACCGCGCAAAGATGGAGGCTAAACAATACGCCGAACATGTTGCCAAGGTAGTAGGTGTTTACCAGCAGCAAATAAAAGCCCTGGAGGCGTTAAAACCTGTTTGCCGCACCTTTGACGGCAAAGTGATAAATAAGCGCTTCAATGAGGCTGTAAAATCCGCCACGGGCTTTTACTGCTGTTTTGAGGATGGCTGCATGAGCTTATATAAATATAGTTGTGCTGTTCCTTATAAGGAAATCCACGTTTATCTCTATTATAGATGGTATCAGAAAATGGAGAATTTCTGGCAGTGGAAGCCAGGCGATCGCATGGAGGCGGAAAAGGCGGTATCTATTATAGATATAAAGATAAACGTCTTACAGAAGGAAATAAAACGCATTCAGGGTACCCGAAAGAACTATACAAAGTACGTGGTAAAGGTGCGCAAAGTGGAGAAGCTCATTGAGGAACTCAGCCGCGAGGATTCATATATTCAAGGCTTCGCGATGGATCACGACCTGCAGCAGTATCCTTCAGTTACCAGTATTTGGAAGTGTAGATAATATCGTGGAAAGCCCTGGGTATCACCCAGGGCACCCTTTATAGAACGTGTGAAAGCTTACTTATTATAGAACGTTTTAAATTTTGAGGATTTATGATAAACAAGAAATTTTATATTGATTATCTGAGCCAGCAGACGAAGGCAGACGGGCGACCATACGAAACGGCGCTAAGTGATTTTTGTGACTATCTGCTTGACCTGTTCAGCGTGAAGGCTTTTGACGGTACCCTGGACGGTTTTAAAAACTGGCAGCAGAAGCGCCTTCAGGCTAAACCAAAGTTTGGCGTTTTGACTATGGCTTGGTTGAATGATGTTGGCCAGGCAATGGACCGCGGCCAGTGGCTCGACGTTTTCGGTATGCTATATGAGGATATGTATTTAACCGCTGGTAAGGCATCGAAAACGGGGCAATTTTTCACTCCTCAGAGTGTTTCTAACCTAATGAGCTCCATTATAGGCTCGGGCAAAAACGAAGCCACCAGCGCGAAAATAGAAGGCACCACGGTGAATGATTGTGCAGCTGGCAGCGGTCGCCTACTTCTTGCCCACTTTATCGAGGCTAGCAAACTGGACCATTCGGCCGGGCGACCATTCCAGTATATTGCTCAAGACTCAGATCCGCTGGTATGTAAAATGTGTGCACTCAACATGATGGTGCATGGTATGAATGGACGGGTAATTTGCCAAGATACCCTGGCAATGAGTACACCGTCTGTCGAGTACTTCGTAAACGAAGTAAGATACCCTTTCAGTACGCCTTATTATAGCGTGCGTATCAAATCAGGGAATCCGGCAAAATAAGATTCCCTGGCAACAAAAAGAAACATATTATAGAACATTTAAAATTTTAAGGTTATGGAAAAGAAATTAGATGTATCAGACATCGACCTGGTAAGCTTCGAAGGCTTTTATCAGACTATCTGGGATTCTTCTTTTGAGGTATCAGATTACGAGTACCGGAACGAAGTTGTAGAGGATGAGGATTTCACCTTCAATGAAGACAGCTACCAGAAGGCAGTTTGCGAGGCATACACCAAGCAGTGGGAACGTTGGCTCCAGCAGTATGTTTGCAAAGATATTAAATTGTCCTTCGTAGGCGTGCAGCACCCACTGGCTTATAACTTCAGTACCGATACTATCCAGGTTAAAATCGGGCTATCTAGCGAGGCAAAGAAGGCAATTATAGCAAAGGTAAGAAATCACCGTGAAGAGATAGCCGGCTGGATCAAGGAAAATCACTCTTCCAGCGATGGTTTCTGGTCCTTTCTGAGTAATGATATTAAAGACTGGAACCGTGCAGCCTTATTCAACCATACGAGCGACCGTCAGGAAGCCTATCTTGCCTACATGCTGTATTATATAGTGAAGGCTGAAATCGGGGCTAAGAACGGCGACGACCGCCTGGAGATGATGGCTTATTACAACATCTTCGAGCAGATGAGCATCACAGAGTTTATCACATACCCTGGCAATAATAAGGCAGCCTGAGCGCTGCCCTATTATTGCCCATCGGAAAAATTAGAAATCACTCATTATAGAACAGATAGAAAATGAAGAAATCATCAGTTATATATAATTTCTCTCTTTCGCAGCAGCAGGGTAAAATCCTGCTGACTGCCCAGGAATATCCCTGGAGTGTGCTCCAGGTTATCACCTTCGAGCCACAATATTTCGACAAGGTGGTGGCGCTTTGCAAGCGCCGTGGTATGATAGCTACCCACGACAAGGACCGCTCCTTCTGTATCATCCATCTGGGCAGTGGCGACCAGGGCGGCAAATATCCAGATAAGCATATCTATACCGATACACCAGTGGCTATCGACAAGTATCTGGAGGCATTGAAAGATGCGATGGCTCAGGCAGTAGTATGGTATTATACGAATATTATAGAACGTGTAAAAAATTAGAAATTATGGCAGAATATATGTTAGATATATATAAGATACGCAGATTTGCAAATGGGCAGGTGACATCGGAGAAAGTCTCGAAAGTACTTAAAGAAAGTACGGTAAAACATGCGAAACGAGTTAATAAAAACGTTGGTTATAAGTATGTCGGACGCTATAAAGATATGTACGGCAATTATTATACCCAGTACGAACGCAAGGACGAAAAGTTATCTGATTCCGAATGTGAAGTTTATTATAAGCAGATATTCACAAAATTAAAGTAAATATAGAATCAATTAAAAAATTAGAAATTATGGAAGCAAAGAATAATAATAAGAACAGTATGAACGTTATAGAGAATACAGAAAACGAAGTGCAGGTGACAGAAGAGAGCCGCAAGGCATACGGCCGACCATCCATCAACGAAGAGAAGGGCTGGAAGCTGGATCACGTTATCCCTTTCAACTTTTATCACAACGCTTATATCAAGAGCCGCGCGAGCATCGACGAGCTGGTGAATATGGTACTGCAGGAATGCAATATCAAGCCGGACGATACCTGCTCTTGGGCAAAGGACATCCGCACGATTATTAAGCATAGTATTGAGAACTATGACAAGCTTTTGGAGGAGAGCGAGGACACTCCGGACGAAGAGGACCTGAACCTATCAGGGTGTTTGGTTGGCGATGCAATCGAATTTCGGCATGAGGCTTTTTATCCTGCCGGTTACATCGCTCCTCATACCTTTGAGGAGACGAAAGAGGAATACGTTCGGGAAGGTAACTGGAAGAGTTTTCTGGCCTCGAATAGTATGACCGAGGAGGAATATAAGGAGTATTACAACAAACACTATTTCCCTGCTGATGTAGCGTAGAAATCCCCTACCCCGTCCGGCAGACCGGCAGCGCGGAGCAACACCGCGGCGGGGTGCATATTCTTTTAAATAACTTTAAAAATTAAATGTTTATGTGCGAAGGCGTTCGCATTTGTTTTAGTTTTACTCGCTGTCTGCGGTCCGTGATGGATAGCAGCAGCAATTTTTTACCATCGCTGCCACGGCTGGCAACATCTATTTGTAAGATGTGAGGATCGACACTTCACGGCGAACAAATGACTGATAAATAAGGTATGAGGTGCTAAAAATGTATCAAAACGTTAAAAATGCACTTAAATACGCAATTAAAGTGCATTTTATTTGGTAGTTTCAGAAATTATTCGTACCTTTGCATCAGATAAAACAAGAAGATAATAAAAACAATAATAATCATTTTAGCCCTAGCGCATCACGGTGAAGCGACGAACGTATGAAGACAATGTTAGAAGAAGAGTTGATTAAGACAGGTTATCGTTATCGTGAAAACGATGATAATTCCTTCGATGTATGCTACGATCACAATCAGGATTCTTTCTTTACTGGAGTTAGTATGTATCACGTGGCTACCGTTAAGGAGGATGACGAGCTGTGGTACATCAACAATAACGAAGGTGCTGGTTGGGGAGAATATCCTAAAGTTGACTGGAGTTTATCAAAGGCCATCTATGACCAGTGCATCGATGAACACATCAATTAATACTAATAATCATTCAGCCCTAGCGCATCACGGTTAAGCGACAAGAATATGAACGACAAGAAAGTATATATAGTTCTTTGTAATAAGATTATCGCAAACGTTTTCGACTCCCCAGAAAAGGCTTTCAATAGCCTTCCTAAGAAAGATGAGTTCACAGAAGTTTCTCAGTCTGTACGCACTTGTGACGGTGAGGAAGCAATTATTCCTACAGCGGATAATTTCTATCTGAACACCCCTATTTATGTTCACGTAGCGGAGCATACAGAGGACGTGATGGGATTTCAAGTAGAGTGCCAGGAAGAAACCTTTGTTTACGAGATTAAGGAGTTTGAAGTAAAATAATAACCATTCAGCCCTAGGCGCATCATGGTGAAGCGCAGACAACATGAAGAAGTTTTTTGTATATTTCGATAAGAAAGTTATCATCGGTTCAGCAGAAGAAGCCGAGAAGTTTATCAATAGCCTAACCGACAAGAACGAGCCGGGCGGCAGAAAGCTGGAGGTTAACGACAACGTTCACGCCCTTCTGAAGAAGATTTATCAGGACGAGCAGGCGGGTAGAAAATTGCAGACTACAGGCTGTAGCCCTTCATCCTTCATCTATTGCTATCCTGCCCTAGCTGATACCACAGAGGAGTGCGAGAAGGCTATCATAGCGAAGGAGGAAGCAGACCGCAAGCGCAAGCAGGATGAGGAGATCCAGGAGAAGCAGCGCATCGCCCGAGAAATCAACAAGCGCCGCAAGGAACTGGCGGCGATGCCGAAAGGTTTCTTTACTGTTTGCCTTAAAGCAACCGTCAATTTCTCATATAAGTATTACGAATATGAAGGCTATGCCGAGAATGGCGAGGAGGCATACAAAATGGCAGTAGCAAAGTTGAAGAAAGATTTCGGTGCCCGTCTCTGGGATTACGATAGCATTCTTGATGCTGAAATCATTCCCCGTCTTCTCGGTGATGATATTTATTCGTTATAGCATCGGAGATTTATTGCTAGATTTAATAACACATTATAGCCCTCGACATCACGGTTAAGTCAATAGGTATGTTAGAATTTTCAAATCCTGATATTATAATAGGCGATGGCGGATTGACTAATGTTGTAGATGGTGTGCCTGCTTTTGAGGATATTGATATTGATTTATTTCCAAAAGGTTTTTTCTCGCAGGTGGTTTCCGATTACCTGGATAATAATTGGGGGGATGGTTACGACATGGAAGATACCGTGGCAAGATGGATCAATGACGAAGACAAGGAGCATTGGTACGACATCAAGAAGACAGAGGACGGTGATTACTACTATCTTGCGGGCGACCAGACTGGCATAGTTTATTGTGAGCAGGTAGAAGCTATCAAGGTTATCTTTGAAGACTACGAGCTTAGATTTAACGAGGATAGCGAGTATTACTACATTCAGCTTCTGGATAAGGATGGGGAATACAACAAGGAGGATTGGACCTTAGAGAATGCTATTCTTGATATGAAGCGAGTTCTTGAAGAATCTTAATGCTTTATGGCAGGTATCGGAAATTAGATTATTTTCAGCCCTACCGCATCACGGTTAAGCGGATAAGATATGAGAATTACAATCGATGGTGGACATAATATATTATCCTGCGTAAATATTCCTCTTTGTGATGCTAAGTACACGAAGTTTGGTGAAGGCTTTTTTGATAGTGAAGCCCTGGAAAGCAGTGATACCTTGGAGGATATTGTCCGTGAACGCTTTGAGTCTTTTTCAACACGCGAAAACGGATGGAAGGAGTTTTCAGAGTGGAAAAAGAAGAACGAAGATAAAGCCTGGTACGATTTGCGAGAGGGCGAGAATGGAGGTCTCTATATTGTTGCCGGTGACTCCGAGGGTATCAAGTTTATATCAGTGGTTGATTTTCTTGCACTCGATTATAAGGGTTACGAGATTAACGTTTATAGCTGGGGTAATGATTCCTACTCTTTTGGTTTTTGGATAGACCCCGAAGGCGGAATCCTTCGAGCTTCTGACGATGAGCGATCTTATTTCTTTTATGATGATTTGAAAAATGACGAAGCAGATTATCCGAGAAAGGATTTCGACTTCAAGGCAGCTCTCGATGATTTGGTCGCACATAGCGACGACTATCAGAATAGCAACGAGGATGAGGATGAGGAAGAAGAAGAGGAGGAATAATTATGTCGGAGATTATTTGTAACAATACAACAACGTTTCTTGCAAGACGATTGTTTGATAATTGTGAGTCTTTGGAGTGTAAGGGTGATACATACAAAAGAGTTGGAACGATTGAGGGTTTAATAACCACGCTGACGATTACTGGAAGAGATAAGAATATATATTCTTTCCGTATCATAGACGAACAACGTCAACCTTATAAAGACCTGACTAGGATAATATGCAATAGATTGGCGGGCGAGCCGAAAGATAGTGCAAGCTCAATCGGTCAGATATTCCTGGATAAGCAAGGTTATTGGGTTATGTTTGAGGATTGTAGTTATCCTGATAACCATACAACTTTGGAGTTTCATAAAATTGGCGTTTACGCATAAAACGAAAAAGCCCCGACCTAAGCCGGGGCACTGCGAGCCTTCTGGCTCAAATCTACGATAGTAGAAATTTGGCTCTTTAAGAGCGTTTGAATCCACAGACTTTGAAGAGTCTGACCGTCAACGGAAGTTATATTGCTCTTTCCATTCCATAAAGGTTCGATTAAATCAATATCCATAAAGGTACGATTAAAAGCCTTCCGAAGACGAGTGCAAATTTAAGAAATAAAACAATACGATGTATCAATTTACCCGAAAAATTATAGAAATTTAAGTTTTTAAAGCCCTACCGCATCGCGGATAAGCGGAATAAAGATGTTTAAGATATTGCACGCCTTCCTTGATTATCCCTTCTGCTCGTTCGAGTTTCTAAACCTCGACACTCAGGAGCATATATTTGCCTCATTCTTCGATGATCCTCTCTATGAGCTTCTGAAAGAGTGCGAAGTGAATTACGACCACGAATTAGAAGGGAAGATAATAGAGAAGATTCCGTCCGATTTGCGCATACATACCAGGGAGTATGCTGTTATCAGGGCGCAACAATATTTGGAAGGTTCTTGGTTCTTTCCCTGGCTAAAGAAGAAAAAGTAATATAATCATTTAGCCCTACGCATCACGGTGAAGCGGATTCAATATGAAGAAAGATAGATTTGTTGTAAAATCCAGCAAGACCGAATCTGTAGTATGGACGGTTGAAGATAATGTGTCGGGCATAGGCATCACTTTCGTAGAAGGAGATTTGTTTGATACTTGTAGATATTTTGTTATCGACAAAGCAAAATGCAAGAATAAGGATATTGATGGCATCGTTGCAAATATCACGAAGTGGATAGGTGAAAACCACCTGGATCTGGCTGTATGTAACGTTTCTGCTCGATTCCGTGCTATCTGGCTGCTGAACGATTCCCACAGCCTGATAGTCATCACTGAGGCTATTAAGGGTATCTCTCCTAACGATGTGGATATGGCCAAAGCTTCTGATACTCTCTTTAACAAGGTTCACGATTCCGTTCTTATGGGCGATGGAGAAAATGAGTTCTGTTCCGAGCAGGAGATTACCCGACTCCTGGGCGCGGTATCTATGCTATCAGATAAAGAGGCGATGGAGGTGTTTTGCATGGCTTCCGTGTTCTGGAACTACAAGGATAAGGCAGAAATAGATATTGGCAATTATGCAGATGATCTTATTTGTTGGCCAGTCTATTTATCTCGTGAGCAACAAGCCGAGGCGATGGGTAACGATAGTAAGATCATCGAAGCTGAAGGTTTTGAACTCGAAGAAGAGGAAGAGGAAAAATAGAACGCAAAAAGGCTTTGGCCAACCTTCTATTTCGGAAAAATAGAACATTTTATAGCAACTTTTTAAATTCACAAAGAAAATGGAGAATACCAAAACATCAAATAAGAGAGGCAGACGCTCAGCAGAGGGCAGCGTTCATAAATATGTGGTACCCGATGACGTTCACGATTGGATCAAAAAGCATGGAGGCAGCAGATATATCACGGATATTATTCGCGCTATCGAGGCTGCGACCTTGCAGGCTCAGAAGAAGCAGCAGAAAAGCGAGGAGAAGAAAGAGGATAGTCACGACAGCGGTCCTTCGGTACAGGCTTCTAACTTTAAACAGGTAATCGAGCATATTTGCATACCTGTGACAGACGAACCTATCGAGGAGGAGGATTGCAAGTTGATTTGCAATGTGAAACGTATCAGATATGGTTATCCTGTAAATTCTGATTCTAATGGTGGATCATGGAGGATAGATGAAGACGTAGACGCAACTACCTTTCATAAACTTGTCGAAATAATTCGCCAATGCTTAGAGAGTGACTATGAAAACGGTCTTTGCTCAGGAACTCCTCATAGATTTGAAGATTACGTTATAGAAGGCATAGAGATTTGCAAAGATACTCGGGTAGCTACTGTTACCTTCGGCAGCTAGTCACTCCTTGTTATAACATCGGTGAAACTTCACCGATGCTGCGACAAAATTATAAACTTCAATTTTAATACATTTAAAGATTATAGCATTATGAAAAAAGCAATCACATATTCCGTTGCAGCCATCGCCCTGGTAGGCGTAGCTGTGCTGCTCTTCTCTACCATCGGTGTAGCAGTGTTCTTCCTGCCACTTCTGGCTGGAGCATTCAAATAAAATACATCAATTTTAATACTTTCGTTTTTTTAAAGATTATAAGATTATGACTAATAAGGAACTGAACATGGCTATCCTCAGCAAACTGTATGAAATAGCTGAAATGATTTGGCAGAAGATGGTAAGAAACGACCACGGTTGTTTTCGTGCCAGCGAGATAGCAAAGAACCTGGGTAAGATTTTCTATTGGGGTGATGCAGATAAAGATGAGCTTATCCAGATAGAGGTAGGCAATTTCCGCTGCGAGTTTGCTGCTGCGCATATCTTCCGTCTTGTTACCAAGTTCGAGAATCTTGCCGGTATCGGCAAGAAGGCGCACATGTTTAATTATCAGGAGGAGAACGAGAAGGAACGTGGCTGCGTATGTTTCCAGGCTACCAAGGAGATGGCAGAGCTTTGCGATTTCGTTTATAAGAAGCAGGATAAAGAGGCTGTGACAAGTATCTTTATCGACGCTGAAAAAAAACGACTGGTGGCTACAGATACCTATAAGTTGCTTGCTATGCCTGTAACCATCACCCAGAAGGCTGGTGATACCCGCGAAATGCTTATCAACGCGAAGACCTGGAAAAAGATGTGCGCAAAGATGAAGAAGGGAGAAACCTACGAACTGATGGCTACCAAACTGGATAACCGCGAAGAGGCTACTGTGATTGAGTTTGAAGGCGTGACTTCCTACGAGCCTTCTACTTGTCGTTTTGTGAACTGGACATACTGCTTTAGCAAGTTATCGGCAGAGCATTCTGTGCATCTGGGCAGCAGTTGGGAGGCTATCCAGCAGATGATCCGCTCTGTAAACGAAGAATTGGTTTATCTTTCCGGTAAGCAGGGCGAGAAAGTTATCACGGTAAAGATGGGCGAAAATTGGGCTACCTTTGCTACGGATGAGGTGTTGGCTCATAGCTTTAATCTCTGTTTTATGGGCGAAAAACTGCTTTCCATCTCACAGTTAGATGTGCTCTATCTGGACATGGAGGCTAATACACCAAAGCCTGCAGTATGCGGAAACGGATATATCTATTTAATCTGTCCTTACACGATGGGCGATGCCTATGTGGGCGAACTGGTGGCCGATGGCGTTTACGATGCTGGTAAGGCAGGTAATCTTATCGACCTTTTACAGCAGAGCTGCGAAATCACTACTCCTGTGGTATCTGAAAAGAAAGTTGTTCCTGTGGTATCATCTTCTGAAAAGGCTGCGTCATCTTCTGAGAAGAAAAAGAAGTCTGTGGATGATAGCCGCAAGTTTACTTTTGATAAGATCGGCATCGAGCCTGGCGACATCATTACTTTTATCCATGGTGGGCAGAGGGTTATCACGATAGACAATAACAAGGTGGTATACCAGGGCAAGGTTTATACTCTTTCCGGCTTCTGTAAGGAGTTTATGCCTGATGATAGACGGAATAAGGCTAACAGCTATCGTGGCTGCGCTTTCTTCGCCTACAAAGGTGTGAAGCTGGATAAGATGTTCAAGGAGGCGCTGAAGGCTAAGGAGCATGCAGATTTGGCGCAGGATAAGGAGGAAGACGAGAAAGAAACAAAACACCTTTCCGTTTCCGTTCCTGCGGCTATCATAAAGATGAATATTGCCGAGTTGCTTGCATCACCATCGTACACCAGAGATTTTAAGCCTGTATGCGGCTATCTTGTATCGTCGCCTATCATTGTACCATTTGGACGTGATAAGGACGTAGGCGCAAGGAAAACCCACTATCTGGTAGGCGTGGCTGCGCAGCCTATGCCACCACCTGGGAACGCAAGAAAGCTTTTGCCCTTACAGGGCGAGAGGGGCGCGCCTATGATTACCCAGGGTGTTGCCCTGGGCTAGGAGCTTCTGCCCCTTCAGGGCGTGCTACTTGAGGAGATTTAATAAAAAAACGTAAGGGTATATAATAATTCCGGAGGCCTTTGCGTTATCAATTATAGAACAATTTTAAAACTAAAAATATGAAAGATAATGAAGTAGTAGTTACTATCCCCTGCAGCGATCATGCCATCTTTCTTGATCATTATGGCATGTTGTATGAGCGCATTGGTCTTGCATGGAAGAAAGATAAGGACAGTTTAGAAGGTTATGACGAGTATTATTACATTGACGAAGATGGTTTTTGGCAGATTCCTGAAGGTGTGAATGAAGAGACTGGAGCTTCTATCATCGCTCATCGTGGAGAAACGATACCTTTTGAAAATCTATGTTACGTCTTCGGATATACCACATTTATTCCAGCGGTTATTCCCGACCTGAAGAGTTACGATGTTCATATAGATAAATCGAACATGACCGGTTCATTGAAGGTATTTCTAGACCGTGAATGGGGCGAAAAAAGCTCGTCCTATAAGCTGACGGTAGAAACCGACAAGGGCGTAATAGTTATGTCTTTATCTAAGTATATACATTTTACGGAACTCGGTTTAAAGGATGAGAAAGAGGATGTACTAAAGACGTTGAGAGACTACCTGGTTTCTTTCCTGACAGAATATAGCAAGCTGATAGGGTTAGGGGTTGGATTCGGAATATTCTTCCGGAAATCAACTTATCTGAATGCTGACGACCGCAAAAAGCAAAACCGTTTGATCTGCCAGGAAGAAAAGAAGTATCTCGGACCGATAAGGAAATTTGTGAAGGAGGAATTTGAAAAGGATTGGAACGATGTTCTGGGCAAAGAGAATGAGAGGGAACTATATAAGAAAGAGCGTGATGAGTGGCAGCAGGAAGTCGCCAGCAGATATGACAAGGACCCGAACCTGATGGAATAGGTTTTCCTACGTTACTCTACCAATATCACCATTACCATGGGTAAGAAAGACAGCGAAAAGCCCTACTCCACCTTCACGGTTCCAAATGTGAATTTCGAGCGCAACAAGATTACGACGGTTAGGGGGGACAGTAAGGTAAAAAGGTGTATTCGTACTTTGGTATGTTGCACCTTTATTCTTTATCCCCACATTTCCACATTTCCATATTTCCACGTTTCCACATTTCCCCAAAAGCAGAAACGCATACACAAATACACAAACACATAAATACATAAGCGCACACATCAATAAAGAAATCTACAAATAAATGAGTAAATAAATGCACGAATAAATAAATCAATGCAGGTATCAAGGAATAAAGCAATCAATACACTCATGAATGTACGAATAAACAAATAAATGCACTCATAAACGCAGAAAGTTATAAAAAAATTTGGTAGTATCAATTTAAATTCTTAATTTTGTAGCGTGTTTAAGAAATAACGAAAAAGGATTGCATAAAAGCATGATTCTGTATCTACATATTTCCACAAAAGCAGGAACGCACAAACGTGCATTTATGCGTGGCTGCGTTAGTGGATTTAAAGAAACGAATACATTAATAAATATATAAACGAATTAATACTTTTAAGATTATGGCAGAAACAAGATTAAAAGAAATCCTCGCCTTCGTAAACCACAAGGGAGGAGTTGGTAAGACAACAACCGTACAGAGTTTAGCAACTGGTCTTCGCCGTTATGGGAAAGGTTACTTCGGTAAGGGTGAAGATGGCAAGGAGCGCAAGCCTCGTATCTTGCTCATTGACCTTGATCCTCAGTCTAGTCTCTCTTTCCTCTTCGGATGGAGTGAGGCAGAGAATATCGGGAAGCCTACCGTATACGATGCGCTGATACAGCAGTCTCCTTTGCCCGTCTATCAGGTAAGAGAGGGCATCTATCTTGCCCCAGCATCTTACCGGCTTATCAACATCGAACCTTTTCTAAACCAGATGCCGGTGCCACGCAAGGCTTTGTATAAGTTATTCGGCAAGCCGCTGGCGGAAGTACGAGGCGACGAATTGGGCACCGAAGGAGTTTCATCTATACTGGAGGCTTTCGATTATGTTCTGATAGACTGCCCACCAGCACTATCTCTGCTTACGCATAATGCCCTGTCTGTGGCAACGGGTGTAGTAATACCTATCCAGCTCGAAATGCTGGCAACGAAAGGTATTGCCGAAATTCTGAATGCGGTGCAGGAAACGCGTGAAGACTTGAATCCTGATATTGATATTCGAGGCTTGTTTATGGTGATGAGTAATGATCAGACGAGAGCCACCAAGCAGTTTAAGGAGTATCTGGGCAATAAGTTTGATGATTACATGTTCGATTCGTACACCCGTCGAGATACGAAGATGGTAGAGGCGCAGGCTATCAATCAGGATATATTTTCTTATTCGCCTTACAGCAGAGTAGGGCAGGACTATGAGAATTTTACGAAGGAGATTTTGGCCAGCATGCCGGAATAATGATTCATGTTTAACGTTTAGAGATTTACGATTATGGTAAGAAAAACAAAAAGTAGTATACATAAGTTTGAAGGTTTGGAAGACTCTCCAGCCATCAAAGGTATAGAAAAGATTTATGAGGCAAATGAGGAAGCTCGCCAGAAGCGCGCTGCCGAGGCATTGGAGAAACAGCAGAACGGGCAGGGTGCCGCAGAGTCGGAACCTGCACCACAGGCTGAAGCACCGTCGCAGTCTCCTGTTCCTCCCGCATCAGCCGCTCCTATTTCTGCTCCCGACCCTGCACCTATGAGAAAAACTGGCAAGAAGACGCAGAACGGTATCACCATCTATGTGCCGATGGACTACTACATGCAGATATTGCAGATGAAGATGGAGACGGGTACGCCTATCAAGGACATCGCTCTGCAGGCAGTCATCGAGTATCTGGATAGACATAAGAACGGATAATGCAGGTAAACGAAAAGTCAGATTTGAAGGTAAACTGAAAATTGGTTTTAGGTAAAATCTTACTAAAGTCTTTTACCTTCTGAGGTGCCGAAATAGTACCGAGGGGTATAGTTCTTGGTACCAACTCACTACATTTGTGGCTAAGTTTATATCATAAAACGCTGATTTATAAGCATTTATGCTCTTAGAAATACGTTGCACCAATGTAATCTTCATTGCGCCAAATGGTTAAATGATTGATTTATAAATGGTTATGATGAAAAGTTAGCCATAAATGTAGCGAGTTTCGTACCAAAAGGTACAAAAGGGTTATAGTTCTTGGTACCCAACAAGTCACTACATTTGTGGCTAACTTTGAGGTAAAATTTTACTAAACTCTTTTACCTTCTTACTAAAGTCTTTTACCGAAGGGTATAGTTTTCGGTACCAAAGGGTATAGTTTTCGGTACCAAAGGGTATAGTTTTTGGTACCAAGTTCTAAAATTTGGAAGGGTATAGTTTTCGGTACGTAAGGGTATAGTTTTCGGTACCAAAAGGTATAGTTCTTGGAACCTCGATTTTTCGGAAACCTTAGTGTTTATCGGTATTTCGGGCGTTTTTCAAGTTCCTATACTGATACTGATACTATTTATTATATCTGTATATATAAAAATGAAAGAAAATATATAAGTAACAGTTATGGGCGCAAAAGAAGACAAGCGAATAAATGAAAATCAGGTTACTTTCCGTGATTTGGAGAACCAGCCAACGGAACAGCAGCTTTGTAATTTGCGGTGGATCAAGACTCCATGCTCTTATGCTTCGCTGGGTAGCACCTTCTCACTCCTGCAACAGGATATTATGTTGCAAGTAAGCGCAAAGTTGCAGGAGTACATCAATCAGTACTACGACCAGATGCGATATAAGGAGAAGACTTATCCAAAATCTCCGTTCCTGTCTGAGGAACAGAAGAGGGAAGCTCTTCATATCCGTATAGATATGTCAGAACTTGTAGATAATCATAGCAACTACAAGGAAATGTTTCAGGAGTTTGCCGATGGTAAGGTTCCTATCGTAGAAGAAATTGGTGCTTTGAGGGTGTTCGTAAAGAAAGATAAGATTTCGGACTTTTATCCTGTATTCGACCGCATTTCGCTGCCTAAGAAAACGTGGGTAGGCAAGGATGGTACCATCAAGGATGTTTATTCGGGTGTTGTCGAGTTAAACATCAATCATTTTGTGGCCGACTATGCCTTTGACTTGAGCAAGGGATATGTGCCGCACATGGCGCGTGTAGCGAAGACCAGTAAGCGAAGAGTAACACCGAGGGTTTATCTCTGGCTGATGGAGAATAAGGACCGCCCACGCAAGAAGGGGCAGAGCGACCCCTTATCGGTTACGGTAGAGAAGCTGAAGGACTTCCTGGGGTGCTATGAGATAGACCCGGAAACGAAGGAAAAGGTTTATCAGTATGCTAAGTACTCTAAGTTTAAGAAGGACGTTTTGGATAAGGCAAAGGCTGACCTGGTGGCACAGGCAAAGAAGAATGATATAGATATTACTTTTGATTATACGGAACATTATCCTAAAGATAAGAAACGAGGAAACCCTGATTATATCACCTTTGAGGTTTTCTATACGCCGCTCGGCAAACTGCATAAGGCAGGAAAATATTCTGAAGGTGAGCTGTTCGATGCGAAGGCTTACGATGTTAAGAAGAACGTGCAGCCTAAATCTGCCAAGATAGAAACGAAGGTAGGCGAGGGTGCCGATAAGTGGAAGGCATTCTGCAAGCTCGTTATAGGCGACGCTGAGAAATCACTGGTTTCCCGCATTTCCTTCGTTGGCATGAAGAACGGAAGGTTCTGCGTAGAGTGCAGCGATGATGACTTTGATATGATACGGAAGTTGGGTATCGAGGATAAAGCAAAGGAGTTCTTCGACTGCAAAGGTTCCTTTGCTCCGGTATTCTACCGAGGTTAAAGGTAAAAAGGTAAAAAGGTAAAAAGAGCCTAGCGGGATATATCGCCCTGCTGTTCTTTTACTTTTTTACCTTTTTACTTTTAAATGCTCTTTTTACTTTTTTACCTTTATTTGTTTGTCCCATCTATTCTTCCCCTTTTTCTTACCTTTGCATCAGAAACATTAAAAGAAATGAAAACGTATGAAAAGGAAAGAGATTATTCAACTACTCTTGATAGCAGTAGTGACGATGATGTTTACGGCATGTGCTGCCTCTCGACGGGCGGTTAGCGATAACCACCAGGAAGTGAAGGATAGCGTATCGGCTATTCAGCAGGATAGCGTGCATCAGCAGGTAATGGTGAATGACAGCGTAGCCATTAAGGTGAGCGAGGATAAGCATACTTCTTCTTCGTCTACGGAAACGGGCGAATATGAGGAGACTATCCAGGAGCAGATTACCGAGACCACTGATTCCTCCGGCAATAAGCAGACTACCACCAACCGCACTACACATCGCAAGGGCAGTTATAACAACCAGTCTTCTTATGAGGAGCGATTGCAGATGCAGCAGCAGAAAATCAATACGATGCAGAAGACCATCGATAGCCTTGCCGTCAGTAGCAGTAATGATGTGGGCACCCACTGGGAGGCCACCGACAGCTTATCAGATACGCAGGAAAAGAATACAGCAGAGACAAGAAAGGCTAACTGGATTCAGAAAGCCAGAAAGAACGCCCTCGCCCTTTTTCTGCTTATCGTGATAGTTTTGGTACTTACAGCAATTAATAAATATATCGACCATGGGGAAGGGAAAAAGTAAGAAACACGTGCAGTACGGTTACGACATCGTGGATAATGATGAACAGGCAGAAGTTACGCTGCAGGATTTCGTTATCCCGGCAAAGATAGAAGCCTTCAATAATCAGTATAAGCCGTTGGATCATTGGGTAGACGGTTGCGAAGTGTTTAACGATGCCCGACTTCGTGAGTACTTCAAGGCGATAGTCTGTCCGCTTGGCGACCCGCTTTCGCTTTATCTGCAGGAGCTAGGATACTGGGGCTTTATCATGCAGAATGATGAGAGTGGCGAGCCGGTTATCTATTGCAGGGCGAAATAAAGGTAAAAAGGTAAAAAGGTAAAAAAGCCTTAACCCCTTTGCGCCCCCGTTCCTAGCGATTCTATCGCTGGTTTAACTCTCAAAAATACAATATTTCGCTGAAAATATATACTCAAAAATACAATTTTTCTCGAAAATTATATAATAGATAAAAAAAAATAAGGATTTATGGAAAAAGAAAACAGACCTCACAACTATCTGAAGATAGCTGAGGAGAGTGAGACAGGCAAGAAGCTGAAGGCATTTCTTGCTGAGTGTAGTGAAGCAAGCGAGAAGGCGAGAGCCTGGGCAGAGAAGCAGGGAGCCGATACCTACTACGAATCGCCCGAAGGCTTTGCAGGTGGTGTGGCGATGGTAGAGTTCAAAAACACGATCAGCAATGAAGGCTGGACGAGCATTCAGACTCCTACCAAGGACGGAATGCAGAGCACATCGCTCTTTATTCCAGAAGAAAACAGCGAACTGGAGAAGGAGATGATGGCACTGCCTATCGTAAATGAAACGGCTCTTATCGCTATCCTGCAGTTCAAGCCTAAGATGGCGAAGGGTAAGGAAGGCAAGGAGGTGCAGCTTCCGTTCTCCTTTGGCAATACAACGCCTATCCTCTTTCTGCATCATGGCTTCTTCTATACCGATGTGCCTTACGTGAGCACAAGCGAGGACTGCCAGGTTATCACGGAGAAGGAGTTCCTTCGTCGCAAGATGGCAGCAGTAAATGAGCATTAATCATATTTCGTTCTTTATATTTTATATATATTTATTTTATATGTTTTATATGAGTTGTTTCTAAAACGTAGTTTAAGCTGAAACATTCTCAGCCAGCCGTCCGTGATGGATAGCTGGCTGTTTTTATTTTATTCCGTCTCGCGATGTATCTCTTCTGCCACCATGCCGTAGCTAGGCTGCTGAGATTCCAGACGATGGGTGAGTTCGCTGATGAGCTTCTGCTGATCGCCTATCTGCTTCTGCTGTTCAGCAATAATATCGAGCATGCGGTTAAGGGTCTTCAAGCTGATGTCCGTTTCTGCTGCTGTAACCGGTTCCGTAATCGGAGTAGGGGCAGCGGCATTCATAGGCGCAGCAGCATCCATAGGCGCAGCGGCAGTCTCTTCCTTGTGCTCTTCCTTGCGTCCGAGCCTTAACCCCTTTGCGCCTCCGTTCCCAGCGTTTCCAACGCTGGTCCACCCAGGCACTACCGATTTCATCCTCTCCACATCGAGCGGATTGCGCAGCGCCCTCGTACCCTGTTTGCGCTTCTCTTCATTATCCAGATAGCCCCCATCGGGTTCAAACTGGTCATCTATACCAGGGCATACATACCCCTCCTCGCAGCAGCCTTCCCTTCCTTGCTGGTCCGCATCTACGATAAATGCCGAGAGCGGAACGTGAAACGCATTGCAGAATCGCAGCATGGCGATGGTAGGCAGCGGCGACTTCATTCTTATCCAGCTATCCAGGCACGCATTACTCGTAGTACCCATAGCCTTCATAATTTCTTTATTGGTGATTTTGCTGTTTGCTTCCATCCATTTGTCTAGGAAGCTGTAATTGTAAAAGTACTTCATATCTCAACTACATTTATAAGGTGAATAACTCTAATCTGTTCATCTCGAAATCAGTTCATATATGTAACCTATGTTAAATTCCCCTAATTTCTGAAAGAAAATATAGGTAACATTTGGTTGTTTCGATTTTAATCTTTAAATTTGCACCAAAATTAAGAAATAAAATCGAAATGACAAAGGAAATTATAGAAAAAATCTGCAGAAAGAACTCTCCATTAGAGGTAAATGATATTTCTGTGGAGGAAAAGAAGAACTTAGCTGAGTTTTTATCGGATAAGGGCTTCACAATCTCAACTTTCTATCTCCGTTTCTTTCAGAAAGGTTTCGACGCTTGGGAAATCCAAGGCATTAAAAACTGCAAAAAGCAGTTCTTAGCTATACCGGAAGTAGCTAACCTATTATCTGGGTATGTAGAGACCGATGCCCTGGGCAACGAGATTAGTAAGAAGGGATATTTGCTTGAGGCTGCTATGAGCGATGAGTCGGGTGTGTTCTACACCTGTCTGAAGAAGGCCAACAACGGTCTCTGCATGAAGTTCTTTGCCTTTATGGAGGAGCGAGGCATGAGCCGCACGACCATCATCAAGCGTTTTACCGCTGATGACTGGAAGCCATGGGAGCAGGAAGGAATTAAAGCACTCTTGCTTTTAAAGGTAAAAAAGTAAAAAGGTAAAATTCGTAACCATATATAATGATAGATGTAACCTTTGATTGGGAATCCTGTTCGCTCTCGCCCACCGCAGCCGTGATGAGTCTCGGTGCGGTGGCGTGGAAGCGATATGGGGACGAATCACCTTTCTTTGATGAAGGTGATGGTGTGTTAAGAAATTCCACTTTTTCTGCTCACGTTGACCTGCGAAGCATGTTCATCAACGGGTTCGCATTTGACAAGAGTACGGCAGAATGGTGGTCAAAACAGAGTGACGAGGCAAAAGCTGCCTTGCTCGGCAATGACAGCGACGAGGCACCTTGTCAGCCGATTGATGTAATCGTGAACGATCTGTTCGGCTGGATAGCCTATATCAAGAAGAAGCTCGGTGATGATGAACTTTGCCTTTGGGCGCAGGGTACTGATTTCGATGTAGCTATCTTGAGATATATCTGCTGGGAGATGGGTATCAAGTTCGAGATAAAGCATACCCAGTTGAGAGATCATCGCACGTTCTATCTGGAATGTGCGAGAATTATCTGGGATGCAGCCGAGCCAAACGGGGAACCTTTCGACCTCGACAAGGCTTATGCCCTGACTATGGACTATAAAGACATCGCCGATGAAGGTGCGGCACATGACCCTATCTTCGACTGCAAGCGAAGTATCTATAGTACCTGGCAGATGATGAAAAAGATAAGAGAAGGCTATGCCAAGACTGTTTGATTTGCCATATATCCCTAACCGAAAGGGCATACAGCAGAGGCATAGGAACTTATCTAAATACAGAATGCTGCATCGCTTCGCCTATACCGAGACGATGAGCGGACTGAAGGATGATATTCCAACCCTCCTTTTCTATGCGCCCTTCGCCCTGCTGAAAGATACCTGTGAGTATCTTTGCAGGATGATGACGGGCAGCGTGGAAGATATGATTATCACGCCTTCGCACAGTTGCCGCCGCAAGAACGGGAAGATATACTGGAGGCAGGAAGTGCAGATTATCGGTCTAAATACCGACTTCCTCACGATGGAAAGTCTCTCGCAGATGATAGTACACCGCATGGAAACCATCTGCAACTGTAAGATAAGGCATTATCGCCTGGAAACATTTCTGAATTTATAAAACATAAAGATATGAAGAAATAAAAGATATTCTGCATGACATCATGCAACTTCGGTACGATACACTTCGTTTCCGATTTTTATTTTGTTAGACACCGAGCCATCGGTTAAAATGGCAGGAAGACCGGACGGGCGATAGGTGGACTTGGAAACATTCATCGCATTATCTCACACCCGCAGCTTCAAGAAGAAGGGGGATAGTCTGATTAAAAAGCCTGGGAACCCCATCGGACGGTATCTGCGGCATCCTCAGTTTTTTGCCAGTCGCCCGAAAGGTCTTCTTTCTTTGACAATATGATATAAAGAGAATAGGGGAGGCATTCTGGAAACACTCTTATGCAAGGGTTGTAGGAGTCAGTAATGCCCTACGACTACGATTCACTGCATCTTTGCAGCGGGCGAGTACCACAGATTTTCAAATGCTCCGACCGCTCGCTCTGGAATATAACCCGGCAAGATGTAAACACTTGAAGTTTGGCCTACCCTTCGCCTCCGTTCCCAGCGATTCCATCGCTGGTCAATGGTCAAGAGTGGTGCCTTCCCTTCTCTTTTAACTATAATACTCTTACTGTAAGATATGTTATTCCACCCGATATTGAACCAGATTGCCAACCTTGACATGGCATTCCTCGTAAAACCTGCCGATGAGCAGCGCATCGAGGGACAGACAGCCTGTTTCTGTCCCCTCTGCCAGAAGGAAGAGGCGGATGATGGCGAGCAGGGCAAAGCAAAGCAGACTCCTCACCTCATTATCTACAATAATGAGCGAGGCGGTATGTATAACGGTGTAGGGGTGGAAGACAATTCTAAGGCAGAGCATGGTGCTCTGCGCTGGATGTGTACCAAGACCGGCAAGTATGGCTATGGAGCCTTAGAGCTTTATGCTGCCATGCGCAAACTGCCGATGCACGGAGCCAGTCTGCTGCGTCTGTGCCATGACTTCATCGTGAGGGTGTATGGCGATAACGAGAAGACGAGAGCCAAATGGCCGATGCTCTTTGCAAAAATGGACTATCGCACAATCGCTCAACAAACGATAGAAACTTTCTCATTTATGCCAAAAACTGACTTCAACCCCCAGGAGCTCGCAGCCCTGGGGTGCGAAGTCACATCGGTTAAGGGAATCCCGCAATACGGCTTCGGAAAGGACTTCAACACCAAGATGCTGAATGAAGATTTCCGCATCTATGCCGTGGACCAGGTAACGCTGCCCCACGTAGTGAGAAACGGACAACTGGTGAGTGAAATCATTTACGGCACACCCTGGAACCCGCTATTCGTCTGCTTCGCAACGGACGTAATAGCACCTCAAGGCAGTTGCGGATGCTTCTTCCGTCCAGCCATGCAGCAAGACCCTATCGTCTTCTCTACCTGTGAGGAACATAGCGTTAGGAAGGTGAGCAAGTGGCTGATGGGTGACAAGGTTTTCACCTATGCGATGGACCATCGGAGTAACAACTCTACGGCCGTTCACTCGGCAATAGAAAAGTTGCAACCGGGAGAGGCTTACACCGAGACGAAAGAAATATGGGTAGAGAACGAAACCAAGGATGGTGAACCGAAAGGCACCTTCCATGTTGAGGAGGAACCTATAGAAGTAGGCGACATCAAAGCTCAGAACATCGTTTTCTGCCGGACCCCGGAAGATGCACTGAGTATTTATTACGCCATGCGTTCCCTGCGTCAGGATAAGGCGCAGGATAAGCATTTTCAGAAATACTGCTGGTACCACGTAGCCTTCTCGCTAGGCAGAAGAAACTTCTGGTATATCGAGCGTGGGCAGTGGAGACAGGAAAAACTCGATTTCAATGCTGTTCAGTATCAGAAGATGAAGCGATTTGCCGAAAGGGTTATCATGATTTACCCTAACGACATCGCCAGCCAAAGGGATTGCGGAGCCATCGCAACCAAGTATTGCGATATTTGTTATGCCACGCTGCCCGATGGCTTCAGAAGTAGATATAATCAAAGGTGGAACTGGTTGTACGGTTGCTCTCCTCGCTCAGTGAGAGATTATCTGATGTGCTACCACATGGATGATACCGATAACTTCAAGTTCGACCACGATATAAGGTTGCCGCTATATTCGAGATTGCGGGGTGCCAACAACACCGATCCATTCGAGATAGAATATCCCCGTGATCCGAGAAGCGGCAAACCTAAACCGCCTACCTGCAAGGTATCGCCTACCAAGGTGTGGCTCTTTATGACCTGTCACGGCTATTACAGAATGATAGACCCTGAGAGTACCGACCTTGTAGGTCAGTATATCCATCTGGATAGATGTTTCGTAGAATACATCGACCAGAAGAGTATCATCCAAGCAACGAAAAACCAACTTCTGCAGTTTACTGAACAGAGTTGGCGGCATAATGATCAGGAGCGCAAGATGATGTCAGACTGCGCGAACCTGATAGACAAGAATTTCAGCGAGAAATCGGCTGGCGGCTTGCAGGGCATGGTGATAGACTTCACAGAAAGTTTCGATGCGCATACGGAATATTTCTTTTTCCGCAATGTAGCGTTGAAGATTACGCCCGAAACCATCATGCCAGTCAGCTATGACCGCCTGAATTTCTTTATACCTGCCCTGGCTAAAAGACCGTATGATTTTACGATGAGGGTGTTCAATCCTCCGTTTGTTATCAGCGAGAGCCAGGAATACAAGGATAGGGTGGCAGTCATCGCCCAGCAGGAAGCTCAGACCAACGAAGACGGTTCGCCAGTCTTCACAAGAGCCGAAATCGACCAAAAAAAATCCGAGCTTAAAGATTGGGCGCAAACCTTCCGCTGGCAGGTGGATTGGAAAGGTAAGCAGGAGAAGGAGCTTTGGCCTATCCTGAGAGTGATTCGAGGCTGCTGCAATATGCAGTGGCGACTGGAGCAGGATTGCATCCGTAACAAAGAGCCCATGCCTGCCGAAGCTATCGCCGACATCGACTCCCATTTTGCCAACATGATTTCCTGTTTAGGAAGAATTTGTTATCGCTCATGGGCTGATATGCAGAGTATCTGTCCTTATCTTCTCGAAGATGAGGTGGAGGACGAGAAGCAGGCAAGTGGCGGTTCGGGTAAATCACTGATGATAGAACTTGTGGTAGGTTCAGCAGTCAATGTACTGCGCGTCGATATGAAAGATTTCCTGACGATTGCCGATGCAAAGTTCAGTCTTTCCGACCTGCTGATTTCTCCGGGTAAATATAGGGTAGTACATTGGGAAGATAAACCTTCGGGTTTCCCCATGAAGTACTTTTATAATAAGGTAACGGCGGGAGCCAAGGTAGAACGAAAGTTTGGTGACCCTATCGTCTTCAAGTTGGAAGAATCGCCAACGAACGTAATTTCCAGCAACTCGCAGTTGAGTGATGATGATGAGTCTACCATCGGCCGTTTTCCTTTGGTATCTTTCTCGGATAGATTCTGTCGAGAAAATCCGATGCAGCATAAGCTGGCACGTTCCCCAAAGGAAGTGATGAAGAACCTCGTTAAGGAACCGGAGAATCTGAATGAGCGAGACCGCAATCAGGCGATATACATCTGTGCCTTAGCCGTTCAGTTTATCATGCGCTATCATACCTTTGTGATTGCTCCTCAGAAAAACGTTCAGCGAAGACTGATGGTAAGAGAGCTGACCGAGAACACGGTGAACTACTTCGAGTGGTTCTTCAGTCGTAATGAAGTCTATTCAGCACCTATCTGTGCAGACGAAATGTTTAATGAGTTCATGCGTGATTGGGCTGATGCCAGCGAGGGTAAAAGTAAGGAATATAGCCGAGCCACCTTCAAGAAGAAAATCAAGAAGTATTGCAAGAATATGAATATCATCTGCAATCCTGATCATCTCCTGATAGGTGAGGACAATAAGCGCCATGGCTGTTTCAAGCTTCGCGCCTGGATAACGGAGGAATACTTCGTAGGGCGTGAATGGGAAAACGATGATAGTGTGGAGCCAAAGCATATCCGCAGGGTAAAGACCAGTAAGCACGTCTATTTCTTCTTCCGTAGCGGAAAGGATCATATTCCGGAAAGCTACGACGAGTTAAAGCGGATAGCGAAGGAATACGTTGAAGGTCCCGACCCATTACCATACCGTGATGACGATGGCAACATTGTTATTCTCACCCCAGAAGAGGAAGAGCGATGGAAGACATTCACCTCCCGCAAGCAGGGCAGAAGGCAAGCTATACCGAACGCTAGCGATGGCAACAATGCCGCAGCTACGGTAGACGAAATAGATAAGAGCGACCTGCCTTTTTAAAGGTAAAAGGGTAAAAAGGTAAAAAGAACCTTATTCCCTTTACGTCTCCGTTCCCAGCGATTCTATCGCTGGTCATCTTTAAGTTATAAGCAAAAATGGCAAAGAAAGAAGAAACAAAGAAGAAAGGCATAAGGATGGCCAATCGCCAAGCCTGGGTAGATACCTTCGTGTATCTCTGCCCGCAGCATCGAGGCGGCACTGGTCCCGGTGGGTATTGCGAGAGTCCCGATGGTACCCGAACCAACTGCACGGGCAGATGTACCTATACCGGTAGCGGAGCCTGTGAGCAGGTAAAGCAGTTCTTCCAAACATATATTAAATTTTTAAACAAAGAAATCGAATTTCTCTAAAAAATAAAAGCAAAATGAAAATACAAGCGCAATCATCCCTCTTGCTTCGTCAAGCTTTGCAGAAAGCTGCGAAGTGTATCGACAGCAAGTCAACCATCGCCATCTTGAGCAATGTGCTCCTTACCCAGCGCAAGGAAGATGGTCAGTTCTTCTTCGTATCAGCTACCACTGATTCGGAGTTATCTATCCCTGCACCTCTCAGTATCGTGGAAGGCAGCTTCAAAGAAGACGTTGTTCTTCCTATCACGTCTCTGTTGTCTCTCCTTTCTACACTCCCTGCTGACTGCGTAGTCACCATGGATCTATCTCAGGATAAGAACCGCTCAATGAATATTGAGTATTGTACCCAGAACGGCGAAAATGTAAAGAAGGGTAACGTCAGTCTGGTTTATTTCAGCGCCGAGGAATTTCCTCGTGCAGCGCAGCCTGATAATGCCAGTCTTCATATCTCCCTGCCGATGGCAACCTTTGGTAATGTGCTCTCTCATGCCGGTAACTTTGTAGGCAATTCAGAACTTCGACCAATCATGAACTGTCTCTGCATCGATGTAGCCGAGGACAGAAGTGAGGTTACTTTTGTAGCCTCTGATGGTCACTCTCTCATCAAGCTCATTCATACCAACAACCCTGAAACGGGAGGCAGCAATTTCTTCCGTAGCGGTACACCTGGCATTATTCTCGTAGAAAGAACCTTCTTCAAGAGCTTGGCGGTTTTTGATGACTGCGCAGATATTGATATAGAAGCAAACGAGAGTATGGTGCGCTTCACTTCGGGTAATGATATTACCTTCGTCTGCAAAAAGATGGTAGGTCAGTACCCTAATTATAATTCGGTAATTCCTCGCAACAACCCTTATGATGTTGTGGTAGACAAACGGGAGTTGGCAAGCGTAGTAAAGCGTGTAGCACTCTTCTCTTCAGAAAGCAGCAACATGATCGTCCTGAAGAAAGAAGGCATGTTCCTCGATATAGCAGCGCAGGATTTGGACTTCAATATGGCGGCGAACGACCAGGTACTTATCATCGATAGTAATTGCGTAGATGGTCATCGTATCGGGTTCAAGGCAAGCAGTTTGCTGAATGCCCTGGCACCTATCCAGTCTGATACCGTATGCCTGCATCTTGGCGACCCTAGCCGCGCTGGGGTAATCACCGCAAACGAATCATCACCTAGAGCATTGACCCTGATCATGCCGATGATTATTAGTGAATAAACTTACATCGAACGAATAAGATAAGATTATGAATGATACTTTGCTCTTTATTCCTCCCTGCTGTGTAGATAAAAAGCTGCCCAAGGCAATCATCCAAGCCCCACGGCGGGCATTGAGCTTCTATACGCACGGCGATGTGCTGGTAGATAAATTCTTCCACGCTATCGGATACTTGGCAGATGTAAATCCCAACCGGGCGCAGAAAAATCATTTCTGCGTGATGGTGTTGGCGATGACCGTAAGCAGAACATCTGCTACCGGGTATATCATCAACTATCTTCAAACCTGCTTTGAGCGAGGTTGGATAACTCACCTGGTGCTCTCTACCGATAAGAGTGTAGAAGACTGGATAGATATTCATCTGATGGAATACAGAGACAGAATCTTGTATCAGAACCATAATGATGTGACCCTACAGACTTCGCACATGGTTCTTTACAACGAGGAGAAAGCCTTTACGTTGGCTGGTCCGATGCTCGATACCCCTAACGGTAATTTATCGCATTACTCTATGGTGCTGTACCCCGATTATTCGGCATGTAACGATGCAGCCGATTGGTCGAACCCGCTCAAGAATATCCTGTTTCCTGATATATTGCGGCATCGGCAAAGGGTAGCCAAGGAAAAACGAAAGGTAGGCAGTATCATTCTGAACCGTTTTCTGCAAGCCAAGCTTCCTCCTTACGAAGAGGATAAGGAGCAGGATGGTCCTCGTGATTATTATGACTTCGGTGGTTTCGTATAAATTCATCGACTAATAGATAAGAGTTATGGCAAAATATCATCAATCTTATCAGAACCTCCGTCAGTTCTGCGAAAAGTGGCAGTGGATAGACCCCCGCAGCGGACAGCAGGTTACTGGTTATGTGCATCCGCAGACAGCGAGGAACGTAAAGCGCAAATCGTTCTACATCAAATTCCTCACTAAGACCGGGCATGTAGATGAAGGTGAATGCGTTTGTCTGAAGGTAGACATTCTGAGGCATCAGAGAAAGGTGCAGTTCGTAAACAGCGGAGAAATCCGTGTCGTGAACGACATTCTGGTGCTCGAGGTAGACGGTACCAGGTTCATTACTCATTAATGGTAATTCATGTTTTAAGATTCAATATAGTTTATCGAAGAATTTTAAAGCTCTAACTGTTAAATTATTGAATTAATGTAAATGCTTCATAGCAGACACCTTTAGCGAAAGGATGTTCCGTATTTATTTTACAATAACTACAAGCAAAAGCAATGTAGGGTTGTCTATTCACATTTCCCTACACCTCCCCAGTGCGTGAGCATAGGGCGCTTTTTTCACTGGAATATTCATTTTAAACAATATATAGATTATGTGGAATCCGTTTAAAAGACATAGAGCAAAGAAAGCTCTCAAAACATTGGATAGTCTGACCAGCGTAATTGCCACGATCAAGAAGTGGGAGAAGGCTGGATTGATTTACTGGCAGGTAAAAGGTAAGACTCTTCTCATTGAGCAGAGTTTAGCTACCACGCTGCTTGCGGGTGGAAGTAAATTGTTCGAGAAGTTCCTGAACATCGCCGCCCAGATACAAAACTCGGAACTGCTCGTTGATGCTTATGAGCAGCAGCGTATCACTATCGAGACGCAGGCAGTGATGGATGCGCAGGAGAAAACGTCCAGTAAGCTGACTGATGCTGATATTCAGCGCATCCGTCTGAATGCTAGAGAGAATATGCAGCACATCGATATGAAGAGCATCCTCGATGCTATCCATGAGTTCGATATTATGATTATCCGCAGTAGTGCTATCTCTTCTGCTGATGCTACCCAGGAAGGTGGCGAACTGGTTGCCGTTGGCCACTTCGACGGTAAGAAGGTAGAGATGGCGATGTGGGATGAAATCAAGAATGATTTAACTGCAGAAAAATAAGCAACCCCTCGCCCAATGAAAACAATCGTGATAGCCAAGGAGGCTTGGCTGTGCAGTCAACTCAGCATAGCCAAATATTCCGGAGGCATTGATATATCAGATGAGGAAAATGGCACACGCCATTTCCTGGTAGTAGATGGAAAAGGTCAGCCTTACCAGGGCAAACTGATTCCTAGTGCCCCTGCCGATTTGGTGGATAAGGAGTTTATTCCTTTCTACCGCAAACTGGGCAGAGATAAGTTTATTTCCCTCGTATCAAGGGAACCTCTCGCCTCTCGCAAGGGACTGAAACAGATACTATCTGCTGCAGTTCAGGAAGAGAAAGCGGAAAAGGCAGCAAAAGAAGAGGAGCTGAAGGCACGTCAGCCTTCCCTCTTCGACTAAGAAAAGTTTTATAATACATTAAAGATTTTGAGAAAATGAGAACATTAGAAGAATTTCAGAAAGAAGTCCTTGCGCCTTTGCGTAAGGAAAGAGACAAAAAGCACGAAGTTGCTTTGAAAATCAAGACCGATGGCGGCGAGGCCTTTGCGAAACGTAAGAAGGAACTCCTGGATAAGGAAGTTGAGTTCAAGAAACGTCAGAAGTCTAGCCTGAAAGAATTTCTCGGCAAGCAAACCTTGGAAAAGAAATCTTTCTTCGTTCAGCAAGATGCTGATCGTTCCGAAGCTCATGCCAAATATCAGAAAGCTACCCAAGACTACAAGATTGCTAAACGCCGTGCTAACGAAGAGTATATGGATAAGCTAGCCTTCGCCTATGCAGAGTACAATAAGGAGCGAGTAGCCGCAGGTGAGCAGCCTGTATATTATGACAATCGCCGTGAGAAATCAGCTGAGGCACATAAGGCGGGTTATCAGGAGTACGGCTGGCCGGAAGAACCAGAATCGGAGGCTGAAGCATGAGTTTCGGAAATACGAAAACTCCACTCAAACCAACCGGCAAAGCGAAAAATCTGTTGCCAATTAAAAACAAAACAATATGGAAAATAAAAACAATAACAACGCAAGCTGGCAGCAGCTTAAACCCGAAGAAAAGGAAAAACTCAATGTTGATTATCGTAAGATGATAGCCACTGCCGATAAAATCACCGATGATTATAACGATGATCCCGATAATCGTCCAGTCCTCGTATTATTGGCTATCGGAGTCTTTCTGTGCCGAATGGAGTCTTCGCTGACAGATAAAGATGCAATACGCGAGAATGGTAAGCCTTGTGGTGATCAGACTCCCGGTTCAATAGAAGAGCTTACCTACGCCAGTATGCTGAACGTTATTCAGAAAGGCTATGAGATAGAGAAAATACGTGAAGTTCAAATTCCGGAAGAACTGGAAAAAACATTTGAAGACAATGGCAAATAAAATAAAGATTAGCGGTTGCGAGGAACTGAAGTTTCCTCAGTCTCTATTAGAAGATTAAGTAAAAACAAAACGATATGGATAAAACAGATTTTGATTATGATTTTTATCTCGTTACTCTCCGCACAGCCGATGCAGTAGGCATGGCGGTAGTGAATAAAGATGACCTGGCGCGCGTTATGGCTATCATTCTCCACGAGGGAGGCAACGAGCAGTTTACCTACAGCTACAAGCTGAGGGTAGAAATGCAGTTCGCCCAGGAGAAGTATCATATCCGAGGCGGCGAAACGCCCGACCCTAGATTTGTTCTCCTCCTACAGCGCTATAACCGGGAGATAGAAATCTATCAGGAACAGCATAAAGGCGGTTATCCCGACTGGGCAGTAACCCTGATGAAGGACCGCTATGGTATCAAGCTCTATAATTGTTAAGGCGTATGGATAAGGCAAAGTTAAAGAAGCTCTTTAATGAGCTGAAAGCAACGACCTCAGATGTGATATTTACACTCTTTATGTTCGGCATGCTCTATCTGCTGATCCATGCTCTCATTACCGATTACAGAGAAGGCGACCGCATAAAAGGTAGCAGCATTACCGTCACCTCAAAAGGTCACGAGTACATCATTTTTGAAAACGCCAGATGCTACATCTGCTGTATTCACTCAGCCTCCTGCTCCTGCCAAGTCAAAAAGCAAAAGAGCGCCACCGTTCCCAGCGATTCAATCGCTGGTCCTAAGAAAAATCATTTAAAGTAATAGCACTATGCACATATTTAAATTAAAAGAAGGTTCTAAGTCTTTCGAGTGGGTGAAGGACGTGATAGATAAGGAGCGAAAGCAAAACGCAGAGTATTGCGATCGCATCCGCAAGGCGATACCCTTCCAGTTAACCCGAGTCATTGCCTCTTACGTAAACTCAACCTTTTCCCGAAAGTTGGAAATCTACGAGTTTGTTGTTACTCCCGAGGAATACGAAACATTGGATAAGGAAGTCTGGAACAGGACTTATAGTGATGATAATCAGTTCTGGGTAGCTCCTAATCTGAATAATGAAGAGGGTAGGGCCATAAAGAAAGTGATGTCTTCATATCCTCCAGTTACCACTTACGATGATATTCTGAAGAAGTTAGGGCTGCGTGCCCTCGTTGCCTGCAGACCTTTCCGTCCTCCCAATCTTACCACCCATGAGGGTAAGTATTATTTCGTCCTTACCGATGATTTGGTTATCAAGGATAATGACAATAACGATGATTTGGAATTGATAACCGAGGAGGATGCCAAGCGCCTCACCGGTTTCAAAGATGAGCGGGTAGATTATAGCAAATAGCGCATGACAAACAAAGACTTTTTTGATGTGTATCGCGGGAAGCCAGCCCTTTATAAGGGAAAAGATATTGGCGCATACGTAGCAGGGTATGTCGGTGAGAAGTATATCATCTTAGGATTTCACGATTATACAGGCTGCATCCTGAGATTTACGGCAAGAGTCAATAAAACACTCGATGGAGTATACACCTCATACCGATTTGCTAAATTGAAGTATGTAGAGGTAGTAAGTTAAAAAGAAATAGTAGTATGAAGATAAAAATTTTTTCACTTTATTTCCCCAGATTCTTTTATGGGCATGTGGACCCTCAATCGAGCCTTGCGTATAGAAAAAGGTACTTCATCATGTACAAAAAGCATTGGTGGCAGAGATATAGATACTTTAATGATTATTTCGGTCGCCCCCTGAAGTTTGACAGCCTAGAGGCAGCCGAAGAATTTCTTGAAAGAAATGGTATAGAATATAAAGGTAAATAGCTATGGCAGAGAAGAAAATATTAACCATTCATCTTACTGATGAGTGGTATCAGAAGATAGCTAGCGGAGAGAAGACAGAGGAGTATCGGGAATGCTCTTTATACTGGACGATTCGTTTATTTAGAAAGGATATACCGAATAGGCCAGCCTTGATAGCTGGTGTAGCCAAATATCATCGTGCTTCCGATAGAGGCCTTTTCGTGCAAGGTTATCTTACCGGAGGGCTCAAGCACACTTCGGACAGTCCGGAAGATAGAACTTACCGCAAGGAGGTATTAGAGCCTTTCACACACGTTCATTTTCTTCTCGGCTATCCGAAAGATAACCAACCGTATATCGAAAAGGAAATCGACGAGATAACGGTAGATAAGCCAAAAAAGGGCATGTGCCCCGATGCGTGGCTAAAAAAGAATATGTTCGTAATCAGATTCAAATAGCTTATGGCAAAGAAAGAAAAGAAATGTTGCGGTAACTGCTTTTGGTTCGACAACGAAGATGCCTACGGCCAAGGCTGGTGCATCGATTCGCAAGGCGAAACATCATGTGATTTGGTTTGTAATAATCATTTAAATAGATAAGCGTATGCCCGATGAAGTAGATCAGTTCTGCGGTAACTGTTTTTTGTACAGTGTCGACGATGACCATCGTGCCTCTGCATGGTGTGTTAAACATAATGACAAAACATCATGTTTTAATGTTTGTAATGATCATAAATTTTAATTAGTGTATAGAAACAAATGTTATATATTGGTTATCCTCAGAGTATTTATAAGTGTCCGGAGCCAATAGAGATGATGATTTCTACTCCTAAAGACTTCGGGCAGTATATACAGAATAAACGTAATAGGAGAAGAAAGAAATGACGTTAGAGTTATCGACGGAGGAAAAGATCATCGTAACCATGCTTTGGGTATTTGCGATATTCTTCCTGGTGTTGGTTTCCGGAATATTTGAAGGTGGGCATGAGCCTATAAAGCCGCCGAATATCCCGCCACCGCCGCCTCCATCTCGCCCTCATCCTCTGCTATTCCGTCGCAGATTAAGAGTAAGAACTAAAAAACGAAGAAGATATGTTGTACGAAGCAAAACAAGGAACAAAGACTTACGAATACATTAAGGGTATTGTCGAAGCTGAATTGCAAGAACGTGTAAACTACAAGAAGCGAATAGTGGAAGCTATCGGTTCTGATTTCGATAAAGATATACACGTTGAGGAAAATTGGTTTCTCACTCGCCGATTTAGAATCGAGAAGATACTGGTAACGCCAGAGCAACGGGCTAAATTAGATAAGAGAGCCTGGGTGAAAATTCTTACTCATCGTTTTTCGAGCGGCGTTTATCATTACTTGATTCCCAACCAAAAGACAGAGCAGGGTAGGGCTGTTCAGCAGGTGCTTGACTCGTATAACCCTGTAGCAGGTTTCAATGATATAAGAATAGGTTTGAACCTCACAGAGCCAGTGAATAGACCGATTTGGCCGTTTAAACTCTATTTTTTCAGAAGCCGCGTCTTCTTCTATGTGGATGAGCCAAGCATGAGGTTTAGAGAAAAAGATGAAACTTTGAAAGAAATTTCCTGGCATCAGTTCCATCTTGATTTCTATGATGAATTAAATGAAATGAGATAAACAAATAAAAACATTAAAGATTATGGCATGTAATTGTATTAGCAGAGTTGAGAAAATGGTTAAGGAGAAGACCAACGAGAGTGGTTGCCTTGATACAAGTATCGGTATTCCATCGGGCATTGCGATGGTGAATGTTTATGGTTTATTCCATAAACAGAAGAAAGATGGCTCTTTCTGCGAAAAGTGGAACCAGGTAAACATCCTACCCGAGTATTGCCCTTTCTGCGGCAAGAAGTATGTGGAAGATAAGAAAGAAGATGTTCAACAAAAAGAAAACGAGAAGTAGCGTATGATAAGATATTATGAAGATGAAGAGAATGCGGATCATTCCGTTATTCATCTGATGTTAAATACAGATTGTGATAATCATTGCATTTTGTGCTGTAATGACCAATATGATTTAAGTTCTGTTCCGGTTGTAACGGTTGAGGAACTTAACAACGCAAAAACCGTGTTGCTGACAGGTGGTGAACCTTTCAAAATTCCATACTTTGCAGATTTCGTGCAAAATCTGCGCGGTCAGTATAAAAACATAGAAAACCTTTATGTTTATACTTCGGGATATTCTATGTACCACAACGTAGAACAATGGAACAAAAATGAGGTTTATACCGATATAGATGGCGTAAACATCTCACCTAAAGGAACCAATCGTGAGCGTTGGGCTATACAAGGCATGTTGGGAAAGAATGCACTGGATGTTTTCTTTCATATATTTGTCTCCATGAAAAGCTGCAGGCTTATCTTAATGGACCGTAAGGAGAAAAATGACGAGCTTCTTTCTACATTGAATCTCCAACAATTCATAGATCTTGGGGTTCGTTTCGATGTAGAGTATCGTGATTGGCAGAACGAGTTCCAGCCTAATGGAGGGGTGTGGAGAAGATTACCTATATTGTTAAATTAAAAAAATAGCGTATGGATTTGAAAGATATTAAGTTTAGGGCAAAGCGCAAGGATACGTTGGATTGGGTGTATGGCCTCCCAGCTCCTGGCAATGCTTATCCTGGTGCATCTTGCATTCTGACATTTGAATCGCGTAAGGATTTACCTAAAAATGCGGTTTTCCTTGGGTGCGGCTTTATCCCGGTATTAAGTTATACCATTTGCCAATATACGGGGATGAAAGATATGTATGGTGCAGAGATTTGGGAGCATGATTTACTTAAAGACGAAAAAACGTCTGGTATATATGAGGTGGTTTACTTTAATGGTACATTCGTCTTTCTGAACGAAAGTGATATTTTTCAACCGGAAGGCTACCCCTGCTACAAGAAAGTGGACCATAATGTAATTCGTGATATGTTTGTTGTCGGGTCAGCCCTTGATGGAGATAGTAGCCGCGATATTCAGGAACTTTGTTCTCGTCTTGCCTCCCGTGATTTTATCGCAGTTCAAAAGTAATAATCAAAAAACAAAGAAAATGAAAGTATTGAGATTTTTGAAACGGGTGGGTATCGTTGCGATACCAATTCTTGCCGTGATTATGGTAACACTGGTCTTTTATGGTATATTGACGTTAGCTTCTAATACAGTTCATCTTGGCAAGCTATATCTAGAACTGTTCTTATCTGATAAGATGTTAGCTGCGTATTGGATTTTTGCGAGTATAGCCGTTTCCTTTATGATATACCCTAGTCTGATTAATTGGACGAAAGCGAAAATCCGTCAAATGGATGCAGAGGAATCCAAAGCTGATGAGCAGAAAGGCAACAAGAGTGAACATGCCAGTAATGTCAAAGTCTACTCTTTTGTCCAACTTTCACATCAGCTGCAAGATTGGTACAACGTTCGCAGATATTTAATGACTGAAAACCTGGAGACTGAAGTTTACGGCACCTTGCATCTTGATATACCAAAACAACATGCGAAGGAAAGTGATCCGTTCTGGAAAGATTGCGATGCCTTCATTTGGGCGGTCTTTGTAGATGATTGTGCAAGGAAGGCTGGTGTCGCTCGAAAAATGATGCGAGAAGCCGAGGTAGTGTGTGTTATGGAAAGATGTCTTACTGTCGGATTGCGTTGGGACGACCGCGAAAGCGAACCTTGGGTGTTAGACTGGTACAAGCGCAGTGGGTATAAGGAAAAAAGAGTGGAAGAGGATGGTCACGCTCATTTCCTTGTTAAAGACTTGAGCGATAAATATAACTTGCGTTCATCTTCTAAGCGATTTTTTCGATAATGCACAAAAGATTAGTTGATAGTTATTAAAACAAATAAAAATATTAAAGATTATGGCAGAAAAAACAAAGCAGCAGAATGCAGAGAATGAATCAGAAGAAGAGGAGCTTGGCAAGCAGATTTTGCAGCTCAACCTTTCCTTCCATGAAATGAAGGACGACAAGTTTACCGTCAAGGTAACTTGCGAGAAGGATGGCAAGGAGTCTGACCTGAACATCCTCACCGATGATGATTCTATCGGTATGGTATATCAGGGAATGAAAATCGCCATGGGTACCGTGGCCCGATTCTACCTGATGAGCCTTTTGAATAAAGGCACAATCACTCAGGAGGAGTATGATAAAATGGTGAGTAAATAATACATGTTTTTAGAAACAAAAAAATAGCGTATGTTGTACGAAGCAAAAAAGGGAAGTAAGGCTTACGAATACATTAAGAGTATTCTCGATGCTGAAGAAAAAGAGTATCAGGCTTATATGAAGAGAGTGGATGAAGCCGTTGGCTTCAAGTTTGAGAAGTGGCAAGGTTATCAGCCTAACCGCAGTCTGCTGCGAGAGTATGATATAACCGCTATCTGGGTGCCGACTGCGCAATATGAAAAGTTGGATAAGAAGTTATGGCGAGAGGTAGGTACCCAGTTGTTTAATGATGGTCGTTACGTTGGCGTAGCACCTAACAAGCGATACAAGCAGGGCAAGGCTATCGCCGCGGTACTTGCCTCCTATAAAGCTGTAACCAATCATTTCAAGATATTGAAGGAGTTGGGCATAGGGGGTTCTCAAGGTGACTCTATCTCTATCACTCAGCTTCTCCGCTGCAAAGACCGTTACTTTGCCTTCTTCGATGATAGCATTCGAGCCGAGAAGTGCAATCCTGATTTCACGGAAATCACGATAGGAGAGTATGAGGATCTTATTAATAGTGATAAAGAAGGATAGCGTATGAAGATAAATATGAATCATGTAAAGGAGAAGATAGCAGGCTTTATCTTTGACCTTATCATAGAATCGGGCAGTAAGTCTAAGTTCTTCCGTAAGTACACCAACCATCGTTTCCGTAAGCAGTACGAACGATGGGAGGGAAATGCCGCTTATAGTATATACAAACGCAATAACGATTTGGAAAAAGAGATAAGTGAGCTGCGTGAAGAGATTAATACTTTGAAGCGTAGACTTCGGGGGGCTTATAATAAGATAAAAGTCGTAGCTACAGAGTACCCTAAGAACATCCCGTGTCCTCACGGAGAAAAAGATGAGATAAACCAAGACCTTGTCAGAACAGATTCCGTTGAATGCTGGTGCTGCCCAGGTCACGTTTGTAGAGTACCTGAAAATGGTACCATCATCTGTTGGAATAAAAACTTTGAACAGAGTGAAGATTTAGAAAATAAACAAAAATAGCGTATGGAAACAGAAGAATATGTAAGCATCATCAAGAATATGCTAAAGTTTAGCAATATGGTGGAATGCGTTTATCCCGACCAATACAAGTTTGTCTGTCATCTGCATAATATTCAGGAACGTGAGGCGATGGATATGTACGGTGATCTGCGTAAGATAGCTTCTGGCCAGTATTGGAGTATCAAAGATAAGAAGGACGGGTATCTTTATTCCATGATAAACATGGCGTTGGAAGCTAGCAAGATTCAAGTCTTCAACTCTCTCATCAAAGATACCGCAGCCATTGGCGAGGATAGAAAGCCAAATATCCTTGCGTTCTTTAAAAGAGGCGATGAGCGTTTTTCGCAGGAGTTTGATTTGCAATGGCAGGTTGCATATCTTGATATAGCCGAAATGATAAAGAACGGCTATACGCTAACGGCTACCGCCCGCCAGGTAGATAATGTTGATGCCAAAGATTACGTAGGCGAGAATAAGGGCAAGAAATCATATATTCCTATTTACGATGGTGATGTAATGCTTTGCTATGTAAGAAATCCGAAATGGTGGAGTTCTGATTGTAAGAATAGCGGTCTGTACCTATGCAAGGATGGTGTTTACTATCGTCTCATCTATACCCCAGGTAAAGGTTATATCAGACACGGTGAACCTGATACTGACGAAGCCTTCGAGTTGGATATCGAAGAGAATGCTTTCAGCAGCTATGTGATGACTCTCAGCCAGAAGTGGTATAAGCTTGGTAATATCCACGCTGGTATCGGATTCTTGATTGAAAAGCCAGAAGATAAAAAAGAATAGCGTATGACAAAGCAAGAATTGTTATCTACCCCTGCCTTTAAAAATGCAAGGGATGATGCTTTTATCTATTTCGTCGGCAAGCTCCACAGTATCTACCGAGCGCGAACCGTTTACTTTACAGCTCCAAAACGTGAATTTCAGACGAGTGACAGGCTTCGTCTCGGTCTATTCGGACCGCCGATAACCAAAGGTAGATTAATGGCTAACCTGTCATTTCGCCACACCATGCCCCATAAGACAATCTGCGTTATGTTTCCCGATTATTGGTACGATTTGGGAGACTGCAACGTAGAGATAGATAGTAATGGCGATATTGTGATAACAGAAAAATAAAAAGTAGCGTATGAAAACAGAAACGAAAGAAACTCCTGTAAAGGGAGCATTGATTTACCAGCCGCAGGGCGCGGCTGGTGAATATGCCAAGTGGGCAATCAATTTATACCATGGTTGCTCTAACGGCTGCACATATTGTTATAACCGCAGAGGAGTATTGAGCCATGTCTTCGGCGATAAGCCGGAACTGGCAACACCTATCATCAAGCAGCGAGATAAGCTGCTCAATGAATATCTGAAGAAAAACAATATGACTGCACATGATGCTATTCCACAAAAAGTTATTCGAGATACGACTGCTGTTGTTGCCCTAAGTATTGTAGCTAAAGATATAATAAGAATTGGGGAAGATGTAATTCGTGAAGACGGAGGAATTTTCTTTTCGTTTACTTGTGATCCGTTTGATCCTGATATAGATATGGATATATTGCGAATGATAGTTTTTGTGTTGTTAGATCGTCAAATTCCAGCTACGATACTTACCAAAAATACAGATTGGTTAGAAAACGACAAATGGAAAGATTTTTTGGAACCTGACGCTGATTATCCGGATGATCTCCTTCGTGATCTTACCATCGGTTTCACTATCACCGGCAAGGATAAACTGGAGCCTGGTGCTCCTTCTACTGAGGAGCGTATCGAAGCCCTGCGTAAACTGCACGATGAATACAAGATTAAGACCTTTGTATCTCTAGAGCCGATGACAAGTATTCATACTGCATCGGAAGTAATCAAGAAAACATACAAGATTACGGATGAGATACGTATCGGTGCTCAATCTCCTATCAAGAAAGATAGATATGATCCCAGCGAGTTTGTCGGTTTTATTGTTGCGGTTAAAACCCTGGCACGCGGTCTTGATTGCCGTTTTATGGTAAAGGACAGCATGTATAAACAGGCAGAAACTTTTGAAGGTGCTTATCGAGATTTGTGTGTCAGAAATCTTGATGAAATAAAAAAGATTTATGAATCAAAACAAAAAGAAAATGATGAAAAGTAAATTGAAGTATTATGCCCAGGTTATCGGTGTTAACCTGTTGGCGATTTTGGTACCCCTCCTTGCTGTTGTCCTTATTTACGCTCTCGGCAAGCTGAAGAATATCTATACCCATCCTTGCATCCTATCGCAGGAGATATACGATTGCTGTCTGGAGGCAGTCATCGTTGTAATGGCTGGCTTCTTTGTTGGTTTCTGGCTTCTTTCTTGGGCTGATAATTGGAGAAAGTCATGGCTCACTGGCCTAAGAATTAAAAATGAGTTCGATGAATTAGGAATACGTGTTGTCGTAAAGAAAATTTATCCTAACGAGGAGAGGACGGAGCAGAAGAATATACCTACGTCTGATGATTCCGAGTTTGAGGATATTTCCGGATTGACAGTTAAGGAGATTTATCATCTTTATCAAGGTCGGGAAGTTCTGATTACGACAGGCATTCAGGCGAAAAAAGGAGGAAGATATTGCGGCCGTCTTGCTGGTTATGACAATGAAGGTTCTATCCTTTATATAGGCTTTCCTTCGTGCTACGTAGGTCCTTACTCTTTGGATGATATAAATGCTATGCGTGATACAAATCCCGAAGTCAGCTATGTAGAGCCAGGATATAAAAACTACGGTTGCTATATTCCTAGACTTATCCGCATTTATAAATAAAAAATAGTTATGAAGAAGAATTATTTGTTTGATGTTGATGGCTTGCTGCAGGTGCTGCAAGCCATCAAGGATGGGAATCCCGTGGAGTATCGCCCATTGGAGGAACCTAATTGGCGAGATTTCAACCCAGAGGAATATGATATTGATACGGAAAACTGTAAGTATCGTGTCAGGCCTTGTGAATATAGTGAATACGTGGGAGATATTATTGTACCTCCAGCGCTTATGCAGGAAGGTGTGATTTATTTCCTGAAAAGCAAAGACCCTCGGAGTACTAAACAGAGTTTTGCTTGCGTAAAGGCTAACCTTTGGCATATAGATAAAAAGATATTGCTTCATTTCTTTTGGAGTGAAGACGGTGATTCAAAAAAGCTTTATGTTAGCGATCCGGATAGAAGAATTAGCCGTAGCGAGAAAACAGATAATTTCGCTAATGAAATTATTCCTGATATAAATCTTTGCGATCCTGATAAAGCCGAAATTTATGTAGCTTCCATATCACAAGTCAAGATGTTAGAGTCAAGACTTCGAGATGTGAGTTATGAATTAAAGGACGGACAAATGAAAAAGATAGATGGGAACAAAGAGTAAACAAGCACAGCTCCTTAGTAAGGAGCAGGTATCAGAGCAGCTTCTTCAGCAGCATTTGCGCGGCTGGAAATCGAACCCTAAGTTTATCGTAGAAAACCTTTATGTGTTCGGCTGGGAGAGTGATATGCTCATCAAGACCCGAAGCGGATATTGGTATGAGGTGGAATGCAAAATATCCCTTGCTGATTTCAAGAACGATTTCACCCATAAGCGGCAGAAGCATGAATTGCTGAAGAATGGAGATGAGAAACGTCGCCGCCCGAATTTCTTTTATTATTGCGTACCATGGTACCTTAGTGCGAAAGTATATCCTCTCCTTCCTGATTATGCCGGGCTGATTGTACTTAAAGCGGATGGTAAACTGAATGAGATAAAACAGGTACACTGTCTGCATCTGCAAAAGTACACCGATGAGGAACTGAAGCTATGCGATAAGTTTTATTATGCCTACCGCAACTGGAAAAAGTGTGTAGAGCGTAATCAGCCTACCGCAGAAATCAAGCGCCTGAAGGATGAGATTGCTTTCCTCAAGGCAGAATACAAGGCAGTAGCCGGATGTGATATTAAAGACGCATTTTAATGATTAAAAGATTTATAGATTATGGAAAAGATAGAATTAACCAGGGAGCAGATAGAGAAGATAGCTGAAGGTATCAGCGTTTTCTGTTTCCGGCATGACCCTAAAGCAAAAGAGTTTGTGCTTTTAGAATATCCAAAGCCTAAAGATGTGTTTGGTGCCTCCTGTATCTGGGATGAGCCTTCATATAATAAGGAACACCCCAAGGAAGTGAAAAGCGTACTGCCTAGTTTTGAAGCAGTGCATACTTTCGGCTCACCGAATTTGTTCAAACCGAGCCTTGCAGAGGTTATCCAGGCATGCCCTATTAACTATCTCGGTAATTTTAACGCTGTTACTATCAAGTACAATGATTTTACAGATGATGCTTCCAAGCAGAAGAGTATCGTGACCCCTTACGTGATTTGCGAGAAGCAGAAGCCATTTGTTCCTCCTCTCAGCAAGAAAGAGGAGAAGAAGCTGCATCCTTCGCCATTGAAGATAGGCGACCTTGTAGGTACTATCATTGACGAGTTCTGCCAGGTAAGCATTGATACTATCCAGCCTGATACCCGCAACCTTCAGACCTTATTTGAGGGTCCGATGAATGAAGTCCCCGAGAAGTACCTGGATAAGCATTTCCGTCCGATAGAGATTATCAAGGACTACGAAGATGAGATACATTTAATCATTAACTAAGCTTTATCATGTTTGAGATATACGTAAAAATGAAGAAAAAGAAGTGCTGGAAACTCGCTATAGAGATTCCAAACGCTTGGGGTGGAATGCCTCACCTTTGGATGTATCTGGAAAAGAAATACCTTCCATCTTATGTACCCGTAGGAGCTGATGGAAAACCGCTGGATCTGGAATGGGTGAAGGAAAAACAGGCAAAAGGTGAATATGTAAGCCGATGGATATGTGCTTCATCCAAAAAGGAGATTGAGGACCTACAGACAGATTTCCGCTTAACTTATGAGGAAATGATGGTGTTCAGATCTACTTTTGATTTTGCAAAGGTTCTAGGCGAAGATATACCAGTTTATCTTGAATGCTTAAAGGTTGTCGCTGATGAGTGTGGAGGTATATATCCACAACAATACGAAAAACTGAGTGCCTTTATTAAGGTTCACAGCGTAAATGATATAGAGGCAATCGCTTTCAATCAGACAAGCGTAAACTGTGCCTGTGATTTCTTTGGCAACAGATATAATGCGTCAGCAGATAACTTCTGGGATTGCATTTGCCCAAAGGAATTTTATAACAACCTCAGAAAAGATGCGGTATTAAAGACGAATTTTAAATAATTAGCAAGTGACTTTAAGAATTTATAAAAAAGAATATATTATGATACAGATTCAAGATTGGGAGTCATCCAAAAAGATTGTTGTCGTGGATGAAAATCATCACGGCACCGTACAGGTGGAGGTACCGAAGCCTGGACCTTATAAAGACGAGTATTATCAGTATGCCGATTGCGCTATCTACAACCTTTGGGTAGATGAGAAGTACCGCAAGCAGGGAACGGCTCGCCTCCTGATGGAGACCGCAGAGCGGGAAGCTAAGAAACTGGGCTGCAAGTCGGCACAGCTGGAATGGGATGATAAAGGCAGTAAGCTTTTCGTTCTCGAATGGTATAAACGCCTTGGCTATCGTGTAATGGCAAGGAATGAAAACGATCGTCTGCTGCTGGTGAAGAAACTTCAATGTTGAGTGTTGAATGTTGAGTGTTGATTTAGGCTAGCGCCCTTGAGTCCGTGAGGCAATTCAACATTCAACACTCAACATTCAACATTAAAAAGGTTTTTGTCCCAGACATATAAATCTTTTTTCTTACCTTTGCAAACAGAAAAAAGAAAGATTATAGCGTATGAATAAAATAGGGGAGCAGATGATGCTGCAACAGCTCAAGTCTGTCTATTGGCTGATGATGGATTCTTCCGGTAAGATGGACTTCGCAAATAAAACGCTATGGGATGAGATTACTGATCTCGACCAGGATAGTGGCGATTACCAGGAAGTGGTGGTGAAAATCTATTTCACCGATGGCAGGTTTATCAAACTTCATAACCGCAGTTTTGAATCGCTCATTAATAATTCCTATTCCGGTGATGCCCTTTTGCTGCTGCCAATGAATGATGATAAACTTCTCCAGGCAGTAGCAGAACAGGGCGTATGTATTCGTGATGTTTACCGTCCGATAGTTAGTATTACGTATGATGATCCGGAAACGGGAAGAACGGCAACCGATTTTCCTATATCCTCCGTGGTCCGCATAGCCTGTTACCGTAAAAAGGTAAAGTGGAGCGAGAGATGGAGAACACTGAGTCCGGAAATGGGAAAGTTGCATGAACTTATGTTCCGTAACTTTCGTGAAAAATATCTCAGAGAACATCCTGAGATTAAAGAATAGATTCTTCTAATGTTTTGTCAGATATATTTTATAAGTTAAACAATTATTATTACTCATTGAAAATCGTAGAGCGCGAATTCAACAAGCAAGTGCAAAATTACGAAATGTTTTTGTAAAAGCACTCCTTTGGTGTTGAGAAATTCAATTTCTTTCTTGGTCTCTCATTAATTTTTGCCGTAAACTTTGTTATTTTCTGCTGACTGAAGTTTGAAAACGCAGCAGACTTAGGAATGTACTGCCTAACGAGTCCGTTTGCATTCTCAATAGCACCCTTTTGCCATGAGGAATACGGATCAGCAAAGTACACTGGTACACCCAGAGATTTGCTGATTATCTCATGTGCAGCAAATTCCATCCCATTGTCTGTTGTTATGGACTTTATTTTTCCCTTGAATGGCATAAGTATCTTCTTTACAGTCTCAGCCAATTTCTTAGCATTCTTTCCGTGCTTCAACTTTCTCATAAACAGCATATTTGTTTGCTTTTCAAGCAATGTAACAATTGCTCCACAATTACCCTTTCCAACGATTGTATCCATCTCAAAATCACCAAATCGCACTCCATCAACCTCCTTGGGTCTTTCGCTGATACTCACACGATTAGGTATGACAATGCGTTTGCCACCTACAGGTCTTGCACGATGTTTCAATCTGTGACGGCAATTTTTATACAAAGAACCTCCCTCTTTTTTGTCTTTCCTGATTATGCGATAGATACTCTCCGTAGAGATGCGCTTGCCTTCCTTGGCAAGGTAGCCAGATATCTGTTCCGGGGACCATTGCTTCTCTTTTAAAAGGCGTAGAGCCTCTTCCCTTACTTCCTGGGAGATGCGACGATTGCCTGGAGTTCTGCGCTTTTTGCGGCGGGCATTGGCTTCTGCTGTTTCCCAGTTGTAATGGTTATGACTGCCACTATTTCGCTTTAATTCGCGATAAATGGTGGATAAATCTACATTTATTGCCTTGGCAATATCTTTTTTACTCATTTTCTTTTGAAGTAACACATTTATTGTGTACCTTTGCTCCGAAATAATTTGTTTGTACATAGCAATGCAAATATAATTATTTCTGGGGAGACAGCGGTCTCCCCATTTTATTTTTTTGCATTGCTCATTGAATTTCTTGACATAGCTCAATACATGGGGGCTACTCGCCCCCAAACCCCTCGGTGTTTTCAGGTATAGATTATAAAGCCTGAAAACCCTCAAATTTTTGCACTTCTATTGAGAACTTGCCGAGTTTCCTTCGTTGTGAAACGCGGGGTTCTAATTTCTTCATTAATTCTAATGTGTGTGTAAAGAATAGATTCTTCTAGTGTTTTATCAAAATATGCTTAACGTAATAGTTATGATTATTTTATTTTTATAGAGTTGTTAGTTTTTGATCTTGTTGAAGTTCCTTCGTTGTGAAACGCGGGGACTTTATTTTCTTTATTAATTAGTTCTCATGAATTAAAAGTCAAAATTGTTTTAAGGTAAAGTTTTGTTAATATCAAGAGGGGCGGCTGTCGTGATGACACCCGCCCCTCATTTCGTTTAATGTTAAGTGTTGAATGTTTTTATCAATGTTGAATTACCTCTCGGAGTAAAGCCTCCGTTCCTAGCGATTCTATCGCTGGTTTATCTCAATGGCGTATGCCTAATTCAACATTCAACATTCAGCATTCAAAATTTAGTTAAACGTTCCTTCCGTCCGGCAATACGAACCAGCCGATATTTCCTCGCCAGAACTTGCATCCCAAATATAGAGAGTCGAAGGCATCGGTGAAGTCTGTTCTCTGCTGCAACGGCAGGTTGTCTTCCGTCTCCGCTTTCTTCTCCTGACTCTTATCCTTTCTAAAGCCCTGATAGCCGATGCTCACCTCACAGAGCTGCAGGGCAATAATCAGGTCGGGGTTGTTTGGCTGATTGATACGAATAGCAGGATATTCTATGCCGGCAAGAGCATTATTGATGATGCGATGTTTCACCTCGTGCCGCTCCGGCACACCCATATCTATCGCCGTCACGTTCCAGCCATTGCGCTCCAGCTCCTTAATCACTGCTTGATAGTATCGCTCATCGGTCAGCGCATACGATGCGCCCTGCTTGGCGGTGGAATCATAGAAGTAAACCACATCACGGTTCACGGCTCTCTTCGGAGCATAGTAATGCGAGAAATCATCTACCAGTTCACGCAGCTTGCGTTCGTTCTTCACGTAGAAACTCTTGATAACATTTACTGCCTCTACTCCGTCACGCTGATACACCTGACCTACCACCAGGGTATTGATATTCGCATTATAATCGAATGCGAGATAGAGAGGAAGGTCGTTTATGCAGTCGCTATCCATACGGCAGTCGTTTCTCTCGGACAGTTCCTTTAAGTCCGGCTGATAACTCTCTGCAGTAATTTTCTTACCGCCTATGATGCCCGTAGCCTTCTCTGTGCGGAAATTAGCCTGAGAAAGCGGGTCAATCTCATCGGGGATATAACCGTGAACATGATCTATATCCAGGTTAGAATAGAAACCATCGTTCGATTTCTTGATTTTCACGTTCAATATCGAGACCATGAAGGTATAGGGTGGAAGATCTCGCTTCATCTGTCGGATATACTCCTCACCCAGAACGTCCACGTTTTCGAGGGTAGATGCCCTGCGCACCACGAAAGCCGAGCGCCGCAGTTCTCTGAGATAGTCATCCTGAAACTTTTTCGAGCGCAGGAACATCTGCATCTCGAAATCCTCATCCGGTGTAATCAGATATTCGTAATCATAGATAAGTTCGGCATCCTCGGCAGTAACCAGTTTGTAGTTTACTGCCATATCCACCATATTCTTAGTGATTTTCTTACCATGGTTAGGCAGAATGCGGAACATGCCTTCATGCTTCAGCATTTTCAACGCCACGGCACGTATGATAGTCTTTTCCTCTACTGATACCACGCGAAGCGAATGCCCCGTCTTCTTGGCATTATAGAGCAGGTCGTTATATCTGATAACCTTGTCGGCATACTCTTCCAGCTCGTTCTGTACCCATCGGTAGGTCTTGCCTTTAAACCTGCCTGTCTCTATCTCCAAGTCCAGTTTCTCGTCTTCACGCTCCAGCCATGAGCCTTTTGCCGTAAGCGAGGCATCACTTACGAATCGGGTAGAACGGTAGAGTGGGTTGTAGTCAGAAAAGTTTATGTCTCCCAGTGGGTGTGTCTGTCCTGATAATGCCGGCATTAACTCCTCATCCACTTTCTTCTTAGGGAAGAATCTGCACTCATCGCCCACACATGCACTGAAGGTATAAGAGTTTGCAGAAGCGGTCTGCGACAGAGAAATCAATGCCCATTGGGCACCATTTGCAAACCAGATGATATTTTCGTAGCTTTTCGGTTTGAAGATGGAAGGGCGCACATGCTTTGGCGGTCGTCCCCAACCCATGTGAATGCCTATCTGAAAACCGAACATTCGCTCCATGGCAGCCATGGTACCCGGTATGGTTTTCGAGAAGCCCTGTTGTCGTGATACGGCTACCCATGCGCCCAGCATACCAGGCATGGAATTGCTGGTCATCCATACATAGGGTGCCACGAGACCATCGGTTTTACCCGTGCGTCGAGCTGCAATATCCCTCTCGTCTCGGGCACCCATATATAATGATTGCTGCTGAAATCGTGTTAAGTAAATCTGATGTGGTTGCTGCATAAAAATGAAAATGTTATCCTGAATGTATGTTTTTTAGCCGCATCCTTGTGTCCGTTAGGCGTTCCTGCGGATTTGAAATCCGCAGACATGCCAGTTTTTTACAGTCTTAGAGAATTTTTGCGGGCTGGCAATCATCGATTAGCTTGCGTGTTTCTTTGGCACACTCAGCCACGCATCTCTCGACTGCCTCGGTGATGTTTTGAATTTGATCCTCACGCATATTGCCGTATTTATCGCAAGTGTCGTTTATTATTTTGTAGAGAACTTGATTTTGTAAAGCCTCCATATAATCTACGTACTCCTTGCAAGTACTGCGCCGCGGTGCTTGCACCCATTTTAGAAAGTCCTGTTTCCAGTCTTTCCATGTTTTGATTTTTATTACTATCATTGTTGCTTAAATTTTAAATTGTCGTTTCAAAAACGGGTTGCTCTTTATGAGTTCTATCATTTCTTCTTCTGAGTGTACTCCTTCCCAGAAGAGCTCGGTATGGTCTCCGACCCTGTCTTCATCTACAGAGAAAGGCACACCGTAGTTGGTGTAGGTTTCACCATGGTGTTGAACCAGGTGGCGACCTGGTTTTTCCCGGATGTTTTCTATCCAGACTTCATTATCACACTCGCACCATTTATTGTATTCTTCTCCTGTCAGTGTCATATCAATACCGATAGGGTAGTGCCCGGAACACCCATTGATTCCAAAATAAATAATCTTTGCCATAATTTCGCAGATTTAAAATAGGCTAGGCTGCGCCAACTCTAATTTGATACGCTTGCAAGCCTTGTCGTAATATTCTTTGTTTAATTCAAAGCCGATGAAGTTTCTTTTTTCTCTGATGCAGGCGATGGCGGTGGTACCGCTGCCTATGCAGTTGTCGAGAACGCACCCCCCCACATTGGTATAAGTACATATAAGATACTGGATAAGGGCGACTGGCTTTTGCGTAGGGTGGAAGGTATCGGCAGAATGTTCTTTATCAAAGCAGATAATGCTCCTTGGGAATTTCTCATCTGATACGATAGTAGGCACTTCTTTATGATCGCCGTAGCAACCTCGCTTTAAACTATGAGAACCATCGCCCCTTTGATGATTCCGTTGGTTTGGCGCGCATTTTACCATCTGAGGATTGTAGATAGGTTGTTTCCGATAGAATACTGCAATATCCTCATGTGAGCGCAGAGGCATTTTGTTGGCATTAAGAAAGCCTGTTACCCGCTGTTTGCTCCAAATAAGATTATATTTCCAGAGTTTCGGCTGTGACATCATAAGTTGTGCGGTAAACATACCTTGGCAGAAAAGAATAATGGCTGCATTGGGTTTGGTTATGCGCAGATATTCCTTCCATAATGGCTCAAGTGGGATAATGCGATCCCAGCCACCGCCTTCACTCTTTTTATTGAGAACGCCATACGGCAAATCGCAGATAACACAATCCACGCTTGCGTCCGGAATCTTTTTCATTCCTATCAGGCAATCCTCATTATAAATCTTATTTAATTCCATCCTCTATAAATCTATCTTTATCAATTAAACCATTTTAGAATAGTTTCTCCTTTATATCCTTTTTCCCAGATAAACCAGGCATAGGCTGCTGCGCTGCTTCCGAAAGCCTGAAAGTTGCCGTTCATGGCGCATTTTAATCGTGAACTACTTACCCATACCCTGCAAGGTGGCTGCGTTTTAAACAGATGTCTTCTTCCTTACCCTTCAAGAAAAGTAAGTTTCAGGAACATCGCAACCTTTCTTCCTTCCGGAATAATCTGCAAAGCCTTTTCTACGAAATCCAAGGCATATCGGTAGGGTGGGTTGGTAACAATATCTCCGTTCCATTCTAAGTTGTCGATGGAAAGAAAATCTGCAACCTCGCCATAACCTCTATCTATCAAATCACGGCTGACTACATCGTAGCCATGCGCCTTCAATACCTCGCTAATATGCCCTTCACCACAGGAAGGTTCCAAAATTACCCCCGTAAACTGCTCTATCTTACAGAGCCATTCGGTAGCTGCGGGTTCTGTGGCATAGTAGTCTTCACGCTGTCGCTCGCCGTTTTTATGGTTGCTTGCACCTAACGTTTTAAATACGGCAGCATTGCTGCCTACCCAGTCTTTTGCCATAAAGTCTATAAACTATTAATTCTTAATTCTTAACTTTCCCACATGCCATTTCTGGCAAGTCTTGCATTGGTACGCCACATACCCTTGCGCCTTCAGCTCCGGTCTTTGGTTCAGAAACTCCCAGGCAGCATCCTCTGTTTCGTATGCCACCTTCGCCTTCCAGGTATGCTGTTTTCGGGTGTAATGTTCGGGGTCCGGTGTAAAGGGAGGAACCTTATTGTGATAATGATGATCACCTTTGCGCTTACTCATCATCGCCTCCTTCCTTTTCGGTATCACCTTCCTCTTCCGGAATATCCATTTCGGCTTCCTTCTTCTCAGCATGTTCATCCAGCACCTCTTCCATATACTCCATATAGTCAGGTACCTTTTCATTATGCTCCTGCAGACTTTCCTCCTCGGCAATATCCTGCATATCCTTTGCCGTAAGACCATACTTGCGAGCCATTTTTTTCTTGTACTCGTCAGTATAGTTCACCCTGTCACGCTTCACGATGCTCACATCTTGCGTAATGGCAATGCGGCTCATATCCGGCATTTCCTCGGTAGCATCCTTCTCTTCGAGGAAGTTGCCATAAACGGTAGCCAATGCCTGCATACCCTTATCCACCGCACGGTCGTTGTTCTGTTGCTTGCCTGTGCGGATAAGCCACTCAGCAGAATTGAGATACATCGCCTTGTGACGCGGGCTTTCATCGGTCATAAAAAAGCGAATAATGTGGTTGCAGACCGCCACATCGTTTGTCAGCTCGGTAATGGTACGGGGTTTGATATTTCCTTCGTCGTCAATATCAATATGCAGCGCCATTACCATCTCCTGCGCCTCTTTGTTGCCCTGTCCTGCCTGTTTTATAAACAGCGCATAGTCGCGCCTTGCTATGTTGCGGCAGGTAGTCTTGGGGTCTATATCATTGTTTTGTACCCAGCGCTTGTAGAACTCGTAGCAGAGCTGCATCCTATACTTCTGTTCCAGTTTTGGAAACATCGTGTCGATACTCAGTCCATTTGATAGCCATTTGTCTATACGTTGCAGGGTATTCTGCGTAAGTTGACTCATCTCTTATTAATGTTTAATGTTTAATGTTAACCTGGTGGGGCATCGAAAACCGAAATTCGTGCTATTCGTGTCATTCGTGTTCAAACCCCCCGAACCCCCGAAACGCTATATGGTAAGGTCGATACCAAACTGACATTCCAGAAACTTCTTGTAATCGGGCTTACCGAATAGTGTGCCGTTTGCCTTTTCCCAATCTTTATTGTTGGCATAGAACACATCACGCGTAAACCATTCGTAAACGTTATCATATCTGCTTACTGCTGACGAGTCAGGATGCGTATCTAAGAATTTCTGTCCCGCCCTCAGATAAGCCTTGGCTATGCGGGGATGCTTCTGAAACTCGATAAGGCGCTTGCGTCTTGAAGCCAGGGGGCAGCACATGCAGCCGAGTCTTCGGGTAACGTCGATTTGCCCCCTCGTATCATAGTATACTGGTGCCAACTTCAATCCTCTATCAAGAATGAAATCCCTCACATCTTCGTTGGTCCATTCCAAGATAGGATAAATCTGTTCTACATGATTTTCCTTTTTCTTAGAACCATAGTACCGGCATTCGGTAGGCTCGTTATATCTTTCCTTTCTCGCTCTGCTTTCTTCTTTGCGCACACCGATAACAGTTTTATCGAGGATTTTATATTCCTTCAGAACTTCACAGCAGAAACGGCTAAAGCGATTAGGAAACCCTTTCTTTGCAATAAGCTGAAAAAAATTTTCTTTAGGTCTGATAATCTCCACACCCATCTCCTTCACGTGGGCGATAGTGCCCGGTGGGTCGATGGTCGTGTTCTTGTATATCGCTCGAATCTTGATGCCAGCTTCTTTTGCAAGCTGCAGGATTACGTCGCTATCCTTGCCGCCCGAATAAGCCAGTTCTATCTCTCCATCGTACCTTTTCTGTACGCTTTGCAGGAGTCGGATAGACTGTTCTATCTTTTTCTGTAATTGCTCGTTTATCATTTCGCGCCTTTTTAATTTCTTTATCTGCCCACAAAATTACGAAATCTCCCCTAAACAGTTGGGACAACCCCCGAACCCCCTATCTTTGAAATAGCACCACTTACGCCTCCGTTCCCAGCGATTCTATCGCAGGTCCCTCAATCCCTTTGTCCCTATCTCTCAATAAAAAACCGATACCTTTGCAATAGTATTAAGACAACATAGGATAACATTAAAAAGAAAAAAGAAATGCAAAGTTTAATTCCGACCCTTACCAGGTTTCTTGCAGCCATCATTGGCTTGGTGTGGTGTACCCTGGAACCATCTCTTAACTACATCGCCGTATGCTTCTTCGCCCTTATCTGCGACTGCTATACGGCATGGCGGTGCAACTGCCGCATCTATTCCCGCTATCGGGAGGCCATCAAGAAAGACCCTCGATGCAAAATCGACGGCAAACTGAAATCTAAGAAAATGGCAAAGATGGTGAAGGATTTCTCCGTCCTCATCCTCGCTATATTCTTAGCTACGATGGTAGATACCGTCATACTTGATTTCCAGAACCCTCTCCATCTCGCTAATTATCTTGCCGCCATTTATTGTGGTGTGCAGCTCGTGAGCATCCTCGAAAACGAGAGTACCTGTAATGGGGCACCCTGGGCAAGAGTGATGCAGAAGATTGTAGCCGATAAAACCGAAAGACACTTCAACGTGAAGCTGAAAGACCTGATGAAGGAAGCAACAGAAGAGGAGGATAACAAGGAAGAAGTTACTCCGAAAGAAGAAAAGAAAGAAGAGGAAGCAAGCGATGGTAAAGAAAACGAGCAATAAACGTCCTCCGTTGAAGGAAATCTTTAAAGCCAAACGCTTTTTATCTCAAGAACTAGTAGGTGCAAAGTTTCATTCCTCCCCCGAACCCTTCGAGTTTAATGAATGTAACTGGATAGCCAACGAAAAACCCGAGGTAGTAAAGGCGATGACTATTCTGGCAAGAGCCGGTATCTATTTATCAATAAGCGGGCATGAATATATGATGAGAGAAAAAGCACTCTGTGCAAATAACTCTTAATTTCTGTACGCTATCAGTTAATAATGTGTTAAAACCCCTTTGAATTATGACAATATCAAATGTTTTGGAACATTGGGCAACGATATATAAGCCCTTATCCCATAACCCGACAAGTAAGAAGCTGGAAGAACAGAGTTTTTTCCGCATTCGCTATATTGACCTGGAGAATATCTTTTCTCGTAATGCCAATATTGTGCATTCACCTTGTATGCTATATAGCGTATTGAGTACAGGCGAGTTTCAATCAGCCGGAAAGATGATGGTATCTCACCAGGTGTGGTTTCTTACCAAGGTAAAAGACTCGCCTCAAACCCTCGGACGATACGATGGTGCAAAGATAGAGCAGGCATCCGTCGATTTGATGGAGTATTGTAAAGACCTCGTTTCCTGGATGGTGGAGGTGAAGCGAAAGGGAGCTTGCCCGGTAACAGGACGGTCCTTTGCTGATGATCCGGTTATCATGTCCGAATTGCAGTCTATTGATATTTCCTCTATCTCGTGCGGGCTGATGGGTGAGTTGTATTCCGGACAATGGCTTGTAGCCGGGGTAGATTGGAAGAGCCTGCAACCGCTCTACAAGTTTGGCTGCGGCGGTAATGACAAGTATATCATCAAAGAATAATAATTGTATCTTGACTATATCGCCCTATCCTTGCCTATGGTGTTAGGGTAGGGCGAAAGTCTTTCAAGAAAAGAAGTATCATATTATGGGACAGCCTATCAAGAATCCGATGTTTCCCTTCAGTAGGGTAGCATCACGTTTCTTCCAGCAAACCATCAATCAGTTGGAAGTAAACACCATGACCCAGTGCATCTATCCCAAGGAGGTGTATAACGGCTATGCCGTAGTAAACCAGAAGCGAAAGGATATGGGTGGATGGTATTCTACTGGTGAGGGTGCAAAATCCTTTGCGGGTAAGATTATAGAGGCAGGCGATTATGGCAAGGTGACGATGGCTTTTGAGTTCAACGACTATATGCGCTTTGTGGATATGGGTGTAGGTCAAGGCACCAGCTACGAGGATGTGGATAATGCACGCAAGGCTCGTTTTCAAACCCGATATATCTCGAAGTGGGATAGAAAGAGCGGTAAATCTCAACGCCCTGCCATTATGATGGAGCTTCGCCATCTTCAGCAGCGCATAGCTAATTACCTGGTAGATTTCTATGGCTATGAGGGCGAGGTGAAGCTGGTTAACACCATTGCCGATTGCAGCCCTATCAAACTTTTTTAAACATTAAACAACAAGAAAATGGCAACAGCAAAAAAAACTCAGATAGTCATCACGGCCAATGCCGCCGTCGCCAAGAAGGTGATGGATGAGTTGCAGCAGCGCATTGATGGTATCAAGCAGAAGATGCAGCAGCTCGATACAACCACGGATGCAGGCAAGAAGGAGTTTAAGAAACTGGAGAAAGAGCTTGTTTCCTATAACTCTGCCGTGACGCAGAATGTTACGAATACAGAGCGAATAAGAAAGGCTATCAACAATCTTTCCGGCACTTCGCTCAAGGAACTTCGCCGTGCGCTGGTAGCTGCCAAGAGTGAATTAGGCAAGACCTTTGAGAATGATCCGAATCTGAAGAAGCGCCAACAGGACGTAAAAACATTGCAGGCTCAGATTGATAAGCTGACGGGAGCGGTTAATAAACATGGTAGCGCATGGAGTATTGCATTAAAGAACCTTACGGCATACGCAGGTCTCTTCCAAGTCTTTAACGCTGTTAAGGGCACAGTTACTTCTGCTATCAAGAAGAACTTTGAGTACTCTTCTTCTTTGACGGATATTCGTAAGGTGTCCGGACTCACGATGCAGGATGTTAATAAGTTGTCTGAGGAGTTAGCTAAGATAGATACTCGTACTTCTGTTGATGGCTTGGCCCAACTTGCCTATCAGGGTGCAAAACTTGGTATGGGTAAGTATGGTGTGGATGGTATGGCTCAGTTTGTTAAAGCTGCTGATAAGATTAATGTAGCAATCGGTGAGGAAATGGGAGAGGAGGCGCTGCCAGCTCTTTCTAAGATGGTGGAGACAATGGGTCTTATCCCGAAGATGGGTATCGAAAAAGCGATGCTTGCTACGGGTTCGGCTATGTTCAAACTGTCTTCTACCTCTACCTCTACATCTACCAATATAGTGGAGTTCGCCAAGCGATTAACCGGTGTGAGCCGTACTGCAGGTATCACTACCGACCAGTTGTTGGCTCTCGGTTCTGCATCTGATTCTCTCTTCCTGATGCCGGAAGTAAGTGCCACGGCGATGTCTAAGTTCATTGTAGCTTTGCAGAAGAACCATAACCTTATCGAGAAGGATTTGGGCATTCCAGATGGTACCATCAAAAGAATGTATGCAGCAGGCAACGCAATGGATGCCATTGTGATGGTACTTGAAAAGATGCGAGATAAGGGTAATATGAATGCCCTTGGCGGCATCTTCAAAGACCTTGGTTCTGATGGTCAGCGACTCGTTACCGCCATGGTAACTATGTCTAAGAACGTAGATGTGCTGAAGGATCATCTCTACGAGTCTAAGGAGGCATTCGAGGAGGCAACTGCTGTAACCAGCGAGTACACGATGCAGCAGCAGTCTGCCGCAGGTATATTGGATAGAGCCAATAACCTTTGGGAGAAGGCTTTTATCAATCCAGATGGTGTGGAAAGTGTAAAGTCTATGGCGCAGGCTTGGTACGACATGTCGCAAATGATTTTGCAAAGCCCGATATTCAAGAATACACTTCAGGCAGCCATGTGGAGTGTGATTACTGCTTGCAAGGTATTTGTAACTCTCCTTCCTCTCATCGCCAATTATGTTGCTGCTCTGGGTATCTATAAAGCCGTTTCGTTTCTTTGGGAATTAGGTAAGGCAATAAAAGCTGCGGCAGCTGCGCAAACATTATTCAATTCGGCAGCAAAGGTAAATCCTTATGTAGCTATTGCAAGTGCGATTCTCACCGCCGTAGGAGTGGTATGGTCTTTTGTGGAAGCAGATAAAGAGGCTGCTGCTGCGCAAGCAGAGGCAGCACGCAAGGCTAATGCCTGGAAAGATAAGTTGAAAGAAGCGCAATCTCAAACTGATACGCTTACCCGAAAACTCCATTCTTATAAAACTACACTCGAAGCTCTGAATGTATCGCAGAATGCCAGAAATACGCAGATAGCCCGATTCAATCGTGATTTTCGCCAGTATATCTCTAAGTTGGGTATCGAGATTAAGAGCGTGAGCGATTTGAAGAAGCATTACTCGGAGTTAGCACAGGAAATTCAGCGTGCTACCTATTATCGCCTTCGTGAGGAAGCCAAGCAGAGCGTAATGCCTTCCTATCAGATGGATCGTCTGAATGCGGCTAACCGTATCAAGAAGGAACTTGATAAACTCGGCTTGTTTGCAGGCGGTTTCACCCAGAAGAACGTAATGGATATGTTCAATAAGGGTGCAGGTGCAGGTTGGATATGGCAGAAGATTATCGAGGCGAACGTAAAAGATGCAAAGCAGGGTAGTTTCCGTTTCAATATGAAAACCGGAAACTATACTTATACTGATAATAGCGGTAAAATCGTTAAGGCCAATCCTACAGGCTATAAAGGTCTGTTGTCTTCGCTCGTTCATTTCCAAAACGCAACCAAGCGTGAAACAAGTAAGGATAAGGAAATCAATGATTACTTCAATCAGGTAGTTAATCTTGATGGCTATACTCCTTGGGTAGAAGATGAGCCTGGTACACTTGAAAATGAAGCACTCGATAATGATGCTATCGCCGCTGCGAAGCGGGTGGCACGCGAACATAAACAGGCATTGCGTGACCAGCAACGTTCATGGCGTGATGAACTGAAGCAGAAGCAGGACGAGGCAAGCGCTATCATGGATAACGTTCGCAACTTCTATGAACGTCAGATTAATGAGAAATTATCCCAGGCAGTAAGCCTCGGAAGGGATGAGACAGAGCAGAAATTCTATATAGAACCGATAAAGAGACGTATGAATGAAGCTCTTGCTCAGGTGCGCCTTGCTATCGCTGGTCAGGCTAACACCTGGGAGGAGTTCAAGAAGACGATGGATAATGATCTTGTTGAGAAGACCGATGAGACTGGCGTGAATCTTTCTCAAAACCTCCTCGCTTCCATCCAAAAGAATAACGTCGATGCCCTGCGTGAGAAGATGGCTCAGTTGGGTAATAGCCTGAACCGCCCGATGAACTCCATCACGTCTGAAATCTTTGCCAAGGCTACCAAGAATCAGCAGAATAATATAACGCTGGAGGCTCAACAGGCAGAAGCTCGGCGAAAGATAGCCCGAGAGCACAACTATACTGGAGCCGTGCAGCAGAGCATGTACGATGATTTCAATCAGATGGGTTTCGCCAACCCGACCGATTTTGAGTTAGCGGATGAGGAACGCGCAGAAAAACGCAAGGAGCATATCATCGCCATGTACGAGCAGGCAAGAAAGCAAATTGCCAACCTTTATACAGTTGATGTCAGCAGTAAAGAGGGTAGGGGATTGTTGATGCAGATGCTCTTTGGTGATGATCCTTATGCACTGGGTGCCCGTATTCAGAGCGTGCTGGGCGATAATGCGGAAGACTGGCGTGTGTTCTACAACAAGCTCATTCAGTATTCCGATGAATATACCGAGGCGCAGAAAAAGACCTACGACCAGGCAAAGAAGATTGCCGAGCAGATGTGGAAGGTCAATCAGCGCAATCTCGCCAACCTGGAAACTCTTCGCAAGATGCAGCAGGAAAGCGCCCTCTTCGGCAAGCGAACCAATATGTGGTCGAACCTCGGTCTCGGTGATCTCACCGCCGACCCAGAGGTGGAGCTGATGAAGATGAAGATGCAGATGGCAGAAGATTATTATGCTTTCGTTTTCAAAAACTCACGTAACAAGCAGCTCCTCGATGAAGCTGACAAGGCTCGTCAGGAGGCAGAACTTGTCTATGTCAACCAAATGGCAACGGCGATGAAGAACCGCCTCTCTCAGATGCAGCAGCTCGTGCAGCCTATCGAAACTTTCGGTGCAGAGGTAGGCAAGGCATTTGCTGAAATGCGCAATGATGTAAGCAGCGCACAGGAAGCTATCAAGAACGCTCTGAAGTCTATGCTCGAATCGTGGGGTAATATGGCGCTCAACGATGTGAATACGCAGATGTGGAAGGCTATCAATGATGCAGGTGCCAAGCGAGCCAAGAAGAAAGCGCAGCCTGGTATCGATGCAGCAAGAGCCAACGCTAACGCCAATGCCGTGAAGGAAGACTTCTCTAATCTCGGCACAAAGGCGAATCCGATGTATGTGCGACTGGTAGATGAGGGTGCATCTTATCTTACTCAGCAGCCGCAGTCTAACTTCGAGAATCTGCCTCCTCAGCAGCCGGCTCTCGGCTGGAATCCTGATGGTTCACCTATCAACCCTAACAGTCCGGCTATTGTGCCTCCATACGCGCCCCCTGCAACCCCCGAGCAGGCGAATAAGCAAGCAGAGGGTAATGGTGCTCCTCATGCGTGGTCACATCGCAACAGAGACAATGCCGATGCGTTCTATAGTGATGCAGCCACGCAGACGGGTGCTGCTGCAGCCGATGCTATCGCTGGTGGCGGTTCCTTCATGGATACCGCAGCCGGTATCACTGGTTCCTTTATCGGTGGCGTGATGAATACCGAGTTCAAGAAGGGTGGCAAATCCAAGGAAGACAAGGAGAAAGCCGAGCAGCTGAAGAAGGAGAAGAAGCACCAGAAGGAACTGAGCAAGGAGGTAAAGAAGGGTAATAAGGATCGTGAGAAGGTGACTACCCAGGGTGTTCAGAACATCACGGATGTAACTGCTGCCGGAAACAAGGAGCAGAGTGAGGGCACTAAGGTGGCTTTGAACGCGGGTATGGCTATGACCCAAACGGCGCTCACTACCAATCTCGCCAATACTCAGGCTAATAATGAGGCTATGGCTCAGTCTGATGCAGCCCGCACTCAGTCAGAAGTAACCTTCTCTATCGCGGGTGCGATGGCTAAGTGTTTCGAGTTCCTGGGTCCTATCGCTGGTCCTATTGCAGCCGCAGGTGTGATGGCTACTCTCATGGGGTTGCTCCAGTGGGCACTCAATTCAGCCTTCAGCGGCGGCAAAAAGAAGAGTAATACCAATACTACCAATACCAAGCTTGTTACTGGTATGCTTACCTATGATTCCGGAAACGTTCAAGACTTGAAGCCATTTGTGGCTGATAATGGCGAGGTGTATTGGGCGAAGGAGGATGACGGCAAGCAGATGCAGGGCGTGAAGATGCTTACATCTCCAACCGCCACCACCGTTAATGGTCAGCCGTCTCTCGTAGCCGAGAAAGGACCGGAAATCGTGATTGGCCGTGAAACCACTCATGCCATGATGATGAATAACCCTGCCCTGCTGAAGGCGCTGGTCAATTACGACAGCAACTATTCGGGAAGAAACTCAGCAAGAAGGGCATTTGATAGCGGCAACGTGGGTGATGTTCTTGCAGCAGGCACGCAAGCAGGCAATGGTAATCTTTCGTCTGGCGCGTCAGCGGCAGGCGACCTGATTGCAGCCAGCGCAGCAAGCAATGCGGCGCTCCTGCAAGCCGTGAATGCGCTCATTCAGCGTCTGAATGAGCCTATCAACGCCAAAATCAATATGTATGGTCGTGACGGACTGCACGACAGCCTGAATAAGGCTAATCAGTTTATGAAGAATAAATAGAAGAAAGTTTTGTTGATTATTAATTATTAGTTTTTAAGTTTATTAGTTATTTGTTTTTCGAGGCTGTTTCGCTGTGAAGCGAGGCAGTCTTTTTTTAGTGTTGAATGTTTAGTGTTGAATGTTGAATTAGGCTATCGCCTTTGGGTCTCCGTCCCCAGCGAATTTTTCGCTGGTCCCATTTTGTAATAAAGCTAATATTTTTCCGTACCAACGTTAACCTTTTGATTTAGTGGGCTTTTTGGTCTCAAAAGCATATCTTGGTCTCATTTTTCGCCGGAATTACTACCTATATATAAAATTTTCCGTGTATTTTTTCTTTTCCCTAAAATCAAAATCCCCTAACCCCAAACTAGAAGTTAGTAGCATTAACGGCTATGCCGTAAACTTCAGACAATAAGGTAGTTATGGGGATATAGGGGAGTGGCAGCTAGCGAGAAAAATGTGTGATTTTCTACATATATTCTACATATTTCTGAAATATTTTGTATCTCCTGCGTACATCTGTTTATAGAAATTTATATAAAAATGAGACCAAGAAATAGTAAGTTGCTGAAAAATAAGCAGATAGCAAAAAATAGCAGTGGGCAAGCAGTGGGACAATGGTGTGGCAGCAGGGGGACAATATCCCCCGTTTTCTCAATTAATGGACTTTAACATTTCTGCTAATAAAATTAAAATGAGACCAGAATCGGCAAAATGGGACCAAAACTTGGACTTTGGTCCCAAAAGGTAAAAAAGTAAAAAGGTAAAAAAGTAAAAAGAGCCTGGCGGGGGTTGCGTGGCTCCATTCTTGCCTCCGTTCCCAGCGATTCCATCGCTGGTTTCCCCTCTCAAATCTATATTAAATGTTAAAAATATAACTTATTTCAAATATAATATAGCTTACCTATACTTTTTTCGATTTATTTTTGTATCTTTGCAGCGAAAAATGAACAATATAATATATGTAAGGTATGTTTGACGAGATATGTTCCATTTATCGGGATGCGAAAGATGCACTCGGAAGGTACGTCGATATGGAGACTGGCGAGTGCATCACGCAGATGTCTATCCGTGAGTTCTGTCTTACGGACAGATGGAAGCCGTATGTAGAGAAGCTGAGAGCCATGCGACAGCAGTTTGGAAGCAAAGCAAAGAAGATGCCGGAATATATCGAAACAAAGAAGATGCTTCCTGGTGCTACACTGAGCGGTCTCTTCAGTCTTTATGAAGACGATAGTTTGACCCACCCAGGCCAGCGTGTGATGGTTTCACGCCGTGAAACACATCTTTATCATCATACCGGATGGCTCGCTATCGACATCGACCTTCAGGACAACCAGCAGCTTACCAGCTTTGAGAATATCCGCATGGTGGCTCGCTTCCGTCCTGAGATAGGTTTGCTGATGCGTTCCTGTTCGGGTACAGGATATTTCGGACTGGTTCGCCTGGCTTATCCCGACAGGCATAAGGAGCAGTTCAAGGCTATCCTCAAGGAATATGCCGCCCTGGGCATTGTGCTCGACAAGCAATGTGGCAATATCGGTCGTGTGCGTTTCGCCTCATGGGATGATGCCGACCATATATATATTAATAACAATGTGCAGCCTTATCAAGGCTTGCAGATGGACGAACCGCAGGTGATACCGCAGGCACGACCGATGTATCGGCAACCGCAGAGTAACGCCTCCAGCGCTTACGGCGGTAGCGACAACTCAGCCTTCTGGAATGATCCTCGCACGCAAGACCGCATCATCGAACTCATCGTAAAAGCCCTAGTGAGCCGAAACATCAACATCACGGAAAGCTATGATGAGTGGACAAAGGCAGGTTGGGCATTGAAGGCGCACCCTTATGGCGAACGTCTGTTTCACGAGCTTTCGGCATGCAGCCGGAAGTACAACGCTGCCCAGGCTTCACAGAAGTGGCGGCAGTTAGGCAGCAGCCATACCGTGAGCTATCATTACCTCATCCACGCCTTCAAGGTGAATTTGGGCGAAGGAGAATATCACTCTATTCTGCAGCAGGTTTACCGTGAGCGGAATGTTTAATGCACTCAACACTCAACATTGACAAAAAGTTTTTTAATACATTAAAGATATAAGATTATGGCAAAAAGAAAAGTAGAAATCCCCAAGGGGTCATGGCTCGACAAGAAAGGTCAGCGATGGATGAAAGTAGCAATCGATGTGATGATAGGGGGTGGTAAATTCCTCCGTCAAATCACGATGACGTTCCCGGTGAACTTTGAAATGGCATTGGGAAAATATATGGTAGATATGGGCGATATGAACGATTTCAGAGACAGAGTAAATCAGCAATATCCTTCGCTGAAACGCCTGAGAAACCTCACGTTTTTCCCTATGGGAAACAAGGTGTTGAGAAAGTAAAAATAAATTTACAGATGGCAAAAAAAGCTTTCGCCATATCGAAGCCGTGTGTTATTTATTTACTCTCTCTGTATATAAAAACTTTACAAAACAAAAGATATGAAACAGATGATTATTGCAATAGTAGGTCAGGCTGGCTCCGGAAAAGATACGGTTGCCCAGCTGATGCGGATGACACTCCATGTGCCCATTCTTTGCTCCTATACCACCAGACCTATGCGTGAAGGCGAGGTAAACGGCAGAGAGCACATCTTCGTAAAAGAGTGCAATATCCCAAGAGAAAAGATGCTTGCCTATACCGAGTATGGAGGCTACAAGTATTGGACGGAACTCGACCAGATAAAAGATGCCGCCATCTACGTAATCGACGAAAAGGGCATCATGGATATTTGCGAGCGATTCCCTGATATTGAACTGGTGAATATCTACGTAGCTGCCAAGCCCGAAACCCTCAAGGCTCGTGGTATCGCTCCCGAAAGAATGAAGCGTGACGAATATCGGGTAACAATGGATATAAACAGTTTCGATTACGTCATCACCAACAATTCTTCGCTCTGGGCTCTGCTGCAGGCAGTAATCACAGTGTCTTTGCAGATGACTAAATATAGTCTGGAAGATCTGAAAACCCTTAATCAGGAACTTTCCTAATATATAAAGATTGAAAGATAATTAATAATTGATAGTTTATATTTGATATGAAAATGATAATTCCTGGTGTTGAGTGGTGGCCTCAGAAGACCGGCACTCAACAGGTTGCCCGAGTAGGCAGAATCTGCTACAAGAGCAAAGGCAAACAGCCTGACGAGAAACTTTCTGAAGAAAAGAAAGAGGAGTTTCGGGAAGAACAGGCAGTAAAGATGGTTAACAGTTTCTGGAAGAGCGGACATCGCTCTATGCTCCGTCACGGTACCCTCTATTTCTTCGTAAAGAACGATAATAAAATGCCGAGGTCTCTCTGGTCACTCCTCGTTGCTTCACCTTACATCAACTATGCTGTGCAGGAAAAGAAGGTATGGATTAGCAGCAACATGCAGTTCCTCGGCGAGCATGCCGAAATTCTCGAAATCTTAACCCCATATCAAGTGAAGGAAGATGAGTTTATCGAGAAGACACTGAAGTATGAATGCAAAAAGGCGCTCTATCTCCTCCGTATGACCATGGTTGTTACCACGCAGATCAGTACCAGCCGAGAATTGAACCGCACATCGCCTAATAGCATCAGCGAACAGAGCACACGCTATGTGGACCTGGAGAAGAAAGGTGGTGTGCAGATTGCCCGTCCGCATTGGTTGCATGAAGGCACCCGATGGCAGAAGTTCCTCTATCTTGCCGGCTGCAAGATTGCCGACTGGCTCTATCGCCGTTTGCTGAAATCGGGCATGAAGCCGCAGGATGCCCGCGGCATTCTTCCTCTCGATACCTATACGGTGGTAGCTTATACCTATACTCTCAAGGAGTGGAAACATATCCTGGACCTCCGCTTCCATGAAAGTACCGGCAAGGCGCATCCTAACGCCAAGGAAATAGGCTATCTGATTCATCGCATCATTACCGAGAGAATGATGGAATATGATAAGGACTTCGAGATTTAAAGGTAAAATCACTACTCACTATCTCTAACGCTCATTATGGTAAATAGGAATAAAAGTAAAAAAGTAAAAAGGTAAAAAAGTAAAAAGAGATGGTAAAAGGCAAAAGAGCGGTTAAGGTTCATTTTACCTTTTTACCCTTTTACCTTTTTACCTTTCAAAAGAATTATGGGAAATAAAAACAAAAATAAAAAGCAACACCAGATGGAGGCTATGGCAAGGCGGGATGCTAAAATCCGTCAGCTCCCTACCATCTACACCTTCAACTTCAAAGATGTGCCATCTGAAGTATACGCCAAAACCCTGGAGGCAATCTTTTCTGATCCTCAGTTTGCCGATGCCGTGCGCAACCGCAACGAACTGGTACGTGCTGCCAACCGCATACCGCAGGGCGCACCTCAGATGGCACCCCTCATCAAGGCTATCCAGGAAAAAGATGCAAAGTTGGCCAATGCCATCTATGCCCTGCTTGTGCAGGTAAATCTGCACAGTGAGATAACTTACGATTTCCTCTGTTTCGGTCATCTGTCACGCTACTACGTAGACTACAGCCAGCCGGGTATGCAGGAAAAGGTAGACCATCTGAACATTAATCTTGATAAGATCACGTTCCTCTCCGAAATGCTCGAAAACCTTCTTACCCAGGTGAAGGGCGATATGCTGGAAATCTTCAAAGGTGCCAGCGAGTTCCAGCAGTTTGATGGCGTAATGGCGAGCCTCCGTCAGTTGAGCGGTTTCTTCGATTTCGCCCGCAAGAAAGACGAGAAATCGAAAGATTACGCCCTCTACTATGAGTATGCCGACAGTATCAATGCCTATATGGATAAGCGTATGCAGACTTATTCGCAGAAATACCGCAAGCTGCACCCTACTCTTCCCGGTTTCACGAAGGAACAGATGGTAGAGGCCATCAATCTCTTCTTCGGTGAGAAAGATAAGTTCAATGAGAGCTTCATCGCCAAGACGGAATCAGGTGGCCGCTATATCGACGGCATGAAACTCATCCCTAATCTCAACGAGGAGCAGACTGCCAAGCTCGATAAGCTGGTACCGCACCCGAAGGAAGGAAACAGCATGCAGAAATACTTCCTCTACATCACCGATGCCATCATGTTAAATTACCACCTTCGGCGGTAATTTTGAGTGTTGAATGTTGAGTTACCTCACGGACTCAAGGGCGCTAGCCTAATTCAACATTCAACACTCAACATTCAACATTCATCAAACCATTCAACATTGTTTAAAATGCCAAATATCTATCTTCGTCTCCCCATCTCCCGCTGCCAGTTCTTCCGGCACCGCGACCCTAAGTTCACCCTGGCCAAGGATGAGCCGGTGGTGTTCAGCAACTACTCACATGAGCAGTTCATTATGCGCAATTCGCTTATCAGCGCCCCTGCGAAAAGCAGCTGTATCGACCTCGGCTGTTTCTCGCAGCAGCAGTGGTGCAATATGCTGTCGGGCAAGCACCCTGCAGGAGGCAAGGTAGTGATGCGCCGTGATGCCGGAAGCTGGCTCACTTTCCAGGAGGTGCAGCAGCTCAATGGTCGCCTTACCGATGGTAAGGGCGCACATGATGATTACCTCTGCATCAGACTGCCCAGCGAAGTAGAGATTGTCGATACCGTTTATCCCGTAAAGCCTACCTTTACGCTTGATACCCATGGTATCCGTGCCCTGGTAGTCTCGCTCAACAACGATTTTAAGCGCAGTCTGGTAGAATGGGCACTATCCACCTTCGACTTCTGCACCTCCAAAGGCAGGGTTATCGCCCGCTCCCATAATGCCATGCTGGAGCGGTACTTAATGCGATACGGCATAGAAGCCAGCGAGGAAGAAAAAGACGTGTTGCGCCGCATTATCGGCAGGTGGTTCCGCACGGAGCACTGTTTCTTTAAGAGCTATTCCTGCGTGGATATGCAGTATAAAGATAGCCGTGATAAGCCTAATCGCATCGACGAAGTGCAGTGGCTATGATTTTACACCTTATATAATAGATGTTAATTCATATCTAAACAAAAGTTAAATAATAGTTAAATCAAGGAAAAGTTATGAAATTACCTGATAGTTGCAGAGAGTTATTTCTTTACGGAGTAACCGATGCTTATTTTTATGCTGTACGGGAAAGCTCCGTTCCTATTCCCTTCAGCATACCGATGATATTGCAGATAACCGGCTGCCACTTTGCCGGCGAAGCACTCCATGTTGCCCTCAGCGAAGGCGACAATTACATCATATCCGATAGCATCACCGCCAAGCAGACTTCCTCAGAAGGTGGCAACGGTACCGTCTTCAAGTTTGAGATTGTTGCCAATATTCGTGACGGAAAGGAGAATATACCGGAAATCATCAAAAAAATGCACAGAAAGGACTATTATATAGTCTTGCGTAAGCAGGATGACACGATTTATCTCTGCCATACGCTGCCTGGTACCTTCAGTATTACCGATTCCGTGACCGCTCAGAATGATGCTGAGACCCGTAGCATTACAGCTACCTGTCAGGCGATGTCGGAGTTTATTCCGATAACGATTGCTTAATCAATCATAAATTTATAGTACTTAATTATCTTCTAGTTTTAGTAAACATATATTTCATAGTATCGAAATTTTATATTAATTTTAGCCCTGCTGTCCGTGAGGATCGCAGGGTTTTTTGTTTTATCCGCTAGGCTAATTCAACATTCAACACTCAACATTCAACATTTTTTTTGTCCTTATATGCCCATGTTTTTCCTTTACCTTTGCCGTCAGAAATATTGAAAGGTCTTCTTTTGCTAAATAAGGTAAGGAGATTTGTATTCAGGATAACGATAACATACATTTATTTTTAAAAATTTATTACCCACAATGAAAGGTCTATACGAAATTCTGACCGAAAAGAAGTGGATGATTTCGCCTGACTTTGTTCACGGCATACGGAAGGCATTGGAGCAGAATCTGAATGCTCATGCCGTATACGAACGCCCTGCACCTACCTGCGGCTTCGTAACCGTGAATGCAGCCGATGGCTCAATCTATTACCCGGAGGAATATCAGATTTCCGAGGATGGTAAGCAGGTGAGAGGTCAGTGGGCACTTGATAGTAGTAATGATGATGCTCAGAACTTCCCGTTTGTTTCTGTGCTCACCGTCGATGGTCCTATCACCCGAAATGGTGGCGGTTGCTCGTATGGTTCTATCGACCATCGCAACATGATGATCAAAGCGGCCAATCATCCCCTCTGTCGCGGTCACATCTTCATCATCAACACTCCTGGTGGCTCCGCTTGGGCAAAGAACGATTATGAGCAGGCTATCAATTATGCCCGTTCGCAGGGTCAGCCAGTCATCGCCTTCGTCGACGGCATGTGTGCATCGGCAGGTATGTATCTCGCTTCTCTCTGCGATGAGCGATATTACATGCACCCGAAGGACGAAATCGGTTGCATCGGTGTGATGGCATCTTTTTACACGCAGGCCGATGGTAGCAAAAACCAGTTTACCGATGAAACTTATCACGAGTTGTACGACCCTGAGAGTTTCGACAAGAACCGTGAGTTCCGTGATATTGCCAACGATGGCGATAGCGAGAAGTTGGTTAAGGAACTTGGCGAACTGGGTGTGGAGTTCAGAGCCGATGTGAAGAAAGCCTGTCCTGCTGCAAAGGACGAACACCTTCATGGTAAGGTATTCGATGCTGAGGAAGTAAAGGGTATTCTGATGGATGACCAGAGTGACTTCTTCTCTTGCGTAAAGCGTTGCTTTGCCCTTTACAACGGCACAGCCGAGCCTATCGTCAGAAAGCCATCTGATGATGAAAACGAAACGAAAGGCAGTTTGAATGAGCCATCCGATCATCCGGCACACGACCCTCAGTTGGAGCCAGACAAGGCTTCTTCAGCAAAGAAAGAGAATCATCAACATACTATTCATCAAAAATCAATCAATATGGCAAATTATCCAAAGATCAACGCCGCTTGCGGTATGCAGGATGGTCAGCAGATTGAGGTAAAGGAGGAAGGCGCATTCATGAATGCACCACTGCTCGATACCCTCGAAGCTCATCTTACATTGCAGGAGCAGGCTGTGGCTGATGCAAAGCAGAAAGCCACCACAGCAGAGCAGAGTCTTGCTGACCTTCAGGCAAAGCACGACGCACTCGCTGAAACCATCGCCAAGAAGGACGAGGAAATCAAGAACCTGAAAGAGGCAGCGGCTAAGGCCGATGAGGACATCAAGGCCCTCAACGACGCAAAGGCAAAGGCTGATGAGGAGAAAGCTAAGGTAGATGAGGAGTTGAAGACTGCCCAGGCTTCACTTGCTACTGCCCAGCAGACCATCGCCGACAAGGACGCTCAGATTGCTGAGTTGAATGAGAACCCAGGCGAGGAGCCAGCACAGGGTGCTGCACCTCAGAATAACGGTGAGGGCGCAAAGGCTCAGAACCTCCGTGAGTTCGACCCATCGAAGTACAAAACCAATGCTGAGCGCAAGGCAGCTTTCGAGCGTTTCAAGCGAGGCGAGGAGTAAGCCCTCCATCATCAGGATAACACTAAGTATTCAGGTTAAAACATTCTTATTCATTTTTTAATTCGTAATTGAAATTATGGCAACACTTCCTAAAGATTTTATTGGCACTACTGCCTTGCAGCACGTAGCCGAGCAGGTAACTAAGGAAATCCTTATGGGTCCAGGTTACACCGATGCAGAGGAGATGGACCGCTTGGCTATCGACATCGTTTCTGGTGTTCAGTACAAGCGTACTATCCACATTCTGCTCCGTAAGGGCGGTACTACCCGCCGTAAGGACGTTCATACTAAGGTGAACAGCGAGGTAGGTTTCTTGAAGGAGCGCACAATTACAGTGAAGCTCGCTTGGGACCATTATACAGATAACATCGACAAGTACTGCGAGACAGTATTTGGTACAGACGCACAGGGTCAGTACCCTCTCGCTACCGAGGCTGCTACTGCTATCCTCGCCAACTATGCCGACAACTTGACCGCTTGCTTGTGGAATGGTGACATCGCTCTTGATAAGGGTGATGAGAGCACACCAGCTTCAGAGCAGGCTATGGCTCTCTATGATGGTTTCCATACCTGTATCAAGCACGACATCGAGGACGGTCTTATCAGCGAGGCTAACGGCAACTTGATTCATTGTGAGTCAATTGACAAGCCTTCTAGCAACGAGGACTCTACTCCTTACGATAACTTCTTGGATTGGCACCTGAAGTGGGATGCCCGTCTGCGCAAGCAGAACGTTCTCGTTTACATGAGCGAGTTGACAGCTCAGTACATCGCTGCAGGTTACGCTAACAAGTTCCACGGCAACTTCAAGGTTGAGTACGAGAACGGCGGTAACTTCAAGCTTCCAGGTCTTTCTCGTGTAACTCTCTGCCCTATCGCAGATTTCGGTGAGGGTGATCGTATGTACGTTACCATCCCTAAGAACTTCGTTTACGCAGTTGACTCTGAGGGTAACAAGACTTACGTAGGCGTTAAGGTAGGCACTGACGACGATATGCGCGACATCCAGTTCCAGATTCAGTCAATCCAGGGTGCAGGTGTCCGCAATCCGTTCAAGTACGCCTTTGCGATGTCAGATGGTGACCTTGCAGCTGCCGAGTATGTAGCTGGTGACTATACCAACTCTAACCTCGTAGTAACAACCGCAATGGAGGATGCTTCTACGGTTACAGATGGTAAGGTAAAGGTAAACGGCGCAGCTTATACTGCCCCAGTAGCTACAACCGCTAACCAGGTTATCACCTTGGAGGCAGAGGACGGCACAACCGATACCTTCTCTTACTGGAGCTTCGGCAACAAGAAGATTATGGATAAGAAGATTCAGCTTGCTGCCACCGGCACAAGCATGGGTGTCACCGCCTTCTTCAAGAAATCCTAACCCCCTCTCGCCTCCGTTCCCAGCGATTCCATCGCTGGTCCAACCGGGAAAAGGCAGTCCTCTATAAATCCTCGGCGGCGGTCGCCTGACCTGGCGGAATATGGCTTCCGCCGCCATTTCGTTTAATCATTAAAAAGATACAATTATGACAGAAACTGTAACATGCCCAGAGATCAAGGATATTCTCTCCGAGAACGAATGTTTGGAGAACTACGGCGGTCTTGGCGTAAACGTATATGTCTTTATCAAGAGTGACCTTGCTGCTCCTCTTGCGCCAGAGGCTGGTAAGAATTCTTATGCAGCGTTGACGGCTGCATCCTTCAAGAAGGGTAAGGGTCTTTTCAAGTTCGAGTGTCAGGATGGCGGTCAGGGTCATACCTGGGAAAACTTGGGCTACAGAAAGGGCTTTAAGCAGACTTTGGACTACATTCTTGAGAGCGTAAATTCTGCTTCTGCGTATGTGGCTCGTGCTCTCAATAACCTCAAGTGTGGTTACATCATCGAGGATGGTGATAAATCAATCATCATTTACGACAAGCAGCACGATTTCAAGTACGACTCCGGTAATATTAAGGGAGACACGGGCAAAAAACCAGAGGATGATCGTACAGTGACACTGAGCGGTTCCCTCAGTCCGACCATGTATGGCCGCTATGAGATTGCCACACCAGAAGGTGGCTGGGATTCTCTCTGCAACGGTGTAGGCACATCGGGGGAAGTGTAAGCGGAACTGACAAGAGCGATACCAATTCCGCTTCACAGCAGTCATCTAAGCGGAGCAAGCAGGTATCATCTATCAATGATGAAACCTCTACGCCCGGCGAAAACGATGAATAATCGCTCCCCTATCCAATGATTTCCATTGGCAATTTACTCTATAAATCAAAGCCTCGGTATTAATCCTTAGTAAAATAAGGCAAGATACCGGGGCTTTTCGCATTTAAAACTGCACATATCTTTCAGTTTTTAATATCTTATCCCATAATTAGATTTTTTTATGCAAAATGCGTTTCCGCATAGAATATTTTTCTTATTTTTGCAGCATAAAATTTTAATATATATAATGTATTTAAAAGAGTAAGAGCTTATGGAACTAAGACATTTACGTTCGTTTGTGTATGTGGCAGAGACGCTTTCTTTCAGTATCGCCGCCACCCGATGCTTTGTCACTCAATCCGCCATCAGTCAGCACATCAAGGCTCTAGAGGATGAACTGGGATGCAAGCTGCTGATACGCACATCGCACAGCATCATGCTCACCGAGAACGGAGAGGCACTTCTGCCACGTGCCAAGGAAATACTGAAGTTGGCGGAAGACTGCAAGGAGCATATCAATGCACTCAACAACTGCATGACCGGAGAACTGCGCATCGGTGTAGGTTCCTTTATCGCACCCTATATCCGTGTGGCTGCACTTATATTCATGGAGCGATACCCTAACGTAAGAGTGAATGCCGAATTTTCCAAGGCAACGAGCCTGAACCGCCTGTTGCGAGACCACATGCTGGATCTCGCTTTTACGATGAACGAAGCCTATACCAACGAGGGCATCGATAGCCAGCCTTGCATCCCATTCAGTCTTTGTGCCATCATGAGAAACACACACCCTCTTGCCAGGAAAGATAAGGTAACATACTATGACCTGCTGAAGCACGGCATCATCATGTCCGATGTAGGCGAACGTGTTTTCAACACTTTTCAGCAATATTTGCAGAACGATCTCACCAAATTAAGCGTAAAGTGTATCGTCAGTGACCCAGACGAAGACCTTGCCATCATAGAAGATACTCACCTGGTTACTTTTATGCCGAAGCTGTATCTGAAGAACCACCCTACCCTTATAGCTCGTCCTATCCATGGCATAGGAGAAGAACTGATGAGCAATGCCCACTGTATGAAGGATGTACCTATGAAGCGTTCTGCACAACTCTTCCTCGACATTATCAGGGACGAAGCCATCCCGTATATCAAGGCTTTGGAAGAAACTATGTAGTTTAGTACCAAAGTACAATTGTACTTATGTACTTCTGCACGTTTGTACTTTTTCTTATCTGTCTATTAGCGTTCCTGCTTCATGATTTATCCGCAAGAACATCTAATGAAAATCACTTTTCTGTTTACTTCATTCATGTTACCTTTGCATACGATTCCGATATTGGAAGAATTTAAACACAAAAAACTATGCAGGTAAAAACGAATGATGGCAACTATGATGTTGCCAGCAAGGGATTGGGTAATACCGCCCTTGGACTTGGTATCGCAGGTTTGGCTACCAGTTTGCTGGGTGGCGGTGCATCCTTGTTTAACCTCGGTAGAGGTAACAATGGCATGACTGCCAATCCGAGTGATCCGGATGCACGCTTTGTAACCAAGAGTGAGACCAACCTTATTCAGGAGAACTCTACATTGAAGACGGAACTTGCTATCCAGAAGAGTGAGAACTATACCGACAAGAAGATGGTAGATGTTACTCAGTATCTTGACGGTAAGATTCGTCAGCTCGAAAACAAGGTAGATGCCAACAAGGATGCACAGCAGGCGGTCAACGCACAGCAGATGGCATATAATGCCGCTGCCAACGCCAACATCGACGTGCTGAAATCGCAGGTGGCTTCACTCACGAGTGTTACCAAGCTGATGATTCCATCGGGCAATGTTTGTCAGATGGGATGCGGATGCGCTTGTAATCAGTAACCGTATTTTCGGATAAAAGGAAGAAACGATATGGATTACAAGAACTCGCAAATCCTGGCAGCGGTGGTGTCCGAATGGGCACGCCCTGCCATCTCTCAGATAGCGGCTGGCAATCTGATGCACTTGCCTATGCTCCAGTCTCTCCAGGCTACCATCGGCAGCATGGGACTGGTGAGTGGCAACTATTCTCTGCAAGCCGATATAGAACCGATGATTCAGCCTGTGGTCAATGCGCTTGTCACTCCGATGCTCGCCAAGTATTTCGGGAACATTCCCGAAGAGAGCATTCCGCAGATGGCGCACGATGTGGTAGAGCAGCTTCGCTACAAAGGACCGCTCTCTATCCTGGAGGGTGTGATAACCTTTGACGAGGAAGATCTTGACGAACTCGCCGACCTTCTTCAGAAGAACCTTCCGGTAGAGAAGACCCAGGGCTATCAGGTGAAACATTAATGCGGCGGTGAAGTCGTCGCTCTATTAAAACAGAAAAGACTATGAATAAAAGAACAATTCCAGCCTGCATCATGGCTACGCTTGCAGTAGGTGCAACCGCCACTGCTCCCTATTATGATGTAAATATCACGCAGCAGCTCTGTGCTCCTTCATGCGTGGACGAGACTCCGGTTTTCAACCCTCAGTTCTCTGTAAAGAGTATTGACAACGTGGGTACTTCGCAATATCTCATAACCATTCACGTAGAGGGTGTTATCAGTTACGTGCCTTGCAACTGTGGCTCCTGCTGCACCCGCTCGCAGGTAGTAAGTCAGGATTTCACCATTCCTGTTTTCTCTGCTACGGCAATCACGAACGTTACCACATCTCTTGGCAGCGTGAAAAACCGTCTTGTCAAGGTAGCCTGCTGCTCCTGCAGCAAGACTTTCGTGTGCGATGCTCCGTTAACACTCACCATCGCATGACTATCCACCAACAAAAGGAAAGGTAAGAGACGATGAAGTATATTCAGTTAATAGATCAGGCCCGCGCTCACGGCGTGGCTACCGAGAAGAAGATGATGGAGGCGATGGAGCAGTTGAGCTGCGACCTCGCCTCCCTGGAGGAAACAAATCCGGAATTGTACTGGTGCATCCTCCGTCACCAGCACGCAGTGTTCTATGATCGTCATTACAGCGAGAAAATGGCCAACCATGATGTCTGCCATCTTGTGTATAGCAAGAAAGGCGAGAATGGCGAATTGGTAGGAACCGGGGCACACTGGACCAAATCGCAGATAGTGAATGCCACCAAGGGCATGAAGTTCCATGATAAGGTGAACGATTGGGATAAGTATGTTGCCTTCAATGCCATGTACGCTGACCTGTGCAGCGATATGACAGAAGATGAAATCATCAAGGCAGCTTATCTCTTCTACTTCCAGGATGCAGACTGGCAACCCGAAGAAGACGATTGTACCAAGATATGGGATTATATGTCTGCTCACGCTATGATGTAGTTTGTTTTGAAATAGGTGATATGGATTTCGCACTAGCGAGTGCAAGTATTTAAAGTAAAAAGATTGGGATAACATTTTTTGAAGCCTCTTTGCGCCTACAAAAGCCGCAGGGAGGCTTTCTTTGTCCCCATCATCTTTTTAGCATTTGCTATCTTTGCCATCAGAAGAAATAAAAACGATAAAACAGAAAAGATATGGCAAAGATTCAACCTCTTGCAGATTTCATCCTCTCCTTCGAGGGAGGTTACGTCAACCACCCCAATGACAAGGGCGGTCCTACCAACATGGGCGTAACATTGAAAACCTGGCAAACCCAAGGTTACGACAAGAACAACGATGGCCGCATAGACGCAAAGGACGTGAAGCTTATCACCAAAGCCGATGCTATCTCCATCCTTCGCCGCTGTTACTGGAACCGATGGAAAGCCGATGACATCAAAGACCAAAGCATCGCCAACATCCTGGTAGATTGGGTCTGGTCTAGCGGCACACCAGGCGTAACCCTCGTGCAAGCCATGCTTGGCGTAAGAGCCGATGGTATCGTGGGCAACAAAACCCTCAAGGCGCTCAACGCCCAGTCCCCTAAGCAGTTCTTCGACCGCATCAAGGCTCGCCGCAAGCAATATATAGCCGGCATCATCGCCAAGCACCCTAGCCAGCAAGTCTTCGAGGCAGGTTGGCTCCGTCGCCTCAATGCGATCATTTACGGCAGTCTCATCGCCAATGGCGGCAAGAAAATAAGTTTTTAACAAATAAATAAAGTAAAAAAAATGGCTTCTTACAATGGAAATGTTGACCTTTTGTCTCTGAATGGAGCAAAGGTCTTAGTAGGTATCGATGAGAAGAATAAGCAGCGCCCTTACGTCTGCATTCCTATCGATGTGAACGAAATTCGAGTAGAGACATATCAAAAAGATAATGTTAACAGACAGGTGGCTAAGTTGAGAGTTCACATCGAACCTTTTAAAGATTCGTACAAGAATAAGATTCGACAGAGTAATATCGAGCGTGGCGACACCGACAAAAGTGTGCCTACCCACGAAATGCAAATATCATTCTCCACCGAGTACGTCAAGGCAGTAGCCAAAGCATTCCCGAAACTCGTAGAACAGGTAAAGGAGTATAGTAAGGAGAAAGACCCTGACATCGTAAATCAGGATTTCAACGACGAGAACTCTCACCTCTTCAAGGCAATCCGTACTCGCATGAATAAGCGCATCGCCAGCCTCTATCAGCCACAGACCGCTACCCAGCAGCAGACGTACCCACAGCAAGCCTACGGAGCCGCTGGCAACGCTACCGCCTATGTACCGCCAGCAGATGGAGGCAATGATTACTCTTCAATGCCAGGTTACGATGATCCTAACAGCGACCTGCCGTTCTAAAGGTAAAAAAGTAAAAAGGTAAAAAAGCATTTTTGCTCTTAAAGGTACCCCTCCTAGCTGGATTGCGTGGCAGAAGAAGCAAGTATTACCCCACACGCCCTGAAAGGGCAGAAGCTCCTAGCCCAGGGCAGCGCCCTGGGTATAATAGCAATCAGCAAG
>ERZ772883.91-NODE-91-length-105587-cov-7.527120_pt1 | contig 105587 bp, 99 predicted proteins | sample MGYA00580575_ERZ772883 | MGnify/ENA primary metagenome ERZ772883 (study PRJEB29015, sample SAMEA2737666) | human gut metagenome | biome: human gut; feature: human-associated habitat; material: faeces | place: China | collected 2012 ... | reverse complement strand
TAGCGTGCTTGAATGGGGTTCAAGAGGCCGGAAGTTCGAATCTTCTCACCCAGACCATTAAACTCGGAAACCATAATGGTTTCCGAGTTTTTCTGTGCCAAAATATTTTCTCAGAATCTTTTCAAAAGCCCCTTATTTTCCAGTTCAGAAGTTCAAACTTTTCCGCTTTTCTGTTTCTATGGAAAAAGGAAAAACTCCAAGGAATTGAACGATTGCTCCATCAAAAACAGAGTGAAACGCCATGAAAAGACTTCTTTCCCTGCTGGTTCACACGTCCTCGGGACAAGATCCCCCAATATTTTCAGCGGCGAATCGGCTATCGACATGTGTACGCCATTCCAGATGGCTGCCTGCGCGCTCCTTTATAACACCACGGAAACGGGCTTTGCTGTCCTCTGTCCAACTCGCCTGCAGAACTGGACTGGAACCGTTTTCGGCAATTTCTGTGCAGAGCTTTTCCGAAGAAAAACGAAATTCAGAAGGGTTTTGCCCAGCCTATGTATAAATAACTTCTGAACAACAAAAGGAGGTTCATCCCATGCTTTTGATTCGCGGTGGAAAAATCAAGCCCATTGTGGGCGAAGAAATGGAAAACGGCGAGCTGCTCATCGGCGACGACGGAAAAATTGCGGCAATCGGCCAAAAGGTGGATGCGCCGGAGGGCGTGGAAGTGCTGGACGCTTCCGGCTGTCTGGTAACGCCCGGCTTTATTGACGCGCACTGCCATATCGGCATCGACGAAGAGGGCGTTCGCTGGGAGGGCAACGACACCAACGAATATTCCAGCCCCGTCACGCCCGAGCTGCGGGCCATTGACGGCATCAATCCCCGGTGCGAGGCTTTTGCCAACGCGCTGGCGGGTGGTGTGACCACCGCTGTGACCGGCCCCGGCTCCGCCAATGTGCTGGGCGGCTCTTTTGTGGCGCTGAAGCTGTACGGCGACTGCGTAGACGATATGGTCGTCAAATATCCTGCCGCCATGAAGATCGCTTTCGGTGAAAACCCCAAGGGCTGCTATGGTCAAAACGGCAAAAAGGAGCCTGTGACCCGTATGGCGATCGCGGCGCTGCTGCGGGAACAGCTTTTCAAGGCGAAGCGCTATGCCGCCGAGGTAGAGGCCGCTGAAAAGGACCCGGACAAGACCCGTCCCTTCGATATGCAGCTGGAAGCCCTGCTGCCCGTCATCCGCAAGGAAATTCCCCTAAAGGCTCATGCCCACCGGGCGGACGATATCCTCACCGCCCTGCGCATTGCCCGGGAATTTGACGTGGATATCACGCTGGATCACGTGACCGAGGGCCATCTGATCGTGGATCATCTGGTCAAGGCGGGCAAGCCGGTACTGGTCGGCCCCTCCTTTGGCTCCAAGACCAAGGTGGAGCTGCGGGAAAAGAGCTTCGCTACGCCCGGCATTCTGGATAACGCCGGGCTGGAAGTCTGCATCATCACCGACGCGCCCGTGATCCCGCTGTACTACCTGCCCCTGTGCGCCGGGCTGGCCGTCAAGGCGGGCATGAAGGAAGAATCCGCCTGGCGGGCTATCACCCTCAATCCTGCCCATGTGATCGGCATTTCCGACCGCGTCGGCTCTCTGGAAGTGGGCAAGGACGCAGATATCGCCATTTTCGAGGGCAATCCCCTGCGGGATATTCAGTGCAAGACCAAGGCTGTGTTTGTGAACGGGCAGCAGGTCAGCAAGGGCTGACCCTTCCCCCATTCTTTCAGCGCTGCTTCTCTATTAAGGAGAAGCAGCGCTTTTTGCTTTTGAGTTTACCTTGCGTTCACAATTCGTTCATTGACTTTCCTTTCAAAATCAGTATAATTTTGAATATTCCAATATTAAACTATCTAACAGGAGGAGAAAATGCCTGAGTGGAATCTGACCGGCTCCCGGATGTTCAGCCACGCTGCCAAGTTTATTGACGCGTATCACAACGTGCTGCAGCCCCTTTGCCGGGAAACGGGCCTGCCGCCGATGGCGATGGATATTCTGCTGTTTGTGGCCAACAACCCGGACAGGAACACCGCCAGCGACATCTGCCAATGCCGCGGCCTCAAGCCAGGAATCGTCTCGGTTCATGTGGACAGGCTGGTGAACGAAGGGCTGCTGGTTCGGGCAGAGGCCGCAAACGACCGGCGCAAGACACGGCTGGCCTGTACGGAAAAGGCACAATCTGTCGTCGCAGAGGGCCGCAAGCTGCAAAAGGCCTTTGCGAATAAGCTGTCGGACGGCATCAACGAAAGCGATATGGAGTCCTTCCGCCGGACGCTGACCCGCTTTGGGGAGAATCTGGAAGATATTTTGCGCCATGGGCTCTGATTCCACTGGGAGATTAGGAGGGTGAAAACATGCTGAAACTACTGAAAAACATGCGCCGGAAAGAGGCACTGATGGCGCTGATCTGTCTGGTCTTTGTGGTAGGGGAGATTTACTTTGACCTGCGGCTGCCGGACTACATGACGGAGCTGACCATGCTCATCAAGACCTCCGGCCAGACGGCGGACATTCTGAACGTCGGTCTGAAAATGCTGGGCTGCACGGCGGCCAGCGCGCTGCTGGCAGTCGTTTGCGGTTATCTTTCCGCCCGGACAGCTTCCGGCTTCAGCTTTGTCGTTCGGGAAAAGGTCTTCCATCATGTGATGGACATCGGGCAGGAGGAAATGTCTGATTTTTCCGTGCCCAGCCTGATCACCCGAACCACCAACGACATCACGCAGATTCAGATGATCGTCGCCATGGGCCTGCAGATGATGATCAAGGCCCCCATTATGGCCGTATGGGGCGTGATCAAAATTCTGGGCAAGAGCTGGGAGCTTTCCGTTGTGACCGCCGGTTTTGTGGTCGCTATCTGCCTGACGGTATTTCTGGTCATGGCCACCTGCATTCCCCGCTTCCGCATTGTGCAGAAGCTGACGGACAGCATTAACCGGGTGGCCCGGGAAAATCTGACCGGCATCAATGTGGTTCATGCCTTCAACGCCGAAAAGTATCAGAATGATAAATTCGACGGCCCCAGCAAGGACATGATGAACGTCCAGATGAAGAACCAGAAGCTCTTTGCGCTGGTGCAGCCCACCATGACCCTGGGCATGAACGGCTTGGCGCTGGTCATTTACTGGCTGGGTGCGGCGCTGGTGAATCAGATTCCGCTGACGGACCCCATGAGCCGTTTGACTATGTTCAGCAACGTGCTGGTATTCAGCACCTATGCCACCTATATTATCATGTCCTTCATGATGCTGGTGATGATCTTCATGATGCTGCCGCAGGCGGAAGTTTCCGCCGAGCGTATCAACGAAGTGCTGGATCGGAAGGCTTCCATTACCGAGGGCAGCGTCCGCGAAGGCAGCGAGCGCGGCTCCGTGGAGTTCCGGGACGTCTGCTTCCGTTACCCCGGCGCCTCTGAGGAGGATTTGAGCCACATCAGTTTTCAGGTCAAGCAGGGCGAAACGCTGGCCATCATCGGTGCGACCGGCAGCGGCAAATCCACGCTGGTCAGCCTGATCCCCCGGTTCTACGACGCGACCTCCGGGCAGGTGCTGGTGGACGGCGTGGACGTGAAGGATTATGCCTTCGACGCGCTGTATGACAAGCTGGGTTATGTGACCCAGAAGGCGGTGCTGTTCTCCGGCTCCATCCGGGACAATATATTCTTCGGAGAAAGTGCTGCGGCTGCGGACGACGGCGCGCTAAGCAGCGCCATCGAGCTTTCGCAGGCTAAGGAATTTGTCGATAAGCTGCCGGAAGGAACGGAGCACCACATCGCCCAGTTGGGCCGCAACGTCTCCGGCGGTCAGAAGCAGCGGCTTTCCATTGCCCGGGCGCTGGCCCGCAGGCCGGAAATTCTGGTATTCGACGACTCCTTCTCCGCACTGGACTACCGCACTGACGCAAAGCTGCGGGAGGGGCTGGCCAAACAGCTGCACGACATCACCAAGATCATCGTGGCCCAGCGCATCAGCACCATTCGCCACGCGGACAAGATTATTGTGCTGGATCGGGGCGAAGCCGTCGGCATGGGCACCCACGAGGAACTGATGCAGAATTGCGAAGTCTACCGCGAGATCGCTACTTCCCAGCTCAGCGCGGCTGAACTGGCGTAAAGGAGGGAAACTGTTATGATGAGAAATATGCATGGCCGTCCCAATGAAAAGGGCGATATCCGCACCGCTCTGCCCCGGATGACGGAATACCTCCGTTCCAGCATGGGCGTGATCGTCTTCGCACTGGTGCTGGCGGCACTCAGCGCCGTCATGACCATCATCGGCCCGGATAAAATCGGCAGTATCGCTACCATCATGTCCGACGGTCTGACTACAGGCATCGACCTGAACGCCATTGCCAAAGTGGGTATTTTTCTGGCGGTGATCTACGTTTTGAGCGCCCTGTTCAGCTTCACGCAGCATTACATCATGTCGGTGGTCACGCTGAAAATGTCCTATCGGATGCGGGGCGAACTGTCCGAGAAGATCAACCGGGTGCCCCAGAAGTACTTCAACACCACTTCTCAGGGCGATATTCTCAGCCGCATTACCAACGACGTTTCTACCCTGCAGCAGGGGCTGACCAACAGTCTGCCCACCATCATCAGCGCCGCCACTCAGTTTGTGGGCTGCCTGATCATGATGTTCGTCACCGAATGGCGGCTGGCGTTAATCTCGCTGGCGGTAACGGTTGTAGGTCTGCTGGCTACCGCGCTGATCATGTCCAAATCTCAGCGGTACTTTGCCGCCCGTCAGCAAAGCCTTGGCGAACTGAACGGCTACGTGGAGGAAATGTATTCCGGCCATGAGGTCGTCCGCATCAGCCGCGCCGGCCGCAAGGTGGGCGAGCGCTTTGACCGGCTGAACGCCGCCGTGTACGACGCCAACTGGAAGTCTCAGTTCCTTTCCGGCGTGATGCAGCCCCTGATGAACGTCATCGGCAACATCGCCTATGTGGCCGTTTGCGTTGCGGGCTCCATTCTGGCCATCAACGGAACCATTGAGTTCGGCGTGATCGTTTCCTTCATCCTGTATGTGCGCCTGTTTACCTCGCCGCTGACCCAGATCGCGCAGGGCATGACCAATATGCAGACGGCTTCCGCCTCCGCCCACCGCATTTTCGACTTTTTGGAAAGCGAAGAAATGGCCGATGAAAGCGACAAGGCCTCCGCGCTGCCCAAGGTGCAGGGTGCCGTCACCTTCGACCATGTACGGTTCAGCTATCCTGACTCCCCGGATAAGATCATCATCAAGGACTTCTCCGCACAGGTGCATCCCGGCCAGAAGGTGGCTATTGTAGGCCCTACTGGCGCAGGCAAGACCACCATGGTCAACCTGCTGATGCGTTTTTTTGAGATCAACTCCGGCAGTATTTCCATCGACGGCGTGAAAATTTCCGACATGCGCCGGGAGGCGGTGCATGAATTGTTCAGCATGGTGCTGCAAGACACGTGGCTGTTTGAGGGAACCGTCCGGGAAAATCTGGTCTACAACATGCAGGGCATTACGGACGGGCAGTTGGAAAAGGTCTGCAAGGCCTGCGGGCTGGACAAATTCGTCCACTCGCTCCCCCATGGCTTTGACACCGTGCTTTCTGACAGCACCAGCATTTCTGCCGGTCAGAAGCAGCTTTTGACCATCGCCCGGGCCATGCTGCAGAACGCGCCCATGCTGATTCTGGACGAGGCCACCTCCTCCGTGGATACCCGCACCGAGCTGCTGATCCAGCGGGCGATGGACGAGCTGACCAGGGGACGCACCAGCTTCGTGATTGCACACCGGCTGTCCACCATCAAAAACGCCGACCTGATTCTCGTCATGCGGGAGGGCGATGTGGTGGAAAGCGGCACTCACGATCAGCTGATGGAAAAGGGCGGCTTCTACGCCGACCTGTACAACAGCCAGTTCGAGCAGGCCGCGTAAAAAGACTCTATAATCGAACGAGCCGCCGTGTGGATATCACACGGCGGCTCAGCTTGTTTTTCAATGAAAATCTCTTTTTACAGAATATGAACGTACAGGCAGCGTTTTTGAAAGGCTCAAAATTTCCTTGGGAATCAGCCATAAAAAGCCGAACCACGCCCATCCATAACGGGAATAAAAACCGCTTTCGCCGTTTTTCCCCGATGGACTTTTGTGTCCACCGCGCAACTTGCATTGGCGATAGCTCAGGAGAAAGACGATACAAGCCGGCCTGCACAGTCAGACTGGCTTTTTCTGTTTCTACGCCATCCGTCGACCCCTTATAATTCTTTCAAATAAAAACGATTCATGGTGCTGTGCTGCGTCCGGCAGGGCTTTTCGATCAGATGGAAGCCCATCTTTTCATACAGTTTCAGTGCGACCGACAGATTGGTATGGGTTTCAAGGTACAGCTTTCGATAACCGGCCGATTTTACCCATTCCTCCGCCAGATGCAGCAGTTTTTTCCCGTACCCCTTGCCCTTCACGGAATCAGACAGATAAAGCTTTTGAAGCTCCGCACAGTCTTCCAAGCCGTCAAATTCTGCGATTCCCACGCCGCCGCTCACTTGCCCGTCTTCATCCAATGCGACAAAATAAACGCGTTTGGCCGGATCATTGTTATAGTACGCGCTCAAATGATCCAGTTCAGGATCGAAATACGCCGTTCCGGGAATATCCAGATGAAGACGCTGCAAATTTTCCCGGATGATCTCCGCAATTTTTTGGTCATCGGCCTCTTTTATTTTGCGGTACTTCATTCATTTTTCCCTCTTCTGCTGCTCGGCTGTCAACTTTTTCAATTGCCAAAATGCTGTATAGCAAAGCACGCTCCTCGCCGCTTCCTGCTGTAGTTGAACCAGTACAGTCTATGACGTTCGTCGGATTTCTCCCCAAAACGTTATTTCTTCCCCTGCGCTTCGGCCTTTTTGCGGAAGATTTCCTTCAGGCTTTCCGTATAGGGCGGACGGGCGATACCGTATTCCGTGACGATACCGGAGATCAACTCATGATCCGCAAAGTCGAAAGCGGGGTTGTAAACCTTTACCCCGGCGGGAGCCATAGGCTGCTTGTACCACATTTCCGTCACTTCGGAGGCAGGGCGTTGTTCGATGGGAATGTCCTCGCCCTTTTCGATACTCATATCGATGGTGGAGGTGGGCCCCAGCACATAAAAGGGAATGCCATAATACTTCGCCAGAATAGCCACGCCGGAGGTGCCGATTTTGTTGCAGGCGTCGCCATTGGCCGCCACTCGGTCGCAGCCCACAAAAACCGCGTTCACCCAGCCGTTTTTCATCACCTGCGAGGCCATGTTGTCGCAGATAACGGTGGTGTCTACGCCGTCCGCCAGCATTTCGAAGGAAGAAAGGCGCGCCCCCTGCAGAAGCGGGCGGGTCTCGTCGCAATATACCCGGAAGTGCATCCCCTTCTCCCGGCCCAGATGGATGGGAGCCAGCGCCGTACCGTACTTGGAGGTCGCCAGCTGACCGGCGTTGCAGTGGGTCAGTACGCCGTCGCCATCCTTGATCAGGCTCAGGCCGTATTCGCCGATCTTGCGGCACATCCACACGTCCTCGTCCTTAATGGCGATGCACTCCCGGCGCAGCAGCTCCTTGATCTCCGCAACCGGCTTGTCCCGGTTGTCGAGGGCGACCTGCTCCATCCGGTTCAGCGCCCAGGAGAGATTCACTGCCGTAGGCCGGGAGGAGTTCAGATATTCCTTGGCTTCATGAAGCTGCCGATAAAAACCGTCGAAGTCCTCCGCCTGAATCTGCCGGGCGGCCAGATACAGGCCGAAGCCCGCAGCCACGCCGATCGCGGGCGCGCCACGCACCTGCAGGAGATAGATAGCCTGCCAAATGTCCTTCTGTTCGGTCAGGTGCAGAATCTCCACCTCGCCCGGCAGCTTCGTTTGATCGATAATGACCAGCGCGTGATTTTCCTCATCCAGCGCCACGGTTTCGTAGCTCATAATGTTCTTATCTGCCATGAAAAACGCCCCTTTATTCTGTATTTTGCTGATACAAAAAAAACGCCGTCCAGCAGCATTATAGCGCCGGCGGCGTTTTTGCGCAAGGAAACGCGGCTATCAGGCAGTAAAATCCCCCTCATATCGTTTTTCCTGCTTCGCTTTCCATCGTTTTATTCTCCATCGGCGGGATCATAAAAGCGGCCTTTGTGGAAATTCTCGTTTCCCAGCGGACGGGCCGTCAGACGGAACATCACGCATCCGTCCGGGCAGACGATGGTCTTGGCGTATTTTTCATCGCCGCCCACATATGTCAGGTCGCCGCCGCTGCGGACGGCCTCCATCAGCGGGTACAGCATCATCATGGTTTTAGAACAGATGCCCTGCCCATTCTGATTGACCGGGCAGCCGTAGGTGCAGCGGTAGATATCGCCAATCTCCTCGCCGTTTCGGCAATAGCGCTCGGTGTGATCGCCGCGCAGAAAGCCGGTCACTTCCACGGTAAACTCGTATTCTTCGTCATACCACTTCTTCATTTCTCATTCCTCTTTTCAGAAAAGTCACAGATATTTTGTCAGAAATGCCTCCAGCGAAGGAATCTCCTCCGCCCGCCAGTACTGCCAACCGTCCGCGGTACGGTTCAGCAGAAAATGGTTGAACAGTTCCCGGCGCAGCGTGGCAGGGTCGTGAAAGACCGTCCATTCATCCAGCAGCGTATTGATTTCCGCTTCGGAATAAACTTTTCCCATTTCCATCTGTCCGGCCAGATACCACAGGGCCAACACCTTCCGTTTCTTTTTGGCGGGCCAATTTTTCAGCTGCCTCCGTTCATTCAAAAAAGGCTGCAGCTCCCGCAGCTAGATCGAAATTTCCATTCCCGTCTCCTTGAAACATTCGATGTGCAACATGCGTATTTTAGTATAATGTTCAAAAATAAAATTGTCAACAAAAATCCCGTTGAAGGATGGGGGTTCATCCTCCAACGGAAAAAATTTATGCACGACGGAACCAGAGCAGCTTTTCCAACGGCGCTTCCAGCACGGCTTCAGTTGGGCCTTCGTAACGCCGACCTGCCTCGTTTTGCCAGGCGCCCTGCGGGAAAATCACCCTGCGCGCCCTTGCGCCCTTTTCCACCACCGGGGCGACCAGTATGTTTTCTCCCAATAAAAACTGATCGTTGATCCGTTCATAACCGCAGCCCGGGTATGCGTACTCCATGCTGCGGATCATGGGTTCTCCGGTATGCTCGGTCTCTTCCAGCGCTTGTTCAATCTCCGGGTACATTTGCTCATGCAGCTCCGCCATTTCCTTGCAGACCTGCACCGCCTTGGGCGAAAGATGCCGCCACGGCAGCGAGGAAAACTGCATCATCGGGAACAGGGCCGAAGCCTCTGCCATGCGAATGAACAGCTCTTCGTCATGCTTGCCGTAAACGAAGGCCGTCCATTCCCCTCCGCCGATCATATCCGGACAGATAAAGGGACAGCCGATCAGGCCGGTAAAGATCCCGTGAGGAATCAGGCAGTCCAGACCATTGCCCTTCCATGCGTGATTTTTGTCAAACAGCCGCTGAACCACCGGCTTGCCGCCCATCTTCCAGGTATCCTTGTATTCGTGCAGGCGATACCGGGAACCGAAGCGTACCCACGCCTGATTCAGCTCCAGCGTGGAATAGCCGCCGTAGAAGTCTGTGCCATTCAGGAAGCTTTGGGGTAGGCAGGTGCCGCCGTCGAACTTGAAGCCGTCCGCCCCCATGTCCAGCAGCTTTTGCAGCTGTCCATCCATATATTCGCAGTCTCCCGGCAAATTAAAATTCAGAATGGCCCCGAAGCCGCTCCACCAGTGCTGGATAGCGACTTCGCCATTTCGATAGCGCACCAGATGGTCATAGCAGGGCTGACCACCCACGTTTTCAGAGGAACGGGCGGAGTAGAGCTTCAGGAAATTGTCTCCCTCGGAGCACATAAACGGGCTGACCCAGATCATCACCTGAAAGCCCAGCGCGTGCAGCCTAGAAAACATTTCCTCCGGGTCGGAGATCAGTTCCCGGTTAAACTCCCATGTGCCCTGACATTTCTGCCAGCCGCCGTCGATGATGAAAATTCCCGGATGGTAGCCGTGCTCCACCACTTCCTGCGCGTAAGCCAGAATGTCCTGCTCGTTCTGATTTTTGATCAGCTCCATCCAGGTGTTGAATTGGGGATGGTGATAAAACTCTCGAGGCGTATGAATGCCGCTTTCAAAGGGAAAATGGGCCTTCATGGCCGCCAAATAGGCTTCCCGCAGGGTGGAGCCGGGGGCTTCCAGCTGCACGGGCTCATCGCTTTCGATCTCCATGACCCCGCCGTCCATCTCAATAGCGAACGCACCCTCGCTCCAGAGATACCGCCCCTTGCTGGACAGAAACAGCGGTGCGCTCTGGGTGCGGCGCTCCCGAAGCAGGTCCACATGATACTGTGTGTGCTCGTCAAAGGGCATCCGCTCCGCGTCCTTGATGGTGCCGCCCCACCAGCATTCGCCGGCAAGCATGGGGATGGTGAGATGATAGCTCATGATGGCGTTCCTCCCAATATTTTCTCGAACAAAAGGTTTGTGAAAAGTATAATCTCAAGCGGCAAGGCCGTAAATATGGTCGTTTTCTAGCGACGGTTTTTTCGGGTGATTTTGACCACAGGCGTTTTCTTCCTACCCCCGGCTATGCTATAATACAGGCGGCGGAAACCAGAGAAAACGAATGGACGGGACGGTTAAAACGTGTGATTGGGCTTCGAATGTTTTTTCGACGGTTTCCCACTGATTTTTGATTACTTTTTCGCAACGAGTAAGGAGGATTGCCCATGAGCAGCTACGTCATCCGCAAAAACCCCGGCGATACCGCGTGGTTCCGGCACGACCGCTTCGGTATGTTTATCCATTGGGGCCTGTACGCCATGCCCGCCCGCCACGAATGGGTCAAGACCAACGAGCGCATCCCGGAGGAAAAGTACGACAAGTATTTTCAGTATTTTGATCCCGACCTGTACGACGCGCGGGAATGGGCCCGTCAGGCGAAGGCCGCCGGGATGAAGTACGCGGTGCTGACCACCAAGCATCACGAAGGCTTCTGCATGTGGGACACGCAGTACACCGACTATAAGTGCACCAATACTCCCGCCGGGCGCGATCTGGTGCGGGAGTATGTGGACGCTTTCCGGGCCGAGGGGCTGCGGGTTGGCTTCTATTATTCGCTGATCGACTGGCATCACCCGGACTTTCCCATTGATATGCTCCATCCCCGCCGGGACGACCCAGACGCCTATGAGCAGAATCAGGGCCGCGATATGCGCCGCTATGCGGAATATATGCGCAATCAGGTCACAGAGCTTTTGACCAACTACGGCAAGATCGACATTCTGTGGTTCGATTTTTCCTACCCGGACAACGAAGTCCCGGAAAAGACCCCGTGGATGCGCGGCAAGGGCAAGGACGACTGGGAGGCGGGAAAGCTGATCGCGCTGGCCCGCAGTCTGCAGCCCCATATCATGATCGACAACCGCACCGGCATCGAGCAGGATCTGTGGACGCCGGAGCAGTTCCAGCCCACGGAATGGGTGCGCCACCCGGAGACCGGCGAACTGGTCAACTGGGAAGCCTGCCAGACCTTCTCCGGCAGCTGGGGTTATTACCGGGACGAGCAGACGTGGAAAAGTCCGGAAATGCTCATTCGGATGCTGGTCAACACCGTGTCTCTGGGCGGCAATCTGCTGATGAACGTAGGTCCCACCTCCCGCGGGTACTTTGACTCCCGGGCGGAAAAGGCGCTGGGCGTTTACGCAGACTGGATGAAATACAATGCCCGCTCCATCTACGGCTGCACCATGGCCGAGCCGGAGTTTCAGGCTCCCGCCGACTGCCGCCTGACCCAGAGCGAGGACGGAAAGCGGCTATACGTTCATCTGTTCGCCTATCCCTTCGCCCACCTGATTCTGCGCGGGCTGGCCGGGAAGGTGGATTACGCCCAATTCCTGCACGATGGCAGCGAAGTGAAATTCAGCGACGGCAAAATGGAGCACTTCGGCGAAGCGCTGCCGGAGAATAACGATCAGCTGGTGCTGTATCTGCCGCCGGTAAAGCCGGACTGTCTGGTGCCGGTGATCGAGCTGTTCCTGAAATAAAACGAATATCCGTTCTCCCCGCCGGAGCCTTTGCGGCTTCGGCGGGGTTTTGGTATTTTGGGGAAAAAGGCTGGACGCGCTTTCGAACCTGTGCTACAATGAATACGAACAAATGTTCTTATTTCATTTTTCACGGAACGTTCCATCACCCCGGAGGCCGTTGGAAAGGAGCCTGTATCCCATGAACGAGCGCGTCTATCTGGCTATTGACCTGAAGTCCTTCTTCGCTTCGGTGGAGTGTGTGGAGCGCGGGCTGGACCCTTTGAAGACCCATTTGGTGGTGGCGGACGCCAGCCGCACGGAAAAGACCATCTGTCTGGCCGTTTCCCCCTCCATGAAGGCCTATGGCATTCCGGGGCGGCCCCGGCTGTTCGAGGTGGTGCAGAAGGTGCGGGAAATCAATCTGCAGCGGGAGCGCCGCGCTCCCCATCGAACCCTCAACGGGTCATCTTTTCTGGCGGAGGAATTGGAAAAATCGCCGGAATTGAGGATGGACTACATCATCGCCCGGCCCCGGATGGCCCGCTATATGGCGGTCAGTACCCGGGTCTATCAAATTTACCTGAAATATGTGGCCCCAGAGGACATTCACGTCTATTCTATCGACGAGGTGTTCATGGAGGTCACCCGCTATCTGAAAACCTACCGCTTGACCGCCCGGGAGCTGGCCATGCGGATGATCCTGGACGTGCTAAGTGAGACCGGCATCACCGCCACCGCAGGGATCGGGACGAATTTGTATCTGTGCAAGGTCGCCATGGACATCGGGGCTAAGCGGATCGCGCCGGATGCGAACGGCGTTCGCATTGCGGAGCTGAACGAGCTTTCCTACCGCAAGAACCTCTGGGATCATCGGCCCCTGACGGATTTTTGGCGGGTGGGCCCCGGCTACGCCCGAAAGCTGGAATCCGTCGGGCTGCATACCATGGGCGACGTGGCCCGCTGTTCGCTGGGCGGCCCCGGGGAATATTACAACGAGAACCTTCTCTACAACCTTTTCGGCGTGAACGCCGAGCTGCTGATCGACCACGCATGGGGCTGGGAACCCTGCACCATCGACGAGATCAAGGCCTACCGGCCGGGATCCAGCAGTCTGGGCTCCGGGCAGGTGCTGCAATGCGCCTATCCCTTCGAAAAGGCCCGGCTGGTGGCTCGGGAAATGGCGGATCAGCTGGCCCTCTCGCTGGTGGAAAAAGGGCTGGTGACGGATCAGCTCGTGCTGACGGTGGGGTATGACGTGGATAATCTGACCGACCCAGCTATTCGCAAAAGTTATCGCGGGCCGGTGACCACGGATCGCTATGGCCGCGCCATTCCCAAACACGCCCACGGAACGGAGCAGTTGGAGCGGCCTACTTCCTCCTGCCGTCAGCTGATGGAGGCCGTGGCGCGATTGTTCGACCGGGTGGTGGACTCCCGGCTGCTGGTGCGGCGCATGTACGTGGTGGCCGGACGGGTCATTCGGGAAAAAGAGGCAAACGAACATCTGTTCTGCGAACAGCTGGATCTCTTTACCGACTACGCCGCGCAGGAAGCGGCCCGCCGTCAGGAGGAAACCGCGCTGAAGCGGGAACGCAGCCTGCAGGAAGCCACCCTGCTGCTGAAAAGAAAGTATGGCCGAAACGCTCTGTTTCGGGGCATGAATCTGGAAGAAGGGGCCACTGCCATGGAGCGGAACCGGCAGATCGGAGGGCATCGGGCATGACGGGAAAATACGACGATATACTGCGGCTCCCCCACCACGTTTCCGCCAGCCGAAAGCCCATGGCCATAACGGCCCGTGCCGCGCAGTTCGCCCCTTTCGCGGCGCTGAGCGGCTACGACGCGGAGGTACAGGAAGCGGGACGGCTAACCGACCGGCCCATCGAGCCGGACGAGTATGAAAAAGAAGCAATGAACGCCCGTCTGCGGCTCTTGGCCCGTCATTTGCGGGAGGAATGGGTCGTCAGTCTCGTTTTCTTTCAGCCGGACGAACGCAAGGCGGGCGGCGCTTACGTGAACCGCACCGGCACGGTGAAGAAGTTCCGCGAAGCCGAACGTATCCTGACCCTGACGGACGGAACCGTTATTCCGCTAGATGATTTGATCGCGCTGGATGGGGAAGAATTTGCGGCCTACGATTTGTAATGCTGGCGAAAAATATGTTATCATAAAAAAGCGCCGCCGCTCCACAGCAAGGTTCCCTCTGCTGGTGCCGGCGGAAAAGAAAATTTTTATCAGACGGCTTTCCGCCCACGGCACGGGAAGCGGCAAGGAGGAACGAACCATGGCAGTTAAGCAGACGGCAGGACGGGACGCGCTGGGCGAATTTGCCCCGAAATTTGCGGAATTGAACGACGATGTGCTCTTCGGACAGGTATGGAGCCGGGAAGAACAGCTTTCCCTGCGGGATCGCTCGCTGGTGACGGTCACTGCGCTGATGGCGCAGGGGCTGGTGGATTCTTCCTTCCAGTACCATCTGATGACCGCCAAGAAAAACGGCATCACCAAAACGGAAATCGCGGAAGTGATCACCCACGCGGCGTTCTACGCCGGCTGGCCCAAGGCATGGGCCGCTTTCAGCATGGCCAAGGAAGTCTGGAAGGACGAAGAATAACGGGATGGAATCGGCCGCAGCGGTTCATTCTGCCGCGGCCGTTCCTGCATTTCCGACAGACTGCGATTCGTTGGCGCATAAAGCGGAATTTTTGCGGAGGAAAATAAGCGATGAAAAAAACTGCCGTATTATTGTATGACTCATTTTGTAATTTTGAAATCAGTCCTGCGCTTGAGCTATTGGCGCTCGCTGAAAAACCAATTACCGTTTTTGGAATTGCAAAACAGCCCATCAAAAGTGAAGATGGGCTATCCGTATTTCCCGATGATACGATCGATCATCTTGATTTAGATGAGTATGACAGCTTACTATTGCCTGGTGCGATGGACATCAGAGAAGCGATTGAAAATGAAAAAATCATAGATTTCATCAGGAAGTTTGCCGGGAAAACAATAGGAGCTATTTCCATTGCACCGTTATTGCTTGTAAGAGCAGGATTTCTGAATGGAAAACCCTTCATGGCTGGCGTCAATAAAGAAGAAGTTTTGGAAGAAGGATTTTCAGAAAGCGACCTGGCTGCAATGGTTGGATGGGACGACAATTTAAGAAATCCAGTTAAGGAAGGCTATATCATAACAGGCAATATCATTACATCCATCTCATACAACTTTGTCAAATGGGCGTTGGCTTTCGGAAAAATGCTAGGAATTGATATTTCTGCAAAAACGTTCGGGATTCAATAGTTGCCCATTGTTCAGTTGGCTGCGGCCTTTCCAGATTTTCAGAATGGCATAAACCGGACAGAGATAAGCCTGAAAAATCATTTCTGAAAAACGCCGGCTTTTCGGTTTTCAGCAAAAGTAAAATATACAATGGAAGGAAACGAAAAATGCTTAAGATACCATACAAACTTGTTTCGGGGATCATGCTGATTTCTGCAACGGCCAATGGAAAAGAAGGATTTTTTGCCTTTGATACGGGTGCCATGCAGACAGCCGTAAACAAGGTGCATTTTCCGGAACTGCAGGGAGAGCACATTAACATTGCGAAGTTTTCAGAAGGCGTAAAGGAAAACGATGCAGAAGAAGGAATTTTGAACACCCTGCATTTTTCTGATATTGAACGCTCCAATATGCCCGTCTTGATTATGGATTTAATGTATGTGGAAAACGCATTAAAGGCCGCAATGCCGAACTTAAAATTTCTTGGAACACTAGGGATTGACGTGATCGAAAATTATACCGTTCTGCTTGACTATAACGCCGCTGAAATTATCCTTGACCCGGAGCAGGGGTTTGAAAATCAAATGGTTATCCCCATGAGATATGAAAAGCTTCCTGTGATCGAGGTTCATGCGGCAGGTCGGACATGTGACTTTGTTTTAGACACAGGTGCAAGCATCTGCTTGCTGGGGCAAAGCTTTCAGGATGACCCGCAGCTTCTCCCCGTTTCTGAAACACCGAACCTTGTCACGATTCCTATTGTTCGTGTGGGTGAAAAGGAATACGACAGTATCACCGCTACGATTTCCGATATCAGCGCAATTAAAAAGAGAATCCCTGTTGAGGGCGTAATCGGCTATCAGGTTTTGTCCCAGCAGCGTTCCATCTTGGACTTCAAGAATCAGCAGCTCATCATGGAAAAGGCGCAGAATCATTAAAAATTGCTGCGAAGGTTAAAAATGTTGGGGAAACAAGTTCCCGTTTATCCGTTTCCTTCGTCCGCGTCTTTTCCCAGCAGAGAAAGAAACCGCCCGCCCGGCGTTTTTTTCCGGGCGGGCGGTCTTTTTCAGGCGATCACGCCTTTTTTCAGGATGATGTTCGCATAGGTGGCGGTTTCGCCGGTCATGATGACGCAGCAGCTTTTCGTCTTAACACGGTCATAGAAGGCGTAGCGTTCGACCTCGGTCACGCAGTCCGCGCCGCGAGGGTCGTGGCGGGCGATGATCTCCTTGTAGGTGTCCCAGATGGGCGTTTCGGTAGGGTCGCCGGGCGTGACCTGCATCACCATGGCAGGCTGGGCCGTCTGGGTATCCAGCGGGATCAGCTGCAAAATGGCCTCCAGAATTTCCGGCACGCCGTGGCCGTCCATCCGAACCACCGTTTGTCCGTAGGTGTGTCCGGGGAAATTGGCGTCGCCGAGAGTAATCTCGTCGCCATGGCCCATCTCGCTCAGGATTTTCAGCAGTTCCGGGGGAATGATCTTCGGGACTCCAAGAAGCATAAGGTTTTCCTCCTATTTCCGGGCGCGCAGCTGGGACAGATACTGCCCCGGTGCGATCCCCTTTTGTTTTTTGAATACCCTTGTGAAATACTCCGGCGCGGAAAAACCCGCGTCCAGCGCGATCTCCGTCACGTTTTTGTCGGTGAGCTGCATCTCGTTCAAGGCCCGCTCCACCCGGTAGTACTGCAAATACTGCATGGGCGTCATGTGGGTCGCTTGTTTGAAAAAACGGCAGAAGTACTTGCGGTCCAGATGCACCGCCGAAGCCAGATCGTCCAGCGTCAATTTCTGGCTGTAGCGGCTTTCGATCAGGTCAAAGACGGTCTTGAGCTGCAGCATTTTCTTGTCCTCGTCCCGGGGCTGCTCCACCCGGGTAAAACTGCCCCGGGCGTAAACGCCGCCGAAGAAGACGTACAAAAGCCCCAGCGTTCTCAACTCCCAGCCTTCCTCGTGACGGCGCAGAATTTCGAACAGCGGACGCAGCGTCTCCCGAACCAGCGGGTCATCCGAGCCGTAACGCCGCTGCAGCCGCACCTTTCGCCCTTCGATCTCCCCCATTTTCTCCCGGCACAGTCCGGGGGCGCTCAGGAGCATCCGCAGATCGAAAACGATGCATTCATACACGCAGTCGTGGGGCGTTCCTGCGTGAAGGCTTCCCGCTGGGAAGTACGCCGCTTCGCCGGGATGAAGCTCCATGCTTTCCCCGTCCAGCGACAGGGAAAAGGTGCCAGACAGTACAAAGAGAATTTCCGTTTCCTCATGCCAGTGGTAGGGCATCTCATAGCGGGCGTGGTTTCGGTCAATATAGTGATAGTCCAGCGGAAATTCCATCGACCCGCGCTGCTTGGCTTCATGATATTGCAAAGTCCTCATTTCCGCAACCCTCCCGTGCAAAAAAGAGAATATTGTCCCGCTATTTGCCATGATAACACAGGCGGGCGCAGGCCGCAAGGGCTATGATGAACATATCAGGAATCTGCAAATAAATGAGGTGATTTTTGATGAATTCCCAGGAAATCAAGGATCAGATCTGCGACGTATGCCACAAAATGTGGCAGCTGGGCTGGGTAGCCGCCAACGACGGCAACGTATCCGTCAAAATGGAGGATGGCACCTACTGGATCACGCCCTCGGGCATCAGCAAGTCCTTTATTACCCCCGATAAGCTGCTGCGGGTGGACGCGGCCATGAACGTAGTGGAAGGCCCGGAAAACTACAAGCCCTCCAGCGAAATGAAAATGCACATGCGCTGCTACGAAGTCCGGGAGGACGTAGGCGCGGTGGTGCACGCCCATCCGCCCACGGCTACGGGCTTTGCCGTGGCCAACAAGTCTCTGGACGACTACTGCATGATCGAAACGGTCATCACCATCGGCTCCATCCCCGTCGCGCCCTACGGCACGCCCTCCACCAACGAAGTGCCAGATTCGATCACGCCCTTCCTGCCGGAGCATGACGTGCTGCTTCTGCAGAACCACGGTGCGCTGACCGTGGGCTGCGACCTGATCACCGCCTACTACCGCATGGAAACGCTGGAACACTATGCCAAGATCAGCCTGATCGCCCACCTGTTGGGAGGTGCGCAGGAGATCCCCCGGGAGAAGATCGACCAGCTGCTGGATCTGCGGAAGAACTATTATCACATCACCGGTCGGCACCCCGGCTACAAGAAATATTCCGTATGCAAGGAGGAAAACTGACATGATGTACCCGAAAATTGGCATTCGTCCCGTCATCGACGGTCGTTGGGGCGGTATCCGCGAAAGTCTGGAAGCCCAAACCATGGGCATGGCCCACGCCGCTAAAGCGCTCATTGAAACACTGAAGTACCCGGACGGCACACCCGTGCAGGTCGTCGTTTCGCCCTGCACCATCGGCGGCGGCGCGGAAGCGGCCCGCTGCGAGGAATATTTCTCCGCCCAGAATGTGACCGCCACCCTGACCGTGACCCCCTGCTGGTGCTACGGCATGGAGACCTTCGACATGAACCCCCTCACCATCAAGGCCGTCTGGGGCTTCAACGGCACCGAGCGCCCCGGTGCGGTATATCTGGCGGCAGTGCTGGCCGCCTATGCCCAGAAGGGACTGCCCGCCTTCTCCATCTACGGCCATGACGTGCAGGACATGGGTGACTCCTCCATTCCCGCCGACGTGGAAGAAAAGATTCTGCGGTTTGCCCGCTGCGCCGTCGCCGCCGGCTGGATGAAGAACAAATCCTATGTCAACATCGGCGCGGTCGCCATGGGCATTATGGGTTCCTACTGCGATACCGACGTGTTCCAGCGCTACTTCGGCATTCGGGCCGAATGGGTGGACGAGGTGGAGATTCTCCGCCGCATGGCGCTGAGCATCTACGACCCCGAGGAATACGAAAAGGCCCTTGCGTGGATCAAGGAGAACTGCCCCGAGGGCTTCGACTGCAACGCAGGCAAGGAACTGATCGAGATCGTGACCCGCTCCAAGGTTATCCCGCCCGATAAGGACTGGGAGTTCATCGCCAAGATGACGATCATCATCAAGGACATCTTGTACGGGAATCCCAAGCTGGACGAGCTGGGCTGGCACGAGGAAGCGCTGGGCAAAAACGCCGTGGCGGCGGGTTTCCAGGGGCAACGGCAGTGGACGGACTGGCTGCCCAACGCGGACTTTACCGAAGCCATCATGGCCTCTACCTTTGACTGGAACGGCCCCAAAGCGCCTACGCCCTTCGCTACGGAGAACGACACCCTCAACGGCGTTTCCATGATGCTGGGCACTCTCGTCACCCATACCGCTCCCTGCTTCCATGACGTGCGCACTTATTGGAGCCCCGAGGCCGTGGAACGCGTCACCGGCTGGAAGCCAGAGGGTGTGGCCGAAAACGGCTTCATCCACCTCATCAACTCTGGCGCGACGGCGCTGGATGGAACCGGCGCAGCCAAAAATGAAAACGGCGAGGGCTGCATGAAGCCCTTCTGGGATATGACCGATGCAGACGTGAAAGCCTGCCTTGCGGCTACCGACTGGTGCCGGGCCAACTATCAGTACTTCCGGGGCGGCGGCTTCTCCAGCCACTTCAAGACGCAGGCGGAAATGCCCGTGACCATGCTGCGGGCCAACATCGTGGACGGTGTGGGACTGGTGCTGCAGATCGCCGAGGGCTACACCGCCACCCTGCCCGACAAGGTGCACGACCTGCTGGATAAACGCACCGACCCCACGTGGCCTACCACCTGGTTTGTGCCCCGTTTGACCGGCGAAGGCGCGTTTCAGGATGTGTACTCCGTCATGGCCAACTGGGGCGCCAATCACGGCGTGACCGTGTACGGCCATGTGGGCGCCGACCTCATCACCCTGTGCTCCATGCTGCGCATTCCCGTGACCATGCACAACGTGTCCGCCGGCAAAGTGTATCGGCCCCATTGCTGGGCTTCCTTCGGCACGCAGGATGCACAGGCCGCGGACTATGCCGCCTGCAAGCACTACGGGCCGCTGTACCGATAAACGGTATCTAAAGGCCCGCCGAACGCAAAAAACGTTCGGCGGGCTCAAATTACTGGCAAAATGCAATTTTCTCCGGCCTGCTCTTTTCCATGAACCGGCAAAGCGCCATTTACGAAAAAAGGTATCCTACAAATGATGAACAAACGCCCCCGCCGAATCCTGAAAAAGGTTCGGCTGGGGGCGCTTTATTTGCCGTTTTACCGCTGGACTTTTCCGCTGCCGCTGCCGTTCATCAGAGCTTCCACCTCGGAGACCTTGCAGCGGTTGTAGTCGCCCGGGATGGTATGCTTCAGGCAGCTGGCCGCCACGGCGAACTCCAGCGCGGTTTTCTCGTCGCCGTAATGGCTCAGGCCGTAGATCAGACCCGCATCAAGGCTGTCGCCGCCGCCGACCCGATCCACGATGTCCGTAATGGCGTACTTCCGGGAATGAAGCAGTTCCTTGCCGTTATACAGCAGGGCGCTCCAGTCGTTATGGCTGGCGCTGATGGATTCCCGCTGAGTGAGCAGCACCCGCCGAAGGTTGGGATAGGCTTCCATGGCCAGATCGGCAATAGCGCGGCATTGTTCATCGCTCCGGCCGTCCCGGACGGTTTCCACTTCATCCGTCCGAAGGCCCAGCATCGTCCGAAAATGCCCTTCGTTGGCGATCAGCGTATCCACATACCGAACCAGCGGGACCATCACCTGCTCGGGGGTCTTGCCGTACTTCCACAGATTGCTGCGGTAGTTCAGGTCGCAGCTTACCTGCAGCCCTCTCTTTTTGGCCTCCCGCACCGCTTCCAGCGAAAGCTCTGCCGAGCCCTCACTGACGGCGGGGGTAATGCCGGTGATGTGGAACCAGGACGCGCCCTCAAACACGCTGTCCCAGTCAAAATCGCCTGGTCTGGCGTTGCAGAATACAGATCCTTCCCTGTCGTAGATCACCTTGCTGGGGCGCTGCACCGCGCCGGTCTCCAGATAGTAAACGCCCATCCGGCCCTCCCGGCGGACGATCTTGGAAGTGTCCACGCCGAAGCCCCGCAGCTCGCGCAGGCACGCGTCGCCGATCTCATGATCGGGCAGCACGGTCACAAAGGCGGTGTCCATGCCATAATTGGCCAGCGAAACGCTGACGTTGGCCTCGCTGCCGCCGAAGGTAGCCTCCAACGCGGGAGACTGAAAAAAGCGCTCGTAACCGGGGCTTTTCAGACGAAGCATGATCTCGCCGAAGGTAACGACTTTCTGGTTCACGGGCTGATTTCCTTTCCTGTTTGTGCGTTGTACGCCTTATTTTTGGAGCAGATGCACGGCAAAACCGGCGATGTCGTCCTTAAGGTAAATGGCGCGCAGCTTGCCGTTTTTCATGATGACGCTGTCATCGTCGAAGACGAAGCCGCGGCGCTCCATGTGCCAGCGGGCGCGCTTGATATTGTTGCAGCCGATGGCCACATGGCCGTTCTTGCCCCGGAAGGGGATCTTCATGATCTCAAAACCGCCGCCCACAAAGGTGGCGATGGGCTGTTCGTCCAGCTCCCAGCCCAGCAGTCGGGCGAACTGCGCCGCGTCCTTCGCGGCAGTCTCCGGGTCGCCGCTGTTCACGCCCACGTGCTTGAGTTCCAGCCCCAGCATGGCGTTGACGGCGCTGCGGGTCAGGCGCTCGATGCGTTCCCAGTCCTTCGTGGCGATGGCATCCTGCGGGACCATCCAGCTGCCGCCGCAGGCGACGACCTTGGGGAAGGACAAATAATCATTCAAATTGCTTTCGTTAATACCGCCGGTAGGCAGGAAGGTCACGCCGCCATAGGGTGCGGACATGGCCTTGATCATCTGGATGCCGCCCAGCGCCTCCGCCGGGAAGAACTTGACAGTCTTCAAGCATTCCTCCAGCGCCACTTCTATATCGCTGGGATTGGCGCAGCCGGGAATGATCGGCACGCCCTTTTCCCTGCAATAACGGACGATTTCCCGATTAAGGCCGGGCGAAACGATATAGGCCGCGCCCGCCGCTACGGCCCGGTCTACCTGCTCCTTGGTCAGCACGGTGCCGGCACCCAGCATTACCTCCGGCAGTTCCTCGTGTACCCGACGAATGGCTTCCTCCGCCGCATCCGTGCGGAAGGTGATCTCCGCCACCGGCAGGCCGCCCTTGGACAGCGCCCGGCACAGCGGCACCGCATCGGCCGCGTCTTCCACCTTGATGACCGGCACCAGCCCAGCCAGAGACAGTTTTTCCATCATATCCATGATTCTTTCCTCCCTCATAAACGATAAAGTGGTATTTCCAGCTTGAAACCGTCAGACGGTTTGCAGATAGGGTTCGAGCTTCTGGCGAACGCTCGTCAGCATCTCCACACTGTGCCTCAATTCTGTTTCCTCCATTCGAAAGGACGGTGCGGACACGCTCATGGCGTAGACCGCCTCCCCCGCCGCGCTGCACAGTGGCACCGCCACACAGCAGACGTTGGGTTCGTTTTCCTCCCGTTCCACCGCGTAGCCATTTCGGCGAACTTCCCCGATCTGCTCAAGCAGTCTGTCCACGTCCGTAATGGTATGGGCCGTGTAGGCTTTCAGTTCTTCCTGCCCGTACAGGCGGCGAATCTGCTCGTCCGTCATGCCGGAAAGCAGCGCCTTGCCCAGCGCCGTACAGTACAGCGGCGCACGGGTTCCGATTCGGCTCGTCATGCGGATCGCACGGGTGGAGTCCAGCTTGTCGATATACAGCATCTCATTGCCGGAGCGAACGCCCAGATGCACCGTTTCGTTCAATGCCGACTGAAGCCGCCGCATTCCCTCCCGCAGCAGGGGCATAGCGTCCCGATCCTGCATCCAGGCCGAGCCGATCTCGAACATTCGGGAGCCCAGCACGTACTTTCCGTTTTTTGGGGAAAGCACGGCATAGCCCAGATACACCAGCGTCTGCAGCAGATTGTAAGCAGTTGTACGGGGCAGACCCATGGCGCGAGTCAGGTCGCACAGGGCTATTCCCTGTGGATGGGCACTGAGCGTTTCCAGCATCTCCAGCCCCCGCTGCAGCGTTCTGTTTGGGATTTCAGCCATTGAATCCCCCCATTTTTGTTCTCATATGGGAACAGCATTCCCGATAAATCAATTATACCTGTTCCCCCTCCAAATAGCAAGACTTTCTTTCCCCTTTCCCACAAAAGAGATAGATATTTGTCATACTTCCGACTTTTCTTATGGATACTTTCATGCTATAATGACCAAGGATTCCTAAAAAAATGAGGAGGAATACAAACACATGAAAAAGGTTGTTGCAATTCTCATGGCTGCCCTGATGCTCCTGTCCTGCACCGCCGCGCTGGCGGAAAACATCAAGCTGGACAAGCTGACCTTCGAATTCGTTCCCTCCAAGGACGCGGACGTGATCATCACCGGCACCAAGAATCTGCCTCAGCTGGTGCAAGCTGAAATGGCCAAGCACGGCTACGACATCGGCGAAGTGGACATCACCGTCGGCACCAGCTATGAAGCGACCGGCGAAGCCATGTGTGCAGGCGCGATCGACATCGGTTGGCTGCCCGGCGGCACCTATGCCATCTACAGCCAGAATAAAGAAGTGGACGTGATCCTGACCGCCACCCGCGATGGTCTGAGCAATGACAGCACCGATCCCCGGACCTGGAACGGCGACGACAACAAGACCCTGCCCACCGACAAGCAGGTGACCTTCTACCGTTCCCTGATCTACGCCACCCCTTCCGCCTACGGCAAGGAGCTGGCCGCCAAGGTCAACGCTGGTGAAAAGCTGACTTGGGAAGATCTGGACAAGGCCAACTGGGCCGTGAGCAACACCTCTTCCTCCGCCGGTTACATCTACCCCACCATGTGGCTGATGGAAAACTACGACGGCAAAAAGATCTCCGACCTGAGCAACGTGACCCCCAGCGTGGGCTACGCCGACGCTTTCGCACAGGCTGCCGCCGAGCAGTTTGACATCATCGTGTGCTACGCCGACGGCCGCCGCGACTATGAAAAGGCCTGGAACCTGCCCACCGATTCCAAGGACGAGACCGGCAAGGCCGGCATGGGCCGCAAGGATTCCATCTGGAACGAGCTGAACGTGATCGGCGTGACCGCGCCTATCTACAACGATACCGTGGCCATCACCACCGCCAATCCTCAGGTGTACAATCCTGAATTCATCGCCGCCATGCAGCAGTCTCTGATCAACATCATCAACACCCCCGAAGGTCAGGAGATCTTCTCCGTGTACAGCCACAAGGGCTATGCCGTCGCCACCGACGCGGATTACGACGGCGCTCGTACCGCTCTGACGGTCGTGCAGTAATCGTTTTCCCTGATACCTCGCAAAGGGGCGGCCCAGCCGCCCCTTTGATTCTGCCTTTTTTCCCGGGGCTCCCTGTTTTTTTCTTGTACTTCCCCGGGGTTCGTGTTATATTATAGGCAACCTTTACAAAAATACACGGCGCAGCCGAAAAAGGGGTCGATATCTTGATCGAATTCCAACACGTGAGCAAGACCTATCCCAATGGCGTCAAAGGCCTGAAGGATGTAAACCTGACCATTGATCAGGGCGAGTTTGTCGCCATCATCGGCCTCTCCGGCGCCGGTAAATCCACGCTGATCCGTACCATCAACCGCATGATCGACGTTACCGAGGGCACGCTGACGGTGGACGGCGTGGACGTAATGACCCTGCGGGGCAAGTCCATGCGCCGCTTCCGCCGCAAAATCGGCATGATCTTTCAGTCCTTCAACCTGATTACCCGCTCCACCGCCATCAAAAACGTGCTTTCCTCCATGGTGCCCGATATGAACTTCTTCCGGGTTCTGTTCGGCATTTTTACCAGAGAGCAGAAGCTGCAGGCCCTGGAGGCGCTGGATAAGGTGGGCATTCTGGACAAGGCCTATACCCGCTGCGACCAGCTTTCCGGCGGCCAGCAGCAGCGCGTGGCGCTGGCCCGCACCCTGAACCAGAACCCCACCATCATTCTGGCCGACGAGCCCGTGGCCGCGCTGGACCCCGTGACCGCCCATCAGGTCATGAGCGACTTCAAGCGCATCAACGAGGAAATGAATATTACGGTGCTGATCAATATTCACCATGTTGATCTGGCCCTGAAATACGCCACCCGCGTCATCGGTATCCGCGCCGGCGAGATCGTCTACGACGGCCCCACCGCCGACGTGATGCAGGAGGTTCTGGACAGCATTTACAACGGCGCTTCCGTGCCTCAGGCCGGGGAATGAGAGGGCCAAGCATGAAAAAGAAAAACGCAGCAACGGAATACCGGACGCCGCTGTTTGACCGGTTGTTCAAGCCGCAGGTGATCACGCTTCCCAACGGCCATACGGTGGAGCGCCCCCGCTCCCGCCAGCCGCTGATCTGGATCTGCGTCGTCGCCGCCGTCTGGGCTTCCGTCGTTCTGACCGGGTTTGATTTCAGCATTCTGATCAAGCGCGGTCATCAGTTCACCGTTATTCTGGAGCAGATCTTCCAGCCCGACTGGAGCTTCCTGCCCAAGGTGATCGGCCCGCTGGTGGATACCATCAAGATGTCCATTCTGGGCTCCGTGCTGGGCGCTACGCTGGCCCTGCCCTTTGCCGTGGTTTCCTCCACCAACATCAACCGCAACGGCATTGTGGTGGCCCTGTGCCGCTTCCTGTTGAACCTGATCCGTACCCTGCCCACGCTGGTTATCGCCAAGTTCGCCGCGCTGATCTTCGGGCTGGGCACCTTTGCCGGCACTATGGCCATCACCGTGTTTACCTTCGGCGTGGTATCCAAGATGCTGTACGAGGCCATCGAGACCATCGACATGGGCGCTTTCGAGGCCATGGAGTCTGCGGGCGGCAACAAGTTCCAGTCCTTCTGGTCCGCCTGCTTCCCTCAGATTCTGCCCACCTATCTGAGCTACTGCCTGTACAGCCTTGAAATGAACATCCGCGCCGCAGCCATTCTGGGCTACGTAGGCGCCGGCGGTCTGGGCATTCTGATCAACGAGCGCGTCGGCTGGCGCGACTATCACGGGCTGGGAACGCTGCTGCTGACCCTGTTCGTGGTGGTGCTCATCATTGAAAACACCAGCGAATACCTGCGTAAGAAGCTGAGCTGAGGAGGATGGGAACGATGGCACAACAAAACAAAACGGATCGTCCCATGACGATTCAGGAAGCCTATGAAGCCCGCCCCCGGCTTTGGTGGGCATACACGCTGATTTTGCTGATCGTGTTCTCCCTGCTGGGCTGGTCCGGCTCGGCGGTGGTGTTCAAGGGCTTTGCCACCAAGGGCGTGGAGGTGGCCAAGGGCGTATGGAACGGCCTGACCCACCCGGATACCGCGCTGCTCTTCAACCTTACGCCGGAGGGCGTGCCCTATCAGCTTTTGCAGACGGTGGCAATCGCCGTGCTGGGCACGCTGATCGGCGGCATTCTGGCCATTCCCTTCAGCTTTCTGGCCTCGGACAAAATCGTTCCCGGCTGGGTAGCCTTCATCTTCCGTGCGTTTATCCTGATGATCCGCACCATTCCCAGTCTGGTTTGGGCGCTGGTCTGGATCCGGGTCACCGGGCCCAACGCCTTCTGCGGCGTGGTCACCCAGTCCATCTGCTCCATCGGCATGATCTCCAAAATGTACATCACCGCCATCGCGGATGTGGATACCCGCATTCTGGAAAGTCTGGACGCCGCCGGCTGCACCGCCTTCCAGAAGATTCGCTACGGGCTGCTGCCCCAGATCATCCCCAACTTCATCTCCACCGTGATCTACCGCTTTGACATCAACGTCAAGGACGCCACCACGCTGGGCATCGTGGGCGCGGGCGGCATCGGCGCGGCCCTGATCCAGTGCATCAATTCCAGCCGCTGGAGCATGGTGGGCGCGTACCTGTGCGGCATGGTGGTGCTGATGCTGCTGATCGAGTGGCTCTCCACCAAGATTCGCAAGCGTCTGGCGCGGGGGTAAGCATGGCGAACCGGCTGACGATCTACTTTACCTCCGATACCCATGGGTATCTTTACCCCAGTCATTTCTGCGACCAGCAGCCCCGACCCATGGGGCTGCTTTCCATGCGCTTTCCCAAGGATGGAAACACGCTGATCATCGACGGCGGCGACACCATTCAGGGTTCTCCCCTGACCTATTACTGCTACGGCCATCATCTGCCCCTGCCTGTGGCGGACGCGCTGAACGACCGGCAGTACGACTTTGTCACGCTGGGCAACCACGACTTCAACAACGGCTACGGCGCGCTGGAAAGCTACCTGACCCGGCTGAACGCCCAGTGTCTCTGCGCCAACGTGACCGACCGGACAGGCGGGCTGCCTCTCCTCCCCTATGCCGTCCGCACGATGGAAAACGGCCTTCGAGTGGGCGTTATCGGGCTGGTGACCCACTGGGTGACCCTTTGGGAAAAGCCGGAAAATCTGACCCGCTTCACCCTGACCGACCCGGTAGAGGCGGCCCGGCCGCTGGCAGAAAAGCTGCGCGGTCAGGTGGACGTGCTTATCGGCCTGTACCACGGCGGGCTGGAAAAGGATCTGCGCACCGGCGAACGCCTCAGCTCCACGGATGAAAACGAGGGCTGCCGTCTGTGCGAGGAGCTTCCCTTCGACCTGCTGCTGACGGGCCATCAGCATATCGCCATGGCCGACAGGCAGTACGCCGGAACCCATGTGGTGCAAACGCCCTGCAATGCCGCCGCTTACGTAAAGGTAGAGCTGGAGGAAGACGGAACGTTCCATTCGCAGCTGATGACTCCCCCCGCTCACGCAGAGCTGACCCCTTCCCAGCAGCGGCTCTGGAAGGATGTGAACGGCTGGCTGGACCGGCCCATCGGTCATCTGAGCCGTGCCCTCTGGCCCGAGGACAAGCTGACCATGGCGCTGGAATCCTCGCCCATCGCGGCCTTCTTCAATCAGGTGCAGCTGGAGGCCAGCGGCGCGGATATTTCCTGCGCCGCCCTGCCCAACAGCCTGCGCGGGTTTGACAGCGCCGTTACCGTGCGGGACGTGGTAGCCAGCTATGTATATTCCAACACGTTGGTGGTGCTGCGCGTTACCGGCGGCATTCTGCGGCAGGCTCTGGAGCAATGCGCCAGCTATTTTGACATACAAGCAGACGGTACGCTGGCTGTGGCCCGTTCCTTCCTGCAGCCGAAGGAGGCTCACTTCAACTACGACTATTTCAGCGGCGTTGAATACGGCTTCGACCTGCGTCAGCCGGTGGGCAGGCGGGTCTTCCGGCTGGAATATCACGGAAAGCCGGTGCAGCCGGAGGATTCCTTCACGCTGTGCCTGTCCAGCTATCGGGCCACAGGCGCGGGCGATTTTCCCTATTACGCAGACTGCCCCCGGGTTCGGGAGCTTCAGACCGAAATCAGCGAGCTGATTCTGAATTACTTCACGGCCCACCCCTATGTGCAGGTGGAGGAAAAGCCTGCCTACACGGTCATTCGTCCCTGAAAAACGTACAGAAAAAAGCCTTCCGGGAAGCGCCCGGAAGGCTCTCAGTTGTCGAAAAACTCCTTTGGGGAGTTGTCAGAGGGGCCCCGCAGCCCCTCTGACTGTAGTTCTCCACCGGCTGAACTGCGGTCGGCAAATGGCCCCGTAAGGCTTCGCCGTGCGCAGCACCCGATCGGGCGGGGAGTTTGCGCCTTCGGCGCAAACAGTACCGACAGTTTCTGGCGAAAAAAATCGCCGCAGGCGAGCTTTTTTGACAAGCCAAGAGCCTTCCGGGAAGCGCCCGGAAGGCTCTGGCTTTATTCCAGCAGAAACACCTGCCGCATCAACGGCTGCGCGCCGGTGACGGGGTCCATGTCCATCTGCATAACGTCCTTCATGTACTCGTTCCATCGGTCCACCACGGCGCTGCGGGTCTGCACCTGAGCGGCGGTCTGGACGCTGTCGCATTCATAATAGCCGAACAGCTCGTTGCCCACGTTCCAGATGGTGTAGTTGCGAATCCCGGCTTCCTTGAGGACGGCTTTCATTTCCGGCCAGAGATGAGCGTGCCGGTCGACGTACTCGTCCAGCTTACCGGGCAAGACGGTGGCTTTCCATGCGTAGCGTTCCATGACCTGCACCTCCCCCCTCAGCCAAGAAAAGCCTGATTCAGCTTTACGCCGAACTCGTCGGCAATGGCCTGAAGAGCCTCGTCCCGGATGGTTTGCAGCACGGGCCTGCCGGAAGAAACGACCTTCATATAAATTTCCGCTGCCTTTTCGATGGTGTGCATCAAGCCGAAGGCGGTGTCGAAATCCGGCCCGGAGACAAACAGTCCGTGATGAGCCCAGACCGCCGCGTCGTATTCCTTCATCAGTTTACTGGTGGCCAGCGCAATATCCGCGCCGCCGGGCACCATCCACGGCACCACGCCGACACCATTGGGGAACACCACCGGGCACTCGGTGGCGCTCTGCCACAGAGCGCGGGTGAAATCCCTGTCCGTCAAAGGCAGTATATAGGTCATGGCGATCACATTGGCCGGATGGGCATGATAGATCACCCGGCAGGCCCCATCGGTCGCAGCCTTGCGGACGCTGTGATTCAGAAAATGACTGGGAAACTCGCTGGTAGGTTTGCCGCCCTTTTCCAGTCCCCACACGATGCGGTAACTGTCCCCCGCCTGATTGATTTCGCAGATGCAAAGATTGTCCTGGGGGGCCAGAATCACATTGCGCAGGTACTTGCCGCTGCCGGTAGCGATGAAATATTCCCCTTTCAGGTTGTCTGCCTGTACGCCCAGTTCCACCCACGGGCCGGGCGTTTTCTTGAAAAATGGCCGGCACTGCGCCGCTTCTTCCTCCGTCATACGATAGGTCAGGTTGCCGCCGTTGCGTTCGTGCCAGCCCTGCAGCCAGCCGTCGTTGCACAGGCGGATATAGCCCTGCAGTACCTCCAAATCAAAAATGCTCATTTCAGTTTCTTCCTTTCAGCACGTCGGCTTCGTATTTTTCAACCGTCTGGAACCAGCCCTCGTTCTCCGGCACGCCGCACTGACGGCAGTATTCCTCCCACACCGCGCCGAAGGGCAGGGTCTTAAGCTCCTCCTGCGCCATCAGAAGCTCGGTGAATCGGTCCTCGTCCTGCAAAGTTCTCAGCCGGTCATGGGGCATCAGCAAGGCCCACAGCAGGGCCTTTTCCACGTTGCGCGCGCCGATGACCCACGCCGCCACCCGATTGATGGACGCGTCGAAGAAATCCAGCCCGATCAGCACCCGCTCCGTGGCGTTGCAGCGGACGATCTCTGTGGCGATCTCCCGAATTTCGTCCTCAAAGCGCACCACATGATCGCTGTCCCAGCGCATGGGCCGGGTGATATGCAGCGGCAGCTTATCGAAATAGCACAGCATGGCGGGAATCTTGTCGCTGACAAACTCCTGCGGGTGGTAGTGGCCATTGTCCAGGAGATTGTACACGCCGGGTTGCCGGGCCGCGTAGGCGGTGTAAAATTCGTTGCTGCCAACGGTGTAGGCTTCCAGCCCAATGCCGAACACCTTGCTTTCCACGCTGTCGATCACCCCGGGCAGCTTCTCGGCAAAAATCTGGTCGAGACTGTTCTTCAGGCGCAGCCGGGGCGACAGGCGGTCGGCGGGAACATCCTTCAGGCCGTCGGGGATCCAGACGTTACACAGGCAGTGGGTGTTCAGTTCCTTGGCGAAATACGCGGCGATGCGTCGGCATGCAATGCCGTGACGGATCCAGAACCGGCGCACGTTCTCGTCAGGGCTGGACAGGGTCAGACCGTTCTTTACCATGGGATGGCTGAAAAACGTGGGATTGAAATCCAGCCCCAGTCCGCGCTTTTTCGCATAATCCACCCATGGACGGAAGTGCTCGGGGCGCAGCTCGTCCCGGTCGGCCCGGTTCGTGTCCGTCATCACGGCGTAGCTGGCGTGCAGATTCAGACGCTTCTTGCCGGGGATCAGGCTGCAGGCCTTGTCGAAATCGGCAGTCAATTCTTCGAAGGTTCGGGCCTTTCCGGGATAATTGCCTGTGGTCTGAATGCCGCCGGAAAGGGCCTCCCCGGCATTTTCCAAGCCAGTCACATCGTCCCCCTGCCAGCAGTGGATGCTGACCGGAATTTCCTTCAGTCTGGCAATAGCTGCGTCCGTATCCACGCCCCATGCGGCATAGCGTTCTCTGGCTTCCTGATACATACTCAACTCTCCTTTGGCATAAAGGTTTTCAGTTCAAAGTCCGCCCGAATCCGCTGCCGGGCGTGAGCAAGGTCCTTCAGCTCTCCCAAGGCGATCAGCTGGGCCACGGCGTTGCCCAGCGCGGTTCCCTCGCCGGGGCCCGCAAAGACGGGCAGGCCCGTGGTGTCCGCCGTCCACTGATTCAGCACCCGGTTGTTGCAGCCGCCGCCCACGATATTCAAGGAGGTATACTGCTTGCCGGTCAGGGCGCCCAGTTCCCGAATGCCGTCGGCATAGCACCGGGCCAGACTGCGGTTCACGCAGGCCAGCAGCTGGGGCAGCCCCGCAGGCTCCGGATTTCCCGCTTCCCGAAGGGCGGCTTTGATCTCCGCCGTCATATTTGCCGGGGCCAGAAAACGGTTGTCTATCGCGTCCACGGTGTAGGGATAGGCCGCGCCCTGCAGAGCCAGCTCTGCCATTTCGGCAAAGGAATAGCGGTCGTTCAGCTCCCGGCGGATGCATTGCAGCATCCACAAGCCCATGATATTCCGCAGCAGGCGAATTTTGCCCTGATAGCCGCCCTCGTTGGTGAAACCGGCCAGCCGGGCTTTCTCCGTGACGACCGGCCCGTCCAGTTCCGTTCCCAGCAGGCTCCACGTGCCGCTGGACAAATACGCCGCCTGATCGTCCCGGGCGGGGACGGCCATATAGGCGCTGCCGGTATCGTGGGACGCGGGAAGAATAACGCTGCAATCGAAGCCCACTTCCGCGGCCACCTCGGGGCGAAGCCGTCCCAGCACCGTACCGGGCATCTTCGGCGCTTCGGGAAACAGACTTTCCGGGACGCTCGCCATGCCCAACACCTGCGCGTCCCAGGTGCGGGTGACGGGGTTCACCAGAGCACCCGTGGAGGCGATGGTGTATTCATTGACCATCTTCCCGGACAGCAGATAGTGAAAATGATCCGGGGTGAACAGCAGCCGATGGGCCTTTTGCAGCCGCTCCTTCGGCTCGGTCATCAGCTGATAGACCGTGTTGAAGGGCTGCTTGGCAATGCCCGTCCGCCGGTAAAGCTCGTCATCGGGCAAAAGTCCCAGTACGGCCTGAGTACGATCGTCCCGATAGGCCACGCCGTCCGACAGCATCCGCCCGTCTTCGTCCACCAGCACATAATCCACGCCCCAGGTATCTACGCCCACAGAGGCGGGAATTTGTCCCAACTCGGCGCATTTTTTCATGCCCGCCAGAATGTGCGCCAAGAGGGCCTGATGATCCCAGCACAGGCGGCCGTTTTTTTTCACCGTGCCATTGGGAAAACGGTAAATTTCTTCCAGTGTCAGCTTTCCGTTTTCCAGCTTTCCAAGCATATGCCGTCCGCTGGACGCGCCGATGTCGATAGCCAAAACCGCAGTATTCATGGCAGTTCACTCCTTGTTGATTCATTTGGATTGTATCGGATTTTCGGGCACTAAAACAGGTCGGCTCTTGTGCATTTCACGACCTGTGTGAACCCGAACCTTTTTCCTGGGCTTTCTCCGGCAGGGCATCGTTTTCATCGATGTATTTTTGAAAAAGGAGAAAACTGCAGACCCGTTCGAAGAAAAAATCTCGCATTCTTTTCCTACTTTCTATTTGGAAATTTCTACCAAAAAATCCCATAAGATACTGTTAGTATAACATTTATGGCCCAAATTGCAACTTTTTTCGTTCTAATAGCAATCGCTTTTCTCATTGACAACTCGTCCTAATATGTTATAATATCTGTATACAGAGCTCTTACATTCTCAAATTCAAAAGGAGAACCCCATGTCCGCTACCCTGCAAGACGTAGCCCGCATGGCGGGCGTACATGCATCCACTGTTTCCAGAGTTCTCAGCGGAAAAGCATCTATCCGTTCGGAAACCCGGGATCGAATTTTTGCAGCGATCCGTCAACTGGACTATCACCCCAACTCCAACGCCAGAAGTCTGGCTGGCGGCCATACCGGCGTGTTGGCGCTGGTTTTGGATATGAACCGTTCCGACCCCTACGGCGGCATTTTCGAAAGCGACAGTCAGTTCAGCTTGGAAAAAGAAGCCTATCGCCGCCATTGTCACATGATGCTCGTCAGCCCCGACGCGGTGCATGAGCTGGTGAAAGAGCAGCGCATTGACGGCTTGCTTGCTACTCCGGCCGCTGCGAAGGAACTGGCGCTGCCGAAAAATTTCCCCTGCGTCCTGCTGGGACAGCCCGATCAGCCGAACCCCAACGTCAGCTGGGTGGACAATGATCTGCTGCTTGGCGCGCAAATGGCGGTAGACCATCTTTGCCATCAGCACTATGCCGCCATTTCTTTTCTGGGAGCCAGCTGCAACGGGTCCGGCAGTCTTCACCGGCGCCTGGAGGGCTATCGTCATTTCCTTCCTGCCGGAATGCCTCCCCGTGTTTTCCCTACCGACGGTACGCCTGCCGATGCCCGGCAAGTCATTTCCGCCTGTCTGGGCGAGCTGGAACGGCCCCATGCGTTTCTCTGCAGAGACAATCTGGCGGCCTGCGGTCTTTTGCAGGCGTTGCAAGGGACAGGCCTTACGGTGCCGGACGATATCGGCATCGTCACCTTCCACAATCGACCCATGGCGGAGTACCTGGCTCCCTCGCTGTCCGTTCTTCGGCTGGATGGCGAACGCTTCGGCGCGGAAGCCGTCCGAATGCTGGTGGAGCGGATCAACTGCCCGGCTCTACCGCCGGAGCAGCTGCTGATCCCTCCCCAACTGGTGGTGAGAGAATCCAGCGTTTCCCGGAACCCGCTGTTTCCCCTGCGTTGGGACGATGTGTCCGGCAGAGATTTCTGACTTTTCTCCAACATTTTCAGCAGTCAAAACCACCGGCAAAGCCGGTGGCTTGATTAGGCCCTATAAGGGCCTGATACCGGCGAGCGCTACTCGCGCTCTGAAAGATCTGGCAATCGCACCTTTGCTACCGGCAGCCACCCTCATCGGGTGGCTCTTTTACTTATCGTTGTTGCTCTTATTTTTTTGTTTGCCTTCTTTTTCTGGCTCACCCGTAAACGGGTCTATATATTCTTTCATGCTGATCTGTTCGCATATTTGATCTTCTGCCAACTGGTTTTGTATATATTTCTGTATTGCAGTTTTATTTCGTCCAACTGTATCTACAAAATATCCTCTACACCAAAAATGTCGATTCCCATACTTATATTTCAAATTTGCAAACCTGTCGAATATCATCAAAGCACTTTTCCCTTTTAATATCCCCATAAATCTCGATACTGACATCTTTGGTGGTATCGCTACCAGCATATGAATATGATCCGAGCATGCATTTGCTTCTATAATTTCTACCTCGTATCTTTCGCATATTCTTCTGAGTATTTTCCCTATCTCTACTTTATATCTTCCATAGATTATCTGCCTCCTATACTTAGGGGTGATTACTATGTGATATTGACACCTCCATTTTGTATGTGTTAAACTTTCATAGTCGTTTTTCATAATGACATTCCTCCTCTTTGTTACTTTGGGCGACTGCCAGGTCTTTCTCATTGTAGCATGGGAGGTTTTCTATTCATAGCTTAAGCTTTAACTTCCACCAGCATAGCTGGTGGTTTTATTTTTCCAACAAAAACGCCCTCCGAGTTTCCTCAGAGGGTGTTTTCAATAACCCCAAAGTGCCGCTGCACCCCATTTTTTCACCCGCTATGTTAACAGCAGGCCGGTGCTCTACCTCCGATTTCTGCCTTCCCCTGACGTGTTTCCACGGGGGCATGACATCCGTCGAACGGACACGAGCTCCGTTTTATGAAATGTGGGTAAAAATGGAGCACTGGCGCACACTTCAGGTGGTCATGAACCTATTATAGTAGCTTTGTCTGCCACTGTCAAGGCGTTTTGCCAGGGGGAAATTCAAGCCGAAAAGGACAAGCCCGTCAGTCTTCGTTCACCCGCACAGTCCTGCCTTCCTTAGAGGACTGAATGGCCGCGAAAACAGCCCGCATGGCGGGCAGAACGCTGTCCGCAGACATTCCCTCGACTTTGGGATTCTTCAGGCATTCTACGAACAGGTCGATAATTCCGGAACGGGTCTGATCGGCGTTGGTTTGAATCGCGCCGCCGTCCCAAATTTCGCTGGTTCCATCCTTGCGGTTCAGCACCAGCGCGTGTTCCGGGTCGGCGTAGATGCGCAGCGTTCCCTCCGTACCGTCGATCTCCGTGGAATTATCCTCCTGGCCATAGTGTGTCCAGGAAGCGGTCATCGTACCCACGGCCCCGCCGGACATTTTATACAGGCACAGGGCGTTGTCGTCCAGCGAAATCAGGGAGCCGTCGGAGAAGCGCTTGTCCAGCGTGGTCAGAAAGGCCGTGACCTCCGTCACCTTCTGGCCCAGCAGGAACTGAATCAAATCGGTCTTATGTATGCCCAGATCCGCCAACACGCCCATGGCCGCCAGCTTTCTGTCAAAAAACCAGGTGCCGGAGCCGGGATCCGCGCTCCATGTTTCCGGGCCGCCGTGAGCAAACCGGGTACGGAACGTCAACGGCCTGCCGATTTTCCCGGCGTTGATCCACTCCCGGGCCTTCTGATGGGCCGGGGCCAGCCGCTGGTTCTGGTCGATCATCAGCAGCTTTCCGGCCTGTCTGGCCGTCCTCGCCATGGCCTCGCAGTCCTCCAGCGTGGTCGCCATGGGCTTTTCGCACAGCACATGCTTCCCGGCCTTCAGCGCCGCGATGGTCATTTCGGCGTGGCTGTTGTTGGCGGAGCAGATGCTGACCGCGTCGATGGACGGGTCGGCCAGCAGCTCCACAGCGGAGGCATAGGCCTTCGCGCCGTAGCGGCTGGCCAGCTCCCGGGTTCTTTCTTCGTTCAAATCGGTCAGCGCGGCAATCTGTACGTCCGGGTTTGCCGCATATTCCGGAAGATGACGCACCTGCGCGATCTTCCCGCAGCCAATGATCCCAATGCGAAACACGGGTCTTCCTCCTCCCACGTTGAACGGTTCAATTCGCAGCTTCTTTTTTCTGCAGCAGCACGGCCGCGATCACGATAAAGCCCTTGAAGGCCTCCCGCAGAAAGGGCGGTACGCCCATCAGGTTCAGCAGGTTGTTCATCACGGCGATGATCAGCATTCCCAGCACCGTGCCTATGATGGAGCCCTTGCCGCCCGCCATGCTGGTGCCGCCCACCACCACCGCGGCGATAGCGTCCATCTCATAGCCGCTGCCGGCGTTGGCGTAGTCCATGGAGCCGATGCGGGCGATCTGAATCACAGCGGTCACGGAGACCAGTGCGCCCATGAGCACATAGATCCACGTCTTGACCTTTTCCACGTTCACGCCGGACAGACGGGCCGTGCGCTCGTTGGAACCGATGGCATAGATTTGCCGTCCGAAGGGCGTGTGCTTGGAGACCACGTACAGGATGGCCGCGATGATCAGCCAGTACAGAATAGGCAGCAGCGTTTCGCCGCCGATCTTGGTATTGGCAATAGCCAAGAAGCCGGTCGGCACCTTCACGGCCACGGTCTGCATACACTGCTGGGTCACGCTGCGGCAGATCTTCATCATGCCCAGCGTGACGATAAAGGCGGGCAGCTTGCTGCGGGCGATCAACGTGCCGTTGATGGCGCCGATGAGGCAGCCGACCAGCACCGCTGCCAGAATGCCGATGAGATACGCGGGTACGCCGGTAATGCCAACGGCAGTCAGCAGGCCCGCGGGGTAGCCGTTGATGATGACCATCAGCACCGCGCCGATGGCGACCATGGTGGAGCCTACGGCCAGATCAATGCCGCCGGAGATGATGACGAAGGTCATGCCCAGCGCCACGATGCCTACGCCCGCGTTATTGCGCAGGATATTGATCCAATTCTTTCCCCAGCGCTGCAGCCACGCGCCGAAGCTGGCGTCGTTGAAGCCCAGCGCGATGGTCTGGACGATGATCATCAGCACCAGTACGCAGCCGGTGGAGAACATGGGGTTGGTTTTCCAATTACGGGCGATCCGCTGGAAAAATGTTTCTTTCTTTTGCTTTGCAACAGTCATTGGGATGTACCTCCTCAGCCGCCGGTAGCCAGCCGCATCATTTCCTGTTCGTTCATGGTTTCGCCCTGCACCTGCGCGCGAATATCGCCGTGGTACATAACGTAGGCGCGGCTGCACACGCGGATGATCTCCTGCGCCTCGTTGGAAAGCACCACCACCGCCACGCCGGCGTCGGCCAGCCGAAGAATGATATCGTAAATATCCTCCTTCGCGCCCACGTCCACGCCCTGGGTGGGGTTATCCAGAATCAGCAGATCAGGCCGGGCGCTGAGCCATTTGGCCAGCACCACCTTCTGCTGGTTGCCGCCGGACAGGCTGGTGATGGAGTCGTCCGGGCTTTCCATTTTGATGCCCAGCTCCTGCCGCTGCTTTTCAAACTCCGCCAGCTGTTTTTTCCGGTCGATGAGCCCCAAATGGGTCAGCCGGGGCCAGGTGACGATGGAGCCGTTTTCAAGAATAGACATATCTTTGATAATGCCGTTTTCCTTGCGGTTGCGGGGCAAATAGCCGATGCCCAGCCCCAACGCCTGCATCGTGGAGGAAACCGTCACGGGCTTTTCATTCAGGTAAATCTGCCCTGCATACCTGCCCATATCGCCGAAGACCGTGCGGAACAGCTCGCTGCGGCCGTCCCCCAGAAGGCCCGTCACGCCGACGACCTCTCCCGCATGAACGGAAAGGTTCACGCCGCGGTAGTAGGGCTCCAGCGTCAGGTTTTCCAGCCGAAGCACTTCGGCCCCGCGGGCCGCATCCCGGCGAATGGATTCCGTCTTGACCGCATGGCCCACCATATCGCAGGCCAGCTGGCTGATGGTGGTATCCTCTACCCGGCCGTCCGCCACCACCACGCCGTCCCGCAGGACGGTGTACCGATCGCAGATTTCCATCACTTCCCGCAGCTTGTGGGAGATAAAAACCACGCCCACCTGCTGGGCTTTCAGGGTACGAAGCATATCGAAAACGCGCTCGATTTCCGGGTCCGTCAGGGAGGTGGTGGGTTCGTCCATGATGATGAGGGACGCCTTCATCATCAGCGCGCGGGAGATTTCGACAATCTGTTTGTAGGAGGCGTCCAACGAGGACACCATGGCCCGGGGCGAAATATCCAGCCCCATTTCGTCAAAGAGCTGCTGAGTCTGACGGATCATTTCCTTATGATCCAGAAGGCCGCTTTTTTTCTTCAGTTCCCGGCCAATGAACATATTTTCGTAAACGGGAAGATCGTTGATCAGGTTCAATTCCTGATGGATAAAGGCGATCCCCGCTTCGAGGGACTGATGAGGCGTATGGAATTGAACGGGCTGGCCGTCCAACTCGATGGTTCCGGCGTCCGCCTGCAGCACGCCGCCCAGAATATTCATCAGGGTGCTTTTTCCGGCGCCGTTTTCGCCCAGCAGCGCGCAGACTTCTCCCCCTTTAAGGGAAAAATCAACGGATTTCAGCACATCGTTTGCGCCAAAGGACTTCACGATTCCACGCATGGAAAGGTTCATGAGTTCACATCCGTTCTAAAGTTCCTCATAAGAACGGAAAGGGCCATGGCAAGCCACGGCCCTTTCCGGGAAAAAACCGATCAGTACACGGTGTTTTCGGGATCCAGATAGTCGGCCACATTGGAGCGATCCACGATGGTGGTGGGGATCACCTTCACGGGGTCAACGGTCTCGCCCTTCAGCAGAGCCACGGCTTCGTCCACAGCGTCCTTGACCATCAGGGGGCTGTACAGAGCGGAGCAGACGTTGATGCTCTCGTTGGCAGCAATGATGTTGAAGTATTCCTGGCATCCGCCGCCGCCGGTGATGACCTTGATATCGGTACGGCCGGCATCTTCGATGGCCTGCAGAGCGCCGATAGAGGTTTCATCGTCCAGAGAGAACACAGCGTCGATCTGGGGATTGGCAGTCAGGATGTCCGCCATGTCCTTCAGGCCGTCTTCACGGGTGAAAGCGGTGGCGTATTCGATGATCTTCACGTTGGGAGCGATTTCCGCCATGGTCTCGGTGAAGCCCTTCATGCGCAGCTCGCTGACGGAGCCGGAGGTGGGAACGGGCAGAGCCACGACCGTGCCTTCGGTGCCGATCTTATCCACGATGTACTTCGCGCCTTCGATGCCCATGCCTTCGTTGTCGCCGGTCACCATGTACACGCCCTCGGCGTTGATGGCGATATCGAAGTTCACCACGTAGATGCCCTCGTCAATGGCGGCCTGAATCGGCACTTCCATGCCTTCCCACTGGGGGAACGCCACGATGGCCTGAGCGCCCCAGGTCTTGAGGTCATCCAGCTGAGTGGTCATTTCTTCGGCGTTGTTGGAGGTGTAGAGCTTGTACTCGACGGTGTCGGCCAGTTCCTTGCAGCGCTGTTCAGCCTGATAGGCCACGCCGGCCACCCAGCCGTGGGTCACAGCGGGAGCCAGAATGCCGATCTTGTAAGTCGTGGTCTCGGCGGAAGCCATGGAGCACAGGCCCAGGCACAGCGCCAGCGTCAGAACGATCGCCAGAAACTTTTTCATAGTGTTTTCCTCCGTTTCATTCGGATGGTTTTTGCTTCCGGCGCAGCCAAAAAAGAAGTTTGCTTTTTTGTATGCGCCTTTTGCTTGCTCAAAGCATAACACACTCCTATGCTTCTGTCAATCAAAGTGGCTTTCTTTTTTCCCCGTTTCGGGCGGAAAACCCGTCTCAGTCGTCCTTGGCGGCGCGAAAAGCAACTTTTTTGACCAGAAGCGGCCTTATTTACTTTTTTTCCTTCTGTGTTATAATTTGAGTGGATATTCTCCCTACGATTATATATACGGAGGTTTCTTTCGATGAAACTTGGATTTGTCAGTGCGATTCTGGACGGATGGAATTTTGAAGAAATGATCGACACCGCGTCGGAGATGGGCTTCTCCTGCGTAGAGGTGGCCTGCTGGCCCTGCGGCAAGGCGGAGCGCCGTTACGCGGGCGTGAGCCACATCAACGTGGACGAGCTGACCGACGAAAAGGCCGCTGAAATTCTGGCTTACTGCGCCAAGAAGGGCGTGGAGATTTCCTCTCTGGCTTTCTACCCCAACACCATGGACGCTGATCTGGAAAAGCGCGCCGCCAACGTGGAACACCTGAAAAAGGTCATCCGCGCCTCCCACAAGCTGGGCGTGAATCTGGTCACCACTTTCATTGGACGGGATCAGACCAAGAACGTGGAGGAAAACCTGGAGCTGGTGAAGGAAGTTTGGCCGCCCATCATTGCGGAGGCCGAAAAATACGGTGTGAAGATCGGCATCGAGAACTGCCCCATGCTCTTCGGCCCCGATCAGTGGCCCGGCGGACAGAACCTGATGACCACCCCCGCCAACTGGCGCAAGGTGTTCGAAATTCTGCCCTCCGACAATCTGGGCATCAACTACGATCCCTCTCACTTTGTGTGGCAGATGATCGACTACATCAAGCCCATCTACGAGTTCAAGGACAAAATCTTCCACGTCCATTTCAAGGACATCAAGCTCTATCAGGACAAGCTGGATCAGGTGGGCGTCATGGCCTATCCGCTGGAGTTCATGGCTCCCAAGCTGCCCGGACTGGGCGATGTTGACTGGGGCCGGTACGTCTCCGCGCTGACGGACATCGGCTACGACGGCCCCGTGTGCATCGAGGTGGAGGACCGCGCCTTTGAAGGCAGCCGGGAGAAGATTCTGGACTCTCTGCGCCTGAGCAAGAAGTACATGGAGAATTTCGTCATCTGAGCCTCCGCCGTCCCCGCGTTGCAGCCTTCCAATAAAGAAAACCAGCCGTGCGTCCCCCAAAGCGGGGAGCGCACGGCTTCGTTTTTCGAAAAAATCCTGATCGGCCGCCATCGCCCGCGAACAGCGCTCCGCTGGTTCGCGGGAAAAATGCTGCGGCACGAGCCTTAGGGGCCCTGCCCCTAAGACCCCGGCAGGAGGCAATGCCTCCTGCACCTCCGCTTTTTGACGCACGACCTTTTGATGAAGGGTCAAACCCGGCCCGAGCTTACTCCCGCTCTCTGGCAAAGTGGCAGGCCACCTGCCGTCCGTCGGAGAAGGTGCGCAGCTCCGGCTTCTGACGCAGACAGACGTCCTGCGCGCAGAAGCAGCGGCCCGCAAAGGGGCAGCAGGGCTTGGGATCCACCGGCGACGGCGGCTCGCCCTCGATGCGAATCGGTTCCTTTTTCTCGTCCAGATCAATGGAGGCGCAGTTGGAGATCAGCACCTGCGTATAAGGGTGCATGGGATGGTGGATGATGGCATCCGTCTCCCCCATTTCCACGATATTGCCCAGATACATGACCGCCACCCGGGTAGAGGCATAGCGGATGATGGAAATATCGTGGCTGATGAAAAGGATGCTGGTGTTGTGGCGCTCCACCAGCTTCAGGAACATGTTGATGATGTCCGCCCGGACGGAAACGTCCAGCATGGAAACAGGCTCGTCCACCACCAAAAAACGGGGCTTGAGCAGCATACTGCGCAGAATGGAAATACGCTGCAGTTGGCCGCCGGACAGCTCGTGAGGATAGCGGGACAGGAAGGACTCCGCCGGGATCAGACCGCCCTCGGTCAGCGCGTCGACGCAGATCTGGCGGCGCTCCTCATCGGAATCTCCGATGTTGTGCAGCTTCAGCGGGCGCTCCATAATCGCCCCGATGGTGTCGCTGGGCGTAAAGGTATCGAAGGGATTCTGGAACACCGACTGCACCAGGCAGTGGAACTGCTCCGGGTTGGCGTCCAGCAGCTTCCTGGTGGATACGCCGTAGAAGTCGATCTCGCCGCTGGTGGGCTCCTCCAGACGAATCAGCAGCCGGCCCAACGTGGACTTGCCGCAGCCGCTTTCGCCGATAACGCCGAAGATTTCCCGCTCCTGCAGCGTGAAGGACACGCCGTCCACCGCGTGCACCTGTTTAGGCTTGCGGAACAGACTTCCGCCCTTTTGAGGATACAGCCGGGTCAGGTTCCGCACCTCCAGCATGGGCTTGGAGGGATCGAACAGCTCGGAAAAATCCTTATGCTTGGCCATTTATTCCGCCTCCCTTTCCTGACAGCGATGGCAGGCCGCAAAATGGCCCGGCTCATATTCCCGAATCTCCGGCCGCTCCTGACGGCAGCGCTCCGTTGCATAGGGGCAGCGGGGCGCGAAAACGCAGCCTGCGGGCGGGTCGGTCAGATCCGGCAGAGAGCCGGGAATGCCGCGCAGGGCCTGCTTTTCGCCGTAGAGCGAGGGAAAGGAGCGAATCAGCCCCTCGGTGTAGGGATGCAAATGCTGCTTGATGACCTGCTCGACTGTGCCGAACTCCATCACCTGACCGGAATACAGCACCAGTGTTTTGCGGCAGGCGCTGGCCACCACGGAAAGATCGTGGGTAATCATGATGCGGGTCAGGTTCAGTCCCGCTTCCAGCTTCATGATCTCCCGCAGGAGCTGCCCCTGCGTGACCACGTCCAGCGCCGTCGTAGCCTCGTCCATGATGAGCAGGTCGGGGTTGAACATCAGGCTGAGCACGATGGAAAAGCGTTGCATCATGCCGCCGGAAAGCTCGTGAGGATACAGCCGGTACACCCGCTCCGGAAGGTTGACCAGCTTGAACAGCTCCACCGCCCTGTCATGAATCTGCGCCTTGGTGGCATGGGGCTCATGCACCCGGTAAATATCCTCGAACTGACTGCCCAGACGGTGCACCGGGCTCAGGCTGTTCATGGATTTCTGGAACACGATGGCGATCCGCTTCCACAGCAGCTTCTTAAATTCCGCATCCGGCAGGGTCAGAAGCTCCTGCCCGTCAAACTCCACCCGGCCCGTGATTTTGGAAAAACGGGGATCCAGCTGCCGCAGCATCGCCATGACGATGGTGGACTTGCCGGAGCCGCTTTCGCCGATAATACCCAGCGTATCGCCCCGTTCGATGCCGAAGGAAACGTGATCCACGGCCTTCAGCTCGGTCTTTTTGGTGAGATAGCTCACGCAGAGCTCCTGCACATTCAGCAACAAACCGTTTCCCTCCCTTACAATTTCTTCATCCGGGGGCTGAGCGCGTAGTTCAGGCCGTCGCCGATCATATAGAAGATAACCACGATCATCATAATGGACAGGCCGGGCAGAGTGGAGATCCACCAGCCGGTCTGCAGGAAGGCCTTGCCGTCATACACCATCTGGCCCCAGCTGACGATATTGGGGTCGCCCAGACCCAGAAACGAAAGGCTGGCTTCCGTCAGGATCGCCTTGGCCACGCCCATGGTGGTGTTGGCGATGACCGGGAACAGGCCGTTGGGGATGATGTACTTGAACAAAATCCGCAGGCGGCTTTCGCCCATGACCACCGCGCCCTTGATGTAGGTGCGCTCCTTCAGGCTCATGGCCTGAACGCGCATCATGCGGGCATTGGAGGGCCACGAGGTCAGACCGATGACCAGCATGACGTTGAACATGTTGCTGCCGAAAATGGAGACGATGATCAGCACCAGAAAGAACGTGGGAATCATCAGGAAAATATTGATGACCTCGGAGGTGATCTTATCCAGCGCGCCCCCGAAATAACCGGCGAAGGCGCCCAGCATGGTGCCGATCAGGCCGGAAATCAGCGCGGACACGATGCCGATGGTCAGGCTGGTGCGGCTTCCGTGAAGGATCATGCTCAGAACGTCATGCCCCATATGGTCGGTGCCCAGCGGGTGGTTTTCGCTGCCCGGCGGCATCAGCAGATCGTCGCCGAGGTAATAGGGGTCGTAGGGCGACAGCACACCCGCCAGAATCGCCACCAGCAGCACGCCCAAAAACAGCAGAAGTCCCACCCGCAGCTGGCGGCTGGCCTTCCAGAGGGACGCAAGACGTTTGGCCACTTTGATCAATCTGTTTTCCATCGTTTTGCTTCCCTCCTGTCAAGTGTAGCGGATACGAGGATCCAGCCATGCGTAGACCAGATCGACGATGATCATCATGGCGGCGACGGTCAGGGCCAGAATCAGATACACGCCCATCAGCACGTTATAGTCGCGCATCATGATGGAGCGGTACATCAGCGAGCCGATGCCCGGCCATGAGAATACGATTTCCGTCAGGGTAGAGCCGGAAACCACATAAGCCAGATTGATGCCGAAAACGGTCAAAACCGGCAGAATTGCGTTTTTCAGAATATATTTGCGGAAGATTTTGCGTTCGCTCATGCCCGTCACCCGGAAGGTCATGATATAGTCGTCCGCCATTACCTGCATGACCGAGGTCTTGGTGATGCGGAAATAGGCAGGAATTTGAACCGCCACCAGAGACGCGCAGGGCAGGATCATATGCACCATCACATCGCCCACATAGGCCATGCCCGTATAGCCCGCGCGCAGGTTGTACATTCCCTGCGTAGGCAGCCAGCGCAGGGTGGAGGCAAACAGCAGAATGCCCATCATGCCCAGCCAGAAGGTGGGCATGGAGTTGAACAGATAGGCCATGCCGGAGAAGATTCGATCCAGCAGGCCCCCGTGGTTTTTGCCGGCGTACAGCCCCAGCCAGCAGCCCAGAATCACCGCCAGCACGGCGCTGGTGCCGGAAAGGAGCAGCGAATTGCCGAAGCGTTCGCCAATCAGCATACTGACCGGCTGCGAATAGGCGAAGGAGGTGCCCAGATCGCCGTGAAGGAGGTTGAGGATATACTTGCCCAGCTGGACATGGAAGGGCTGATCCAGGCCGAACTTGACGGTCATGGCCTCCATGACCTCTTCCGTAAGCGTATCAGCGCCCGCCAGGATCCGCACAGGATCGCCAGGCGCAAGTTTGATGATGGTGAAGTTCAGAACGATGACCACCATCACAATCAAAAAGGCGGTGACCAGTCGTTTTAAGATATAGCGCTTCATCCGCTCACATCCCTTATTGTATGAATACCCGACAGGCGGGCAAAACCCGCCTGTCGGGCGTAAACCGGGGAAACTAACGGGGAGATTTCGATTAGTCGATGGTCACACGAGCGTAGCTGTTGTCGCTGACGTCGCTGACATGATCGATGTAAGCAATGCCGGAGACGTTGCTGCGGCAGATGTAGTAGGTGGCCATTTCCACCACGGGGATGATGGGCAGTTCTTCCGCCTCGATCTCCTGAATACGGCGGTAGCAGGCGCCGCGCGCCTCGTTGTCGGTCAGGCTGCGTGCCTTCGCCAGCAGCTCGTCCACCTCCGCGTTGGAGAAGTGAGAGTAGTTGGCGACACCGCCGGTGCCGATACGCTTGGACATAGCGTCAGGATCGGGACCCTGATAGCCGTTGAGCATGGCCATATCGAAGTCGCCGCTGGTGACGCGCTCATTCCAGGCGGCGCTTTCCAGCACGGTCAGCTTCATGTTGATGCCGGCTTCCTTCAGGTTGGACTGCATGACCTTGCCGCAGTCAGCATAGGAACCGGAGGAGAGCACCAGCATTTCCAGTTCGATATAGTTGCCGTTTTCATCAGCGGTGAAGCCGGCGTCTTCCAGAATCTGACGCGCCTTGGCCACGTCGCGTTGGCCGATGTCCGCGTCCGCGTTGTAGGCCCATTCGCAGTAGGGCGGATAGAAGCCGTAGGCGGGGGGCATCAAGCCGTTGGTGGCCTTGCGGGAGATTTCCTCACGGTCGATGGACAGGGCCACAGCCTGACGGACGGCCAGCGTCATCTTTTCGCTTTCCATGTTCATGGCGATCTGATAACGGCGGGCGGCGCTGGAGTAGCCCAGTTTGTACTGGGGATCCTTCAGCAGGGCGGGCACCTGAGAGTTGGGAACGGGCTTGAGCATGTCGATCTCGCCGTTGAAGAAAGCCTGCATGGCGGTATCGGAATCGGGGATAACCTGGAAGATCAGGCGATCCACCTGAGGCGCGCCCAGATGATAGTCGGGATTCTTTTCCAGCACGATGCTCACGCCACGGTCATAACTGACAAACTTGTAAGCGCCAGTGCCAACGGGATGGGTAGTAGCGGCTTCGCAGGCCTTCCAATCCTCCACGCCCTCGTAGAGGTGCTTGGGCAGGATAAAGTTGGCGTACCACGCCAGCGTGCCCAGAATGGGCGCGTTGGGAGCCTTCAGGGTCATGACGAAGGTGTCATCATCGGGGCAGCTCATTTCGGCAACGGAGTTGTTCAGCTCCTGAGAAATGATGCCGCTGTTTTCCATAATCATCTTATAGGTAAATTCCACGTCCGCAGAGCTGAAGGCTTCGCCGTCGTGCCACTTCACGCCCTTGCGCAGGTTGAAGGTGTAGGTCAGGCTATCCTCGGAGATGGTGTAGGTCTCGCACAGATCGGGAACGATCTCATTATTCCAGTTCAGCTGGAACAGACCGTCGTACAGATTCTGGAACACGGGCCAGCCGGCGTCGTCGGCCTGCGCGTCCGGGTTGAAGCTCTTGGGATCTTCGGTCATCGCGACGATAAAGGTCTTGGTCTCGTCAGCGAAAGCGGCGGGCATCATGACGCCAAGCATCAGGCAAACCGCCAGAATCAGGGACATCCATTTCCTTGCCATTGGGAATCATCCTTTCATAATCATCCTTTATGCAACCTCACGAATGTGAAGATACATACTCAGCCGCCAGCAGACCGCATCCGGCCTGCGCCGTTACCAGATTGCGCACCGGGGTGATCTGGTAATGCATGTTTTCCTCCAGATAGGCGCACTCGGCGTCCAGCGTGGCCAGAGCCTCCTCGTGAGCCTTCTTCAGGATGGCTACCTGCTCCGGGGTGAAGCCCCGCTTCTCGGCGTGTTCCAGTTCGAGATCAATGGCGCGCACCAGCAGACACAGGTTGGTGCAGCGGAAGTAGCGCATCACGTACAGGTTATCGAACACCTGCGCCTGCGTGGCCTTGCCCGCGCACTCGGGGGACTTTGCCCATGCGCGCTGGGCCTCGATGGCGTCTGCGCTGCCCAGCTTTTCTTCCACGGCCCGGCGATAGTAGTTGTCGTCAGGATCCAGCAGCGCTTCCGCCTGCTCGAAGATGGCGCGGGTCTTCGCGTCCAGCTTTTCCTTCATATCGCAGCTTTCCAGAATCACGTCGCTGCGGTCCCGGTCTGTGAAGGAAACGTCGTCGATCTTATCGGAATAGAAGTAAGGCAGTTCGCAGACGAAGGTGGTGGTGCGTTCGCCGTCGCGGTTGGCGTAGTCGTCGCTGCTGGTGCCGAAATTATGGCCCGCCACCGGGTCCTTGTTCGTGAACTTCTCGGTGTAGTCGTAGGAGTCCTTGGCGCGGATCATCTGGAACACGGCGGGAGCATAGCTGACCGCGTAGGGGGACTCCGCTTCGCCCAGTTTGCGGGGAATGCCCATTTCCTTCACGATCTCGTAGAACTGAGGGTACAGTTCCGGCATATCCTTGGTCATGTACCAGTATGCGCCGCCAAAGCCCAGATTGTGCAGCGAGAACATGAACTCAGGGTGCAGGGTGTCGATCAGTTCCATCAGCACCTTCGTCTCCGGGATGGGAGAGTTGAACTTCAGGCGCTTGTACTCCACGGGGAACGTCCACTCCACCTGATCGCGGAAGGCGGGGCGGAAATAGTGATGCATATAATTGGTAATGCCAAAGGGACCCTTGAACCAGCCTTCGTTCATCTTAATGCCGTCGATGTCGATGCACTTGATAAAGTACCAGGTATAGTCCAGTTCCCTTTCCAGCGCTTCATTGGCGGCCAGCTCCCAGGTCAGAAAATCCACCGTCAGCGCGCCGATGGGCTCGTTGGGATGAGGGCAGGCAAAAACCAGCGCGTTTTTACTGCCATGGCCGATCTGGATCAGCTGGATCGGATGACCCTGACGGGAATGACCGACGCAGCGTACCTGAACGCGGTCGGGATATTGCTCCGCCAGCCGGAAAGTGCTCGCATCCAATTCATCCACGGTCATAAAGCAGGAGTAATCCGGGATGTGGCTTACGATCTCCTTGACGTTCATACGGGTTCCACCTTTCTGCATACTCGATGTATACCGCGCCAGTATAACGCACAGGATATAGTAGATGCAAGGGTTATTTTCGCTATCTTTCGACAAAAAATTGTATTTTTATTGTTTTTTGAATTTATGCGTTAAATATGTATATCACAACCTAATGCATACCAAAAATCACATTATCAAAACTGGTTTTATATTTTCTTTTTCATAAAAAACGGCGCTTCGTTAGGTGGAAGCGCCGGTCTGTTCTTTTCTTATTCCAGATTTTTACCGAACTGATAGGCTTTTTCAAGGGCTTCGGCGTTAGCAGACGCTTCGCCGGGGCCGTTCAGACCGCCTACGAACAGTGAGCCGCACAGCTTCGCCTTTTCAAAGCAGTCCACCCAGCCTTCCAGACCGCTGACGGCCTTTTCGGGGGTGTAGGTCTCGTCCTCCGCCGCAACGGAGAGCATATACACCCGGCGGAAGCGGTAATCGGACGAATAAAGCGGATTCATCCGATCCAGCAGGGTCTTCATCTGGCCGCTCATTTCGTAATAATAGATGGGCGTGGAGAAGACCAGCGTGTCCGCATCCTTCATTTTGTCGGCGATCCAGAGCGCATCGTCCTTCTGCACGCAGCGCTGGGTCTTCTGGCAGGCCAGACAGCCGATGCAGTATTTCAGTTCTTTGCCCTTCAGGCTGATCTCCTCCACCTGATGGCCCGCGTCCCGGGCTCCGGCCACGAGCCGTTCCGTCAGGATGTCGGAATTGCTGCGGGGACGCAGGCTGGTGGAGATCACAAGAATATTGCTCATGCTTTCTTCCTCTTTTCGTTACTTTCCCATACGGCGGGCGAAATCCGCCAGCGCGTCGGGAATGTGGATCTGCTGGGGGCAGACCTTTTCGCAGCTGTGGCAGGCCACGCAGGCGGACGGCTGATGCTCCGCCGGGAGGGAAGCCAGCCGCATGGACGAAATAAACGCACCGGAACCGGCCACCATGGCTTCATTATAAGGCTTCAGCAGGTCGGGAATGGGCAGATGCTTCGGACAATGGCTGACGCAGTAGTGACAGGCGGTGCAGGGCACGGTGGTGCGGCGGATCATGTCGTCGGCCACGGAAAGCACCAGCTCCATCTCCTGCTGGTTCAAGGGCTTTGCCTCCTGATAGGTCGCCAGATTGTCCTTCACCTGCTGCATGTTAGTCATGCCGGACAGGGTAACGGTCACGCCGGGCAGACTCTGCAGGAAGCGGAAGGCCCACGCGGGGATCTTCTCGTCCGGGCGTGCCGCTTTCAGCCGGGCTTCATCCTCGGGCTGCAGGCTGGCCAGCTGGCCGCCGCGCACGGGCTCCATCACCCATACGGGAATGTTCCACTCCCGCAGCAGCTCCAGCTTTTCCTTGGCATTCTGGAAATTCCAGTCGAAATAGTTCAGCTCGATCTGGCCGAACTCCATATCCTTGCCGTAGGCTTCCAGAAAGCGGCGGATGGTGGGAATATCGCCGTGGGCCGAGAAGCCCAGATGGCGGATGCGGCCCCGGCGCTTCTGCTCCATCAGGTAATCATAGGTGCCGTATTTGGGGTCGAGATATGCGTCGATGTTCATTTCGCACACATTGTGGAACAGGTAGAAATCGAAATAATCCACCCGGCACTTTTCCAGCTGCTTTTCGAAAATTTCCTCTACCTTGCCCATATTGCGCAGGTCATAGCCGGGAAATTTGGACGCCAGATAGAAGCTGTCCCGGGGATAGTCCGCCAGCAGCTTGCCCACCGTCAGCTCGGAATGGCCGCTGTGATAACCCCACGCCGTGTCGTAGTAGTTCACGCCGCCCGCCATGCAGGCAGCCAGCATTTCCTTGGCCGCAGCTTCGTCCACCCGGCTGTCGTCGCCCTCCATCACTGGCAGACGCATGGTGCCCATGCCCAGTGCCGAGAGCTTCAATCCTTGAAAATCATGGTAGATCATGTTTTTTTCTCCTTTTCAGCAGTTCTTGCATCCATCGGCGGAAACCATGAAAGCGGGAAGGGGCTTTCAATCGGTTTCCGTTTCCTTCGTCCAGCTCAATACGCCGGTCCGGACAGCCGCTTCGTACCGGCTCACCTTGTAGGTCAGTTTCTGAATGGCCGCGTCCAGCTGACTGCGTTGCTCCGTCAGGTCGGCCAGTACATGACTGAGCAGGTCGCGCCGGGCGGCAAATGTCTCGTCCCCGGCCTGATAGAGCTTCACATATTCCGCGATGCTCTCCACGGGAACACCCGCGCTCCGCAGGCAGACCGCGTTTTCCACCCAGCCCAGATCATGCTCGTCGTAGTCGCGGATGCCGCTGGCCGAGCGGTGCACCGGCGGAATCACGCCGATTTTTTCGTAGTAACGAAGGGTATCCTGCGTCAGGCCGTAACGCTGGCATACCTGTTTAATGGTCATCGCGTCACCTCCACGACAAAAGTATATAATATGGAGTTGGCTCCAAGTCAAGAAAAAATTAGACTCGTTCAACAATTCTTCTTACGAGAAAAGCGCATATTTCCATGTGCTTCAGCTTTGCCTTACAGCCGCAGGCCCTTCACGTCCTTCACCCGGGACAGAATCACTCGGGTAGTCAGTTTTTCCACGCCGGGCAGACGGTCCAGTACCTCGTTCATCAGCCGTTCCAGCTCCTCCTGATCGGCCGCGACGGCATGAATATGCAGACAGCACTCCCCCGTCACCCGATAGATCTGCGTCACCGTGGGGCAGGCTTCCAGACGGCGAAGGATCTCCGGCAGCGCGTCGGGGCGTGCTTCCAGCTCGTAGTAACAGGACACGGCGCTGCCCAGCTTCTGCGGGTTGACGATGACCGTATAGCCTTCGATGATCCCCCGTTTTTCCAGCGCGTCCATGCGGTTCTTGATCGCCACCCGGGAAAGCCCCAGCCGCTCCCCCAGCTCGGAATAGGTATAGCGCGCGTTCTGTGTCAGCAGATCCAGAATTTTCCGATCCAGCTCATCCAACCCTTTCAGATACATCGAAGATGCCCTCCCCGTCCATGCTGTGCGAATAGATGGATGATACCATTTCCGCACGAAAATATCAATGTGTAAGTTGTAGGTTGCGTTTTGTCGATTCAGGTGCTATACTGGCTCCATCCCAATCAACAGGAGGCTTACCGCCATGTACCGCGACCTGACGCGGGGAAGCATCTCCCGCTCGCTGCTTCTCTTTGCGCTGCCCATGATCGCAGGCAATCTGCTGCAGCAGTTTTATAACATTGCCGATACGCTGATCGTCGGTCGGGCGCTGGGTTCCGAAGCGCTGGCCGCCGTAGGCTCCGCCTATACGCTGATGACCTTCCTGACCTCCATTTTTCTCGGGCTGAGCATGGGTTCCGGGGCGCTTTTTTCCATTTACCGGGGCCGAGGCGATGAACGTTCTCTTCGGCTGGGCATCGTTCACGCTTTCGGACTGATCTTGTGCGTCACGCTGATGCTGAACGCGACAGTCTACCTGTTTCTGGGACCGATCCTGCGATTTTTGCAGGTGCCGGAAAGCGTCGCCCCCGGAATGCGGGAATATCTGCTCATTATCTTCGCCGGGCTGCTGGCGGCCTCCCTGTACAATTACCTTTCCTGCCTGCTGCGGGCGCTTGGCAATTCCACCGTTCCGCTGGTGTTTCTAGCCGTGTCGGCGATGCTGAATATCGGGCTTGACCTGCTGTTCGTGCTGGTGTTCCATTGGGGTATCGCAGGCGCGGCCTGGGCGACGGTGATCGCTCAATACATGTCCGGCGTGGGCATTCTCTGGTTCTTCCTTGCAAAATGCAAGCATTTGCTTCCCAAAAAGAAAGAGCTGCATTACGACCGTGCCATCCTGAAAGACATTTTCCAGCTTTCCAGCCTGACCTGCGTCCAGCAGTCCGTGATGAACTTCGGCATTCTAATGGTGCAGGGTCTGGTAAACAGCTTCGGTGCTACCGTGATGGCTGCGTTTGCGGCGGCGGTCAAGATCGACACCTTCGCCTATCTGCCCGTGCAGGATTTCGGCAACGCGTTTTCCACCTTCATCGCCCAGAACTACGGCGCAGGAAACCGGGAACGGCTGCGGGAAGGCACTCGCAAGGCCTTCCTGCTGAGTTTCGTTTTCAGTGCGGTGATCTCGGCGCTGGTGGTGACCTTTGCTGAGACGCTGATGGGGCTGTTCGTCAACGCCAGTGAGACGGCGGTGGTGGCTACGGGGGCGCACTATCTCCGTATCGAGGGAGCCTGTTACTTTGGCATTGGCTGGCTGTTCCTGCTGTACGGGTACTACCGCGCCATTCAGAAGCCATTGATGTCGGTGATCCTGACGGTCATTTCGTTGGGGACGCGGGTGGCGCTGGCCTACGTACTGTCAGGTGTGATGGGCGTGACGGGGATCTGGCTGGCCATTCCCATCGGCTGGGCGCTGGCGGATATCGCGGGCTTTGCGGGGCTTTGGCGGCGCGGCAGAGACATGAAAAACGCGTAACAGAAAACGGCGGGCCGATTTGCCCGCCGTTTTGCATTTTCTTTTTACAGGGCGTTGTAGACCTCGTCCGTGACAGGCTCGCACCATTCGGTGCTGCCGTTTTCGCCGGGGATCTCAAACGCGATATGGGAAAACCAGCTGTCCGCCTTGGCGCCGTGCCAGTGCTTTACATTGGCCGGGATGGCGACGACCATACCGGGTTTCAGGCTGACGGGCGCTTTGCCCTCCTCCTGATACCAGCCCTCCCCCGCCGTGCAGATCAATATCTGCCCGCCGCCGGCGGTGGCGTGATGGATATGCCAGTTGTTGCGGCAGCCGGGTTCGAAGGTCACGTTGGACAGGGCCAGCCCGTCCTGCGGCTTCGTCAGGGGATTCAGGTAGGAACGGCCGATAAAGTAGCGGGCATAGGCCGTATTGTCCCTGCCGGTGCCAAACGCGTTCAGCTTTTCAAATTCGCTTTTTTCCATGGTCTTCATGCAAAATTCTTCTTTCGATGAACACGGGGATTTTCCCCGCCGTTCTTTCATTCGTCCATAGGAACGGCGTTATTGTACAACCGGGAGTTTACTCCAAGTCAAGCCCTAAAAATAGGGAGAAACGAATCGTTCCTCCCGATGGATCCTTTAGCCCTGCTTCTGCTGGGCCAGCTTCTGGCAGATGCGCCGGTATTCGTCTTCGTCCAGCTTGTACTTTTTCTGGTACAGCAGGTGAGCGGTCAGCATCAGGGCAAAGGGCAACACGGTCATGCAAAGCAGCAGTCCCCGGGTCTGCCACGGGCTGACGCCGGCAAGCACCTGATCGATCCGGGCCAGCTTCTCCGTCTCCGCCAGAAGGCCCTGAGCGGACTGCTGCTCCAGCGCGGAGATCTGGTTGGTGTAGCTGGTCACGCCGAAAATCAGATACCCCACGGTGGTCAGTGCCGCCACCACTGCGGAAGACATCTTGGTCAGGAAGGGCCGCAGAGAGGTGATAATGGCCTCGTCCCGCCGCCCGAAGCGGTACTCGTTGTACTCCACCGTATTGATGATGGAGATCATCATGATCAGGTAGAAGCAGTACTGACCGAAATTGGACAGCATATAGCCCAGCGTCACCAGCCAGAACTGGGTCATGCCGCCGGAAAGCAACAGGCCGCAGCCAAGCGTCAGCGCGTAGCCCACGGTGGAAACGGCCATCATGAGGTTCATCAGGCGCTTGCGGGAAACGCGGCGGGAAATGGCGGGGTAGAACACCATCAGGAAGGCCGTGGCCGCCACGCCCACGATGGTGAACAGGGAATACAGGCCGCCCCGATAGCCGAAGGCCAGATAGATATAGGTGGAGCCGATGCCGCCCGCCACCAGATTATTGCCCACCTGCTGCACGAGAAAGATCAGTGCGATCCACAAAAGCTGGTCGTTGCCGGTGATGGTGCTCCAGATTTTGCGGAAGCTGACCGGCGGGGCCTTTTCCTTCATTTCCTCCCGGTTTTCCCGAACGCCGAAGATGGTGAAGCACAGGAACAGCGGAGCCAGTACACACACGATCAGCGCTACCCGGCCGTAGGCCGTTTCGGCGTTTCCGCCCAGCGCCATGCCGCCCGTAGTGAACATGGGGATCACCACGCTGGCCAGCGTAACGCCCACGCCCGCAAACAGCGTGGCCCGGGAGGTGAAGCGGTTGCGGGTATCCTCGTCGGAACCCAGCGCCGCCACCATGCCCCAGTAGGAAATATCATGCATGGTATAGGCGATGGAGTACATCAGATAGATAAAGCCGAAGAACGCCACAAAACTCCAGCCCTCCAGCCGGGTATTGAAGGCGGCGTACACCACCGCACTGGTCAGCAGAATGCCGATCAGCAGCCACGGCTTGAATTTGCCATAGCGGGAGCGGGTGCGTTCGATGATGTTGCCCATAATGGGGTCATTCAGCGCATCGAACACCCGAGCGGCCACCATAATGGCGGTAATGGCCGACAGCTGCGCCGCCGTCAGGCTTCGGGTGAACAGAATGTAGGTCAGGATAAAGTTGGTAAACAGAGTATAGATCATATCCCGGCCTACGGTGCCCAGGGGGAACATCCACAGATTTTTCTTCGTTCTTCTGGCTTCGTCCATCGTGAAGGGACTCCTTTGCGTTGAAAATAGGGGGTTACGGCTGGATCATGCCGTCCAGCGAGAAGCGGAACACATTGTCATACTCCCGCACCACGGCGACCCGGCCCGTGAGGTCGGTCAGATTGTACACCACCGACCACTGGGTCATGCTGGTGGCTTCCTCGGTCTCGGGCTGACCGATGACGGCCAGCAGGGCCATGACCTCGGCTTCGCTCATCACGCCTTTTTTGAAGGCGAGGGTCTGCTCGATCAGGTCGTAGCGATCCTTGCCGCGCACCGGCGCGTAGGGCACGTTTTCCGTCAGGTAGAAGTTGGTCACGTAATTCTGATCGTACACCATCCGCTGGCCGTTGGGCAGGTATTCCAGCACCACGGCTTTGCCGTAGGCGTCCGCCAGCAGGAAGTGGAAATTGGCCTCCGGCATGGAGGACTGCATATCGTACTCGTCCAGCAGCTCCAGTGCTTCGTCCACGGTGGCAGCCCGGTCCAGCACCAGCCGCAGGGCCACGGTGGTGGAAATTTTATTCTTGCCCGTGTCCTGCAGCGTGGGGTCGCCCCGGAGCTTCAAAACGCTCATGGAAAGGCCCTTCTCGTTCATGCCGTCCATCAGCAGGTACGGGAAGAACGCCGCCATGGATAGATCGGTGGTTCCGCCGTTCAGGGTACCGGCGGTGTAGCCGATCCAGCCTACGTTGGCAAGACCGATGGAACGATAGCCGTTTTCCGGCGCGGTGCGGACGAGAACAGCGGTCATATCCATTTTATAATCGAAATTGCGGCCGTAGAGAAACTTTCCCTCCTCGCTCTGCGCGGTAAAGGCGCTGCATCCCGCGTCCACCGCGCCCACCGAGGCGGTTCCCCCGGCCAGCAGGGTCTTCTGCAAAAAGCGCACCATGCCCTCCACGTCGGTCACATTGGCTTCCAGCAGCGCGTCCAGCTGGTAATCGGCGGTATAATCCATGGTATAGAGCTTACCGTCGTTCACATCGGTCAGGGTGGCCACAGAGGCGCGCTGTTCGTCGGTTTTCAGCCACGCGGCCGGGTTTGCGCTCTCGGCCATGGCCGGGGCAGTGCTCAGGAGCATCAGGGCGGCCAGCATCAGCGCAAGGCATTTTTTCTTCATCAATTTTGTTCCTCCTTCTTTTTCATGGCAGGACATACATCGGATAGACGGATCATTTCGTTGAATGATTGAAATATACCAGAATCCTCCCAAAAATGCAATGATGAAATCGGGGTTCCATATATATCCCTTGCATTTCAAGGAATGTGCCGGTATAATCATGGGACGGCGGCCTGAAACCGCCGCGAGCGATTTTTGCTTGAAACACACGCCTGCGCTGGGCGCAGGCGGATGGAGGCTTGGTATATGGAAACGACGCGCAGGGCGAGAACCGTCTGTATGCCGGTGCTGCCCCTTCGGGGAATGATGGTATTCCCCCATATGGTGTTGCATTTTGACGTAGGCAGACCCAAGAGCGTAGCCGCGCTGGAAAAAGCGATGACCGGCGACCAGAAAATTTTTCTGGTGGCCCAGAAGGATGCGGAGAATGACGACCCCACCCGGGACGATCTTTGCCGGGTAGGCACCATTGCTGTGGTTAAGCAGGCGCTGAACCTGCCGGGCGACAGCATCCGGGTGCTGGTGGAAGGTCTGCAGCGGGCCGTTCTGCTGGAGGTGTCCGAGGAAGAACCCTGCATGATGGCGGACGTCCGCCCCTCGGTGGACACCAGCCTGAAGGAAAGCCCTGAAATGAAGGCGCTGGTGCGAACCACGCAGGAGTACTTTGAACAATACTGCCAGACCAGTATGCGGGTGTCCCAGGAGACGCTGAACTCGGTGCTGGAAGTGGAGCAGCCCGACCAGCTGGCGGACGTGATCGCCGCCAACGTGCTGACCCGTCTGGAAGACCGTCAGGCCATTCTGGAGCAGCTCAAGGCCCGTGACCGGCTGGAGACACTCTGCGGCATCCTGCTGCAGGAGACGGAGCTGGCTGACGTGGAAAAGCAGGTGCAGGCCCGCATCAAGAAGCAGATCGAGCGCAACCAGAAGGATTATTACCTGCGGGAGCAGATCAAGGCCATTCAGACCGAACTGGGCGACAAGGACGGCACCGATGTGGAGGAGCTTCGCGAGAAGCTGGAAAAAACGCCCCTGAACGATGAAGCCCGGCAAAAGGCTGAAAAAGAGCTGGAACGCCTGTCCCACATGGCTCCCGGCACGCCGGAGATCGGCATCAGCCGCACCTACGTGGAGTGGATCCTCGACCTGCCCTGGGGCAAGACCACCACGGACAATCTGGATCTGAAGCGGGCCCGGCGCATTCTGGATCAGGATCACTACGGACTGGAAAAGGTGAAGGAGCGCATCATCGAGTATCTGGCCGTGCTGCGCATGAAGCAGGACATGAAGGGCCCGATCCTGTGCTTCGTCGGCCCTCCCGGCGTGGGTAAAACCTCCATCGTCCGGGCGGTGGCGAAGGCCGTGGGGCGCGAATTTGTGCAGATGTCTCTGGGCGGCGTGCGGGACGAGGCCGAGATTCGCGGCCACCGGCGCACCTACGTGGGCGCGATCCCCGGTCGGATCATCTCCGGCATCAAGCAGGCGGGCACCATGAACCCGGTGTTCCTGTTTGACGAGATCGACAAAATGAGCAGCGATTTCCGGGGCGACCCCGCCTCCGCGCTGCTGGAAGTGCTGGACGCGGAGCAGAATTTCGCTTTCCGCGACCACTACATGGAGCTGCCCTTCGACCTGAGCAAGGTCATGTTCATCACCACCGCCAACTCCATGGACACCATCCCCGGGCCGCTGCTGGACCGTTTGGAGATCATCGAAGTGTCCAGCTACACGGAAGAAGAAAAGCTGCGCATTGCCCGAAAACATCTGCTGCCCAAGCAGATCAAACAGCATGGCCTAAAAGCGGGCAGCGTCCGCATGAACGACAAGCTGCTCAAGGCCGTCATCGAGGGCTACACCCGGGAAGCCGGCGTTCGCGAGCTGGAGCGTGTGCTGGCGAAGGTGGTCCGCAAGGCCGTGGTGGAAATGCTGGACGAAGGTGCTGAAATCGTCGCCGTAACGCCCCAGAAGCTGCGCCAATATCTGGGCGCGCCCCGCTATTCCCGGGAGCAGCCGGAAAAGACCGCCTCCGTGGGCATGGTCAACGGACTGGCCTACACGTCCGTCGGCGGCGAAATGCTGACGGTGGAATGCCTTGCCATGCCCGGGGCCGGCGCTTTGCAGCTGACCGGCAAGCTGGGCGACGTGATGCAGGAAAGCGCCAAAGCGGCGCTGAGCTGGGCGCGGGCCCACAGCGAGCCCTGGGGGCTGGAGGCGGACTACTTTAAGAAGCACGACCTTCATATTCACGTGCCGGAGGGCGCGGTGCCCAAGGACGGGCCGTCCGCCGGCGTGACGCTGACCACCGCGCTGGTCAGCGTGCTGACGGGCATTCCCGTGCGGCAGGATATCGCCATGACCGGCGAAATCACCCTGCGGGGCAAGGTGCTGCCCATCGGCGGGCTGAAGGAAAAGCTGATGGCCGCCTACCGGGCGGGCATTACCGAGGTGCTGATTCCCGAAGAAAACGTGAAGGACTTGGAGGAAGTTGCGCCGGTGGTGAAAGAGCAAGTCCACATTACCCCGGTGCGGGATGTGACGCAGGTATTGGAACGGGCGCTGACCGCTCCCCTGCCCGCCGTTCCGGCGGAGTCGCTGCCCCGCGTAGCCCCCAGCGAATCCCGTCAGCCCACCATGATGCAGCAGGGCTGAAAACCCCACGATTGATAAAGGAAAACAAAAATGGAGATCAAAACCGCCGAATTTGTCACCAGTCTGGATCAATACAGCGAAAAGCCGCCTATTACCCTGCCCCAGCTGGCGGTGGTGGGCAAGAGCAACGTGGGCAAAAGCTCGCTGATCAATTCGCTGTGCAACCGGCGCAAGCTGTGCAAGACCAGCGCCACCCCGGGCAAGACCCGGCTGATCAACGTTTTTCTCATTAACGGCAATTTTCATCTGGTCGACCTGCCCGGCTATGGCTTTGCCAAGGTGGACAAGAAGGAGAAAATGCGCTGGGGCGCGATGATGGACGACTACTTCCAGCAGAGCACCTATCTGCGCCACGTGCTGCATCTGGTGGACATCCGCCACGAGCCTACGCAGGACGATATCGCCATGAATCAGTACTTCCGGCAGATGGGCATTCCCTTCACCGTTATCGCCACCAAGGCGGACAAGATCAGTCGCGGCGCGCGGATGAAGCAGATTGCCCCTATCTGCCGGGCACTGCTGGTGCAGCCATGGGAGATTCTGTGCTATTCCAGCGAGGACGGCCAGGGCCGCAGTGAACTGCTGGGAATGCTGGGCGGCCTTCTGCAGAAGCCCGAGGAGCCGGAAACGGAAGAACTCGAAGAAGAAACGGAACTGGATGAAACGGAAGAATAACAACCCCCGCTCTTTGCAGGAAAGCAGAGAGCGGGGGTTTTATGCGGCTTTATTTTTTACTTTTATTTCACAGTCGTGCTGTAAACGGACTGTTTCAGCGTCAGGGTGCTTTCCCCGTCCCGAACCTTCCGGGCGGCGACCAGCAGGCGGCGGTTGTTGTCCGCGCCGGAGCAGGTGGCCAGCGTTAGCAGGCGGTCGCCGGGCTGCACGTCCACCTGCGTTCGGTAGCGGCTGAGTTCCCGAATCTTACCCACGTAGGCGTTCCATTGGCTTTGGGTGGTAAAATTTTCATAAGCCCAGAAGGGCAGGTAGTCCGCGTCGCTTGGATTGATGCTGACCTCCGCCACGGCGTAGATGACGTACTGGGCTTCCTCGTAAAGCGTATTGAAGGTGAAAACGGCGTGTTCCTTATAAAAGGCCGCGTCCTTGAGCTTGTATTTTTTCAGGGAGCCAAACATGGCTCCTTCCTTCATATTGTGGCCGTGGATCACCAGATGGGGCGTTGGGATGCGCAGGTTGCAGCCCTCGTCCAGAAACAGCGCGCCCGTGGCGTTCTTCTGGCCGGAAGCGTCGTGGGTCAGATAAAAGGAATTGTCCCGCTGCAGCACCGGCTCGTCCAGCACCTCCGCGATGGAAAGCCAGCCCACCACGTCCCGGTTCTGCTGGCGCAGCTTCTGGAAGCTTTCGGAAATGCGCAGCTGGGGGTTGTTCGCATAGCCGGCTGCCCATTGGGAAGCAAAGTCGGCGGCGGTCTCGGCGGGCTGCCGGGTCTGCGTGGAAAGTGCTTCCGGCGTAGAGACAGGTTCAGGAACCGCTGTTTCCACGGCGGTTTTTGCTGGTGCCGGGACGGCAGTCTCCTCCGGGAGCGTCTGACTGGCGGCATAGGTGCGGCGCAGTTCGTCGCTGGCGCTTCTGGCCCGGCCGATATCGACAAAATAACGGATCAGTGAAACGGCGCACACCACAAATACCACGGCGCAGGCAGCTGTCAATACAGGACGAAGCAGATTCTTTTTCGGGGGCTTTTGCTTTTGAGGCGCAGGAGGCCCCTTCCAGATCGGCGCGTTTTCGGGAAAATAGCCGATTCGATTGGACGGCTTCGTCTGTTTCGGCTCTTTTTTCATTCGGCTTTTCCCCTTTCGTACAGAAATTTACAAATAGTATATCACACTTCCAATCCGGGGGTAAAGAGGCTTTTTTCCTGTTCCCCTTTCGCCACAGGCAGGAACTTGGCTGTGTTTCTCGTATATTTAGTATAGGAATCAACTTTTTTCCACACGATAGACGGGAGGGTCGGTTATGACGGTACGGCAGCGGCTGGAACAGGAAGAACGAACAAGGCTTTCTCCTTATGCCAAATGCGCGGCGAATACGGCCGGGCGGGCCGCCCCCATCTCTCCCGACGACATGCGGACGGATTTTCAGCGGGATCGGGATCGGATCATTCATTGCAAGAGCTTCCGGCGGCTGAAATATAAAACGCAGGTCTTTCTCTCCCCTGTGGGCGACCACTACCGCACCCGGCTGACCCACACGCTGGAAGTGGCGCAGGTGGCCCGGACGCTGGCCCGCTGCCTGCAGCTGAACGAAGACCTGACAGAAGCCATCGCTCTGGGGCACGATCTGGGGCATACGCCCTTCGGGCACATCGGCGAAAACACGCTGAACAAGCGGATGCCCGGCGGCTTCCGCCACAACGAGCAAAGCCTGCGCATGGTGGAGCGGCTGGAGCGGGAAGGGGCCGGGCTGAACCTCTGTCAGGAGACGCGGGACGGCATTCTATGTCACTCCGGGCCGCAGGAGCCTTCCACGCTGGAGGGCTGGTGCGTGCGCCGGGCTGACCGCATCGCCTACATCAGCCACGACATCGACGACGCTATCCGCGGCGGCATTCTGAAGGAATACGAGCTGCCTCGGCCCTGCGTGGAGGTGCTGGGCAAGACCCATGGCGAGCGGATCAACACCATGATCGCCGACGTAGTGCGCAACAGCGAAGGTCAGAACCGGGTGGTCATGTCCGACGAGGTGCGGGAAGCCAGCGACCGGCTGCGGGAATTTCTGTTTGAGAACGTCTATCTGGACGAATGGCGCAAGCAGGAGGAGCAGCGCTGCGACCATGTGGTCAACGGCCTGTTCGACCACTATGTGGCCCACCCTGAGCAGCTGCCCGGCGAATATCTGGAGATCCTTTATCTGGAAGGGGCGGAGCGGGCCGTGTGCGACTTCATCGCCGGCATGACCGACCGCTACGCCATCTGCCTTTATCAGAGCATTTTCATTCCGAAGGCCTTCAACCGTTATTGACCGCAGGGAAAAACACGGATTTTTTCCTGCCGGAAAGGGGCGCAAGCCGAAGAAATGTCGGAAATTGTGGAATCCGCGGCAGGAAAACGCGCCGCCGTGGAGAATCATTTGAGAGTGGGTGACGAATAGCATGGCGGGAAGATACCCACAGGAATGGCTGGAAGAACTGCGGCAGCGGGCTGACATCGTCAGTGTGATCGGCTCCTACGTGCAGTTGAAGAAGAACGGGCATAGATATGTTGGTCTGTGCCCGTTTCACAACGAAAAGTCCCCTTCGTTCTACGTGGACGGGCAAAAGCAGGTCTATCACTGCTTTGGCTGCAAGGCGGGCGGAAGCGTTATCCAGTTTGTGATGGACATCGAGCGTCTCACCTTTCCGGAGGCGGTCGAGTTTCTCGCCAACCAGCTGCACATGCCCCTGCCGGAACTGCAAAATGACCCTGCCTACGAAAAACGCCGTTCGCTCAAGGAGCGCATCTATCTGGCCAACAAGGCAGCCGCAAGATTGTATCATCAGCATTTATGGCAGGAGGACGGTGCGGACATTCTAGCCTATGTAAAAAAACGGGGCCTGTCCGACGCGGTGATCCGCCGCTTCGGCATCGGTGCGGCCCCGGCGCGGCCCAACATCGGCAGTACGCTGATGAGCGAGGGCTTTACCAAAGAGGAACTGATCTCCGCCGGGCTGATGCTGGAAAGGGACGGCCGGGTCTTCGACATGTTCCGCAACCGGGCCATGTTCCCCATCATTGATGCCTACGGCAACGTGCTCGGCTTCGGCGGGCGCGCCATCGGCGACGTGCAGCCCAAGTACCTCAACACCTCCGATACCCCCGCCTTCAATAAGCGATACAACGTTTTCGCAGCCAATCTGCTGCGCAAGGCGCGAGGGCTCAAGCGGGTGATCCTGGTGGAGGGCTACATGGACGTGGTCTCCCTGAGCCAGTTCGGCGTGGAAGGTGTAGCCGCCACGCTGGGCACGGCGCTGACGCCGGAACAGGCCAAGCTCCTGTCCCGCTACGCGCCGGAAGTCTGGCTCTCCTACGACGGCGACAGCGCCGGGCAGCACGCCATTCTCCGAGGGCTGGATATTCTCGAGGAGGCGGGCGTTCCGGTGAAGGTGCTGGATTTTCCCGGCGGGCTGGACCCGGACGAGTTCATCCGTCAGGAAGGGCTGGAAGCTTTCGAGGCCCTGAAGCCCATCTCCGGCGTGTACTACCGTATGCTTCGGGAAAAAGAGAAGCACGATATGTCCGCCGAGGAAGGCCGCACCGAGTACGCCAAAGCCTGCGCAGGGTTCCTCCGCAAGGTCAGGGAGCCCGTGGAGCTGGAAAACTATGTCCGGCGGCTGGCCATGGAGACCGGCTTTGACCGGGAAGTGCTGCTGGAACAGATCGGCGTTCGGCCTGCCGCCCCTGAAAAGGTGGACGTGCCCAAGCGGGAGAGCTTCCGCCAAAAGGCCAAAGAGGTCTCTCAGGTGGACTGGGCAGCCCGGACGCTGCTGGCGGTGCTTTCCACAGGCCGACTACCGGAAGGCAGCGTTTCCCCGGACGACTTTGACGACCCCGCCTACCGAAGCCTCTGCGAGGCCCTGCTGGGCGGCGAAAGCCCGGCGGCGCTGATGGAGCGCCAGCCGGATGACGAAGGCCGGGCGGTCATCGGCGACATTCTCAGCATCAACACCGATCTGGAAGACGAAGGGCTGATGCACATGGCGCAGGACTGCCTGAAAAAGCTCCGCCGGGAACGGCTGGAGAAGGAAATGGACAAGCTGCAGAAAAGCCTGTCCACCCTGCCCGAGGAACAAAGGGCTGCGGCGACGCAGCGCGCCTTTCAGCTGGCGCAGCAGCTGACGGAACTGAAGTAAACGATCCCCCTGTGTACATAGAAGGAGTGAGACGGTTGAGTGAAAATCCATCGCGGGAAGCGGTCAAAGTAAAGCTCAACGAACTGTACGAGGAAGCCAAGACCAAGGGCTCCATTACCAAGGAAGAAGTAGCGAACCAGCTCATGGAGCTGGAGATCGACGCCGACCAGATCAACAAGGTCTATGAAGTGCTGGAAAGCCTGGGCGTGGACGTGGTGAACGAATTTGACCCCGTTCCCCCGGAGGAGCTGATCGAGCCGGAAAACATCGACCTGAGCGTGCCCGAAGGCATCAGCGTGGACGACCCTGTCCGCATGTACCTGAAGGAGATCGGCAAGGTTCCCCTGCTGTCCGCAGAGGAAGAGATCGAGATCGCCAAGCGCATGGAAGAGGGCGACGAGGAAGCGAAGAAAAAGCTGACCGAGTCCAACCTGCGGCTGGTGGTCTCCATCGCCAAGCGCTACGTGGGCCGCGGAATGCTGTTTCTCGATCTGATTCAGGAGGGCAATCTGGGCCTCATCAAGGCGGTGGACAAGTTCGACTACCGCAAGGGCTACAAGTTCTCCACCTATGCCACGTGGTGGATCCGTCAGGCCATCACCCGTGCCATCGCCGATCAGGCCCGCACCATCCGCATTCCTGTGCACATGGTGGAGACCATCAACAAGCTGATCCGGGTCTCCCGCCAGCTTTTGCAGGAGTACGGCCGGGAGCCTACGCCGGAAGAGATCGCCAAGGTGATGAACATTTCCGAGAGCAAGGTTCGGGAGATCATCAAGATCGCGCAGGAGCCCGTGTCTCTGGAAACGCCCATCGGCGAGGAGGAGGACAGCCACTTGGGCGACTTCATCCCCGACGACGACGCTCCCGCCCCCGCCGAGGCCGCCAGCTTCACCCTGATGAAGGAGCAGCTGCTGGACGTGTTGGACACCCTGACCCCCCGTGAGGAAAAGGTGCTGCGGCTCCGTTTCGGTCTGGACGACGGACACCAGCGCACGCTGGAAGAAGTGGGCAAGGAATTCAAGGTAACTCGTGAGCGCATCCGTCAGATCGAGGCCAAGGCTCTGCGGAAGCTGCGTCACCCAAGCCGCAGCAAGAAACTGCGGGATTATCTGGACTAAGATGAGTACGATCCGTCTGGACAGCCGTCTGCATTCGGCGCTTCTGCTGGCGCAGCCCTGCGGGGTGTGCGCCGACATCGGGGCCGATCACGGCCGGCTCAGCGCCGCGCTTTTGCAAAGTGGCCGGGCAGAACAGGTTCTGGTTGCGGATGTCAGCGCGCCTTCTCTGAACAAAGCAAAGAATCTTTTAGGTGGCCTGGGGCTGTCAGACCGGGCCACCTTCGCCGTCGCAGACGGACTGCGGGCGCTGGACGCGCTGAACGTCCCGGCGGAGACCGTCTTCGTGCTGGGCATGGGCGGGCAGACCCTCTCCCGGATTTTGGAAGAAGGCAGGGAGCGGCTCCACGGCGCGGCGCTGGTGCTGGGCGCGCAGACCGACCTGCCCCTTTTGCGGCAAACCCTGTGCCGTATCGGCTACCGCATCCGGCAGGAGCAGCCGGTGAAGGAAAACCGGCGATATTATCTGTTGATGCAATGCACTCCCGCGTCGGACGGCGAACCTGTCTACGACGAGCGGGAGCTGTTGCTGGGGCCAGTGCTGCTCCGGGAACGTCCGCCGCTGTGGCGCGACTTGCTGGAACGGCGGGAACGTCTGCTCCATGGCGCTATCTCATCCATGGAACAGGCCAAAACGCCCGTGGACGGAAGCCAGCTTGCCCTGTACCGGCGGGAGCTTTCCTATGTCCGGCGGGAGCTGGAAAAGTTTCACTGACACCTGCCCCAGGCCGAAAGGAGACGAGCTTATGAGCCTGATGAACGTTCGGGACGCGCTGGACTGGCTGAACGACCTTGCGTCCTTTGACAGTGCCGAGGATTTCGACAACGTGGGGCTTTTGATTGGTGACGAACGGCTGCCGGTGCAGACGGTGGTCTTCGGGCTGGACGCGACCCCCGCACTGGTACGGGAGGCGGTTCGTCTCCATGCACAGCTGATCGTGACCCATCATCCGCTCATATTCAACCCGCTGCGGCGCATACACTATGCGGACCCCATCGGACAGGCCGTTTCCCAGATCGTGGAAAACCGCATGTCCCTGATTGCCGCCCACACCAACTGGGACAAGGCGGAAGGCGGCGTGGGCGATTCGCTGGCCGCTGCGCTGGGGCTGGAGCAGGTGCACCCTGTGGACGACTATCTGCGGGTAGGCCGTCTGCCCTCCCCCATGGCTCCCGAGGCTTTCTGCGCCCTGGTAGCCGAAAGGCTGGGAATGCGCCCCCAGTTATATGGGCATGGAGAAGAAACCATCGAAACCGTGGCCGTGGCGGGCGGCGCTTACGGCGAAGCGACGGTGCAGGCCTCGCAGGCCGGGGCGCAGGCTTTTGTGGTGGGCGAAATCCATCACCATGAAATTCTTGACGCGGCGGCCCGCGGCCTGTGGGTGCTGGATGCGGGGCATCACGCCACGGAACAGCCCGGCATTGCCGCACTCTATCAACGTTTTCTCCGGGATGCGTCTCAAACCGGCTGGGCGGTTCAGGCGTGCCTGATCGACACCGCTCCTTTCCCCAAGGAGCCTGTCCGCTGACCCGTTTTCTCCCAGAACCTTAAAGGAGGTTGCCTTATGGAACAGATGGAAATGCTTTGGCAGTATCAGCAGGCCGACGTGGCCGTTGATGCGCTGGAAACCGAGATCAAGCGCGATCCCGCCCGGTTGGCGCTGAAGAAGAACCGGGAATTTTTGGTGGAGCAGCAGAACGCCGTCAAAAAGATGGAAGAAGAAGTGGCCCAGATGGTGGACCGGGTGGATGTGATCAAGGTCGCCATCGCCCGGATGGAGGAGCAGCTGACCGCGCTGACCAAAAAGATGGAAGCCACGCCGCCCACCGATCTGAATCTGGCGCAGGATATGAGCCGGGACGCGCAGAAGCTGCTGGGCGACCTGACCGAGTACGAGCAGGAGCTCAAGCGCATCCAGAAGGACGCTGCGGACCGCGACCGGATGGAAAAGGATATCCGGGTCAAGTACGCCAAGGTGAAGGCCGCCTACGACAAGCAGAAGGTGGACTACGAGGCGCTCTACAAGGAGCAGATGAAAGGGCTGGAGCAGAAGCGCGCCGAGGCCGAAAAAAAGACCGAGGGCATCGACCCGGAGCTGCTGGCCAAGTATCGTGCCATCAAGCAGCATTGCGCCCGCCCTATCGCCAAGTTGTACGGCGACCAGTGCGGCGGCTGCAACATGAATATTCCGCAGGCCTCCCTCCGCGCCTTCAAGAGCGGCGCGAAGATGATCGAATGCGAAAACTGCGGCAGAATGCTGATCCAACTGTGAGGTACTTCCGATGAACATGGTGGAGATCATTGAAAAAAAGAAATTCGGGCAGGCTCTTTCCGCGGAAGAAATTGACTATTTTGTCAAGGGCGCGGCAGACGGCTCCATCCCGGATTACCAGCTTTCCGCGCTGCTGATGGCTATCCGTCTGAACGGCATGAACCGGGAAGAAACGGTGCGGCTTACTCTGTCGATGGCTCATTCCGGCGATATGATGGATCTGTCCATGCTGAAGGGCGTTCCCACGGATAAGCACTCCACCGGCGGCGTAGGCGACACCACCTCATTGGTGCTGGCCCCGCTGGTGGCCGCCTGCGGCGTTCCCGTGGCGAAAATGAGCGGCCGGGGACTGGGCCACACCGGCGGTACGCTGGATAAGCTGGAAAGCATCTCCGGCTTCCGCATCGGATTGAGCGAAGAAGAATTTATCCGGCAGGTGCAGGACATCGGCATCGCTATCATCGGCCAGACGAAGAATCTGGCCCCTGCCGACAAGACCCTGTACGCCCTGCGGGACGTGACCGCTACGGTGGACAGTCTGCCGCTGATCGCTTCCAGCATCGTCTCCAAAAAGCTGGCCAGCGGCGCACAGGCCATCGTGCTGGACGTAAAGACCGGCGCGGGCGCGCTGATGCACACCACCGAAGCCAGCATCGAGCTGGCCCAGACCATGGTTCGTATCGGCTGCGACGCGGGCCGCAGGATGGTGGCGCTGGTGACCGACATGGGCGAACCGCTGGGCAGTCACATCGGCAACGCTCTGGAAGTAAAAGAAGCCATCGATGTGCTGAACAACCGGGTCGAAGGCCCGCTGCTGACCGTGGCAGTGGAGCTTGGCGCGCGGATGCTGCTGCTGGGCGGCGCTGCGTCCTCCGTAGCCGAGGGCCGGGACAAGCTGATGGCGGCGCTTCACAGCGGCGCGGGTCTGGAAAAGCTGCGGCAGATGATTGTGGCGCAGGGCGGCGACCCTGCCTGCTGCGATGATGTGACCCGGCTGCCCCAGGCCAAGATCATCCGGGACGTTCCTGCCGTGGAGGGCGGCTACATCCGGAGCATGGATACCATCCGTCTGGGCAACACGGCTCAGGCCATGGGCGCGGGCCGCAAGCAGAAGACCGACCCCATCGACTACAGCGTTGGTTTCGTGATGCACAAGCGCATCGGCGACGAGCTTCGCCCCGGCGAGGCAGTCGCGACCGTTCATGCCTCCAGCGAGGAAAGCGCCGCCCGAGCGGCCAGCGAAATTCTGGCCTGTCTGACGCTCTCCCCCACGCCCGTTCCCCGGTGCAAGCTGATCCACGCCTTTGTGGACAGCGACCACGTGGAGCGGCTGTAAACAACGTTTTCATTCCCGGTTCGCCGCGACAGGCGGGCCGGGTCTTGTTTTTAGGGAAAGATTCCGCTATACTATTTTCCAGCGGGCCAAGCCCGCACAGGGAGGAACGCCATGCGGCTGCAAAAATATCTGGCCTCCTGCGGAGTGGCTTCCCGCCGGGCGGCGGAAAAGCTGATCGCCGAGGGCCACGTCACGGTAGACGGTCAGAAAATTACGGAAATGGGCGTGCAGGTGGAGGACGATCAGGTCATCTGCGTGGACGGGAAGCGCGTCCGGCCCGAAGTGGAAAAGCATTATATCATATATCACAAGCCCGCTGGCGAGGTAACGACCGTCAGCGACCCGGAGGGACGCGCCACAGTGCTGGATCGTTTCCGGGATTATCCCGTCCGGCTGTACCCGGTGGGGCGGCTGGACTACGACAGCGAGGGGCTGCTGCTGCTCACCAACGACGGCGACCTGACCGAACGGATGCTGCATCCCTCCATGGAGGTGGACAAGAACTATCTGGCGCGGGTCAGCAATCAGGTCACGCCGGAGGAAGCCCGGCAGCTGGAACGAGGCGTGATGGTGGACGGACGCAAGACCGCCCGGGCCAAGGTGCATATTTTGAGCGTGCAGAACCTTTTCACCGATATGATCATCACCATTCATGAAGGCCGCAACCGGCAGGTGCGTAAAATGGTGGAGCAGATCGGCCATCAGGTGGTCATGCTGCGGCGCATCCGCTTCGGCCCCCTGAAGCTGGGCGAGCTGCCCCGGGGCATGTGGCGGCCGCTGACGCAGGAAGAACTGGACGCTTTGAAAAAACTTTAAGATCAATTTTAAGAAGGGGTTCGTCATGGCCAAAAAGGGACTGCTGGAATCCATCGTAAGCGATATGCTGGGCGAAGGCTCCGTCTCCACCGGCGATTTTCTGGATACCATCGAGGACGCGCTCTCCGATCTGGCGGGGAACGCTGCGTCCTCCGGCGGGCTGTTGGAGGGCATTGGCAATGTGCTGTCCGGGCTGACCGATGCCGAGGAAACGAAGCAGAAGAAGACTTCTTCCAGCAAAAAAACAACGACGAAGAAAGCTTCGACCACGGCAAAATCCACAACGGCGAAAAAGAATCCTTCTGCTGCGAAGTCCACGGCTGCGAAAAAGACGACTTCTGCCGCAAAGTCTGCGACGGCAAAGAAGACCACCTCTGCTGTGAAGTCTACGCCAGCGAAGAAAACCACCTCTGCCGCCAAGACTTCGACTGCGAAAAAGACGGCTGCTTCCTCTGCAAAGTCTACGGCGACGAAGAAAACCACGACTGCTGCCGCAAAGTCTACAACGGCAAAGAAGACCACCTCTGCTGCTAAGTCCACGGCTGCAAAGAAAACCACTTCTGCCGCAAAGTCAACGGCGACGAAGAAAGCCACGACTTCCGCTGCAAAGTCTGCAACGGCGAAGAAGACCACTTCTGCTGCGAAGTCTTCGACCGCAAAAAAGACGGCTTCTGACGCCAAATCTACGGCCACGAAAAAGACTACCTCCGCTGCCAAGACTTCGACCGCGAAAAAGACGGCTTCCACCGCTAAGTCCATGTCCGCAAAGAAGTCCCAGAAGGGAACGAACCCATGAGCGCCTTTGAATGCTGGGAAGAACAGCGGGAATCCCTGCGGGCGGCGCTGAAAGACCAGACCAGCGTGGCCGATCAGGTGTATGCCATCCGTCACGCTTTGATGCAGACCGAGCAGAACACACTGGCTCAACAGAGCGACGAAGTGCTTCGGCAGCAGATGGGCGTGCTGTTCAGTCTGGTGAAGGGTTCTGTGGGCTTTTTGGAAACGCCGGTAGCCGCCACTTCATGGGTGGCGCAGTCCCGGAAGGCCGAAAAGCAGGGTGGCAAGGCTTGGCTGGTGGTGCTGACGGCGCTTTTGATGATCTTCAGCGGGCTGTGCTGCTATTTCCGCGGCATCGTGTTGGGCTGGGTCTCCGCGCTGGCGGCGCTGATCGCCGGTTCGGCGGCATTGCTGACCGAGCGCCGGAAAAGCCGAAAAGCCACCGGGCACGACGAGGTGCGCGTGACTCTTCAGCCGGATGTTGAACGGCTGCTGGCCGTTCTGGACGGGCAGTTACGCGCTATCGACCGCTGCGCCAACGACTTTGCCTATCTCAACGACAGTCTGCGGGGCCGGGAGCAGGGCAGTTCCGCCATGGCGGAGCGTCTGGCCGACCTGATGGAGACCGTTTATGATCTGAGCGGCGACGAGCGGGACGAAATGGCCGGCGCGGTGGACGGGCTGTTGAACGGGCTGGGCTTCCGGGCCATGGAATATTCGGAGGAAAACAGCCGTCTGTTCACCGTTCTCCCCAGCAAAAACGAGACTCGTACTCTCTCCCCCGCCATCGTTTCTGCGGAGGACTTTCGCCTGATCCGCCGGGGAACCGCCGCTGTGCGGCAGGGCTGATATTTCGGGGTTCAGGAACAAAGGAGCATCCATGCGTTACATCGGATTTGACGTGGGCGATGGCGAAAGCGCCATCGCCGCTTTTGAACAGGGTTCCGGGATCGAACCCGTCATTCTGCCGGTAGGCGGCTCCCGCAGCTTTTTAAGCGCCGTGGGAATGCTGAACGGGGAAATCGTTGTGGGCGAACGGGCCTATACAGACGCGCTGGCTGACGGACTCAGCGTGCGTTTCAAGAGCCGCTTTACCTACGACCCGGCCCGGAATGAGGACATTGTCCGCTTTGTGCGGGGCACGGTGCGCGACCTGCAGGAAAACGGCCTGCTGCACCCGGAGGACGCTTTTGTGGTGGGCTGTCCCGCCGGCTGGAACGCCACGGCTCGCGCCCGCTACCGGGAGCTGCTGATGCGGGCGGGCCTGCGGGAGCCGCAGGTGATCTCCGAATCCCGGGCAGCGTTTTTGTACGCCAAATACGCCCGAACGGTGGCGCTGGACATCGACGTGCTGTCCAAAACCGCGCTGGTGATCGACATCGGCAGCTCCACGCTGGATTTTGCCTATATCGTGGGCGGACGGGAAACGGGCGTGGGCACATTCGGGGACATTGCGCTGGGCGGCGGCATTCTGGATGAAGAACTGCTGCGCCTTTGCGTGGAGCAGAGCCGGGAACGGGACGCGATCCGCCGGGTGTTTCAGGAGAGCCGAAGCTGGTACAGCTATTGCGAAATCGAATCCCGCCGTCTGAAGGAAGAATACTACACCCGGCTGTTGGACGACCCGTCCGCCTCGGTGAAAAAAGTGCTGCGCATCTGCTACGACGGCGTGCAGAAGCTGACTCTCAAGCTGGACGGCGACTTGGCGCGCCAGCTGACGGAAAAGCCGCTGAACGCGCTGCAGGGCCGCAGCTTTATCCAGGCGGTGCAGGACGCGCTGGACCACGCCGTCCGCCTGACTGCCGACGATCCGCCCTGTCTGGTGCTTTTGACCGGCGGCGCGTCCCGGATGCCGTTTTTCCGCCAGCTTTGCCGGGAGGCCTTCCGGGACGCGGCGGTGGTCTGCTGCCCGGAGCCGGAATTTTCCATTGCCAAGGGCTTGAGCTACGCCGGGTGGATCGACTCCAACCTGCGGGAGTTCCGCAAGGCCATCGAAAAGGAGATCACCGAGGAACGGGTCGCCTACACGGCTCGCAAGGCCATGCCCCAGCTGATCCCGCCTGTAACGGAGGCACTGGTGGATCTGTTGATCGAGGAAGCCGCCGTGCCCGTGGTGACGGACTGGCAAAAGGGCCGTATCGGCACAATGGAAGAAATGGACGCCCAGCTCAAGCAGCGGGTCACGGAGGTGCTGGACTCCCCCATGGCCCGGGACGCGCTGACCCCGGCCCTGCGCAACTGGCTGGACGAAGTGGGGACGCAGCTGCAGGCGCTGGTGGATCCCATCTGCGACCGCTACGAGGTACCCCGCAAGGAGATGGCCCTGAACCTGACGGCAGTCAGCTCCGGCCCGGAAAAGCTGCCGCTGGACGCGAAGGGGCTGACGGGCATGAACCTGATCGGCGCGCTGATGACGGTGATCGTCAGCGTTCTGCTGGGCCTTCTGTGCGGCGGCAGCGGCGTGGCGCTGATCGCGGCGGGCCCGCTGGGCTTTCTGGCGGGGGCGCTGCTGGGCACGGCGGTGTCGCTGTTCGGCATGGACGCGATCTCCGGGGCCATGATGAAGGCTAATCTGCCCCTGCTTTTGCGCAAACGGAATCTGGTCAAGCACCTGCGCAGCGACTCCACCCGGAAAAAACTGCGGGACGCGCTGGAAAAAGAGCTGAGCGCCCCGGACAGCGCATTTCAGCAGCAGGTGGTGACGGGCTTTTCCCGCTCCTTCAAGACCTATCTGAACGGCGTAGCACAGGCCGCTGAAATTCCCATTGAATAATCCCCCATTCAGAACGGAGGGCAACTCATGATCACCCGGCTGGAAAACCCCGCGGAAGCCGCCGAACTGTTCGGCTCCTTTGAAGATACGATGGTACTTTCCTGTCTGAGCGGCATGATGGGCGGCGTATACGCCGTGGCGGAATGGCCCCTTTGCTCCGCCGCCGCAGTGCTGGGCGACTTTGCTTTCTTCGCCGGTCAGCCCTCGGAAGAACTGCTGCGCTTTCGGCCTGAGGGACGGTCTTATGTCCTCCTGACACCCCAGAACGACGCATGGGCGGCGGAAATTCGGCGTGTCTTCGGTAAGACCGCTTCTCCCCGCACCCGATACGCCTTTGAGCACAGTGCGGAGGGCTTCGTGCCCAAAGACCTGCGGGAAATGGCGGAACGGCTGCCCGAAGGGGTGACGCTTTCCCCCATCGACGAAGCGCTGTACCGCCGCTGCCTTTCGGAAGAATGGACGCGGGATTTTGTCAGCAATTACGGAACTTCGGAGGACTTTGCCCGAATGGGACTGGGCTTTGTGGCTCGGCGGGGCGAGGAAATGCTGGCGGGCGCGTCCAGCTATTCCTCCTATCCCGGCGGCATTGAGATCGAGATCGACACCCGGAAAGATCAGCGTCGTCAAGGCTTGGCGCGGGCCTGCGGGGCCCGGCTGATGCTGGAATGTCTGGAACGGGGGCTTTTCCCCAGCTGGGACGCGGCCAACAAAACCTCCGCCCATCTGGCGGAAACGCTGGGCTACCGCTTCCGGGAAGAATATGTGGTTTATGAGCTGGAAAACTGAAAGGAACGCTAAAAGGCTCGGCCATCGATAAGGAAGGCCGAGCCTTTTGATTTTTGATGAGATTCTGTTTTGGCTGTTTCGCGAAAAGGGGCTGCACTCCGTCATCCAACGCCTATGGCTGCGCAGATGCAGTGCAAAACGTGCCGGCGGCATTTCTGCGGCGTTTGAGCGGACATACAGCCTCTCCGTTTTTCCATCCAGAGACCTTTTACCGTTCCACATGATAGCCGCGGAACTTGCCCACCACGGCATGGATCCGGAACACAGCCTCGCCCGCTTCGGTGTACAGCGGTTCGACCCGCTTGCCGGAAACCACCTCCGTCAGCGCCTTGGCGTCCTGCACATGCAGGAAAATATCGGTATCGTGGGTCTCCCGATCCAGATAGGGGTACAGGATAAAGCTGTCATTGTCGTAATGGAACAGGCTGATCATGGGCGCGCCTTCCAGATACACGCCGTTCACCCGGAACTCCCGACGCATATAGGACAACATGGGCACCGGCAGATATTTCAGGTCGGAGAAGGATTCCGGCACGCAGAGGGTGGTCATTTCGCCCCGGCCATAGGTGTCGCGGGCCAGCAGCGTGTAGCTTTCTTCCTCGTGAATGCCTTTGCACTGCTGGATCCACGTGGCGTTGTTGCGATTTTCCAGCACGGGGATCAGGATCTCCCGGCTGCCGTGGAGGATTTCCCGATCATAACCGGGCCGCAGGCATTCCACCATGAAGTCCTTCACAGCCACGGTGCGGTGACGATCCCGCAGACTGGTAAAGTGTTCCACGCCCCGACCCAGCGTGGCCTTCACAAAGCCGCTGGTGACGATGGCCTTGCCGCCCTTCACCAGATACGCGTCCAGCTTGTCAATGATCTCCGGGTCACAGGCGGATGAGGCGGTCAAAAACATCCTGGGTGCGTCCGCCGGGAAGAAAGGCGTGGTCACGATGGGGAAACCGTGCATTCCGTAAAAGTCCTGCACGTTATCCTCTCCCTGCGAGCCGTTGGGGATGTAGCAGGGAACGCCCACGACCTGCCCCATATGATCCATCACTTCATCCAGTTTTTCCAGCATGAAGCCCAGCGCAGGCACGTTGACCGTATTCACCAGCGCCTGGAAGCAGAACATCATCAGCTCCCGGGCCCGGCCAAAGGCGGTCAGGTAAGCCTGCTCCAGATAGTAGTCCAGAAAACGGCATTCGAAGGGGTCGAACCATCCGCCGCCATTGCGGCCGGGGGCCAGCTTTTCGAAATACTGCAGCAGGGAAAAGGACAGATACCGGGGCAGATGCTGATCAGTGTGGACGGGGTCACGGGTCTCGGTGCCGGTGTAGACGCCGTCAAACAGGTCTTTCTGTTCCAGAGGATTGTAGCCCGTCTCCTGATAAGACTCCATCCAGTTGGGGTACTTGATGATGACCTTGCAGTCCGGGTTGACCCGCTTGGAAGGGGCGATCATATGATCCCGGGAGACCTCCACCATCTTGTGGCTGCGGTAGTGCTCCCAGCTGCCGTCGGTGATGCCGTGCTCGGCGTTGTACTGATCCCGCTCGGCCCGGCACCGGTCGCAGGTGCAGTTGGTGAAATAGAAATCGTCGATGATCCACTGGTCGAACAGCCGACCGTTCATCTCGGCTACCGCTTCCAGCTGGCGGATCATGGCTTCGTCATTGTAGCAGAGGGTGCCGAACATACGCTGCTTGGGTTCGGCTCCCTCCGGGTCGGGCATAGCGGTGGTGATGCCGCCGCTGACGTGGATGCCGTTTTGTTCGAACACCTCTTTGCACATTCTGACCTGTTCTTCCGAAGCGAAGGTGCCGTCCCGGAAGGGCTCCAGATACACGTTGTCCAGATGCAGATAGTGCTGAAAGAAATCGATGTCCTTCTGAAGCTGCTGCCGCTCCGCGTGCGCCGCGCCGTGGGCGACAAAATAGGTGGCCAGCCAGAAATTGCGATAATGACTCATCCGAGGATTCCTCCCGTCTTTGGCTATCAAATTGGAACGCTGTAACGTCACCGGCAGGATAGCATTTTCCCGTCGGGGAAGTCAATGGATTCTCATGCAGATTTATGCATTTTTAGGCGCAGCGTGTTGAAAAATGTTTCACTATCGCGGCCGTTTTTTCCATTTTGAGGTGCAAAAAAGGCGCAGGATTCGTCTTTCCTGCGTCTCGCGATGCTTTTCGAAAAATCAAGCGGAAATTTCGCCGGGCGTTTTCTTCGCCATCTCCCGATAACGGCCCATTTGACAGACGAAGCTGCGCAGGCCCGTCCGTTTCAGACCCAACAGGCGATCCATTTCGTCGGCGGCATTTTCGTAGCGGGACGGGTTAAAGTGAACCAGCACGTAATCCGCCTCCCGAATCTTCCCGGCGGCTGCCTGACAGAAGGCCCGTACCGGCGCGGCCAGCGTAAACACCCAAATGGGCGAACAGAGGGTCACGTGCTCGTAGGCGGTCAGGTCGACCGTCACCGGCTGAATGGGCATTGCCCAGCGGTGCATTCCGTAGCGGCCGCACCACCAGAAGCCCAGCGTTCCCTCCGTGCGCTCCGCTGCCTTGATCTCATAGACCTCCGCGCCGGTGCGTTCCGCTTCCTCAAAGGCCTTGCGGCGCACGTAACCCATGCGGGAAAAGTACACCACCAGCCGTTTGGGGTTTGCTCCGATATGAGGATAGTCCTCCCGGCGGACGGTAAAGTTCTCCTGTCGTTCAAACACCCAGGCCGCATAGCCGGTCAGCGCCTGTGCCAACCCGAAAAAGAAGTACAAAGTCGACATGAAATTCAGCGGGAACAGCCAGAATTGGATGCAAATCCAGAGCATCAGCGTTACGCCGAACACGCCGCCCAGCACAACGCCCGCGTGCTTCCGCCGAAGGAGCAGAACCGCCGCCGTCAAATTGGTCAGGCCGTTGACGATCAGCAGGGAAATGCCGGAAAACACAAAATCCTGAAACAGCAGCTCCGCCAGCGGCATTTTCTGGAAAAATGGCAGCATCGCGTCCATGCCAAGCGCCTTGCCGGAAGGGTCGATCAGCATACAGGCCGCCCCGCCCACAGCTCCCAGCCCGATAAAGAGCGTCCAGAAGATCAGCGCTTTCCGCGCTTTTTCAAATCTTGATTTCATGTTTTCCTCCGCAATCTTTTTCTGAGAAACCCCGCGCCCCGGAAAGGCACGGAGGGGTGTGGCGTTTTATTTGTCCCGCTTGCCCGTCAGGCGAATCACAGCCATGACCGCTCCAAAGAGTACGCCCGCCGCGGCCCAGATCCACCAAAGCGTTCCGGGATCTCCGTTTCCACCGGGGCCGAAGGCGCAAATCAGAAATACCGCCGTCACCGTCAGCCAGTAAATGCCGCTGACCTCGCTGGCCAGTTAGCGCTGGCCCCGGCGGGAGCGTTCAAATTCGCCCTCCATAAGCAGTTTATCCATGGAATTTTGACAGCAGCCCGCATACACCAGCGCAAAGCAGCCGCAGCCCACCGTCAGGAGCGTCAGGCACAGCGCCGCCATCGTCCTGAACTCCGAAAGGCGCAGCATGATGGCCAGAAACAGCGGCAGGGCGGACAGCACACAGAGCACGACCCCAAGGATCTGTACCCAGCCATATTTCTCCTGAAAGGCCTTACGGCGTTCTTTGACCATGCCCGTTACGCCGTATTCCGTTTCGAAGGGGACTTCCTCCAAAAAGCGAAACTCCCTGCTGCGGGCGGCGCAGATCAGAAACAGGAACACGCCCGCCGCCACCAGAACCAGCAGTACGCACAAGCCCACGCCCACGGCGGTCTCCTCGGAAATACCAAAGCGGGTCGTTTGCTGGCTGACCGCAGACAGCATCAGCAGCGCAGCCGGGGACAGCACGCACAGCAGCGTCGCCAGCGCCATTTTGGGCGCAGCCTGCCGCCGCAATTCTAGATAGCGGAAAGCTTCCTCCATGGTCACGCGCCGGGCGGCGGCTGTTTCCGTTTCGGGGGCGGCCTCTGCGGTTTCCATCTCGTCTTTCAAAAGGAAATCGATGGTCACGCCGAAGATACGGCTCATTTGAAGAATCTTTTCCATATCGGGAATGGACTGCGCGCCCTCCCATTTGGAAACCGACTGCCGGGTCACGTTCAGCTGCTGCGCCAGTTCTTCCTGAGACCAGCCTGCCTTTTTGCGCAGGGTCACGATTTTGTCTGCCAAGATCATCTGGATTTCCTCCTGTTTGTCAGGATGCGCCGGGCGCATCCGGGATGAGTGCATCATACCGTTTGGGGCGGTTGCATACCAGAAATCGGGCTGGTCAATCTGTCAACCGGCGGTTGCATTTCCGATTTTTCTTGATTTTCGGGTGAAATGTGCTGATTGGCCGTCCGACGATCATCGTTTTGCAATCCATGTTTTGTGACGGCTGCTATTATAGGCAGTCCGGGAAAAATCGTCAAGCTTTTCCTTCTAACGGAAGGGCAAGGCGCTTTGGCGGACGTTGTTTATAAAGAATCGCCGCCCGGCGTTTTCGTTGGCCGGGCGGCGATTTTGTTTTTTGGGAACCAGAAGGACGGCTTTACAGCTCGAAGGAAATGAACTCCGACCACTGGGTTTCGCCGTAAATATCCGTCAGCTGGAAGCAGTACAGATAGCTGGACTCGCTTCCTTCCAGCGAATAGAAGCCGAACTCGATGGTTCCATCCTCCCCGACGACGATGGGATCGCCGTCGAAGGTATCTTCCTGCATTTCGCCGTCTTCGTCCTCATAGACCATCGGATAGGTGGGGATGATCTCGTCCCCGGCCTTCAGCGGTGTGCTGCCCCGCACGGGAAGTCCCTGCTCGTCGTAGCCGCGGGTAAAGCCCACGATCGACCAGTCGGCCTCCGCGCTCTTGCGGATGACCAGCAGATAGCCTTCCTTGCCGTTGCACTTCACCGGGATAATGCTGCGGCGCATTCCGCCGTTCACCAGCTGGTCGTAGAGCACCACCAGCTGATCGTCCAGCATGGGCCAGCAGCCGTCGAAATTGCTGACGATCTCGCCGGTTTCCCAGTTCACGCCCGCGTTCTGCATCGCGCCAAGCTCGACGTAGACCGTGTCTTCCTCGTCGCTGGCGTCCATATAGAGCAGACCTTCCACCAGACTGAGGTTGTTCAGTTCGTCCTCGCTGAGCTGCATGGAGCAGGCGTAGACCGCGTCGCTGTCCGTGGAAGAACCCCAGGAATCCAGCCATGACCAGAAGCCGCCGCTTTCCGTCTCCTCCGGGGTGATTTCGCCCACGACTGCCTGTTCCAGCAGTCCGCTCCACAGGGACGTGACCGGGGGCAAGTCCGCCGTTACGTCCTCCCATTCCTCGGGTGTCTCCTCCTGCGCCACATAAACGCCCGCCGGGCTAACGGAGCTGCTGACCACGTTGCCCGCAAAGGCTTCTTCCACATTACCGGCGTTCAGCTGTTGGGGCGCCTGGGCGGTGAACACATAGTCGCCGCCGGCCCGCAGAGCCGCATAGCCCTGCACAAACTGAGTGTAGCTCGGATAGGTCTCCGCACAGGCGTAAGTTTCGGTCTCGAATTCCCCGATGGGGAAATAGACGCTCAGGCCCGTCAGGTAATCGAAGGTCTCCGTGCCCACGTTATAGCGCACCGCCTTCTGATAGGCGCTTTCCAGCGCAGAGGCCGTTTGAGGGGCCATGCTGCGGGTGGCGGCCAGCAGCGCCGCCATATCCACCATGTCCGAGGACGCATCGCTGAACTCGCCGAAAGCGTACATCCGCTGACGGGCGCGGCTGAAGGTGGCCAGTTCGCCGGAATCCAACGCTTGCGTCAGATAGGCCGCGTAGTTTTCCATCTGCTGCACCACAGCATCCATGGCGGGCAGATACACCACGCTCATGCTCAGATAATCGTCGGGATTATCCGCGATAGCGGCTTCCATATACGCGTCGGCCACGGCTACCGCCAGACTCTGGCTGTCCATGTCCGGCTGATCGCTCAAAGCAGACAGCCAGCCGTCGTAGTTCCAGCCGATGCCGGGTTCCAGTTCCTCACTGGCGACCATGTAGTCGGCATAATAACGCATATGGGCCGCCGTTTCATAAGTCGCCATCAGGCACGCGTCGAAGCCGATCACATCAAAACGGAATCCCGGTCTGGACTGAGTAAACTGATATAGCGCATCGTTGAGTTCATGCAGCGTCAGGCTGTCATAATCCGCCGTTTCATCGAAGCAGACCCCGGACGCAGCGCCGCCGCCGTGATTCCACAACACCAGCATGTAGCGATCCGCCGGATGGTTCGACACGCCCCATTTCAGAAAGTCCACCAGCGTCTGATGCTCCCCCATGCTGGCCCAATCCAGCACTTCCAGATCGTAAAACCCGCCGTCGGCAATGGTGAAACGGTTCAGCGCGTTGGGCGTCAGGTCGCTGTCGTCCCACTCCGTCGCGCCGCCCGCCTGCACTGCCACGGTGATCTGGTCGGAATAATTGCCGGTGCACATTTCGTACATATCTTCGACGCAGGCACTTTGCAGATCGGTGCCGCACATATACATCAATACGGTCGTGGTGGTCTCTGCGTAGGCCTCCGGGAGAAGGGCGAAGGTCATCAGCAGCGCCAGCAGAAACAGAATCGTTTTTTTCACAGAGGAACCTCCTTGACTTTTTTCCCATTATAAAACGGTGCTTTCTCTGCGTCAAGAAAAAGCGTATCTCGGGAAACGGGGCACATTTTTATTTTTTTCACCTCGCATGTGAGGGAAGAAGGGCACGAATGCCCCGAATTTCCAGCGTTTTGACGCCGATTCATAAAAACTTTCTTTTTTTGGAAAAAGAGTGTTGACAGAATCTGATTTCTGTTATATAATTATCATCGTTGCGAAAGCAACCGATAACGCGGGGTAGAGCAGTTTGGTAGCTCGTCGGGCTCATAACCCGGAGGTCGGGGGTTCAAGTCCCTCCCCCGCAACCATATGGCTCCGTAGCTCAGCTGGCTAGAGCATTCGGTTCATACCCGGAGTGTCACTGGTTCGAATCCAGTCGGAGCCACCACGTGAATCCCTTGAGAATCAACGTTCTCAAAGGATTTTATTTTTATGCATCGCTGTGTATACATGGATGTTTGCGGCAAATATCCGAAAACGCGTCCCAAATTAGGCGGTTGTATTACCAGTGAAACCCTTATGACGCAATGTATTCGGCACTTGTTGTATCTTTTACTTTGCCGTCCGAAAACAGCAGACTTTCCAGTGTTTCTGTGGCCTTGAGAAGGTTTTGTTTTGACGGATCGACGTAGCGATTCATGGTAATCTGGATGTCGCCATGGCCTGCCAACGCTTGTGGTTTTTGGATCCGCTCCTGTACTGGTAATCAGTAGATAGCTATTCAGGGTATCGTATCGAATTTGATGGTTCGGCATAAAAATGGCGCAGCTCAGCTTGTTGAAAAAGTGGAGGTGCAGAAGGCACTGCTGCCACTCAAACGTCGCAGGGGCTACTGCCGTAGTCCCTGCCCATTTCGTCTCACACCTGCAGTTCGCTAACCGAAACGAGGATTTGGCACAGCAGTGCCAAAAACGACGATTGAGGTTGCGGAGCGAAGACTCCGTGCCTTATGCCGCAGCACTTTTTCCACAAACCAGCTTTAAGGGTGCGCAGTTCCGAGGATGAGGACAGTCCTGAAAGGGCTACTGCGGTCCGAAGCCCGCAGTACGAAGCAGAGCGGGCCGCAGAGCGCTGTTCGCGGGCGATGAAGGCCAATCAGGGGTTTTAGACAGTCTGAGCTGTGCTATATAAAAATGGCACAGTTATTATTTTTCTATACTTAAAAACTTGTAGTCGATGAAGCCTCTAACGACCGAAGATGATTTATATTCAACATATGCCCATCCATTAAGTGCGCCAAGCAATTCGACCGCTGCTCCAGCTGCGACAGATTTGATTTTGGTTTTGCTTCCTAGTGGGTCGTTAATCAGATTTGTTTTGCTTTTCACAGTAGCTTTTTGATTCGACCACATCATTTCAAGAGGCGTAGAATAATTTAGGCTCTGTTTTGTGATATAACCAAATCGCATGGCTGACTCGTTAATAGCGTATTGAATCAAATAGTAATCTTTGTCACCACCGTAAATAAGGATCCAATCGTTTGTAGATACTTTTGCTTTTCCATTTGCCTCTATAAGAGCATTGTTTGTTGGCGCAGAGTACACCGGTATAGTTTTTGATCGGTTGGCCAATAATACAAAAGAGGATGACTATCATCAAAGTATATATCATTCGTAAGCTCGTAGTATTTTTTATCCCATTTTTTTGTGTATGAAAGAAAGTCGTCACACACAAATGCAGTCAGGTCAGCGGATGCGGGATATTGAACATATCCTCTTTGGCTGGCGAAACAGTCATCTTCATAAATAAAAACTGCTCCGTTTTCATAGCGCATGCTGCCATGATGAGGAATAACATCACGCAGAATATAACGATCTCCATCAAGCAAAAAACCATCAATAATTCATAGTGATCTTCGTTTGGCTCCATAAACCAAATTGATATGTTGGGAATGTTTTGGATGCTTTCGATATTACTATCTTGATATGTATCAGAAACAGAAACAAAAGCCTTCCGTTCCATCTTGGGGATGGCGTTTTTTGTTTTAGTAAAGCACTCCCATTTTCCGTTGATGTATTAAAAAGCGTATAAAACCCTTTCGTGATTTTGATCTCTTGCTATTGCAGCGAAAAGTTTTTCGGAGGAACTATAGGTTTCTATTTCAAGTATCTTTTCATTCTCGAAATATTGTTTCACTTGTACAGGGAAATCATCTTCTGCTATTGCAACACCGCAAATCAGAAGTAACAGCAGTAGCTGGATGATGACACAGGAAAAAGTTTTCATACGTTTTTCTCCTTATAACAAGTTTCTATTTTGTTATACCTCAATTCTTTTCCAAAATCTACACTACAGTTGTAAATTTTACCTCATCCTAAAGCGAGATGATGAACATGAACAAAACTAACTATCCTGTCAAAGTATGAGTCGATCGGAAAGGATCATACTTCTCTCCTGTTTTTGAAGCCTATGGTTTCTGCATCAACGCCAAAAATAAGTATAAAGGAACGAAAGTGCAAGAAAACCAACGAATGTACTCTTCTGTTGTATGAAGCCCTATAAAAAATCCGCCGGTGAGTTTCGCTTCTCACCGGCAGTTTTTTCTTTCATAATCAGGCAAATGTGATGTGGATTTCCATCAGCTGATAGGGCTGGCTGGTGAAGCAAACCGTCGTGCCGTTCACCTCGGCCTTGCCTTCCAACGGATTTCCCAAGCCGTCGCAGATTTGAGCGCCGGCAACCTTGTCTTCCAGATGGAGAACTCCGCGGCTGGCTTTGCCGCCGGTTTCGTACAGGCGAACGCGCATTTCCGTTCCTTCCATCCAGACGGCGGAGATCACCGCCGTTTCGGATTCCAGCGTTACCAGCTGTTTTTCCGCCGGGAGGGTTCCGGGATGAATGCTGTTGCTCTGGTACTGCACGCCGTGGCAGAAGGCGGTCGCCTTGTTTTCCGCCGCAGCGGGCCGATCCGCACAGGCGGTCAGGCCGATGGCAAACTGGTGGATTCCCCGTTCCGGGTAGGGATCGGGGCTGGTGGAGCTGTTGAGCAGCGTCAGACCCAGCGTGGAGCCCTCGCCGCGGTAGCCGTACTTGCAGTCGCTCATCATCATCAGGCCCTCGTCCTGCTCCCGAACCGCCAAGCCGTACTGCAGGCCGGGAACGTCGTTAGCCGTGCTTTCCCGGCAGACGGAACCGGCTGCGGTATCATAGCGGAAACAGCTGGGCTGATAGCTCAGCGGCGCCTGGAAGGCGAGCACAGGAATGGTAGCTCCGCCGATCTCATGCCAGTCCGTCTTTGTGGCGAGTTTCAGCGTGTCGCTGTCTTCTTCCAGCGTATAGGTCACTTCCAGCGTAGAGGACGCAATGCGGTATTTCGCCTGAACGATCTGGCGCAGCGGGCCCCGTTCCGTCCAGCGGAGGTCGACGCACTGCTCCACGGGAGTCTTACGGATATGACGGCCGATCTGCCACGCGTTGGAGGTCGCCGGCTCCGTTTCCAGCAGGAAGAAGCCCGCGTCTTTGTCCACCAGTTCTTCTCCATCCACCCGCAGGGAACGGATTCGGCCGGTGCCCTTGTCCAGCACAGTCCGCAGGCGGCTGTTTTCCAGCACCAGATCGTCAAACAGGGCGGAGATGCGTTCGCCGGACTGGAAATACACCGGGTACTTCTCGGCCTGACGCTGCCGCAGCACTACCGTTGTATAGCCCGCCGCAGGCACTTCCGCCTGCACCAGAAAGCGGAAATACTGGTGATCCCAATATTTCTGCAGCTGCCCGTCCACCAGCTGGAAGGGCAGTTCCCGTCCTGCCGCGTCGGTCACATAAGCCCGTTTCAGGTCGCCGACCCAATCCCAGCTGGTCAGCTCCACCACTTCTTTTCGGGGCTGAGCCGTGGGATTGAAAAGCTGGAATACGCGGGTCAGGCCGTTGCCCCGTTCCGGGCAGGGGAAACCGCCGAAACTCTCCACATGGAAACCGCCGCCAGCGCCCTCGCTCTGGGAATGGGGATCGTTTTCCCTCCCGCCCAAGGCGCTGGTATCGATGTTTTTGCAGATGGCCTGCATGGCCCGGCTCATCTGGGATTGCGCCATGGCGGCGCTCTGCTGGTACAGGCCCATGGCGTGTTCCCGAGTGTCCTGCACGCAGGAGCCGGTCAGAATATCGTGGAAGTGGGTAAAGAGCACCTTCTGCCATGCCTCGCGAAGCCCGTCCTGATCGGGACGGAAGCCCGTCCATTTCTGGGCAGCGGCTCCCAGCACCTCGGTATCGCACAACTGGGCTTCCATACGGCGGTTGCCCTGCTTGATGCGGCTCTGGGTGGTATAGCAGCCGGGGGCAAAGTAATTGACCTCGTGGTCGATCACCGGCAATTTCTCCCGGACGCTTTCCGCAGCATGGAAGAACTCCCGTACCGTCCCGAAGCGCAAAGCCGGGAACACGGGCCACTGCATCATTTCCTGCGCGAACTCGATATCCCGCCGGGTGGGTCCGCCGCCATGGTCGCCCACGCCGTAAATCGCCAGTCCGGTCTTGAGCCCGGCGCAGCGGCGGGAGATCAGCGGCGCGGCAACGCCCATACGGGGCGTGACCGCCGCGTTATACCAGAACGGCTCCCGATAAGTCAGCAGTTCATGACCGGAGGGCGCGCGGTAACGGTAGAGGATCTCGTCCTCCTTAAGGCCGCGGCAATGGTAGAAATACTTCACGCCGGAGAAATGATCCACCTCCGCCAAAAAGGCGTTGTGGCCGAAGGTGTCCGGCGAAAAGTCGATCTCGAAATCCTGCACGCTCCATTTTTCGGAAAGGTACTTCCGAGTGTAGGCAATATGCCGCAGCATGGACTCGGTATTGGGCATATTGTGGTCTGCCTCCACCCACGCGGACGCGGTGCATTCCCAGCGGCCTTCCCGGATGCGTCGCTTGATCTCCTCCATCATGTCCGGGTCGTATTTTTCCACGATCTCATAGACCGCCGCCTGAGACTGGGAAAAATGGAAGTCCGGGTATTCCTCCATCAGGGTCAGCATGGTGCGGAAGGTAGCCAGCGTGGCGGCCACCGTCTCCGGGTAGCTCCACATCCAGTTCATGTCGATGTGGGCGTGTGCGGCCAGAATCAGCTGGTAGTTCTTCGCCTCCTGCTGAAGCGGCTCAAGCAGCCCCTCCGCCTTTTGGCAGACGGCGTTGCTCAATACGCCTTCTTCTTCCATGGCCTTGAGCAACAGATCCAACGCGCGTCCGATCGCCTCGTCGAACGCACCGTCCTCCCGCAGGTTCAGGGCGAACTCCAGCTCGCTGAGAATGCGGGTATTCCACTGATTCGGGCGCGTGATATGCGCCTGTTCCTCTTTGGTCATGCCAAAGGTATCCTCGTAAGCCGTTACTTCGCGGTTTCCGCCCACAGCGGTTTTCAGGCGAATGAACTTTTCGGTCAGCACGTTGCTCATGGCTTGTTTTCTCCTCAATATTTCTGCATTCACCCATCGGAATGGATGTCTTCTATACGGCAGGGAGGAGGGGTTTCCCCCTCCTCCGAAAAAGCCGGTCTTACTTGCTCAGATAACGATCATACTGAGCCTGCTTGACGGTGACGTAATCCTCAGCGCCCATGGCGTTGAGCTGGTTGACGTAAGCGTCCCAGTCGGAATCGAAATTCCACTGGCCGGTGACGAACTTCATGCGGGCTTCCTGTACGTAGCTGTCGGAGTCGGTCAGGAAGGGAGAAACCTGATCGGCTTCCTCCGCCGTGGGGATCATGCCGGGCATCAGCTTGGCGGAGTACTTTTCGGAGTCCTCCACATAATCGCTGAAGCGCTCGCCGGTGAAGCCTTCCACGTCGTTCTTGCGGGCGTGCTCCATGGTCTTGGAGTCGTAGGAACGCCAGGGGAAGCTGCCACCGTAGACGAAGAAGCCATACTGCCACGCGCCCAGCTGCGCGCCGCCGTCATAGTTCAGAATGTCGTCGCAGTACACGATCTGGCCGTTTTCGTCCAGCGTGTAGGTCTCGCCCTCGGTGCCGTAGGCCGCGAAGGTAGTGCCTTCCGGGCTGTAGAAGAAGTCGCCCCACTTGATCAGGGCTTCGGGATCGTCGCACGCGTCGGTGATGACGAAGGTGCCGATACCGCGCACGGGATAGTCGCACCAGCTCTGCACCTTATCGCCGTCGGGGCCTTCCAGCGCGGCGATGCCCACGTAATCCTGAGAAGCATCGGAGTACAGGAAGGCGGCGTCGCCCCAGCCGTACATACCGACCACGTCGTTCACCTTGCCGTCGGTTACCCAGCTTTCATACTCGTACTTGCCGAAGGTTTCGGGATAGAAGTAACCCTTGCTCCACCAGTCGGCCATCTGCTGCCACATTTTCTTCATGCCTTCGCTGGTGTAAAGGTACTGCACCTTGCCGTCCTTGTCAAGGTAGTACTTTTCGCCAATGGGTTTGAAGCCGTTATTGCCGATGCCGTAGCTGCCGCAAAGCATTTCTTCCAGCATGCCGATGCCGTCGGGCTGCATGTAGATGGGCCATTCGTCGTTCGCATCACCGTTGCCGTTGACGTCGGTGGTCTTGAACACGTCGAACACCTTGGTCAGGTCTTCGATGGTCTCAGGCACTTCCAGACCGGCGTTCTTCAGCCAGTTCTTGTTCAGGTAGAAGCGGGCGTTGGTCTGGGGCTTATCGGTCATGACCCAGGGCATACCGTAGATGCCGCCGTCGTCCATGGTGATGGACTTCAGGCCGTCCGGCACTTCTTCCGTCAGAAGGGTCTTGAGGTTGGAAGCAGACGTATCCAGATAGGGAGCGATGTTCACGAAGGAGCCGCTGGCGCCGTACCGGGCCAGTTCCTCGCTGGACCAGGACACATGCCAGAACGCATCCGGCTTCTCATCGGACATCATGATGAGGTTTTTGCGGTCGTTCAGCGCGGATTCAGGAATTTCTTCCCACTCGATATGGATGCCGGTCATTTCTTCGTACTTCTGCCAGATCCACCACTCGGAAGCGGGCGGATTGCTGTCGCCGCCGGCGGGGCAGACGATGCGGAAGGTCTTGACTTCCTTTGCTTCGCCCTCGCCCATCGCTACGGAGCAGAGAGAAAGAACCATGCTCAATGCCAGAACCAAAGCCAACAGTTTTTTCATGGGGGTACCTCCTTTTGATTTATGTTCTCATCGGTTGGCCCGATGGAATCATCCCTTGATAGCGCCGATCATCACACCCTTGGCAAAAAAACGCTGCACAAAGGGGAAAATCAGCAGAATTGGCAGGGTGGAAATTACAATGACCGCGTATTTCAGCCCCATCCGGGCGATCATGCGGTCGGCGTAGCCCGCGTCGGTGGCCACGTGCAGCATGTCCCCGGCCTGATTTTGCAGAAGAATTTCCCGCAGCACAAGCTGCAGGGGGTACATGGCCCGCTTGGTCAGGTACATCATGGCGGCGAAATAGTCGTTCCAGCGTCCTACGCCGTAATACAGCGCGATGACCACGATCACGGGCCGGGACAGAGGCAGCGCTACGGAGAGCAGAAAGCGGAAGTTGGTGCAGCCGTCCACCTCTGCCGCGTCCTCCAATTCCTGCGGAATGGTGGTCTGAAAATAGGTACGCATGATAATGATGTTATACATGCCCACCGCCGAGGGCAGCAGAATGGCCCAGATGGTGTCCAGCAGATGCAGCCGGGAGATCAGCAGATAGGTGGGCACCATGCCGCCGCTGAAAAACATGGTGAAGGTGAACAGGAACATCAGCACCGACCGGCCTTTCAGCCGCCGCTTGGACAGCGGGTACGCGCCGCAGATGTTCATGACCACGTTCAGCGCCGTGCCGGTGACGGTGTACAGCACGGAGTTGCGCAGGCCCATCAGGAAGTCCTTATCCCGGAAAACCATTCGATAGCTTTCCAGCGTCCACTCCGTCGGCAGAATCAGAAAGGACTTCTGGTATAGCTCCGTGGGATTGCTGAAGGAGGCCACGACCACCGCCCACATGGGATAAAACAGGCACAGAATGATCAGCCCCAGCAGGGCGGCGGCGACTACGTGAATGATTCTGTCGCCCCGGGTCTCCTGCAAAGCAGAGCCGGAAGAACGCTTGGATTTCCGCATCGTCTTTCTCCTTTCCGATCCGTTTACCACAGGGAGGTCTCGCTCAGGCGGCGGGAGAGCTGGTTGGCCAGGATCAAAATGACAAAATTGATGACGTTATTGAACAGACCCACCATGGAAGCAAAGCTGTACTGGGCTTTTTCCAGACCGGCCTTGTACACGTAGGTGGAAATGACTTCCGACGCTTCCAGATTTGCGGTATTTTGCAGAAGAAAGACTTTTTCATAGCCCACGTTCAGCACGCCGCCCACCGCCATGATCGTCACGATGATAATGGTGGGCGAAATGCAGGGCAGGGTCACGTACCACGCCTGTTTCAGCTTGCCCGCGCCTTCCAGCCGCGCCACCTCGTACAGGTCGGCGGGTACGCCCGCAATGGCGGCGGTGTAAATGATGCTGTCCCAGCCCATGCTCTGCCACACCTCGGACCAGACGTAGATGTGCTTGAAGGCGCCGGGTTCCGACAGAATGCTGGTGGCCTTATCAAAGCCGAAGCAGCGCACCAGCGCGTCCAGAAATCCCGTGCCCGGCGTGAGGAACATAACGATCATGCTGGCCAGCACCACGGTGGAAATGAAGTAAGGCGTGTAGGAAATTACCTGCAAAGAGACCTGCACCCGCTTGGAACGAATCTCATTAAACAGCAGCGCCAGCAGGATCGGCGCGGGGATCTTCACCAGCAGACTGTAGAGGGACATGGTCAGCGTATTGCGCAGCACCCGTTCAAAATAGAAGGAATTGATGAAGCGCTTCAGATGCTTCAGCCCCACGAAGGGCGCAGCCTCCATGGTCATGGACGGCGAATAGTCCTTGAACGCGATCTGCAGGCCGTACATGGGCATGTAGGAAAACACCACGAAGAACGCAATGACCGGGATCAGCAGCAGGTACAGATCGTAATCCCGTTTCAGCGCGCGCCGCCATTCTCGTCCTTCCCGAAGCAGAAAACGGCTGATAGTGCCCGAATTTTCTTTCACTGCCCCATTCCTCCCTTTGTGAAGACCGTGCATATGTTTTTTCTCCTTACTTGCAAGCTCATTATAAACCCGGCCCGAGAAAAGTCAATGTATCAACCTCATATCAAGTTGTCGGAAGAAGGAATGGAATGAAGTTTTTTGTTTACAATCCGTTGTTTTTCATTTATAATAGAATTTGAGTGAAGAAAGGAGCTTGATATGTCAACTTCTTTGATCCCCATGTATGAGCAAATTCAAAACGAGCTGATGGAGCAGATTCAATCCGGCTTTTTTCAGCCCGGAGACCGCATTCCCAGCGAAAAGGAGCTGGCCGAACGCTACCACGTCAGCCGGATCACGGCGGTAAAGGCGCTGACCGAGCTGGCACTGAACGGCTATATTTATCGGGTGCAAGGGCGCGGCTCCTTTGCCAATCCGCTGGACAAGCACCTGAAGCCCAGCGCCCTCAAGCTGGGCGGCGTGCCTAAAAACGATGGTGAACCCTGCCCGGTTTCCGTGCTGATTCCCGAGCACGCGGATTATCACTCCGGCAGCATCATTCAGGGCATTACCCAGACCCTGCAGTACCCGGAATGCTTCGTTCATCTGGTGCTGACCCACAGCAACCAGCTGGAGGAATACGCGCTGGAACAGGCACTGAAAAGCGGCTGCGCGGGCGTGATTCTCTTTCCCGTGGACTGTGAAGTGTACAGCGATACGATTCTGCGGATGCACCTGAATAAATTTCCGCTGGTGCTGATCGACCGCTGTTTTCCGGGCATACAGAGCAGCTGCGTCTGCTGCGACAATGAAAAAGGCGGCTGGCTCGCCGTGGAGCATCTGCTGTCGCTGGGGCACCGAAACATCTGCTTTATCGCCGATTCGTCCTTCCGGGAGCAGGTCACTTCCGTGCGCTACGGCGCTTACGTGGCCGCCATGACGGCGCAGCAGCTTCCATTGCACGCCGTGGAGCGGTTCAATCCCCAGACCTTTTCACAGGAGGAAATGGAGCGTCTGCTGAGCGCCATCCGCGCCCGGGAGATCACCGCGGCGGTGGTCTCCAACAGTCACGCGGCGGAATGGCTGCTGGAGCTGTGCCAGACCGGCGGCATCCGCATTCCCGAGGAGCTTTCCGTGGTCTGCTTTGACCAGCCGCGAATTTTTCAGGGCATGGAGCCGCTGTTTACCTATGTGGAGCAAAATTCCTTCGAAATGGGCCGACGTGCGGCGGAGCTGCTCCGAGAGGCCTTGGAGACCGGGCAGGAGCACGCCTGCCAGAAACTGGTTTTAGAACCCAAGTTGATGATTCATCACTCGACCCAAACCTTTGTCAAGTAAAGGAGAATGACGAATGAAGACCCCCGAATGTCTGCTGGCCTACACGGAAGAACTGGAACAGTATTACGCCCGGCACTATCCCCCGCTGGCCCCGCTGGCGAAGCCCTGCTTTCTGAGCACGGTGCAGACCACCATGGAGCCCCTTCCTGGCGGAGAGACCTTCGTCATCACCGGCGATATTCCCGCCATGTGGCTGCGGGATTCCTCCGCGCAGGTCAAGAATTATCTGCCCTTCGCCGCAAAGGACGAGCAGGTGCGTTCTCTTCTGCGGGGCGTGATCGCCACGCAGGTCAAGGACGTGCTGATCGATGCTTACGCCAACGCCTTCAACCGGGAAGCCAACGGAAAGGGCTTTCAGGATAAGACGGAACGGAACCCCGCCGTGTGGGAGCGGAAGTATGAGGTGGATTCCCTCTGCGCGCCCATCCTGCTGGCACAGCAGTACGAAGACGCTTCCGGCGATACGGCCATTTACACAGAGGCGTTTCATCGGATGCTCCGGCGCATTGCGGAGGTGTTCCGTCTGGAGCAGCATCATGAGCGCTCGCCCTACTCCTTCGAGCGGGAAAACTGCCCGCCCTCCGACACGCTGCCCGGCGGACGGGGAACGCCCGTAGGCTTCACCGGCATGACCTGGTCAGGCTTCCGTCCCTCGGACGACCGCTGCGAATACGGCTACTTCATCCCCGCGAATATGATGGCGGTGGTCGCCATGAACGCCGCCGCCCGGATGGCGGAAGGGCAGTTTGCCGACAAGGCTTTGGCGGACGAATGCCGCGCACTGGCCGCAGAGTTGGATGAAGGCATCCGCCGTTTCGGCATTACCGAACGAGAGGGCTTCGGCTCCATTTACTGCTACGAGACGGACGGATCGGGGCATTGTCTGTTCATGGACGACGCCAACTCGCCCAGTCTGCTTTCCGCGCCCTACTTCGGCTACTGCGACCGGCATGACGATCTTTATCAGCGCACCCGGAAATTTGTACTTTCCCCGGCCAATCCGTATTTTGTGAAGGGAACCTGCGCGGAGGGCGTGGGAAGCCCTCACACGCCCAAGGGATACGTCTGGCACATCGGCATTACCATGCAGGCGCTGACCAGCACCAGCCGGGAAGAAATTCTGCATTGCCTCGCCCTGCTTTCCAGCACCCACAACGGCTGCAACCTGATGCACGAATCCTTCGACCCCAACGATCCTTCTCAGTTCACCCGGGCAGATTTCGCGTGGGCCAACACCCTGCTGGCCAGCCTGATGATTCAGCTGAAAAATGACGGTTTCTGGGAGCGGAAAGGCAATGAATAAAGCAGAGCTTTGTGAAGCCCTTGCCGCCACCGGCGACAATCTGTACGACTTTGCGTGGCTGGACGAAACTAGCGGCTGGCTTCACCGTTTCCAGCCCTGCTCCAACTGTCACAACGGCTACTCGGTGGCCAAGCTCTTTATCGCTACCGCCATGGGGCTGCTTTGGGACGAAGGAAAGCTTTCGCTGGACGATCCTGTGGGCCGCTTTTTCCCCACTGATTCGCCATGGCGGCAGGTCAGCGTCCATCACCTGCTGACCCATACCAGCGGGATTGACCGGGGGTTTCTGGATATTGACAACGACGACCTGTCCCAATATCCCTCCGATGATTATCTGTCTATTCTCCTGGCACAGCCGCTTCCCTACGCGCCCGGAGCGCACGAGCAGTACAGCGACGCGGTGTTCTACCTTCTGGCGCGGATCGTGGAGCAGGTGCAGGGACAGCCGGCGGATGATTTTCTGACGGAGTGGCTTTTCCGCCCCATGGGCTTTGGAGAGACCGCATGGTCCCGCTGCCCGCAGCATCACCCCATCGGCGGAACCGGCTTCTACGCCGGGGCGCAGGATGTGGTCAAGCTAGGGCTGCTCTACTTAAACGGCGGCGTTTATCAGGGGCGGCGGCTTCTGTCGGAAAAATGGGTGAAGACCGCCCTTCGCAATCAGTACGAGCTGCACCCGCTGGAGCATGACGATTGGGTCGGCAAACTGGGCATGTGCGGTCAGGGCGTGGCCTTTTCGCCCAAGCGAAAAGCCGCCGCAGCATGGCACGCCTTTGACACGGAAGGAAAAACGGAAGCGCTTTTGCAGGTGCTGGAAACCTGCTGAAACAGTATGCATCAAAAAAGCGGCATGGTCGGGCGATTGACCGACAGTGCCGCTTTTTTTCATAAAAAATCTTCTTACCCAACAGACATACGCTTGCTGACGCCGATCACATGGCCTGTATAGGCATGAACCCCGACATTATAGCTGATACTTGCGTCATTCGTATCATAACGGATCCATAAGATCTTCCACATCGGATTGTCCGGGTCGCTTATTTCGTAGGAAAAGCGGGGGTAATAATGGATAAAGTCAGCCGGCTTTTGCTGGTACTGGTCGCATAACGCTTTCATGCCAATACATAGCGCCTGATATTGGGAAATGGACTGTTCGTCCGGCAGGCCCGGAACCCAGCGATACGCCCCTACGTCGTCGTAATACCGTTCCATAACGGGTTCCGTCAATTTCAGATAATCATTGTATTCGTCTTCCAGCGTATACACTTCCGCCGTTTCCCGGATGCCGCTGCCCAGCGAAAGCGTATCGACTTTTTCCCACATTTGTTCGATGTCGTCGAGATCAGCTTGGGTCAGTTTCACGGCATAACCGTCCTTGCCCCAATAATAATCCCACATAGTCATGGCCGAAGCGTTGGCCCAAAGGGAAGCAATCAGCAGGCAGGCAATCAGGAAAGTTCTCCAAAAACGCTTCATTTTCTTCCTCCTTGATAAGCATTCAGTCTGCGGTAATGAACGCCGTTTCTCGTCTATAAAGCGAACGGAAGGCTTTCTTTCTTCCCAAAGAAGAAAATTTTTCCATTTGCTGCGGCCCGTTTTTCCCTTGTCCGTCGTCTTATAAACAGAAGCGGGTTTTTCCCGCCGGATCCAGGCAGGAGGTGGCAGCAATGCCGAAAGGATTTTTCAGAAGGGCGGCGGCGCTGGGCTGTGCGCTGCTTCTTTGCGGCAGTCGGGCGCTCGCGGAAGAATTTTACACGATCGGCGAGGTACGGCAGCAGGCCGCGGTTGGTTGGCACGAAACCTACGAGGCTTACGGACGAACGATCGTTGCGGATGTAGACCCGGAAATTCCAAACGTGACGCAAATTCCCATCGAAAAGCTGGAATTTGCCCGGATGACGCCCATCGTGACGGAGGAGGAAACCGGCCTGCAGTTCGTCATTCGCCCGGAGGAAAACGTCTTTGGTTTTTACACGCGGGACTTTATCGAGCAGGTTCCCAACAAGATCGAAAAGGCAACGGGGCTTTTTCTCGGCTATCCGTCGGAATGGGAGCGGGCCTATGCCGAAGGCAGCGACCTGACCCTCTCGGGCATGACGGACGTGGTCCGCAAAGCGCTGGCCCTGATGCAGCTGGACGAAAGCAGCTGGGACTTGGAGCATCCCTACGAGCTGACGACCTTTCTTTTCCGTCACCCCAAGACCAAAGAGATCGTTGCGCCCGGCGAGTATATGGTCTCTTTCCACCAGAAGGTCAACGGTATTCCCCTATTAGGTCACGCCGGGGCGGCCTTTTATTGGAAGACCCGCGGGAACACGACCATCCGTCTGCACGCCTCGGTCATTGATTGGACAATGTACGACCTGTCGGCGCGGATGGTCAAATCATCGGGCCGGGCAGCGGAGGATGTGCCGCTGTGCAGCTTTTCAAAAATCATCGAGGCCGCTGAAAAAGAAATCCAGTCAGGGCACATCCGCAAAATCTACGACTTGTCCTTGGGCTATCTGTTTTACGAAGACCCGGAATATGTGGGGATAAAGGCGCAGACCGATCATTTCTACGCTGTGCCCGTCTGGCAGCTGAACTGTCTGTATTTGAACGATCCCCGGACCGAACTGCCCGAATACGGACTGGACGAGACCGGGGACGAGCGCAACAGCCTTGAATACGCCTCGCTCATCATCGACGCGCAGACGGGCGAAATGCGGGATTTCATGAGCGAAGCCAAAGACCGGGCGGTCTATCATGGGTTCCTTTCGTGGGAGGAAATACGGGAATAAAAAAGAGCAGCTCTCGGAGAATCATTTCTCCGGGAGCCGTTTTGGTCATTTCGGGAAAATGCACGTGATCTCCGTGCCCTTGCCCGGTTCGCTTTTCAGTTCGATAGAGCCGTGATGATACTGCACGGCGTGCTTGACGATGGACAGGCCCAGTCCCGTACCGCCGGAGGCCTTGGAGTGGCTCTTGTCCACCCGGTAGAAGCGTTCGAACACCCGGGACTGATCCTCCGCCGGAATGCCGATGCCGGTGTCCGCCACCTTTACGACTGCGGACTTTTCGTTGGAGTCCACGAAGAAATGCACACTGCCGCCGGGGACATTGTACTTGATGGCATTGTCACAGAGGTTGTAGAAGATTTCATACAGAAGCCGCCGCACGCCCTCGATGGAGGCCGCCTGGCCTTCCACCACCAGCGTGACCGTTTTCTTGGCGGCTTCGTCCTTCAGGCTGTCTGTGACTTCTTCCGCCAAGGCGAACAGTTCCACCTTTTCCCGGGGCATTTCGTCCCCTTCGTCCAGCTGGGACAGGCGGATGATATCGCCGATCAGTGTCACCATCCGGGTGGCTTCCGTGCGAATTTGCCCGATGAAGTGGGGCACGTCCTCCGGCTGCACCATGCCCTTTTCGATCAGCTCGGCGCTGCCCAGAATGCCCTGCAGCGGCGTTTTCAGCTCATGAGACACATTGGCCGTAAACTCCCGGCGGTTGCGCTCGGCGTATTCCTGTTCGGTAATATCGAAGGCCAGCAGCACCGCGCCCACGACCCGGCCGTCGGAGTCGATACGGCTCAGATCGAACTGGTACACTCGGCCGCCCCGATGGCAGCGAATTTCCGCGTGGCCGTCGGAAAGGGCCTGCTGAATGGCCAGACTGATCTCGTGGTTCCGATCCACCGTCAGGAAGCTCTGCCCCACGCAATTTTCTTCCACGCCGAAGAGCTTCATGGCCGCAGCGTTGATGCTCAGCACGTTCTCCTTTTCGTCCAGCAGCACCAGCCCTTCCTGCACGTTGCCGATGATCTGGTTGAACTCGTCCGTGCGCTGACGCATGACGCGCAGCTGCTGCTGAATTTCTTCGTGCTGCCGGTTGATGCGGTTGAGCAGCGGAGAAATTTCCTCATAGCACTCGTTGTCCAGCGGGTGCTCCAAGTCCAGATGATTGAGCGGCTCCACGATCTTCTTGGACAGCCGCCCCGCCAACAGGCCGGACAGGAGCAGCGCCGCGGCCAGCACCATCAGCACGGGCTGCAGCATTCCCAGCACCAGCCGCCACGCTGTGGCCCGGCTGACGGAAATACGCAGCACAGAGCCGTCCTTCATGCGGCGTGCAAAGTACAGGGTCTTTTCCATCAGGGTGGAGGAATAGCGGGAGCTTTGCCCCTGCCCCAGCTTCAAGGCGTCCTGAATTTCCGTGCGGTCCTTGTGGTTCTCCATCTGGCCCGCGTCTGCCTGCGTGTCATAAAGAACGCTGCCGTCCTCCCCTATCCAGGTCAGACGGTAGCTTTCCGGCTTCAGGCGGGAAAGGTAGCTTTCCCCTTCTTCCTCCACGGCGGAGACCGCCAGACTGAGTTCGTCCCGCAGCTGGCCCTCCTGCAGGTTTTCAAAATAGCCGTACAGACAATCCAAAATAATCAGAAAGCTGGCCAACAGCACCACGCCCGCCACCAGCAGGATGGAGCGGAAAATTCGTTTATTCATACTTTGGTTCCTCCAGCCGGTAGCCCACGTTGCGCACGGTCTGAATCATGCCGCCGTAGGGGCCCAGCTTCTGCCGCAGGGTGAGGATGTGGGTGTCGATGGTGCGGGTCTCGCCGTAAAAGTCCTGCCCCCACACCTTGTCGAACAGCTGATCCCGGGTAAAGGCAATACCGGGGTTCTGCAGGAACAGCCGCAGCAGCTCAAACTCCTTGTAGGTCAGGGCGGCGGGCTTGCCGTCCACTGTCACCTTGTGCTGATCCAGATTCATCACCAGCCCGCCGGAACGCAGCAGCTTTTCCGTCTGCCTGGGCTCGCAGCGGCGCAGCACCGCCTTGACGCAGGACACCAGCTCCATCACCCCGAAGGGCTTGGTCAGGTAATAATCCGCGCCCAAGTCCAGCCCTTGGATTTTGTCGATCTCCGAATCCTTCGCCGTGGCCATGACCACCGGGATATCTTCCAGATTCGGGTCTTCCCGCATACGGCGCAAAAGCTCCACGCCGTCGATTCCGGGCAGCATCACGTCCAGAATGACCAGCGTCGGCTTTTCCTGCTGCAAGGCCTCCCAGAAGGAGGTTCCGTCCTCAAAGCCGCGGGCCTCCATGCCCGTGGAACGCAGGGCGTATACCTCGACATCCCGAATGCTGGCGTCATCCTCCACGCACCAGATCATGTTCAGTCCTCCTTGTGGGTCCCCGTGACGGAGAAGATCACCCACTGTGCAATATTCACCGCGTGGTCGCCGATACGCTCCAGATACTTGGCGATCATCAACAGATCCAGCGCGTACTCGCCGTCTCCGGGATCCTGCGCGATCTTTTCGATCAGCCGGTTTTTGACCTGATCGAAGTAGCGGTCCACCGTATCGTCGTCCCCCACGACCTTTTCCGCCAACAGTATATCACGTTTTACATAGGCATCAACACTTTCCGTCACCATTTTGATGGTGGCACGGGCCATTTCGGTCATCAGGCCCTCGTCCTCCGGCGTGCGGCCGTTCAAAAAGCAGACGATCTCCGCCACGTCCTCCGCCTGATCGCCGATGCGCTCCATATCCGTAATCATCTTCAGGGCGGCGGAAATCTGCCGAAGGTCCCGGGCCACGGGCTGCTGCTGCAAAAGCAGCTTCAGGCACAGGGACTCGACGTCGCGCTCCTTCCGGTCGATCTCCGCATCCAGCGGGGCCACCTTCCGGGCCTGTTCGGGGTCGCCCGCCGTCAGCGCCTGCGAGACCATGGCGATCACTTCTTCGCACAGCGCGCCCATTTCGATCAGTTCTTTATTCAGCTCCGCCAGCTGTTCGTCAAAACGGCTTCTCATCAGCCAAACCTCCCCGTGATATAGTCCTCGGTGCGCTTGTCCTCCGGGTTGGAGAAAATCTTTTCCGTGCTGCCCACCTCCACCAGATCGCCCAGCAGGAAGAAGGCCGTTCGGTCGGAAATACGCACTGCCTGCTGCATATTGTGGGTGACGATGACGATGGTATATTTTTCCTTCAGCTCCATCGCCAGCTCCTCGATCTTGGAGGTGGAAATGGGGTCCAGCGCGCTGGTGGGTTCGTCCATCAGCAGCACCTCCGGCTGGACCGCCAGCGCCCGGGCGACGCAGAGCCGCTGCTGCTGGCCGCCAGAAAGACCCAGCGCGTTCTTTTTCAGCCGGTCTTTTACCTCGTCCCAGATAGCGGCGTCCCGCAGGGAACGCTCCACCACGTCGTCCAGCCGGGCGCGGTTCTTCATGCCGTGGGTGCGGGGGCCGTAGGCGATGTTGTCATAAATGCTCATGGGGAACGGGTTAGGTTTCTGGAACACCATGCCGATCTCCCTCCGCAGCTCGTTCACGTCCATGGAGGGCTCGAAAATATCCTGCTCCTTGTAGCGCACCTGTCCCTCGATCTTCACGCCGGGGATCAGGTCGTTCATTCGGTTCAGGGTTTTCAGAAACGTGGATTTACCGCAGCCAGAAGGGCCGATCAGCGCGGTGATGCTCTTTTCGGGAATGTCGATATTGATATTTTTCAGCGCCTGATGGTTTCCGTACCACAGGCACAGATCCTTGACAGTGATGATATTGCTCACGTGGTTTTCCTTCCTTTCCGCTTCATGGGGAACAGGCTTACAGCCGCTTCTTCCGGCGATAATACGCGCCCACCAGATCAGCCGCCAGATTGATCAGCAGGGTCAGCACCATCAGGATAGCGGCGATGGCGAAGGCCACGCCGAACTCGCCCTGCTCCTTGGCGTAGACGTACAGTGCCACAGTCAGGGTCGCGCCCGCGCTGCGCAGTCCCTGAAAGAATCCGTTCAGTGCGTGGGCGAAACCGGCTGTGAACAACAGCGCCGCCGACTCGCCCAGAATGCGGCCCACGGCCAGAATGCAGCCGGTGATCACGCCGTCCACGCAGCCGGGCAGCACCACCGTGCGGATGACCCGCCACTTGCCCGCTCCCAGCCCGAACGCACCCTCCCGGTAGCTCTGAGGCACGGTTTTCAGGCTTTCCTGCGTGGTGCGCATGATGGTGGGCAGGTTCATGATGACCAGCGTCAGCGCGCCCGCCATCAAAGACGTCTGCATATTCAGAAACTGACAGAAGAACAGCATTCCCACCAGACCGTATATAATGGAAGGAATACCCGAAAGCGTCTCAGCGGCGTACTCGATCACCGCCACCAGCTTTTTGTTCCGGGCGTATTCCGTCAGGTAAATGGCCGCGCCCACGCCCAGCGGCAGCACGATCAGCAGCGTGGCGATGACGATATAGACCGTATTGAGGATATCCGGCAGAATGCCAATCTGATTGCGCAGATAGCTGGGCTTGGTGGACAGCAGTTCCCACGTGATATTGGGAATGCCCTTCCACAGCACGTATCCGATCAGGAACAATACCAGCGCGCCGGTCAGCAGGACGGAGAAGAGCATCAGCGCCCGCATCAGTCCCGCGTAGGCCCGGCGCTTTGTCGAAAGTGCTTTCACGTTCAGCCCTCCTTATTCCGCTTGAGGAAGAAATTCAGCGTAGCGTTCATCAGCATGATGAACAGGAACAGCACCAGCGCGATGGAGAACAGCGCCTGCCGCTGCAACCCCGACGCGTAGGACATTTCGCTGGCCACCGCCGTGGTCAGGAAGCGGACGCTCTGGAACAGGGCGGGCATATTGGGCACGTTGCCGGACACCATCATGACGGCCATAGCCTCGCCGATGGCCCGGCCCACGCCCAGCACCACCGCCGCCGCGATCCCGCTGCGGGCCGCCGGGACGGATACCCGGAAATAGGTCTCCACCGGCGTAGCACCCAGCGCCAGCGACGCGTTCTCATACTCCGAGGGCACGGCCTCCAGCGCCGTGACGGATACCTTGATGATGGAGGGCAAAATCATGATGGCCAGCACGATCATGGCCGCCAGCAGGCTGGAACCGTCCGGCACATGAAACAGCTGGCGAATGCCGGGCACCAGCACCAGCATACCCACCAGACCGTATACCACCGACGGAATGCCCGCCAGCAGACTCACAGCGGACTGCATCACCGCCTTCACCCGGGGAGAGGCCACCTTGGCCAGATACACCGCCGCGAAAAAGCCGATGGGAACGCCCAGCAGGATCGCCCCCGCCGTACCGTAAATGCTGGTGAGGATAAAGGGCAGGATACCGTAGGACGGCTCCGCCGCCGTAGACGCCCATTTATCGCCGAACAGAAACGGGATCAGCCCGATCTCCCGAATGGCGGGAATGCCCGAAATGACCAGATAAACCGTAATCAGCAATACACAGGCCACAGTGATCAGACCCAGTATTAGAAAGACCCCATGTACCGCCGTTTCAAAAATCCGCTTGCCGTTTTTCACGATAAGCCTCCTTTTTGCCTCCCTCGGTGCTTCCGGCCCAACGGCCTTCCGCATTCCGTGCAAAAGAATAAGCGATCTCTGTCAAATCAGAAATCGCTTCTATGTCAAATCCATGTCAAATTCTTCGGGAAAGCCTTATTTTTCTTCGGTTTTCCACTCATCGAGCAGACGGCGGGCTTCTTCGCTGTCTCGATCGATCTGGGCTTTCAGCTCCCCCAGATTTTCAAACCGATGAATGCCCCTCAGAAAGCCGGTCAGCGTCAGGCGCAGCTCCCGCCCGTACAGGTCGCCCTGATAATCGGGAAACCATGTCTCCACCGTCACCACGGGCGACGAATCCACGGTGGGCCGGGTGCCGATATTGGTCACGCCCGCAAAGCGCTGGCCGTCGATATCCGCAAAGGAAGCATACACGCCCCGTTCTTTGGGCAGATGCTCCCCCGGTTCCAGTTCCAGATTGGCCGTGGGAAACCCGGAAGGCCCGCCAACGCCCTTGCCGTGAATGACAACGCCCTGCAAAACAACGGGCTGAAACGTTTTTTCCATATGGTTCGCCTGCTTTCTGACCATAAAAAAGATCACGATGAACCCGATCGTGACCGTCCGTTCTGCGCGGAAGCCAGCGCTGAAGCATTCTTCCGCGCGGTCAGTATAGCACCGGGCGGGGTAAAAGTCAAACAGCCGCCGGGGCATTTCCCCGGCGGCTTTCAGTCAATGTTCGGTTATTCCTGCACCGCTTCGTCCGCGGCGGCCACGGCGCCGGCAGCGGAGATGATCTCGGCAGCGTCAGCGGAGGTGGCGAAGTCGAAGAACTTCTGCGCGGTCTCGGACAGCTCCACGCCTTCCCTGGTCACGAAGACGAAGGGACGCTGCACCACGTAGCTGCCGTCCTTCACGGTCTTCTCGGTGGCGGCGATACCGTCCACGGTCAGAGCCTTGACGGTGTCCTTCACGGAAGCCAGAGAGGCATAGCCGATGGCGTTGGGGTTCTGGGAAACGGTGGTGATCACGTCGCCGGTAGAGGTCAGCTCCTGACGGTACTTGCAGGCGTCCTTGGTGCCGGTGATGGACTCGAAGCCGTCGCGGGTGCCGCTGCCGGCTTCACGGCCGATGACCACGATCTCCGCGTCATTGCCGCCCACGTCCTTCCAGTTGGTGATCTCGCCGGTGTAGATCTTGCCGATGGTCTCCACGCTCAGATCAGCCACAGGATTGTCCGGATGGACGATAATGGCGATACCGTCGTAGGCGACCACGGTCTCTACCAGACCGGAGGCCTTTTCTTCGTCCTTCAGTGCGCGGCTGGACAGGCCGATGTCGCAGCGGCCTTCCTGAACGGCGGTGATGCCGGAACCGGAGCCGGTGGGATTATAGGTGAACGTAGTGCCGGGATTCTGTTCCATAAAGTATTCGCCCAGCGCGCCGACCACCTTTTCCATGGAGGTGGAGCCGTCGGTGGAGACAGTGCTTTCCGCCGCAGCGAAAGAGCAGGCAGACAGGGCCATCATCAGAGCCAGAACCAGAGTGAAAATCTTCTTCATACACACATACCCCTTTCATTGCAAACCCTTGGTTTTCGCTTTCTTCATTCGGTCGAAGCGCTTTGCTCGCTTCAACGTCTGCAATGATACAGGGCTGGGGTCAAATCCAAAACGGCGTTCCCGTCAAATCTCCGTCAAACTTCTTTTTCATCGGTGCTGCTGGAAGGAAAGCGTTCCAAAATGTGGTTGATGGTGCGCATGGCCTGCAGGGATTCTTGCAGAGAATCGTCCTTCAGTTGGCCGAAGATGCGGCTCAGCTCCTCCACCAGCGCCCGCTGCACCTCCCGGGCGATCTCTAAGGCCTGCTCGGTAGGCTCCAGCCAGACCACCCGGCGGTTTTCGTTGTTGCGCACCCGCACGACCAGACTCTTGTCCTCCAGCTGGTTCACGGTCTGCGTCACCTGCTGCTTGCGCATCATGGCCCGTTCGCACAGTTCGCTCATGGGCAGATGTTTTCTTTCCACTATAATAGCCAGCAGCAGGTACTCCGTTTGAGACAGGCGATCGATGTGAAGCTGACGAAAACGCCGGGAGATTTTCTCCCCATACAGCCGGTGAAAACGGAGCATTTCCTTTCCCATTTCCTGCGCCATGGGTTCCAGCATGTTCTTTTCCTCCTGATTATGTCCGTACTGTAAAAAATCACGGCAGGCATTGACTTGCTCAATGTTCGTGCTATAATCAAATCAGATCGTAAATAGAAATGTACTGTTACAGTTTGATTACATTCCTATTTTAGCGACGATTACAGGAATTGTCAAGCAAGGAGGATGGACATATGTTCGGGAACAAGATGGATAAGATCGCCAAGCTGGCGGACAAAAACGATGCGGTGAAGCTGCTGGGAATGCTCAACGATAAGGATGAAAAAGTGGTTCTGGCCGCGATCGATGCGCTGGGCCGCTGCAACGGCGACGATGCTTTCAACGCGCTGGTGCCGCTGGTTCACAACGCCAGCGCCGATGTGCGCGCCCATGCCGTGCTGGCGCTGGGCAAAATGGGTCTGCCCAAGGCCCGCACCTTCCTGCTGCATCAGCTGGAAGCCGAAAAGAGCCCCGAAGTGCGCGAAGCCATGGACACCGCCCTCAAAGAGCTGGCTGTCAAGCTGTGACCGTTTTCCCCACAAAAGCCGCGTGCCGTTCAGGCACGTGGCTTTTGTTGCGTTTTCGTCTCAAAACGTTCAAAGAATTGTAACGTAGGAAAGAGGAAAAGGCATTTTTACGCTTGACAGAACCATTCCGGGTCGGTATACTAAGGGAGTTGTTTTGTGGTATTCTGCGTGTGAAACCACGCAACACCATACAGATTAGCTTAAGAGGAGTGTTTCGCAATGTTCCGTACTTATCAGCCCAAAAAGCGTCAGCGCAGCAAAGTGCATGGTTTCCGTGCCCGTATGTCCACCAAGAACGGCCGCCGCGTTCTGGCTGCCCGTCGTCGCCGTGGCCGCAAGGTGCTCAGCGCTTGATCGGATCATACAGATGAAAACCGAAAAAGCCCGCCCCATTTCGTGAATATCCGGGTGAAGTGGGTGCGGGCTTTTCCGATATGGCTTTCAGCAGCCTTCCGAAAGGACGATGGAACCTTCGTGCAGCGGCAGTACCGACTAGGCGCAAACCGTCAGTTCAATTACGTATACCGGCGCGGCAAACGCGTTTCCACCAAAGACTTAAGCCTTCTCTATGTTTCGGTCCGCCAGAAACGGGTAGGCTTTTCGGTGAACAAAAAGGTAGGGGTAGCCGTCATCCGCAACCGCACCAAACGCCGTCTGCGGGAGTGTATCCGTCCGCGGCTGGCGCAGATGAAGAACGGCTACTATGTTTTCGTCGCCCGGCCTTCCATTGCTTCCAGCAGCTTTCAGGAGATCAACGCACAGGTTGACACGCTGCTGAAGAAGCTGGACAGCGCCCGAAACCGGGAAGCCGGCAAATGATCGCCCGGCTCATGATCTCCGCTATCCGCTTCTACCAGCGGCGGATCAGTCCGGCCAATCCCCCATGCTGCCGTTTTACGCCCACCTGCTCTCAATACGCCCTGACGGCCATCGAACGTTTCGGCGCGTGGAAGGGGGGCTGGCTGGCTCTGTGGCGCATTCTGCGCTGCAATCCTTTCTGCAAAGGCGGCTACGACCCCGTTCCGCAAGCTCTGGACACCACGATAAGGAGGGAATAACCCCCGATGAATGAATTTTTTGCCGGAATCCTGAATGGTATCAACACGGTCATCGGCAATTACGGCTGGTCGATGGTCATTTTTACGCTTTTGTTCAAATTGATCATCATGCCGCTGAACTACAAGAGCCGCAAGAGTATGCGCCGCATGTCCAACCTGCAGCCTCAGATGACCAAGCTGCAGAAGAAGTATGAAAACGACAAGGAAAAGCTCAACCAGAAGATGTCCGAGCTTTACCGCAAGGAAGGCGTCAACCCCATGAGCGGCTGCCTTCCCATGATCCTGTCCATGGCGATTCTGATTATCATGTTCAACGCCATGCGCATGGTGGCCAACAACGAGCTGGCCTCCCAGTGTCTGGAGCTTCTGACCACCGGCGTACAGACCAACGAAAGCTGGCTGTGGGTCAAGAACATCTGGATGCCCGACAGCCCCTTCCATCCGATCATTGCCGATTCCAGCAGTCTGCGGATGATCCCCGCTGACGTATGGGCGAAGGTTTTCGCCGCTCAGTCTGCGGACGCGATCTCCAAGCTGGCGGCGCTGGGCATTGACGCCAACACCATCAGCGGTGACACTGTTTTCGCCGCCCTGCAGGCGCTTCCCACCTACGCCAGCGAAGTGGCGCTATGGCCCACCCTGCCCACGCTGAACCTTCTCATCACCCGGCTGAGCATCTACAGCCACAACAACGGCTGGTTCATCCTGCCCCTGCTCGCCTGCGTGACCCAGTTCCTGATGACCGCTTCCCAGCCCCAGCAGCCCACCGCCCAGGGCCAGCCGGACACTGGTAAGTTCATGAAATACTTCTTCCCCTTCTTCACCCTGTTCATCTGCTCCGGTTACAACGCGGCTTTCGCCCTGTACTGGGTAGTCTCCAACATCTACGGCTGGGTGGAGAGCATCGTGTTCAACAAGGTGCTGGAAAAGCAGGACGCTGCCAGCGCTGCCGCAGTCAAGGAGGACAGCGTGAAATGAGATCGATCGAATCCAAAGCCAAAACCATGGAAGAGGCCGTTACCCTCGGCCTTGAGAAGTTGGGCGTCAGCTTTGAAGACGTCAACATCGACATTCTGGAAGAAGGCCACAAGGGCTTTCTGGGCCTGCTGGGCGCCAAGCCCGTGGTGGTTCGGCTGACCGTGAAGGAAGACGTAGAAGAAGCCAACGTGCTCAAGGATGTAAAGCTGGGCCTGAACCCCGAAAAGGTCGGCAAGGCTGCCCCCGCAAAGCCCGTCAAGGCTCCCGCAGCAAAGCAGCCTGCGGAAAAGCCCGCCCCCAAGGCCGAAAAGCCGGTCGAGAAACCCGTTGAGAAAAAGGCTCCCGTCGTTCCTGCGGATGGCGTCGCGCCCGAAGCCAAGGCAGAAGAATTCCTGCGCAACGTGACCAAGCTCATGGGCGTGGACGTGACCATCGACTCCAAGCGGGATGACGAAGGCAATGTTCGGGTGGACATGCACGGCGATACGCTGGGCATTCTGATCGGCCGCCGGGGCGAAACGCTGGACGCGCTGCAATATCTGACCAGTCTGTACGTGAACCGTGGTCAGGAAGGCTACACCCGCGTGACGCTGGACACGGAGAACTACCGCGCGAAGCGTGAGGAAGCCCTGACCCGTCTGGCGAACCGCATGGCGAACCGTGCCGTGAAGACTGGCCGCAAGGTGGTTTTGGAGCCCATGAACCCCTACGAGCGCCGCATCCTGCACAGCGCCCTGCAGAAGAACGAGAACGTTTCCACCCACAGTGAAGGCGAAGAACCCAACCGCCACGTGGTCATCACCCTCAACAGCAGGGGCTGAGCCCCTTTCGGACTGCGCGCTATGCGCGCAGGGGTGTAGAGGGACATGCGGCTTGGCCGGGGTTTTACCGCCGCTCGGCGACAGGCCTCGCGGCT
>ERZ772883.88-NODE-88-length-107355-cov-27.332498_pt1 | contig 107355 bp, 108 predicted proteins | sample MGYA00580575_ERZ772883 | MGnify/ENA primary metagenome ERZ772883 (study PRJEB29015, sample SAMEA2737666) | human gut metagenome | biome: human gut; feature: human-associated habitat; material: faeces | place: China | collected 2012 ... | reverse complement strand
TGTGGCTCTCATCAATGACAACAAGGTCATAGTTGCCCCAATTCAAGCGGTCAAGATCAATTCCGTTCGACTGTCCATGCTCGCGGGAAAGATCCGTATGATAGAGGACGTCGTACCTCAACCGGTCTGCTGCAATGGGATTGTTGATATAGTTGCCCTTGTATGTATTCCAGTTCTCAGAGAGCTTTTTCGGGCAAAGGACAAGCACAGATTTGTTGCGGTTCTCATAATACTTGATCACTGCAAGCGCAGTAAATGTCTTGCCGAGACCAACGCTGTCTGCCAGAATACAGCCGTTGAATTTCTCAAGTTTGCTGATGATGGCAAGAACTGCGTCGCGCTGGAAGTTATAAAGCATCCCCCAGATTTTACTTTCCTTAAAACCCGTTGCCTCGTTAGGCAATTCGTCTTCAGATATATCATCAAGAAATTCGTTGAAAATATTATAAAGCGCAACAAAATAGATGTATTCAGGTGCGTTTTCGCGGTATGCAGCAGAAATGTTTTCAATCACAACGTCTGTAACTTCTTGTAGTCTATTTTTATCATTCCAAAGTTGTTCAAAAAGTTTGAGAAAATAATTGGCATTCTCATAGCTTTCGGTTTTCTGTACCGGATAATAAGCGTTGTTGCCGCGCTCACAGCCGAGGTCAACAGTAGTAAAACCGTTGATCGGCATATAGGTACTTTCATCGACTGTCATAAAGCCCATCATCTGCTCCTGCGTGACATTCGACTTAAAAATGGCTTTGCGCCTGATCCAGTCTGCGCATTCTTTTGCAACCGCCTTTTGTGTCAGCTCATTGCGGAGTTTTACTTCAAACTCTGTGCCATATAAACTACATTCTCTTGAAATGCGGGGAATGTAGCATTCCCGCTGTGCTTTAGGTGTTTTTTCAGTTACAAAAGTTGGGGAGGTAAAAATGAAACGCAGCTCATCGATGCTTTCAAGCTGCTTCTTCAACTCTTGGTATGCATAAATCGAAAAGCATGCCGCAGCGATAGATAGTTTACTCCCTGTCCGAATGCTTTCTTGCAGGTCGTTCTTGACGATATGATTGATATTATCGATGATTTGCATTTACCCACCTCAATAATTAGAGCTTTGTAATGATTTAGTTCCAATATCACCAGCAAGCGCCAAAGATTACTTTTTATCCGGCACGATCTCCACAATATCCTCGATTCTACAATCCAGCGCGGCACAAATCTTCATGAGTATCTCTGTGGTGACATGCCCATTTCGTCCCATCTTGGTGACGGAAGCTGGGCTGATGCCCGCCTTTTCACACAAGTCTTTCTTTTTCATGTCCTTATCGATGAGCAGCTTCCAGAGTTTTTTATAACTCACAGACATAAATATCTCCTCCGTACCAATATACAAAAAAATGCTCTGCTACTTGGCAGAGCATTCGGTCTATTGCAGCCATACTGCCAAGGCCTATTCCAACACTTGACAGCGTTGTTTATAATGATAGCACATTTGGGCAGGGAAAGCAAGAAAATGATAAATCCGCACGAATTACGACTCTATTAAATTTCTTTTCGAGCCACAAAAGAAACAGTTGAACCTCCGAGCAGTCAGAGCTACAATGCCAACACCTCATAGCGAGGACAAACTGATTGGAGGTCAAATAATGAATTATGAAGTAAACTCATTTCAGAACTACGAATCGATCACCATTGACGAACTGAAGGATCAAGCTAACAGTCTGCTGAATCTGGTAACGGAAGAACAGCGACCGCTGCGCGTATGCACGAATAATGGCAAAGAGTTCCTGCTGTTCCCTCAAGACCTGCTCGCTCCGATCTGCGATTCCGACTTTCGCTTGATCCTGCTGTCAGCAATGCGGTATGCGATGGGCAGGAATACTTGTAGTCGCTGATTATATCAAGCGTCACATTCAGCTTCTGGATGATAAGTTTCTCGTACTGGCTGCCGATGAGATTAGGCGGTATCTTGAAGATTACGCAGAACACGAGCCGAATCCGAATCTTTGGCATGGCCTTTTAGGTGCACTTGAGACAGAACAGAGAGAGCGTGCCACTCGTAAGGCAAGGAAAATCAGACCTTGCCCAGCCTGCGGAAAGCCATTGGAGATCATGAGCATTGCTGACAATCGGCATTCACCTGGCGGATTTGATGTAATTGCTCACTGCCGGAACTGTCTCGCTGATTACGAATGGTTCTGTGATAAAGATGGCAGTGTCTCAGATATGAAGCAGTATTTCTTCGGGTAAGGCGAGTGTAAACAGCGGACGCTCATATGAACAAGTGCATTCTCGTATTTCAATATGCTTTCCCTTAAAATGCCCCTCAAATTACGGGAATGCGATAGTTATTGAGGGAAAGCGAGTTTCACCTTTAGAGAGCAAATGCGTGAGGGTATTCTTTGTCTATAGCGCCGCAGCTTCTGAGCCGCCATCCCCGCAGAAACCACTTGCATAACCCCTTGCTCAGAGTTACAATGCAGCCAACAGCAATGAGAAACGCTTCCCGTCCGGCACCGGTGAATCTTCACCGGAAACCGGGCGGGAAGCGTTTTTGACCACATAGATTACCACAGACGGCTCCGGAACACCCGGAAGCAGTGGAGATAAGAGCGCCAAAGAGTAAGTGAAACAAATTAAAAAGCGCCGAAAACCGCTATAAACGAGCGAAAAAAGTATTCCCGATAAGTTTGGGATCAGGAGACCGTGCGTTCGAGTCGCACTACTCGGGCCAAAAGCCCTCTGAAATCGTTGATTTCAGAGGGCTTTTCTTATTCTTTGTCTATTGCGGCGCAGGGGGTGTGAGATGACGCCCTCTCCTTTGAGACGCTCAACCAGTTAGCTCACGCTTACATTTTCTGCTCACAAATACTCATTCGCAGCACAAACCCAGCGTAATCCGCAGCATCTACAGGAATTTTCAAGCCGTGCTTGGTGAGGCTGATATTATCACGCGGCAGTCCTCTGTCACAGTCCTTGTGCGGCGGGCTTCTGCTGCGTCCTTCAGAGAAAGAGCGGGACGATATCCGGATCGTAGTCCCCATTCTCTGCGCAGGAGAACTCTTGAGCTTCCAGCAATCGCCGCCGAGCCATCGGGGTCAGATCAGGAAAGTAAGCATCATTCGATATATTGTCTCTTTTTGTGTATACAGGCTTACTGCTTTGTCCAGGACAGATCGGGGGATACGCCCAGCTCCGTCTCCAGATCGGCCAGAGCGCCCTGATCGTCGGTCCACTGCATGGTACTGCCGCTGACGGTACAGCCAATGGAATCGGCCTGGGTGAAGCTGCCGTCGGTCTCCGCCAGATACAGGCGGCCGTCCTCCAGCTTGTACTTGCCGGAATCCAGCTCGGACTCTACGTCGCTGAGCAGGGTGCTGACATCAAAGAGCGCCAGAACGCTGTCCACCTGAGATTCCACGGTGAGGCCGCTGTCGGCCAGAGCGCTGTCGAACTCGTCGCGGGTCATGCCGCGGTCCTCGGCTTCCTTGTACAGCAGCTCCACCAGAGCGGGCTTCAGCGCCTGAATGTAGGCGTTCAGGGACTCGGTGGTGGCGTCCAGATCGGGGGACATGCTGAAGGTGCCGTCCTCATTGAACACGGTGGTCAGGTACAGGGACACGGGGACCTCGGAGGTGTACTCAGTGCCCAGATTGGCGGCCATCTCCTCATCCATCTTCTCGGTGAGATCCAGAGCGCACTGCCAGGTGCCCACCAGCTGCTTGCTGTCATCCTTGCTGCCGCAGGCGGCCAGACTCAGGGCCATGACCAGCGCCAGCAGGAACGCGGTGATCTTTTTCATATTGAAAAACCTTCTTTCTCGTTATAGCATAGCTTTCTTCGCGGCCTCCGCCGCACGGGACTTATATCTGCCTGCCGCAGGCTGCTCCGGCTTTCGCCGGTGTGCTGCGGTCATTGCAGACTTACGTACTTCTTGAATACAAACGCTGTCTTTCTATCTGCTGTCCGGATGCAGACCCAGTTGGGATATTCACCGAGATAGGCAAAGGTATCGTCCTTTTTGGCGGCAAACAGAATGGTAGACCGCGTGCTGGGCAGGGGACGGACGTTGACGCCGTCGTATAGCAGGCGGGCGGTGCGGACGCCATGCCGCTTTTCGGGGGACAAATCGCGCAGCAGTTCGGGATGATGCGCGGCGGCGCAGGCAAAAATCTCGTCAAAAAAGGGAGCCTCGCCATTCGATTTTTCCTTGTCGGTCATAATGCTGCCAAACCATTTGGCACGGTTTTCCCGGCGATAGCGCTGTATGTCAAAGGAATTGCCGAAGCGGTCCAGCACCCTGTCGCCCAGCGCATCCAGTTCCATCAACGTCCGCTTGCACTTTGTGCAGAGGCCGCAGTTGTCCGACTGCGTAAGGCAGACCTGCAGGTAGTCATAGCACGGCGCAAAGCTGCTGATCTTTTCCACCTTATCCATACGGGTCCAGTCCTGATTGGACTGGTAGAATTCAATGCTCCCCGTGTCAAGCAGCGGGATGAGCCATTTCTCATAGTGGGCCATGTCACAGTTGAGGGACAGCCTGAAGTCACCCAGCAAATAGGCGGAGGAATAGTAGTAACGGGAGATGCGCTTTTGCAGCAGCATGGCGATAGCCAGATTGCGGAACGTGTGCGTCCGGTCAAAGGACCACTCCCTGAACAGCCGCCGGTCCTGAAGGATATCGTCAATGTTGGAATCCACCACGATCAGCGGATAGCCGTACTTCCGGCAGAACTCCCGGGTACGTTCCATCTGGTGGACATAGAGCTCCTGCTTGGACTCGGCCCCGCGGCCCACAATGGCATCCCAACCGTGGTGGGCGCCTGCCTGAAAATAGGTAAACGCATTGATGCGGTAGTCCGCCAGTTCAAAATCAGGGCCGTACTCATACATGGTAGCGAAGGAGTCGACGCCTCTGGACATACCGGCGGCTACTATATCTCCGTGAAAGACCGTGTCCGTCAGTGGGGCAGCGATACGGATGCGGGACAGGGAGTTGCCGCCGTGGTATAGCTGCGGGATCACATGATAGGTCAGGTTGTAATACAGCTTTCTGGAAATGGGATAACAGCAGCGAAGCTCCTCGTATCCAAATTTCATGGCGGCCAGCAGAAGCGTGGTAACGACGGCGTCGCAGCGGTCATCGCAGACGGCATCGTCAAACTCGCGGTCAAAGCTGTACCAGAGGTCTGCACGGATGCCCGCCGAGCTGCATAGGGAGGCAGTCAGCGTGACCTTGCCGCCGGTGTTTTCCTTTGAGATGCTTTCGATGGATAAGTACTTGGTATCTCCCACTCGAGTATTCCTCCCTGTTATGTGTACTTACTTGACGCAGATGGTCTCGATCTCCACCAGTGCGCCGCGGGGCAGAGCGCCTACCTCCACCGCGGAGCGGGCGGGATACTGGCCCTCGGTGAAAAACTCGGCATACACCGCGTTCATGGCGGCAAAGTCGCTCATATTCTGCAGGAACACAGTGGTCTTGACCACATTGTCCATGGTGAGACCGGCGGCCTCCAGAATAGCCTTCACGTTGGTCAGCACCTGACGGGTCTGCTCGGTGATGCCGCCGGGCACAAACTCGCCGGTAGCGGGGTCAAAGGGCACCTGGCCGGAGGTGACCAGAAAGCTGCCGCAGTCGATAGCCTGAGAATAGGGACCGATGGCAGCCGGAGCATTATTGGTAGCGATGATCTTCTTCATGATGTGAGCCTCCTGTAAAATTTTGATGTACGCTGCCGTCCGGTGTGGACCGGACGCGCCTGCGGATATTACTTATACCACACTTTCAGGCAAATAGCAACTCCCAACGGCAAACCGCCGCCCTCAGCAGTGAACCTCTGTATTTGCAGGATCTCCGCTCCATGGAACATTTCAAGCGGGAACTCGTTGACTATCCGGATCACTGCAACAGCCGCAGGAGCAAGGTAAAGTTAAAGGGCTTGCCGCCTGCATTACACAGACAGCAAGCCCTTTCAGCTGCTTGAACAATTTCTATTAGGAATATTTGTCCAACTTTTTTGGGGTCACTTCCATCGGACAGGGCTGTTTTTTGTATTTTACGCCTCTTACTCGCCCATGGGAGCGCCGCAGTGGGGGCAGAACTTGTCCTCGCTGGCCGCGCCGCACACGGGGCAAACCTTCACGCTGACAGTGTCCTCTTTCTCCGCCGTCTGCTCGGCCGCAGGAGCGGCAGACTTGGAAGCCTTCTCGGCCTCCATCTCGGCGATGCGGGCCTTGGAGGCGTTAACGGCGGCCACCACATCCTTCACGGCGTCGGGGATCTCGCCGGTGTACTCGGAGATGAACCACTCGCCGATGGCGCGGTAATTCTTCTCCAGCTCACGCTGCTCGGTGAGGATGGCCATATTCAGCTTGGCGGTATCGGTGGCGTTCTTCGCCTTGTCGGCGGCGACCTCCGCCAGATCCTTGGCCTTATCCACGGCAACGCCGGCATACTCCTGCGCCTTCTTGCCCAGGTTGTTCAGATTATCCAAAATGCTCATGTGATCGGTCTCCTTTCAATTTATGATCTTCTTGGTGCATAGTATAGCGCGTTTTGTCCGCCGTTGCAAGCAAACAATCGCGAAATTTACACACTGTTCATCTCACTGCCTCGCTCAATGCTCGATCCAGTCCGCCGCGCGGGATACCGCCCGCTTCCACAGGCGGTAGTTGCGGTCGCAGTCGGCCTGAGTGCCCTGGGGCAGGAACACCCGCTGGCTGCGGCGCAGGGTCCTCAGCTCCTCCATGTCCCGCCAGAGGCCGCAGCTCAGGCCCGCCAGTGCCGCCGCGCCGAAGGCCGTAGTCTCCACCATCTCCGGCCGGTCCACGGGGATGCGCAGCAGATCCGCCTGCATCTGCAGCAGGATGTCAGACACGCTGGCGCCGCCGTCGGCCCGCAGCATGGTGATGTCGCAGCCGGCATCCTGCCGCATGGCCAGCATCAGGTCCGTGACCTGATAGGCGATGCACTCCAGCACGGCACGGGCCAGATGGCCCCGATCGGTACCGCGGGTGATGCCCAGCACCGCGCCGCGGGCGTACATGTCCCAATAGGGCGCGCCCAGTCCCGTGAAGGCCGGTACCACCACCACGCCGCCGCTGTCCGGCACCGAGGCCGCCAGCCTGTTGATCTCCGGCGCGGAGCTGATGATGCGCAGCTCGTCCCGCAGCCACTGGATGGTGCTGCCTCCGTTAAAGACGCTGCCCTCCAGAGCGTAGGTGGTCTTGCCGCCCACCTGCCACGCCACGGAGGTCACAAGGCCCGCGCGGCTGCGCACCGGCGTATCGCCCACGTTCATCAGGGTGAAGCAGCCGGTACCGTATGTATTTTTGGCTTCGCCGGGGGCGAAGCAGGTCTGGCCGAACAGAGCGGCCTGCTGATCGCCGGCGGCGCCGCAAACCGGCACTCCCGCCAGCTTCTCCAACCCCTCGATACCGGGGCGCACCGTGCCGTATATCATGCAGTTGGGCACCGGCTGGGGCAGCATGGCCATGGGCACGTCCAATATGCCGCAAAGCTCCTCGTCCCAGCACAGGCGGTGGATGTCAAAGAGCATGGTGCGGCTGGCGTTGGAGTAATCTGTAACGTGCCGGCCGGTGAGCTGCCAGATGAGCCAGGTCTCCACCGTGCCGAACAGCACCTCCCCCCGCTCCGCCCGCTGGCGGACGCCCGGGACGTTGTCCAGTATCCAGCGGATCTTGCTGCCGGAGAAATAGGCGTCGATCAGCAGGCCCGTGGCGGACTGGATGCGCTCGTCCAGTCCCTGCCGCTTCAGGTCCTCGCACAGCTCCGCCGTCCGGCGGCACTGCCAGACGATGGCGTTGTATACCGGCTGGCCCGTGGCCTTGTCCCAGAGGATGGTGGTCTCCCGCTGGTTGGTAACGCCGATACCGGCGATGCTGCCCTCCGGAAAGCCCGCGATAGCCTCTGCCGCGGCCAGACGCTCCGTCTCCCAGATCTCCATGGGGTCGTGCTCTACCCAGCCGTCCTGGGGATAGTGTTGGGAAAAGGCGTGCTGCGACATGGCCGCAATGCGGCCCTGCCGGTCGAAAACGATGGCCCGGGAGCTGGTGGTCCCCTGATCCAGCGCCAGGATGTGATCGGACATGGCTTCTCCTCTTTTCTTTTTCATTTTTCTGTGGTACACTATGACCACATCAGCTTATTTATGGATTATACCACGAAGGGAGCGGGATTTCCATGACGAATATCACCGGATTCACTTTCCTGTCCACCGATGGGAAAACGCAGCTCCACGGCATGCGCTGGGAGCCGGAGGGCCGCAGCGTCCGCGCCGTGCTGCAGATCTGTCACGGTGTGGCGGAGCATATCGCCCGCTATGACGCCTTCGCCCGCTATCTCAACGAGCTGGGTATCGCCGTGGTGGGCCACGACCATCTGGGTCACGGCCGCTCCCTTCCGGAGGGCGGCACCCCCGTCTACTTCGGGGAGGGCAACACGTGGCACACCGTGGTGGACGACATCTACGTGCTGCACCAGCGCATCCGGCTGTGGTATCCCGATGTGCCCCTGTGCATCATGGGTCACAGCATGGGCTCGTTCCTGACCCGCACCTACCTCATCCGCTACCCCGGCACGGTGAAGGCCGCCATCATCATGGGCACCGGCTGGCAGCCCAAGGCCGTCGTTGCCGGCGGGCTGGCGGTGGCCAGAGCCACAGCCGCCGTAGTGGGCGAGAGCGGCACCAGCGACCTGGTGACGCAGCTGGCCTTCGGCGCGTACAACAAGCAGTTCGCCCCCAACCGCACCAGCTGCGACTGGCTGTCCGCTGACACCGACAACGTGGACGCCTACATGGCCGATCCCCTGTGCGGCGCGGACGCCACGGTGGGGCTGTTCCGCCAGATGCTGCTGGGCATCCGGTTCAACCAGCGGCTCAGCAATCTGCGGCGGATGGACGCCCAGACGCCGGTGCTGTTCATCGCCGGCGACAAGGACCCCGTGGGTGCCAACGGCGCCGGTGTCCGCCGGACGTATCAGGAGTTCCTCCGCGCCGGTATGCAGGACTGCACGCTGAAGCTGTATCCCGGTCTGCGTCACGAGATCCTCAACGAAAAAGGCTGGCAGCGGGAGATCTTCCGCGACATAGGCCTGTGGCTCACCGCCAAGCTCTAATGTGACAGTGCGCGGATCAGGCGGGGCAGGGACATCAGGTCCACGTTCCCGCCGCGCCGCAGCACCCGCGCCGACAGGAAGCCGTCCGCAATGAACAGCAGCAGCGCGCCGTAGGTGACAGGTGCAGGCATCACCGATGCCGCCAGCGCGATCCACGGGTGGACGTACCGCACCGTCAGTGCCGCCAGCAGCCCCCACAGCAGGGCAAACGGCATACAGACCCGCCGGTTCAGGTCCATCTTGGTACTGCTGTAATCCCAGAACAGCACACCCAGCAGCCGCTCATAGAGGAAATGGACGGCGTACTCCACCGCCGTGGCCGTCAGGCCGCCGTACAAAGCCAGACGCCAGAAGCTGCCGGTCATATCCGGCGGCAGAGCCAGCACCGCCAGCAAAGCCAGGCCGTACACCGGACACAGCGGCAGCAGCAGAAAGCACTTGCGGACGCGGTGGGACGACCGCCGCGCCCAGGCGTACAGCTTCTCCAGCAAATAGCCCCCGAAGCTGTACAGCAGAAACAGCCAGAACGTATAGGAAAACATGAGATACCCCCTCCCCTGCGGATATGCCTTAGTGTGCGCGGCGGCGGCGGGAACGATACAGGGAGGAACGACAGATGACGGAATGGGAAGCGTTGAAAGAGGAATGTCTCCGCTGTCAGGCCTGCACGCTGGCGGCCACGCGGACCAACGTGGTGTTTGGCGTAGGCTCCGAGGACGCGGAGGTGCTGTTTATCGGCGAGGCGCCCGGGGCCAATGAGGACGCACAGGGCGAGCCCTTTGTAGGTCGTGCCGGCAAGCTGCTGGACGACATGCTGGCCATGATCGGGCTGGACCGCAGCCGCATCTACATCACCAACTCCGTCAAGTGCCGCCCGCCCCAGAACCGCGACCCGCTGAACACGGAGAAGGACGCCTGCCACGGGTATCTTGCGCGGCAGCTGGCATTGATGAAGCCCAAGATCATTGTGTGCCTGGGCCGCATCAGCGCCATGGAGATCATCAAGGAGGACTTCAAAATCACCCAGGAGCACGGGCAGTTCTTCGAGAAGAACGGCATTCAGATGATGGCGCTGTATCACCCCGCCGCGCTGCTGCGCGATCCCCGGAAAAAGCCGGAGACCTTCGAGGATCTGAAACGCCTGCAGGCGAAGATACAGGAGATCTGCGACCACACGGCGCTTACATTCGAATAAAAAGAGAGGTGACGCTCCGCGTCACCTCTCTTTTTATTCTTCTTTTAATACGCCACGCCCCAGTAGATGTCGGTGGTGCATTCCTTGCCGCACACCACGCACTTGCCGGTGGTGCCGGACTGCTTCAGCGGCATACAGCGGCTGGACACGCCGGCCTTCTCCTTCATGGCCAGCTCGCACTCCAGGCTGCCGCACCACTTGGTACGGGCGAAGCCGCCCTTGCCCTGGGCCATCTCCTTGACCTCCTCCCAGGAGGTCATGTCGAAGGTGTTGTCCTCCAGATTCTTGGCTGCCATGGCGTACAGGTTGTCGTGGACATCCTGCAGCAGCTTCTGCACGGCGCTCTCCAGCTCCGTCAGGGGTACAAAGGTCTTTTCGCCGGTATCGCGGCGGGCGATGCAGCACTGGCCCTTCTCCATGTCCTTGGGGCCGATCTCTACGCGCAGGGGCACGCCCTTCATCTCGTACTGGGCGAATTTCCAGCCGGCGGACTGGTCGCTGTCGTCCATGCTGACGCGGATACCGGCGGCAGTCAGCCGGTCGCGCAGGGACGCGGCGGCCTCCAGCACGCCCTCCTTGTGCTGGGCGATGGGGATCACCACCACCTGGGTGGGGGCGATGACGGGGGGCAGCACCAGACCATGGTTGTCGCTGTGGGTCATGATGATGGCGCCGATCAGGCGGGTAGACGCGCCCCAGCTGGTCTGGAACGGGTACTGCAAGGTGTTGTCGCGGCCGGTGAAGGTCACGTCATAGGCGCGGGAGAACTTATCGCCGAAGAAGTGGCTGGTACCGGACTGGAGGGCCTTGTGGTCCTTCATCATGCACTCGATGGTGTAGGTGGCCTCGGCGCCGGCGAACTTCTCCTTGTCGGTCTTGCGGCCCTTCACCACGGGCATGGCCAGCGCGTTCCTGCACACGTCGGCGTAGCAGTTGAGCTGCTGCTCCGTCTCGGCCTCGGCCTCGGCGGCGGTCTCGTGGATGGTGTGGCCCTCCTGCCACCAGAACTCGCGGGAGCGCAGGAAGGGGCGGGTGGTCTTTTCCCAGCGGATAACACTGCACCACTGGTTATACAGCATGGGCAGCTCGCGGTAGCTGTGGAGCACGTGGGACCAGTGGTCGCAGAACATGGTCTCCGACGTGGGACGGAAGGCCAGACGCTCCTCCAGCGGCTCGCTGCCGCCGTGGGTGACCCAGGCCACCTCGGGGGCGAAGCCCTCCACCAGCTCGCCCTCCTTTTTCAGCAGGCTCTCGGGGATCAGAACGGGCATGGCCACATTGACGTGGCCGGTCTTTTTGAACTCCGCGTCCATGTACTTCTGGATATTCTCCCAAATGGCGTAGCCATAAGGTCGCAGGATCAGGAAGCCCTTGACGCTGGCGTAGTCCACCAGCTCCGCCTTCAGGCAGATGTCCGTATACCACTTGGCGAAATCCTCCTCCATGGGAGTGATCGCTTCCACATTTCTCTGATCCTTAGCCATAGCTTCATACCATTCCTTTGTTAGTATATAGGGTGTGCGCCGACTTTACATTTTACCCGCCGCCGTCTGACTTGTCAAGCTGCCGCCGCAAAAAGGCTATCTAAAATCTGATGTGGGATTTTTTTGTTTTAGAGTTTTTGAGAAAGGCGGTTGCTCTAAAGTCTTATGTGGGGTTTTCTCGTTTAGGGCTGTTCGGGGAAAAGTGGTCGCTGTAAAGTTTTTTGTGGGATTTCGCAGAAGAATGTAGTTTCTCCAAAAAAACACCTCCATCTTGAGTGTTAGGTGCTGGTGCTTTTCAGAAAGCTGGGCATTGCTACAGCTATGTATGTTTTGGGAAAAGCGCAGAAGAAGCCGGTGGACATCCCCAATCGGAGTTGCCCACCGGCTTGTATATTATTTGCAAATTTTTCTTTGAACATTAGAATATTTCTCCCGAAGAGTGCGGTAGTTAATCGGCACAGGAGAGATTCGCTGAATTACTGTCCATAACCCGTTTTTTTCAAAAGGATAGTTGTCAAGATAGTCCACAAATGGCATTCGCAAAAGCTGTTGAGTCTGGAAGTCGAACCCCATTCCCGTTTCGACACCATAGGTCAGCTTTGGGGTCGATTTTGTAACGACATCAGTAGAAAGGACAATCGGGTAAGAGGCAATGGTAATACCTTCGGGATTCGGCAACGGCATATAACAGGCCAAGTCGATAACCTTATCATCTACTGTTACCCATGAGTGGTCGAACGGGCTCATATCCGGGCTGCCTATCTCACCAACACAAAGCTCCGTTTTGAATCCCTGCTCAGACAGAGCAACATACATTGCAGATGCAGTAGCATGGCAAGCACCGAGAAGATTATTTTTCTTCATGTAACGAAGCATGGCGCAAATCGTATCAGAAAGTTTGCTGGGATATCCGTTTTCAGCGACTGTGTCCTTAATGCACTGATAGATGTCAGGAACATCCTTGCTCAGACAGCACTTCTTATACTTTTTGCCACTTCCACAAGGGCAGGGGTCATTCCGTCCAATTCTCATTAAATATCACGCCCCTTCACCTTGACCTGTCCGTTCATCAGCATGGGAAGGAGGAAGTCACGGAGAGAGGTAAGTTCGGCATTTTCTTCCCGGACTTGAATTTGCTTTTGCACCCATGTATCGAATTTTATTGCCATATTTTTGAGGCAATCATCTTGGGGTAATACAACTTTGAATTTTGAAATATAATCCTTGTTGGCATGAGGAACGGTAGAACCGGTATTGACTTTCTTGAATACAGATTGATATTTTTGCATGATTACATATACAAAACTATCTGTCACTCTACCATTAACCTTTTCCAATTTTGCAAATGTAGACCCCAACGCACCATAATGACCTACATAAGTTTCACTGCTGGCAGCGCCGTCCATAACCATGATTGTATCTCCTGCCGTCGTAATCATCCCTTGCTTTTTACAATACGATGTCGGCACGGCGTTCACGGCTTCAATTGTAAGATATGGAATAAGATTGTTCCCGTCGTTTGTATCGAATACTTCGGTAGGAATACGGCCTTTTACAAAACGGAAAAGTTCATCAAGTTGATAAACCTCCCACCCCTCCGGGATTTCTCTTTTCAGTTCCTCATTCCAGACCATCTTGCCGCCGCTGCTCTTGTAGGGCTTGCCGTTCTCGTCGGGGAAGTCGAACTGAACGAACCAGTAATCGTAGAGGTCCTTCGCCATGCCCTCCAGTTCGGCGGCAATGGCGTTGTTGTTGTCGATTTTTTCATCAAAGGGAGAGAACAGATTAACAATCGCATCTTGCTGTTTACGGCTTGGCAGAAACACGGGCATATCCGCAAAGTCGCCTTCACTCATATTGCCTCTTGTGCTTCCTGTCGGCCCATTGTTTACCCAATTTCGATAAGTCTGCGAAATGGTGTAGTATTTCATATATTTGGGAGTTACTTTTGTATCGTCCAAATGAAACTTGATAAGAAATCCTGCATACACCAGTTCTCCATATTTAGGCTCATAAAAGAACGCTCGTCCTGTTGAATTTCCCGTGCGGGCAAACACGATGTCATTTTCTTGCAAAATACACTTTTCACACCCCGGGCATGAAACCGATTTGGGGTCATCGGATAATAGCGTGCCGTTATCTGAAATATCTGTAATTCTTAGATAACGATACTTGCTCTCGGAAAACGGCTCGGCAGGAGCTGCTATCCCGTATTCCCCCTTACCAATGCAGAGGTCTTTGAGTTTCTTAATCTCCATATTCAAAACTCCTCATCTGCGCCTGAATAGACATCTCCAACTCATGTCCCTTGGCAAACAACGCCGTCAGCCGCTCTTTCCGAGCCGCCATATTCGCATTGAACTCTTCCGGGGTGATGTCGATATGTTCGATTTTTACCTCGAAATACTGTCCGGCGGAGAACGAGTAGTTCTTCTCGGTCATCTCATCATAAGGAACAGAAACGCTGAACTCGTCCTCTACCTTGCGATTGGTGAATACATCAATGATGCGATTCACTTCTTCGTCGGAAAGGACCGTGCGCTGATTCTTGCCATCCTTCACCTTCTTGCCGAGGCTGGAGGCGTCCACCAAGAAGGCTTCCTCTTCCGTGTTGGCATTGTCAAGAAAGAGGATTGAGACATTCGTCCCGGTATTCGCAAAAATATTGGATGGCATACTGATAACGCCCTTGATGATATGCTTGTCTACCATCCGCTGCCGGATGGCATACTCAATCTTGCTCTTTGCGGTCAGAAATCCCGTGGGGACAACGATGGCAGCCTTACCGTTATCTTTCATGCAGTACATGATGTGCTGAATGAACAGCAGATAAATCGCCATAGATTCCTTCTTGCTGGCAGGAATTTTCGGAACACCCGCAAAGAAACGGTCCGTCTCAGACCACTTCTGCTCGATAGCATCACGGGTGGAGGAAAAGTCCAGTTTGAAGGGCGGATTAGCTGTCTGGTAGGCATACTTCTTCAATCCAGAGGTCGGCTCATGCTCCACTTGAAAATGGGCAGGGTTCAGCAGCGTGTCGCCTTGAATGATATGCCCCAAAGACTCTGTCATGCCGTTGAGCATCATGTTCAAGCGCAGGAACCGAGTGGATTTGGAAGAGATGTCCTGCGTATAAACAATGGCACGGTTCAGGCCGTTCTCTTGACCGAGTTCATGGGCCAAATGCAGCACCAAGGAGCCGGAGCCGGCAGCGGGGTCGGAAATCTCAGATGCCTCGACTTTGTCACTCATTCCGACAAGACAACGGGCGATGATGGAGCTCACAGATTGCGGAGTGAAGTATTCCGCATACACGCCGCTTGCCACATTATAGTCTTTGATGAGGTACTCAAAAATGGTGGAATAGAAGTCAAAAGAACCCGCAAACGCACTGGAGAAATCAAATTTATCCTGTGCGATGATGCCAAAGATATTCTTGGCAAAGTTGTTGCGGTTGGAAGGTTCTACGGGAGTGGAAATCGCCTCGAACAGTGGTCTGTAGCTGCCCTCAGCCGTCTCCACAGCAAAGATGTCATTCCGGGTATTCTGGGCTATGCGAACCAGCGCATCATCGAACTGCTTGTAGAAATCGGCCTGCTCTACATGGTTGATGAGGTACTGGATGGTATCCTCATAGCCGAATGCCACATCACCGGAAGTGGTGTCATAGAATGCGTCCAGCTCGTCATTCTCGTTTTTCAGAATTTCCTCGATGGTCTCACCGATTTCTTCCGCAAACTTGGACAGGTTATACATGAACTTATCGTTCAGGAACTTATAGAGGAACACAGAAGTAATGATGCGCTCCTCCTCGCCCTGATTGGCAAGGCCAGCCTGTGCGCTCAGAGCTTTCAGCTCATCAATGATTTGCTTGATTTTGGTTTCTGTTTCAAAAATGTTGGACATGATTATTCTCCCCGGTTAGAAAATCCTCATGTTGGAATAGGTCTCGCCGAGGAAGTCGGCATACCAGTCCTTGAGGTTTAATTTTTTATAGAGGCCCGATTTCAAAAGCTGAGTAGTAGTGTTTTTCTTGATTGTGTTTACGAAGGATTCCCGCCCATGCAGAATGAGGATGTTGGAACCCTCGATGTCTTTAACGGCAGCGTAGGCCACATCTGTCAATTTTGCGAGGTCTTCTCTGTCGAACTCAGGGTGCATCTCCACCACATCAGAATAGGTTTTGACGAATGCGTAATTGCCGCCATAACGGGCGGCCAGACGCTCGTTTTCCTCGTTGATGCAGCGAAGGTCTTCCAAGATTTTCAGCAGCTTTCCGTTGACCTCCGAGAGATTGTTGAGGTCAATGTACTCCAGCTCGACGAAGATTTTTTTGAGCAGGTCTTCCAAGCTGACAATCTTCTCGGCCCCTGTGTTTTTGTTCCGTCGGATTTCTTTCTGAATATCCGTGACGGCATCTGTGAACTGCTTATAGCCGTCAATATCAGAGACATCCTTGAAGGCTTTCGTCAGCTTGCTCATATCCATGATGCTGATTTTGACCTTGAAGAACTCATAGACGATTTTGACGACTTCCTCATTTGAGACAACAGTCATCAGGTCGATGGGTTTTGTAGTAAGGTTCAGGAAGTCAATACGATTTTGCACTTCCCGCAACAGCTTCTTGATGCGGTCTTCATCAATCTGCGCCGCCAGTGTCATGGCTCTTGACAGCAGGAATTCCGTACGGCAGTCCTTGATACCGTTCAGGTCGCGTCGGATTGCCAGCAATGTATCCCTATCCAGCTTTACAAGCTGCTGAGAAAACAGTTCCAGATTCACAGAGGTATCAACCAAAGTGTTCATGTGGGCTTGGTATGCGTGATACTTTTTGTCGATATCCTCAGGGCCGATGACCAAACCAGCCAGAGAGAAATGCTCATCGGATTCATCGTTGAAATCGTCCTCCATCTCCTTGAGGTACATTTCGATGGTACGGTCATATTCCTTTTCGATATCGACAAAGTCCACGATGTAGCCGTACTGATAAACCTTGCCTGTCTTGGGGTTCTTGTAAGGACGGTTTACCCTGCTGATGGTCTGGAGCAAAGTGTGCTCCTTGGCGTTTCTGAGCAGGTACATCTTTTTGAGCCGGGGCACATCGTAGCCCGTGGTGAGCATTTGGTGAACAATCAGGATGTCCGGCTTGAGTGTCTTGCGGAACGCCTTTTGTGTCTCTTTGTTGATGTCGCTGCGTGGAGCATCTTCGTCCGAAATGACCAATCCCGTTTCGAGCGTGGAAACATTTTCGTCAAACCACTCCTTGACCTTGCGAGCCTGCGGGTTAGAGGAGCATACAATCATTCCACCGATGGTAGAATCAGCGTTCACAAGGCGGAAGTTCAGGAAGTCGGTCTCTATAAACTTACCGAGGCTGCTGATATACGCCCCGTCCGTTCGCATAGTGTCTTTCTTGGCATCAATTTGGGACTTTTCAAACTGAAGATTTCTATGGATATCCGCCCGGACGGTGGTATCAATCTCCTCCCTTTTGATGCGGAGGGTGTATCCGTCAGAGATGGATTTGTCGTAGAAATACTTATGGATGTAGTCTCCAAATTTCAGATTGGAACGCTCCTTTTTGGAAAGAAGCGGAGTACCAGTCATAGCGATGTAGATGGCGTTGTCATCCACCAGCATCAAATTCTTGAAGAACTGACCTGTCTGCTTATAAGAGCGATGGGCTTCGTCCACGAAGAAGATGCGCTGAATTTTGGCATCGTACACATTGCTGACCTGAGGGAGTGCATCGGTGAATTTCTGAATATTCACCACCACGATTTCACCGTTTGAGCGAAGGTCTCCCCGTTTTGGAAGAGGGCGCTTGAGCTCCTTTTCAAAGTCAGTGCGGCTGTTGACCTCAATCGCATTCAGCCCACGGTTACGCATTTCGTCACGAACCTGAATAAGCAGGTCCAGACGGTCTACCACATAATAGAACTTAGCGGTGATGCCTCGTTCAGAGTAGTAGTCTCTGATGATTCTGGTAGAGAAAGCTGACAGTTCCGTCTTGCCGCTGCCCTGCGTATGGAAGATGATGCCAGACTTCCCACCACCGTCAATGCGCTTCAGGATAGCTTGGCTGGCAAAGAACTGTGGGTAGCGCATGATGTGTTTCTGAGTAACGGGCTGCCCTGTCTTTTCATCAATCGTATCGACATAAAAGAAACCGTATTGCAGCAGATACATCATACGAGGGATATCGAAGAAAGAGGTCACGAACCGATTGCATGGTGTGCTCGACTGTAAGTTGGTCTGAAATTCCTCCGTATCCGCATAGCTGGGGCTATACCCGTTGTCTTTAAGGATATACCGCACCTCATCCATATAGATTTCCTTGAACCCAGAGGTCTTTGGATTCTCCTCACGGAAGAAGGAGAAGAAGGTGCGGTTCCCATTTGGCGTAGAATAGAATGAACCAGCCCGCACTTCTTCGGCAGGGGCGGCGTCATTGTCAGTCTCATACTCCATGTTATTGCTGAAGGTAACAAACTGGAGCATATTGAAGTATTTCTTGAATTCTGGTACTTGAAGCCGCTCGTCCAGCATACGGTGGAATTCTTTCTGGATACCACCCTCGTTATTGGGCTTCTTCACTTCAAGGAATCCAAGAGGAATACCATTGACAAGGATGTTGATATCCGGGCGAAAAGACCCCTTCGCTTCCGGGCCAAAGGTCAGTTCGTCAACGACAGCAAAATCGTTATCTTCGGGATGGTCAAAGTCAATGAGCTTGATGTCTGCGGTCTGGTCCAGCAGTCGGCCCAGAAACTCCTTACCCATATCATTGTTCTTAATGATGCCATGGATTTCCTCAATCGTTGCCAAAATCTGCTCGACAGTCAGGTTCTTATCACTGTTGATTCGCTGGATTGCAGGAACAAAACGGTTGAGAAAGATTCTGGTTTCGGGGTGGATATCCGCATCCTTCAAAGACTGGTACTCATAACCCAGCCGCATGAATTGTACTGTTGCGGGAAATTTTACCCGCATATCTTCATTCCAAGGAACTCTCACCTGTTGATGCCCCTTTCTTTAGCTTCTACAGCAATAATCATCCTAAAAGGCCAGCGTTTTCAGAGGGATATCATGTCTCTATGCAGAGGCATGAAAACGCCGGCGTTTTCCCGATAATATAAATATACCACTTTTCCATATTATTTCAAGTATTTGCGTCCCGCAAAAGTGCAAATCAGATAACTATTTCGCCACACTTTTTTGCAATATTCTCTTGCAAGTATAGAACGCTTGTACTATACTATAAACGAGGCGGCGGTCGCCTTAATTTCACTATCGGAGGGCTGTACTTATGGCAAGGAATCATACAGATATTACCCAACTGGAAGAAGTGGACATGAGGGAGGTTGCCCAAAAGCCCTGCTTGAATCTGGAAGGCATCATCGAGGAATCCTGCCTTGAGCCCATAAACAGCGATGACTACTGGCTTTTCAAGTGCCGCATAGAGGACTATCGTAATCGCCGATGTCCCCTTTGCAAAGGCACCGCCGTCCACAGTCATGGGGATTATGGAAAACCGCGACTGATTCACGATGTCAATGTTGGGAAAAAGCGCGTGGATATTCTGCTGAAGGTAAAACGATACCTCTGCGATTCGTGCGAAAAGACATTTACAAATATACCGGAATGCATCCTCGAAAACCGGCAGATGACAGACCGGCTTTTTGAGCTGATACAACGAGAATCTTTTCGGCATCCTTTCACCGAGGTAGCGGAAGAATACGGTTATTCCATCACCACTATCGCTACTATATTCGACGACTACGGCGCGAAGCTGGAGGCCAAGCGCGGCCCAGTCGTTGCGCCACGGGTACTCGGTATCGACGAAAAACACATTGTAAACAATATGCGTGCGGTCTTTGTGGACGGTGAAAGCGGCTGCCTGTTGGAAATGTGCGAGGACAACAAGCGCGACACTATCCTGCATACGATAGAAAACATGGTCGATTACGACACAAATATTGAGATAGTCACAATGGACATGGCCTGCGGATACCGTAGTTATATACAAGAATGCCTGCCCCGTGCAACCATTGTCGTGGACAAATTTCATGTGTACCAAGACTTTCTCACAAAGGTCGGCACGGTGAAAACGAAAATCACTGAACGCATCAAAAGCCGCATCAATGCCATGCCGGAGGGTCCAGAGAAAGAGCACCTGAATGCCATAATGAAGATGGCGCAAGCGAACAACTATCTGTTCAAATATGGGGAGGAGAAAATAGCGGAGGACTCCAGTCGCCTCTCCAAGATGGCTAATATCTGTGAGGCTTTCCCTGAGTTTAACCATCTGCGGCTTATCCGCATCGGCTTTGAGCGCATCTACACTTCCGCAGATAGAGCTTCCGCAGAAGCTGTCTGCGACAAGTGGGCGAAGCTGATTCCGCCTGCAGGTCAAAAGCAAATCACCGCATGGGAAGAGCACTTCCATGTGGATGCAGAGCTATTTGCAGAGCTCAGACCCTTTCGCAACACGATTACTCGCAACTGGCGGAATGAAATTTTCAACTACTTCAATGTGAACTGCCAGTTCACCAACGCGGTGGCGGAAGGATTGAACTGCTTTATTGAGAGGATTAACCGGCAGGGAAACGGATACGGTTTCAAGCGGCTTCGTATCAAAGCACTGTTTTGGGATACCGCAGGTGAGCGGGTAAAATATGTAGTAAAGGAAAATCGGCTCTGGAAGTCGTCCAAGCCTGTTCATTCCTTCTTTACCGGTTCCGGCAGCAACTTTTCCTTCAATAATGGGCACTATGAGACCTCCTATAGCATCGAACCGGAGGAAATCCCGCGAAGCCGGACGGCGCCATTCTCCGTTTTGGAGTATTATCAGCTACTCAAGGACGCCGGCTTCAATATACTTTAGTGAGGTGGAATTATTATGGCAATGACAAATGTGCAGATTGACATAGAGGCCACCCTGTACGAGCAAATGGCCGCGCTGTGCGCCAAACTTGGCACCACCGTTGAGGCGATGGCGGTACGGTTCTGCGAGGAGTTCGTGCGGATGGAAGTCCCTCCCGTACCTGAGTCCTACGCATCTATGAGCGTGGAGGGCAAAATCGCCCTCATTGCTCAGAACATTCTGAGGGAGTACAATTCCAAGTAACGCGAAAAGAATCCCCTGTGAGGATTGACCTCACAGGGGATTCTCTCTATAATTCACTGTTGTTGAATTGCCTTTGAGTTTGTCGAAAAGAATTTGCAAAAGCCTACTTAACTACGCAAAAAACGCAATGCAAAAGGCAAATTGCTTTACTTTGCACTGTTTTTCTTACACAATAGTAAACAAGAAGCAAGGTCGTAGTAAATTCTTTTCAGAGAGGGAGTTGGTGCTGACCATGAGCATAGGAAATCAAATATCAGCAATTCGTAAGGAGCAGCAATTAACGCAAGAACATTTCGGTGAGTTATTCCATGTTACAAGACAGACGGTTTCGAATTGGGAAAACGAAAAGAGTTATCCGGATTTACAGATTCTCATAGCAATGAGCAATCAATTTGATGTATCGCTTGATACATTACTGAAAGGGGATTCCAAAATGGTAAAAGCTATTGACAAGGAGCGCGTATTGGGAAAAATGAAGTATGAGAAATCACTCGTAGGCTTCTTTACGAGCGCTGGTACAGGGCTTGTTGCCTCTTGCTTTCTCTCGTCAGCGTCAACAATTAGGACTGTAGTAATGATTGTTGGCTTTGTCATGATAGGCATTGGTTGGTATAAAAGGGCTAAATCCGATAAAGAAGTGTTTAAGTATATGGAGGAGCACGGACAGGAGTGACTTTATATAAGCATTTCTCTACTGTGCCATTAAAAAGATTCCCCTGTGAGGATTGACCTCACAGGGGTTCTCTTTGTTGTTCAGGCACCGAGCGTGCCGCTGCGTAGTGTCTCCACCAGCGGCAGCACCTGCCACTTGGGGATGGTGTACTCGTTGCCATCCAGCAGCAACAGCCAGTATACCTGCCGCTCCAGCAGCAGGGTCTTGTCCGCGTTCCATCGCTTAATGCCGACCTCGTAGACGCCGTCTCCCGGCAGTTCCACATCGAACCGCCGGCCTTTCGGTGTCTTTGACGGCCACTGATGTTGCAAGAACTTACGGGCAAAGTGGTACTTGGGGTCTGGACCCGTGATGCGGGACACATAGGGATACGCCCGCGTGTTGGGGATATGCGGCACGAATATGGAGTAGCCCCAGTACCAAATGTCATCGTCGTCCTCGCACAGAGAAACATTGTTTCTGTGGCTCGTGTCCATCGGGGTTGCCCTCTGCCGCCTACGACTCAAACCCCGGCGGCGTCAGCTTCCGCAGGATTTCCGCTGCTTCCTCGGCGGTGTAGTGCTTGTAGAGGCCTGTTGACGGATTACTCTTTTCCTCATAGAGTATGTTTGCAATTTCAAGGTTTTCCTCGTCACCCATATTGCGAGCCTTGTTTCGCAAGCGTCCCAGTTCACGAAGCTCTACTTCTTCAACAGAGAGCTCACCAGAAAGGATTGCCTTTTGCCTGTCGCTGTAAAACGGCGCGAAGGGTGCCACATAGTCTGGACTATCCTTGTTCGTGTAAAGGAAATGCGGCGTACCTTTTTTCATAAAAACACCTCCTGTCATAGAAAATTCTACAACAGGAGGTGCGTGCTTTGTAGCACATAACTTTGAAAATGCAGTCTTTCTTTTTTTTGATGCTGAAAACGCAATCATTCACTTATGGAACGACCACGCTCGCTTCCCCCCAATCCCACATCAAATCTTAGATATCCCCGCAAAAACGCCGCAAAAACGCCGCAAAAAGACCGCCTTTCGGCGGTCTTTTCTTATATACCTTTACGCTCTCGCTTATTCGTTTCCGGGGAACTGGGGGATGGTGGCGAAGCCGCGCTGCAGGTCCTCATCCGTGGGGATGGTATCGCTCATGACGCCGTCATTGTACTTGCCGTAGGCCACCATGTCGAAGTAGCCGGTGCCGGTGAGGCCCAGCACGATGGTGCGCTCCTCCCCCGTCTCCTTGCACTTCAGTGCCTCGTCCATGGCCACACGGATGGCGTGGCTGCTCTCCGGCGCGGGCAGAATGCCCTCGCAGCGGGCGAACAGCTCCGCCGCCTCGAACACGGCGGTCTGCTCCACGCTGCGCGCCTCCAGATAGCCGTCGTGGTACAGCTGGCTGACGATGCTGCTCATGCCGTGGTAGCGCAGGCCGCCGGCGTGGTTGGCAGAGGGGATGAAGCCGTTGCCCAGCGTATACATCTTGGCCATGGGACAGATCTTACCGGTGTCGCAGAAGTCGTACTTGAACACGCCCCGGGTCAGGCTGGGGCAGGAGGCCGGCTCCACGGCGATGATGCGGTAGTCCGCCTCACCCCGGAGCATCTGCCCCACGAAGGGAGAGATCAGGCCGCCCAGGTTGGAGCCGCCGCCGGCGCAGCCGATGATGGTATCGGGCTTGACGTGGTACTTCTCCAGCGCCGCCATGGTCTCCAGACCGATGACGGACTGGTGCAGCAGCACCTGATTCAGGACGCTGCCCAGCACGTAGCGGTAACCCTCCTGGCTGGCCGCGGCCTCCACAGCCTCGCTGATGGCGCAGCCCAGGGAGCCGGTGGTGTCGGGGAACTCTGCCAAAATCCTGCGGCCCACCTCGGTGGTGTTGGAGGGGGACGGGGTCACGTTGGCGCCGTAGGTCCGCATGACCTCGCGGCGGAAGGGCTTCTGCTCATAGGAGCACTTCACCATGAACACGCGGCAGTCCAGTCCCAGATAAGCGCAGGCCATGCTCAGCGCAGTGCCCCACTGACCGGCGCCGGTCTCGGTGGTGACGCCCTTAAGGCCCTGCTTCTTGGCGTAGTACGCCTGGGCGATGGCGGAGTTCAGCTTGTGGCTGCCCGAGGTGTTGTTGCCCTCAAACTTGTAGTAGATGTGGGCGGGGGTGTCCAGCTTCTCCTCCAGGCAGTAGGCCCGCACCAGCGGAGACGGACGGTACATCTTGTAGAAGTCACGGATCTCCTGGGGGATGGGGATGTAGGCGGTGGTGTCGTCCAGCTCCTGCTTCACCAGCTCGTCACAGAACACATGGCCCAGCTCCTCCGCCGTCATGGGCTGGAGCGTGTCGGGGTTCAGCAGCGGCGTGGGCTTGTTGGTCATATCCGCACGCACGTTGTACCAGTTCCGAGGCAGCTCGTCCTCGCTGAGGTAGATCTTGTAGGGGATAGTAGCGGTGTCCTTCATCTTAGTTGCCTCCTAAATTATAGTACCGCGCGGTGCGGGGTCTCACTGATTGCGCGAATTATGCGAAATAGTCGATCATCATGGCGTGCTTCATCTTGTCCAGCGTCTGGGCCGCTGCGGCCTTGGCGGTCTCGCTGCCGGCGCGCAGGATCTCCATGATGGCGTCGGGGTCTCTGGCCAGCTCCTGGCGGCGGGTGCGGATGGGCTCCAGCGTCTCCTGCATCACGTTGTTCAGGAACTTCTTCACCTTCACATCGCCCAGACCGCCCCGTTCGTAGTGGGCCTTCAGTTCTCCCAGGTTGGCATACTCCGGCAGGTAGCGGGCAAAGTGCTCATCGGTGCAGAAGGCGTCCAGATAGATAAACACGGGGTTATCCTTGGTGTTGCCCGGGTCGGACACCATCAGGTGATTGGGGTCGGTGTACATGCCCATGATCTTGGTGCGGATGTCATCTGGCTCGTCGGCCAGATAGATGCAGTTGCCCAGAGACTTGCTCATCTTGGCCTTGCCATCGGTACCCGGCAGGCGCAGGCAGGCGGCGTTATCCGGCAGCAGCGCCGTGGGCTCCACCAGCGTCTCACCGTACAGCTCGTTGAAGCGCCGGACGATCTCACGGGCCTGCTCCAGCATAGGCAGCTGGTCCTCACCCACAGGCACCGTGTCGGCCATAAAGGCGGTGATGTCCGCCGTCTGGCTGACGGGGTAGGTCAAAAAGCCCATGGGAATGCTGTGGTTGAAGCCGCGGAGCTGGATCTCCGCCTTGACGGTGGGGTTCCGCTCTAGACGGGCCAGCGTCACCAGATTCATGTAGTAAAACGTCATCTCCGTCAGCTCGCTGACATGGGACTGCACGAAAATGGTGGACTTGGCGGGGTCGATGCCGCAGGCCAGATAGTCCAGCGCCACCTCCATGATGTTGTCGCGGACCTTCTGGGGATGGTCGAAGTTGTCGGTGAGGGCCTGCGCGTCGGCGATCATGAAGAACAGCTTCTCGAAGCGGCCGCTGTTCTGGAGTACGACGCGGTTGCGCAGGGAGCCCACATAGTGGCCTACGTGGAGGCGTCCGGTAGGACGGTCGCCGGTAAGGATGATCTTGCCCATACTTTCAATTCCTTTCTATATGTCAGATATTTCCTGTTGGTAAAACAAAAAACGTCCTGTCCCATGGAATTCCATGGGACAGGACGTACAATACGTTCCTGCGGTACCACCCAAATTGGCAAAGCGCCCGCTCTGCACGCACGATCATGCGCTCCGCCGGGATAACGGCCGCGGCTGCCGTCGGGTATTACTCACCTGCTCAGGCTTTCTCCCCGCCCTCGTAAGGCCATTCGCCGTACATTTCGCTGCCGCGCTCCCACCAATGCGCCGCTCTCTGAAAGGTTCCTGTACGGGTACTTCTCTTACTCAACGGTTTGGAATATGACGCCATTGTAGCACCTTTTCCGCAGATGTCAAGAGATTTTTTCACAGCGCCCGCAAAAATTCCGGCTTCAGGTCCCGCCGTCCCTCCAGCGCGGCCCGGATCTGGGCCAGCAGGGCCTCGCGGTCGCCGTTGAGGGTGCCCTTCAGCGTCAGGTAGTTGCTGGCATGGTTGGCGCGGAACACGGTTCCCTCGCTGTCCACGTGCTGCAAAAACAGCTCCGTCTCCTTCAGCACCTCCAGCGGGCCCAGCACCGTAAAGCTGCCGTCCTTGACCCAGCCCTCCAGCGGCGTGCCGTGGGGCACCATCAGCGTCAGCAGCCCCAGATAGTCGGGCTTCATCTCGCTGACGGCTCTGGCGGTGTCCAGCGCATGCTGCTGCCACAGCTCCACACTGCCAAGGCCGGAGATGGCCGTCACGGACAGCGTCAGACCGCAGCGTTTGGCCTTCTGCCCCGCCGCCACGATGGCTGCGGCGGTGTGGCCCTTGCGCATCCGCTCCAGTACCGCGTCGCAGCCGGACTCCAGCCCCATGTATACCATTTTCAGTCCCTTCTGCCGCAGCAGGCGCAGGTCGTCCTCGCTCTTCACCTGCAAGCTGGCCGGGGAGGCGTAGCACGTGACCCGCTCACACTCGGGGAACAGGCCGTACACCAGCCCCAGTATCTCCACCAGGTCCTCCGTGCGGCGCATCAGGGCGTCGCCATCGGCCAGAAAGACCCGGTCCACCCGGTGGTAGACGCGGCGGGCCAGCTCGAAATCCTCCCGTATCTCCTGCATGGGACGCATGGAAAAATGCTTGTCGTCGTACATTTCACAGAAGGCGCAGCGGTTGTGGCTGCACCCGTAGGTCACCTGCACGATGAGGCTGTACGCCTCGCTGGGCGGCCGGTAGACCTTGCCTTTGTAGCGCATGGGATCACTCTCCTTCCGCTCTATTATGCCACGGTTTCCATCGTTTGAAAAGAGGCATCTTTCCGCATCCGGCGGCATAGGGTGGGACATCTCAACAAACGAGGTGTTCGATATGGAACTGAACTACAACCGCGTCCATCTATGCGGGCAGGCGGAGGACGTGCCCGCCCTGTCCCACGTCAACCACGGCTGCGCCTTCTACAAGTTTACGCTGGCGGTGATGCGCCTGTCGGGGCAGGCAGACCGCCTGCCGGTCATCGTGCCCCAGACGCTGCTCCATGCCGTGCCGGTGGCGGCTGGGGCCACCGTTACCGTCATCGGTCAGCTGCGGTCCTTCAACAACAAAAGCGGTCAGGGCAGCCGCCTGGTGATCTCCGTATTCGCCCACCAGCTGACCCTGGGCGGCGAGAGCCCCTTTAACCAGATCCAGCTGTCCGGCATATTGTGCAGGACACCCACGCTGCGGCGGACGCCGCTGGGCCGCGAGATCTGTGACATCATCCTGGCGGTGAACCGCCGGTACGGACGGGCGGACTACCTGCCGTGCATCGCCTGGGGCGCGGTGGCGGCTCAGGCGGCGGACATGCGCACCGGCCAGCGCCTCACCGTGGAGGGCCGCGTCCAGAGCCGTGTCTACACCAAAAATGACAACGGCGTCCTGACGGACCGCACGGCTTATGAGGTGTCCATCATGCGTCCTGCGGAGATCGAGGAATTTCTTGTACATATTCCCCGTTGAAAACGGGAATCACCAGTGTTATGATAGATTTAACGTCAGATTTTACAAGAGATTTTACGAAAGAGAGATAGATCCTCATGCAGCATCACCTGCACTTCCCTTTTCATCACCACAAGCCCCATGCCGCCCGGTACGACGTGGACATGACCCAGGGCAGCACCACGGGACACCTGATCCGTTTCGCCCTGCCGCTGCTGGCAGGCAACCTGTTCCAGCAGCTTTACAACATGGTGGACACCTGGGTGGTGGGCAATTTCGTCAGCAATGAGGCGTTCTCCGCCGTGGGCACCGTGGGGCCCATTATCAACACCCTCATCGGCTTCTTTCTGGGAATGTCCAGCGGCGCCGGCGTGGTCATCAGCCAGTATTACGGTGCGCACCGGCCGGAAAAGGTACATCAGGCGGTACACACCGCCATTCTCCTGACGCTGCTGCTGGGCGTGGTTTTCACCGGCGCGGGCGTCGCCATGACGCCGCTGATGCTGGACCTGATGAAGACCCCCGCGGAGGTGGCGCCGGATCAGACCACGTACCTGACCATCTATTTCGCGGGCATCATGGGCCTGCTGCTGTACAACATGGGCTCCGGCATCCTGCAGGCCGCCGGCGACTCCCGCCGCCCCTTCTACTTCCTGGTAGTGTCCGCCGTGGTGAACACGGCGCTGGACCTGCTGTTTGTGCTGCAATTCGGCATGGGCGTGGAGGGCGTGGCCTACGCCACCATCATTGCTCAGGCGGTATCCGCCATACTGACCATGATCGTGCTGGTGCGCTACGACGGCAGCATCCGGCTGGAGCTGCGGAAGCTGCGGTTCCACTGGGACATGCTGAAAAAGATCGTGTCGGTGGGCATCCCCGCCGCGCTGCAGATGGCCATCACTGCCTTCTCCAACGTGTTCGTGCAGGGCTACATCAACCACTTCGGCGCGGACTGCATGTCCGGCTGGACGGCCTACACCAAGATCGACCAGCTGGTGATCCTGCCGGTGCAGTCTCTGTCTATGGCCTCCACCACCTTTGTGGGCCAGAATCTGGGGGTGGGCAACGTGGCGCGTGCCAAGGGCGGCGTGCGCCGTGCGCTGCTGCTGTCCTTCGCCGTTACCGCCGTGCTGCTGGTGCCGGTGCTGCTGCTGGCGCCGGGCCTCACCTCCTTCTTCAACAGTAAGGCCGAGGTGGTGTCCTACGGCGCGCTGCTGCTGCGGCTGCTGTCGCCGTTCTACTTCTTCTTCTGCATCAACCAGGTCTACTCCGGCGCACTGCGGGGCGCGGGCAACAGCCGTATGCCCATGTTCATCATGCTGGGCTCCTTCGTGGTATTCCGCCAGATCTACCTGTATGTCATGGCCAACTACATTTCCAACGAGATCGTGCCCATCGCCCTGAGCTACCCCGCCGGATGGTTCGTATGCAGCGCCGTCACCCTGCTGTATTACACCCACTGCAAGTTCGACCACTATCGCCTGGTGGAGGATGTGTAAATGGACAAGTGTGAATCCTGCGTGTTCTACCTCTATGACGAGGAATACGACGACTACGTGTGCGACATGGACCTGGACGAGGACGAGATGGCCCGCTTCCTGGCGTCGGACACCGGCAGCTGCCCCTTCTGGCGGCCCGGGGACGACTATCTCACCGCACGGAAGCAGTAACATACAGCAAAAGAGGGGAGACAGCACATCCGCTGTCTCCCCCTCTTTCATCTGTACCGCACGCAGGCCCTCCCGCGGGATGCCGCGCCTTGTGTGCGGCGTCCCGCGTCAAAGCGGCGTGTCCGCAGCGGCGCCCGGCGCGGCACACCCCTGCAAAACGCAAGAGACGCGGCCAAAGGCCGCGTCTCTTTTCTTCCCCCATGGGCAAGACTCCGCTCGTTATACCCCCCAACAGGCGGAGCAGCAGAAAAAGCGTTACTTACCGGACTTCTTCCGGCGGCGCAGGCCCGCAGCACCGCTGAGGCTCAGCACAGCCGCGGCCGCATAGGCGGCGATACCGGCATCGAAGGTCTTGGGCGACTGGGCCGCGCCGTCGGCGCCGTTATTGGTGCCGTTGGCGCCGTTATTGGTGCCGTTGCCCTTGTGGTTGTGCCACTTATCGTCCGGCGCAGGCACAGGCGGCTTGACGGGATCGTCCGGCGTAGGCACAGGCGGCTTGGGGCCGTCATCGTCGTCGCTCTTAACATCCTTCCACAGCGGCGTCACGCTGACGTCGTGCTCCACCACGTAGGTGGTGCCGGCCTCGTAGGCCACGCCGTCGATGAGCCATTTGTCGAACGTCTTCTTGTCGGGAGCCCGGAAGCCCATGCTGTCCCAGTCGGAGCGCAGGGTGTAGTTCTTACCGCCCTCGGCACGATCCATGGCCAGAGTGCCGCCCACCTCGGTATCGTAGCTGACGGAGTAGTACACCGTCACCGTACCCTCGGCCTCGGTCCCGATAGCACCGGCATAACCCTTCGCCGTGATGCGCACGGAGATGGTCTTGCCGATGTCCTCGCCGGTCAGCTCGTAGGCAGCCTCATCGGCGCCCTTGATGGGCTGGCCGTTCCGCAGCCACTGGTAGCGCAGGTCAGCGTTGGGCATGCCGCTGGTCTCGGCAGTCAGGGTCTCGCCGCGCTCCAGCTTGCCGTTGATGGCCACCGTGCCGGTGATATCCGGCAGAGTGCGCTGGTAGCCGCAGGTATCGCAGGTGGTATCATCCGCATCGCTGTAGTCGTGCTCGGCCTTGTCCTTGGTATAGCCGCAGCCGTCCACCGTGCAGGTGTGCCAGTGATACGTGTCGTCGCTGTCCCAATCCTCGGTCCAGACGTGGGGCTGCACCTCGTACTGGGCATAGTAGGTGACGTTGCCGGTCACGGTCTCGGCCACATCCTCCACCGCACCGTTGGGCGTGGTGCTCCAGCCCAGGAACACGTAGCTGTTGTCCTCGTCCGTCTCCTTGTCCGCGCCGGGCGCCTGAATGGCGGTGCCGTAGTCCACAGCGCCATCGGTGCAGCTGCCGGTCAGGCTGCCGCCCTGGGCGTCCCAGGCCACCGTGTACTGGTTGACGGTACGGCTGAAGATAGCGGTAATGGTGGTGTCATCCGTCACGGTGTAGGTGCCGTTAGGCGTGCTCCACTTCTCGAAGGCGTAGGTGTACTGGGCGGTGTTGGCGCTGGCCACCGCGGCCACCGTCACGCCCTTGACGGTAACGGTGCTGCCGCTGACGGTCAGATCCGCCCCCTCCGGCACGCGGCTGACCGCCTGCACGGGCGTCACCATGCCGTACTCGGTCTCGTTGACCTTGAAGGACACGGTGGAGTAGTTCACGGTGCGGTCATGGCCGCAGGTCAGGCACTCTGTGCCCTCCAGGCCGTCATAGACGTGGGCCTCTCTGGTGGTCATATCCCACTCATCGCAGCCGTTCCGGCACTGCTTGACGTGATAATCGTTGTCGTAGTCCTTCCACTGGAAGTCGTGCTCCAGCTTCTGACCCACCTCGAAGATGGCCTCGCCGGCAGTGCCCTCACTGGAGACGCCGCAGGCACAGGACTTGTAATAGAGCGCCGGAGACAGGCAGGTAGCGTCGGCCTTGCGGTACTGCTGGCTCTCCGCCTTCTGGTCGAAGGTATGCTGGTGGACAGGCACCGTCACATCCAGAACCGCACCGGCCCTGTGGGTGTCAGTCTCCTTGAAGCGCACCTGATAGATGCCGCTGTTCAGACCGGCCAGAGTCCCGTCGGGGCAGGTGACGTAGTTCACACCATCAGCGCTGTACTCCATGGCGGAGGTCACGCCGGTGATGGTACCGTCGGTGCCGCCGATGGAGGAGGGCGCGGTACTCTCCAGACCGGCAGGTGCATCCTGCGCCGCCTTCTGGATGGCCAGCGTATAGGTGGCGGAGGATTGCGCATAGTTATGGTTGCTGTCGTCCGACATCGCGGTGATGACCACGGTACCGGCCTTGCGGATGGTGACCTCGCCGGTGGCGGCATCCACCACCGCCACGGTGTCATCGCTGCCGCGATAGACCACAGGGCCCTTGGCGCCGCTGACAGTCTGGGTATAGCTGGTGCTGGCGGGATCGTAGGTCAGCTCCACCCTCGCCTCCGCGAAGGACAGCTCCTGGCCCATGGGTACGATCGTCAAATCGGCCAGCGCCAGCTCCGCCGCGGCGAAGTTGCTGCTGCCGGAGACGCACAGCTTTACCGTGTAGGTACCGGCATTGGTGGGCTCTTTCACCGCGATGCCGTCGGCATTCGTGTAGACCACGGTCAGCGTGATATCCTGCGCGGGATAGCTGTCGCTCAGCTCCGCGGTCACTTCCTTGGCGTTTCCGTTATAGACCAGATCCTCGCTCCGGGGATATGTCACAGCGAAGTCGCTGACCGCAGGGGTCTTCTCGCCGATGCTCCACACGATGGTCTTATCCTCGGTGGTGCCGTCGTCCCACTGATAGTTGGCGGTGTTCGTCAGCTTGGCCGCGGCGGTGTGCTCACCGGCGTTGACCGCCTTGAACTCGCCCTCCAGCGTGTAGCCCTCACCGGCGGCCACGCCGGTCCGGGTCTCGCCGTTATAGATGAGGCCGGTGACGGCCGCGGGGGCCTTCACCTTCATGGGCTGGATCTTCCACTGGATGGTCTTGTCGGTCTCGGTGCCGTCGGGCCACACATACCCCTCGTTCAGGCGCAGGGTGATGGTATACTCGCCCACGTCCGTGGCCTTGTCCTCACCGGACACGGCGTAGTAGGTGTCCGCGCCCTCGGGCACGGTGAGCACCGTCTGCTCCTCGCCGCTGTAGGTCAGGGTGGTCTCGGCGGCCACCACGGGCATCAGGTCTGCGGGCACCGCCTGCACCAGCAGGATGGTGTCGTGGGCCTCGTTCCACGCGAAGATGCTGCCGTTGTTGGTGGTGATCCTGGCCAGCACCTCCGGCGGCAGGGTCTCGTAGGTCACGCCGCTGAAGTAATCCTTACCCTCGCGGCCCTCGACCTCCACCACCTGGATGTCCGCGTTCTCGGTCAGGCCGCTGACGGAGATCTTTGCCGAAGCGCCGTATTCCGTATCAACGAGCAGATACAGGTTTTCATCCGTGCCATCGGTCAGGGTGTTGCCGGTAATGCTGACATTGCCGCCCAGCGTAAGCTCTGTGCCGCTATGGTTGGGCGAAGCGTGCACGCCGCCGCCCTGCTCGCCGGCGGTGTTGCCGGTGATGCCGCCGTTGAGGAGCTTGGTCCATCTGTACTGCGTCCCATAGGGCCAGTTGAACAGGCCGCCGCCGAATCTGGCCGCGCTGTTGTAGGCGATGGCGTCGCTGCGCAGGCTGTTCATGGTGAACTTGCCGTAGTTGGCCACACCGCCGCCTCCGGCGCTGCTCGCGTCGCGGATACCTTCAAGATCCGAATTAGGCCAATAGCTGCCAAACTTCAAATCTCCCGTATTGGTGGACTTATTATACTGGATCGCTGCATTTCCGTACAGGCCGAAGCTGCCGCCTTCACGAGGCTCTACGCTCACACCGGCGCCATAGCTGCTGGTAAAGCCGGTGATGGTGCCGTTATACAGGTTGGCGTAAGCGTTGCTCACTTTAAGTCCGCGCTGGTCGGTCATATTGCTGTTGCCCCGCAGGCCGCCGGGCGTGGCCGCGCAGTCGGTCAGGTTGACCTTGGCGAGGGCGAAGACGCGCAGCAGAGAGTTGTTGGTGTTGCTGTCAGCGCTGGTGACGGTATGGCCGTTGAAGCAGAGGTTCAGCTTCTTGTCGCTGCCGTTGGCCTCCCACGTCTCCTTCAGCGTCACATCCTTGCTCAGATACCAGTTGCCGGTGCGGGGCAGCCAGTTGGTGGCTCTGACATAACCGCCGCCGGATGCGAACGTCGCGGAGCCGTAGTCCTTCTGGGCCTCGTAGTCCGTCCACTCCTTGAAGTCGATCTCGCCGCCGCACTCGCCGGAGTGGCCCGCCACGGAGATGTCATGGCTGGCGCTGTCCAGATTGCAGAGGGTATGCTTGTGGTAAATGGTCAGGTGGATATAGGTGGCGCCGCCGCTGTTGGCGCCCAGCTCCATCTGGCCGTCGTTGTCGTCGTCCAGCGTGAAGCGGGGTATATCGTTCACCATCGCACCGGTCTTATAGTGGTTGCTCTTGCTATTGATGGTCGCAACACCTTTGTCATTCGCCGGCTCCAGCACCGTCACGCCAATCTTGCTTCCGGTGCTCAGCAGCGTTGTGCTGGTGCCATACTCTCTGTCCAGCACAATGCACTGGGTGGTAGCCAGGTTGTTGGCCGCACCGTTTACGGTGTTGCCGGTCACAGTGATCCTGGAACCTCTGGTGGGATACAGTGTGATCTTCTCGTCGCGGGTATCATAGACGCTGTCATCTGCTTTGGCGGTGTTATAGATGCCGCCGCCCTGCGTACCGGCGGTGTTGCCGGTAATGCTGCCGCCGTACAGGGTCACGTAGGCAACATTGTCATAGACACCGCCGCCGTAGGTAGCCGCGGAGTTGCCGGTGATGCTGCCGCCGTACATCTCGAAGCTGCCGTCCTTCTGGACCGCCACGCCGCCGCCAACGTCATCGGAGTGGTTGCCGCTGATGGCGCCGCCGTACATCTTGAAGGTGGCGCTCTTCTGGACCGCCACGCCGCTGCCAAAACCCTTGATGGTGCCGGCGTACAGGTTAAACGTGCCGTAGGATTCCACCTTCACGCCCGCGCGCTTGCTGGCCGCCGTGCTGCCGCCGTTGATGACGCCGCTGCCCTGGCAGTCCACGATGTTCAGGATGTGGCTTCTGGTCACGTAATAGGTATAGTCCGCGCCGTCCTTCACGGTGATGGTGTGGCCGTTCAGGCACAGCGTCACGTCCTCATTCAGAACGGTGCCGCTGCTGACGGTCACATCGTTCATCAGTCTCCACGCGCCCGCCGTGGTGGGCAGGCTGTCGGTGGAGGTCCATTTCTCATAGATAGCCTCGGTCTCATCGTTGCCGTTGGGGTCCTCTGTGCCGTCCGGCTTGTGGATATGGCCTGGGGACACCAGATACCGGCTGTTCTCCACCGTATAGAAGTTGTTGCCGGTCTGGGTAACGCGGTCGGCGGACAGGCTGCCGATATCGATCTTGGCGCTGTCGCTGAGGCGTCTGATGATGCTGATGTTGGCGCTGTCGTTGGCGAACGCGATGCTGCTGGCGCTATTGTTGTTCCAGATCTGCACGTTCTTGCCCAGCTTCAGGGTGCCGCCGTCGTCCACATAGATGGCACTGCCCTGACCGCCGGTGATCACGCTGTTGCCCATGATGTCGCCGCCGGTCATGGTGAACGTACCGCTGGTGCCCACATACACGCCGCCGCCGTACCGGACGCCCACGTTGCTGCCCACGCTGCTCGCGCGGCCGTTATTGCGGATGCTGCCGCCGTACATATTGAAGGTGCCGTTGTTCAGAACGCCGCCGCCGTGCTCCACAACGACGCCGACGCCGCCCTGGTCGCCGTTGCGGTAGATATGGCCCGCGTACATGTTGAACGTGCCGTTATTGTACACACCGCCGCCGTCCGTGCCGACACAGCCGACGATGGCGCCCATATACAGGTTGAACGTGCCGTCATTGCGGACGCCGTTGCCCCGATACGTCTCGGCGTTGGCCGGCATCAGTGCGCTGGCGTTGTGGTACTCGCTCCATTCGCTGCTGCAGTCGGTCAGGCTGAACGTCACGCCGGAGTCCACCGTGATGATATCAAAGCTGCCGCCCGCGATGATGCTGTGGCCGTTGGTACACAGCACGGTGCCCTTCTTGGGCTTCCACGTCTCGCTGAGGGTCACGTCCCTGGTCAGATGATAGTAGCCCGCCTCGGTGGGCAGGGAATCCTCGGACTCCCAGGGCGTGAAGGTCTGGAGGTTGGCCGCGGTATGGCTGCCGCTGACCGTGTGCTCCGCGCCGCAGACGCAGTGGTAGTGGGCCGGCAGCTTCTTCAGCTGCTCGTTCTCCACATACAGCACGCCCAGACTGGGATCGTCCAGAGAGAAGCAGCCCAGCGTCTCGTCCGTCACCTTGCCCTGCACGATGCCGTCCGCCCAGCTGTTCAGGGCGATCTTTGCCGCGCTCTGGAGGCCGCTGACGTGAATGGGGTAGTTCTCAGGATCCAGCATGCACACGTTGCTGCGCGGCTGGGTGCCGGGTGCGCCGTCCTTATAGTTATAGTAGACCTTGGCGGTGCCGCCGATGTTCAGAATACCGCTGCCGGTGGCGATGCCGCCATAGGCCGTACCGACGTTATTGAAGATGGAACCGCCGGTCATGTTGAAGGTACCGTTGTTCAGAACGCCGCCCGCATAGCCCTTGTTGTCGCGGATCTGGCCGCCGGTCATGTTGAACGTGCCGCCCTTATTGATCACGATGGTAGCCTGCTTGTCGCCGGTGCTCTTGTTATACTCGATGGAAGCGCCGTCGCACAGATTCAGCGTAGCCCGATCGCCCACCGTGATAGCGGCCTTCGCGCAGTCGATGCCGGTGAGGGTCACGTTGCTGAGCGTCAGGTTGTTGCCCCGCTTCAGAAGGATGGCGCTGTTTTTGGAACCGGCGGAATTATACACGCCGAAGCTGCCCCGCTTGGAGGCATCCTCCGTGCAGTCCATCAGCGTCACACTCTGCTGGTCCGTGATGTCGTTGTAGGTCGCCTCGTCCTTGCCCAGAATGCCCGCGCCGTTGATGGTGTGGCCGTTCAGGCAGATCGTCAGGCTGTTCGTGCCGCCCCACCATGTATAGGGCGTCCAGTCCTTCGGCAGATACACATCCTTGGTCAGGCAGTATATGCCGAGCTGGCCATAGTCCACATAGGGCAGTGAGTTGCTGGCTGTACTGTTGGGGCCGCACTGCTCACGGGCTCTCTCGTCCGTCCAGAGGATGCACTCCACGTCGCCGTGCATATGCTTCTCCGTTGTGGACGTCGAGGCGGCCTGTACCTGTGTGGGCAGCATGCACAGCGCCGCCAGTGCCAGCGCCAGCAGACCGCCCATCCATTTCTTCTTCATCCGTCGATTCCTCCTTGTTGTGATTGCAGATTCTCTCATCGCTCCCCGCGGGTCTGCGCCCGCAGTGCGTTATATACGTATTGCTCCCGCCGCGTCACTCGGCGCGGGATCCCCCGTCCATGGGGCCGGGCTCCGGCTCCTCCGGCGCTCTGCGGAACCCCATGATGCGGGCCGGGATGTAGACCCATGGCCGGTGCAGCGCGTGGTTGTAGTTGTCCACCGCCTGACGGTAGATGCTCTCGCTGCGGTACAGCACGGCGGCTGCCTCCCGATCGGCGGGGGTCTGCGCCAGACGGCGGCGGAAGGCGGTGACTTGGCTGGCTGCGCTGTCCACGATGCTCTGCCGGCCGGTCAGCATGCGCCGCACCTCCCAGGACCAGAGCGCCACGAAAGCAGCCGCGCAGACGGCGGCGATCAGCCACGCGATCCACGGTGTCATGTCCCATTGCCCCCCCTTCTCCAGCTTTCAGCATGGTCAGTTTACCAGCTTTTTCCGGCGACAGGAGGCCGCGCCCTTGAAATGTATATTTTTTCGACACGAAATGTCAGAACATGACTTTTCAAACCACCCCTCCCTGTGGTAGAATCGTAGGCGATCATTCAAACGGAGGTGTTTGCGGTGTATATAGCGGTCTGCGATGATCAGGCGGAGGAGCTGTCCGCCCTGACGGCACTGCTGGACCAATGGCAGGCGGAGCGGCATTTCCCCCTGCGGTATCACACGTTCCGCAGCGCCGCCGGCATGCTGGACGTGGCCCAGCGCGAGCGGTTCAGCCTGTACCTGCTGGATGTGATGATGCCCGGCATCGACGGCATGGACGCCGCCCGCGAGATACGCACCTTTGACGATGCCGCCGATATCGTGTTTCTCACGTCCTCCCCGGGCTTCGCCTACGAGAGCTCCGGTGTGCGGGCGCTGGAGTATCTGCTCAAGCCCATCAGCGGCGGCCTGCTGTTCCCCGTACTGGACAAGCTGATGCTGCGGGAGCAGCGTCCGCAGGACGGCCTGACCCTGAAGGCGGGTGCCACGCTGGTGCGGGTGCCGTTTTCCCGGCTGTCCTATGTGGAGGTCAACGGAAAGCATCTCTACTTCCATCTGGCCGACGGCACGGTGCGGGAGGTGGCGGGTTCTCTGAAGGACTACGAGCCGCTGCTGCTGGTGCGGCCGGAGTTCATGCGCATCCACCGGTCCTACATTGTGAACATGCTCCAGATCGATGAGCTGTCCCCCGCCGGTGTCCATACGTTTTCCGGCATGAACCTGCCGGTGTCGCGGCTGCTGTACCCCCAGCTGCAAAAGGACTATATGAAGCTGCTGTTTGCGGAGAGGGAGGAGCTGTGACCGTATCCGACATGAATATCGCGTCCCTGCTGGACGTGTTCGATTACGCTTTGGTGTTGATCTACGGGCTGGCACTTGATGTGTTCATCTCCGGCGGCTGCGATACCCCCCGCCAGAAGCGTCTGATCGCGTACCTGTGCCCCTGCTTTCTGGTGGTCCAGCTCCTGGGCTGGCTGGCGCTGGGCGAGCTGGCTGTCAAGCAGATCTACCCCCTGATCGTCCATCTGCCTCTGGTGCTGATTTTGGTGCTGGCGCTGAAAAAGCCCTGGGGCATCGCCATCGTCAGCACCGCCACCGCCTATCTCTGCTGCCAGCCGCCCCGCTGGGGCAGCATGGCCGTGGAGGCCCTGACCCACAGCGCCGTGGCCGGCAATCTGGTGTATATCGTGCTGCTGAGCGGGTCGTTTTACCTGTTCCGCCGGTACTTCGTGGCCGCGGCCTACGGCGCCATGACCAGCTCCCCCACCGCCCTGCTGCTGTTCGGGAGCCTGCCCTGCAGCTATTACATTTTTGACTACGCCACCACCATCTACTCCGATGCGCTGTATTCCGGCATTCAGGCCCTCAACGAGTTCCTGCCCACGGTGCTGGTGGTGTTCTACGTCCTGTTCCTGCCCGCCTTCCACGTCCAGAGTCAGAAGCGCTCCAGCGCCGAGATGCAGCGCTCCCTGCTGGAGGTAGAGCTGAAGCAGTCCCAGCAGGAGATGGACTCCCTGCGCCAGTCGGAGATGCAGACGGCGGTGTACCAGCACGACATGCGCCACCACCTGAACATGATCAGCGGCCTTCTGGCCTCCGGCAGCCCCCAGCAGGCTCAGGAGTACATCCAAAAGGTCCAGTCCGACGTGGAGGCCATCACCTCCCGCCGCTTCTGCGAGAACGAGACGGTGAATCTGCTGTGCTCCTCCTTCGTGCAGAAGGCGGAAAAGTCCGGCGTTACCCTGAATGTGGACGCGCGGGTCCCCGCCCACCTGCCCATCAGCGACACGGAGCTGTGCTCCCTGCTGTCCAACGCGCTGGAAAATGCCCTGCGCGCCGCGTCCACGCTGCGGCCGGAGTTCCGCCGGACGGTAGACCTCTACTGCGGCATCCGCCTGAACAAACTGCTCATCGAGGTGCGCAATCCCTACGACACGCCGCCGGTGATGCGGGATGGCGTACCGGTATCCGATGCGGCAGGCCACGGCTTCGGCTGCCGCAGCATTCAGGCCATTGCCCAGCAGCGCGGCGGTCTGTGCCAGTTCCTGGCGGAGCGGGGCACATTCCTGCTGCGCGTGATGCTGCCGGCAAAGGGCGTCGCCAAGTAAACCTGCGTCCAGTAAAAAAGGACCTGCACCTCGCGGTGCAGGTCCTTTTTTATTGGTTTGTTCAACCCTCGATGATCTCCTGGAAGTACAGGGCGTTCATGCCGGTGCCGTCCAGCATAGCCACCATCACGGTGTGGCCGTCCTTGTCGATGAAGGTGCCGGCATAGGTGACGCCGCCCACCTCGATCTTCATGGTGCCGCCGTCCTCGCTGAGGGAGTAGGTGCCCTCGGTCTGCTCTTCATCCTCGGCCAGCACAACCTTACTCTCGTCCACGAAGATGAACTGGTACACGTCGTGGAGCTGGCTCATGACCTCCTGAGTCTGATCCGCGGTCATCTGCACGCCGTCGACATAGCCGCCGATGAAGGTCCAGTAGGTACCCGCCACTTCGGGAGCGGGAATAAACTGATCGGCCAGGATGGTCAGCAGGCTCTGGCCCTCAGGGCTGGTCTGGGCATCGTCCGCGGCGGCATCGTCCTGCACCTGCTGATCGTCAGCAGCGTCGTCGCCCGTGTCGGCGGTATCACCGCAGGCCACCAGAGCAAATGCCATCATCATCGCCAGCAGCAGGGCCAGCAGTTTCTTGAGTTTCATGTTCATTCTTCCTCCATTATTGTCGTTTCTCTTGATATCTATATAAACCGCCTCTGCGGTCTATATCGTTCTTTGCATCACACGCTGGTGGAGATGCTGTCGCCCTCCATGGTGAAGACGGTCGGGCTGGAGTAGGCGCAGTTGTCCATGGCGTCCCGCATTTCGAACACCATGACGTACCGCCCGTCCGGCAGCGCCGTCTCGCCGAAGGCGGTGTCCGCCGTCACCGTGATGGTCTCCGCCTCGTAGGCCTCAAAATCATCGTCACCGGAAATACTGGACATATACCACACGGTGGTGAGCTCATCGCCCTCCTGCAGCAGCCGCAGCTCCTTACCGGCCATGCCGTTCTCATCCAGGCCCTGCCGTGCGCCCAGGATCTCCCAGGTCTCCGTGGAGAAGTTATAGGCCACCTGCAGGTTGTATGCCTCGCCGTTCAGCAGCACCGGCACGGTATACAGGTTGTAGTCGTCACCCTCGCTGCTGAGCTCCATGTAGACCACAGCGCCGTCGATGCTGCCCCAGACGCCCCGGAAGTTGTCGGTGAACACGCCGTTCTCCCAGTCGCCGACGATGTCGTTGTCCCTGCCCAGCATCAGCAGGCTGTCGCTGTCCGGATCCGTATAGTACAGGGAGAAATTCACGGACGCCAGCAGACTGTCGGCCTCCGGCCCCAGGGTCAGCACGGCGCGGCCCTCATCGTTCAGGGTCAGGGGCGCGTTGTCCCAATCCATGGCGGACAGCGTCTCCACATCAGGCAGGTCGTGGATATCCATCTCCGCCAGATAGTCCATGCCGCTCTGGTCCAACTCACCGGTAAGCTCATAGAGATAGAAGTACTTGAACGCCGTGCCGGCGCCCAGACCGGCATAGCTGACCGCCTCGTCTGCATCGCCGTTATAGGAGTAGTAGCAGGACAGGCCCGTGGCCTCGCTGCGGTAGGGGCCCTTCACCTGATACAGCACGCAGCTGTCCAGCGCATCCAGCACCGCCTGGGCCGAGGGCAGCATATCGCCGCTCTGGCGGGCCATGTGGCCCAGGTCCACCATGTTGGCGTAGCCCTCCTCGCGGGTGTTGCCGCCGTAGTTCTCGCTGCGGTCCGCCACGCGGGCAAACCGCGTGAAGAAGGACGGGTCCTGACAGGCGGCGCTCAGCGCCTCCGCGCCGTAGCTCTCATAGGCCGTCAGCAGCGGCCCGATCTGAGACAGGTCGGTGAGAGACAGCGTCACACTGTCCTCCGTGCCCACCAGCTCGCAGCCGGTGTAGTACGCATCGCAGATGGCGCGGCCCAGAGCGGCGCCGTCCATGGACGGCTGTTCCGCCAGCGCGCCCACCCAGTCGGTGTAGTACCAGCCGTTGCCCGGCTCCGTCTCCTCCGACGCCACCAGATAGCGGCTCAGGTCGCAGAAGGTGTAAGCCACGTCCACCGTGGCCATCAGGCAGGTGTCAAAGCCCACCAGCTCCACCGGCTGCTGCCCCGCCTCCAGCGACGGCTCCCACACCTGGGAAAACGCGGCGTACATCTCGTCCAGCGTCAGGGAGTCGTAGTCGTACAGCTCATCAAAAGCCGCGCCGGACACCGAGCCGCCGCCGTGGTTCCAGAACACCACCGCCGTCTTGTCGGCGGGATAGCTGTCCTTGGCAAACTGCAGAAACGCCGCCAGCGTCTCGCTGTCGCCCATACTGGCCGAGGGCTGCTCGTCCACCAGCTGCAATCCCTCGCTGTTGTACACGAAGCGCTGCAGCTTGGAGGCGTCCACCACGTCGTTCTGCCACTCGGCAGCGCCGCCGGTCTGGATGACCACCGTCACGTTCTCCGGCAGCTCCACCTCCATCAGCTCGCTGAGGTCCGTGGTGGCGCAGCCGCCCCCGGTCTCCAGATCGCTGCCGCAGAGGTACCAGTATACCGCCCAGCTGCTGCCGTCCTCCGCCGTATTGTTGTCCGGCGTACCGGGCTCATCGCCGCAGGCGGCCAGCGGCAGGGCCATGACCAGCGCCATCATCAGCGCGAAAATTTTCTTCTTCATATTCAGATCCCCAGCAGCTGCTTCTTCTTGGCAGCAAACTCCTCCTCGGTGATGACGCCGGTGTCCACCAGCATCTTATACTTCTGCAGCTCCGCCACCGTGTCCACGGCAGGCGCCGCGGCCTGAACGGGCTGAGCCGCCTGAGCGGCCGGCGCGGCGGCGGTCTCGCCGTCCCACAGCTCTCTGGCGCCGGGATTCATCACATGGGCCAGCGCCGTGGCCATGCGGTGCAGCTCCTCCACCTTTTCATCGTACTCATTGAGATAGTCGATGACGCTGGGGTTCGTGGAGCTGAAGGACGGCGCGCTGATCTCATTCCGGAAAGACTTCCAGTACGGGTCGCTGAGGATGACCTCCACGCTGAACTTATGCACCGGTGCGTCCGCCTCGAAGCGGGGCTCCGGTATATCGAACCGGCGGTCGTCCGGCTCCCCGGGACGGCGGTCGCGGTCACGCATGCGCTCCATCCGCTCCATGCGCTCGTACTCCTCTTTCTGCATCTGGAAGCGGTCCACCCTCATCTGCATGGCCCGCGCCCGCTCCGGCACATCGCTCTGATGGCAGTGCAGGCCGTTGGCCCTGCCCTCGAACAGGGTCTTGCCGTCCTCCAGGAAGCGGAAGGACACCAGCGCCGACGCCGGAAATACCAGTGCGCCGTCGTATCCCTTCAGCCGCAGCAGACGGTGCTCCGTGTCCGCCAGCAGCTCGCCGCTCAGAAAGCCGAAGCTCATGCGGTCCGTCTCCTTGAACGCATCCCGCAGCGCCTGGTTTTCGTCATAGTAAGCGATGTATTTCTTGAACTGATCCAGCGACATGCGCTCCAGCACGCCGTCCGGCAGATCCACCTTACCGGCGCATTCCTTGCACAAGGGCATATCCTCCACCTTGGTGGCCAGCAGCCGCGGGGTAGGGCTGCCGCAGATGGGGCAGAGCTTTTTATTGTTACTGAATAATCCCATAGGGCCCTCCTGTATTCTCCGTTTGTTCCGGCGGTCTGAACCGCCTACTCTCCATTTCGGCAGTATAGCATGTTTTTCGACAGCGATACAGGCTCCGCCTGAAATGTATGTTTTTTCGGCGCGAAATGTCGGCATCGTGCTGCCGAGACTTCTGACGCAGCATGGCGCGTTTCGATCGGCGGAACTGTGTTTGCCCTTGTTGCCTGACGCCATCTTCAGCAGATATTACCAGCCCTCGCCGCCGCATATTCGCCGTCCCTCGGGAAAAGCTATGACTGCGATACCCAATCAGAGTTTATCGCTCAACAACAGGAAAGGAGATTTTTCAATATGTCCAGTAAGAACAGCAGCAAGCTGAACGTTCCCGAGGCCAAGGCCGCTATGGATAAGTTTAAGATGGAGGCCGCCTCCGAGGAAGATGTGTATCCACCTCAAAGAATTTTTCCGACCCCCGATTTTTGGCTTAAATGCAGGAAAAATGCGTTTTCTTAAAAAGCCAGTTTTTGAGGTGGAAACATCTTGTTTGAAACAAGTGTATCTTTGTCGTGGACATTCGTCACATTCCTGCCACGGAAGCAGCCTCTTCACGATCTCTATTCGCCTGCACTTGACGCAGGTCGTCTCCCGATACTTCCCCGATAAAGCGGTAGAAGATGCGGATACTCTGCCGGTACGGGGTACGCGGCCCGGCAACTTTTCTGCCCTCCGGCAGTATCTTTTCACCGATCTCGATACGGTCGATGAAGGTGTGCAATATATTTCTATCCAGCGTTTCTACATAGGTATACCGTTTGGCGAGGTCAAAGAACAGTCCATAGGCGCTGCGTATCTCCTTTGCCGTTGTCTCGCCCTCCAGCAGCTTCTTACGGCGCACGGCCAGTTCCTCGATCTCCCTGCTGAACTTTTTGACCATTTCCTCCTGAATGTCATTACTGAGCGCCCCTGCGATATTGTCGCGGTAGGAGCGTTCGATCATCTTCTTGAGGCGGGCGGTCTGCTTGTCGATGTTCTCGATCTGCACGACGGGGTCTTCGCCGCCCAGAGAGGCGTTGGCCTGCTCGATGGCGTTCTCCGTGATAGCGCGGATCGTACTTTCATCGAAGGACAGCAGCTTATTGAGGTCACAGCGAACGACTTCCATCAGGTCATCGTAGCGGATACGCGCCCCATGCATGCAGCGGGTCTGCGTTCTGGAACTCAGGTTGTTGCATACCAGATACCAGTATTTCGCCCGTTCTCCGTTGTAGACGGAACCGCCGGAACACATGGCCGCGCCGCAGCAGGCACAGCAGGCGATGCCGCCGAAGATGCTGTGGCGGAACGCGGGATTTGCCCCGTTCGCCTTGGTGTTCTCGCCCATAAAGTGAGCGGCCATGTCGAACTGCTCCTGCGACACCAGCGCCTCATGGGTGTTCTTCGTGAATACCCATTCCTCCTCCGGTACCTTGACCTTCTTCTTGGACTTCACGCTGACCTTGCGGCTCTTGCCCAGCAGCGTGTGTCCCAGGTAGACCCGATTGCGAAGAATGCGTTTCACGGTGGTATAGTTCCACATGTCGGACATCCGCTGTGCGCCGCGCTCGGTGAAGTTGTCACGGCATTCCACGCGGTACTTCAGCGGCGGCATGATGCACGACTCGTTGAGCCGTATGGCGATGCTGCGGCAGGACTGGCCGGAGGCCGCCATATCAAAGATCATCTTGACCACCGGCGCGGTGTTCTCGTCCGGCACAAGCTGGTCGGTGGTGCGCTCCGCCTTCCGGTAGCCGTAGGGCGGGCAGGCCACATACTTGCCGTTGTTGCGCTTGGTGTTCAGCGTCTGCTTGACCTTACGGGACGTATCCCGCAGATAGACGTCGTTCATGGCAAACTGAAACGGTGCCATCAGGTTATCTCCCTCGGAGTCAAAATTGCTGCCGGGGGCCAGATAATGGATGCCGTGTTCAGGAAAATAGCGCTCCGCATAGTGGCTGGATTCCGTCATATCACGGCCCAGACGAGACAGGTCTTTGGTGATGACCATATTGACCTTGCCGGTTTTCAGATGCTCCAGCATGGCGCGGAAGCCGGGGCGCTCGAAGTTGCCGCCGGAATAGCCGTCATCGGTAAACTCCTCCACCAGAATAATACCGTGTTTTTCGCAGTATTCCCGCACAATGGTACGCTGGTTGGTAATACTGGCAGATTCGCCGTACTTCCGTTCCTCATCGGAAAGGCGGTAGTAGGCGTCTGCAAGCTGGACGTGGTTCCTCATTGTTCCTCCTTTCCGGAACCACTCATTTACGGTTCCATTATACCATGCGGCTGTCCTGCTGGTCAAAATTTGCGGCCTGTTTTCCAGTGAAAATGATTTCCTCTGTTACCACTTCCTGGATGGTTTTTGTGCCGGTAAATACGCGCTCGATCACATAAGTCGCCGCGCCGATCTGCTGTTCATTCTTATCGTTCAAGTGTCGCCACCTCCGTTACCATTATGAACGTTTCTTTCCAACTCTAACCAAAAAGCCGTCGAGCATACAGGCAAACGCTTGTCTGCAAGCTCCACGGCTTTGCATTTTGTCTCTTTTCTCAAGCAAAACAGGCGGCTGGTGGCTGCCAGCCTCACGGGAATCTCACCCCGGCCCATGCTGATGGGTGCGCCGCACGATGCTTTGAGGGCGTCCAATGCGGGAGTATCTTTAAGGGTGCCGGTGGTCATGGCCAACAGAGTGCCGCCCTGTTTCTGAACAACGCCTGTTTCGCTCCCTCCCCATGGGAAGATCATGGCGGGCGCTGTCCTATGGCTCACACCGGCACGAACGTACCTGCCTGCTTTATGACACGCAAAGTGCGGCTTTTCAAGGAGCATCGGTCATATAAGCCCGCAGGCACCGTCAAAGACTTGGCGGTGCCTGCCGATCTATATGGATAACCCGCATCAACAGCGGAGGGGAAACACGCCGCCGTTGCGGGTGGAGACGGGCTATGCGCTTCGGATGATATCAAATTTTAGGATGCTCTCGATTAGCTTTATCTCAAGCTGACCGCGCACCGCTTCATCTATGAAGTAGTAGAGGTTCCCCGTCGCGTCGTAGAAACAGCGCGTAGACAGGCGGCGTATGTAGCCCTCATAGCGCTTCAGGATGCAGCAAATGGCGGCTTCGTCGCCCTGCGACGCCGCGCGGATCACGGAGAACGGAAGCAGCGTCTTATTGCGGATACGCTTCGTATGTAAGAAATTAGTCATTGTCATCCTCCATTCGTTTTCTGAGTTCAGCAAGGGTATCCGACCGTCTATGCTGTACTGTCCGCCGCGCCATGTCCAGCAGTTCTCCGATCTCGCGGTCGCTCATGTCCATGAAGTAGGACAGCAAAATTACATCGCGCTTCTCCCGCAGGAGCGTGGCCAATGCCGCCGCGAGACGGTCATCGTTGACGGGAATACGGTATCCGCACACTTCAAACTCCACGGGGTGAATGTCCTCGTAGCAAAGCTGTGCAAGAAGTTCCGGAGGTAACTCCGAAAGGCTGCATTCCCGCGCCCTACGGCGTGCTTCCGACCGCTTCATATCCACGTTTTCCTGACGCAGTATCTTCTTGCAGTAGCTATCGAATATGTGGCGGACGCTCTCTTTCTGATTCCAAGGAAGCTTCAACTCGTCATCCTCCTTTGTTTCCGGAAGGGTTCTCTCTTTCCCTCTCACTAAATACTCCGTTTGAAGTAGGCCATTTTGGCCAACTTTTCGAAACTCTTTTCTTCGTATTTTTTACAACGCTTTTCCCCCACTCCATCATTCTTAAAAACCAAGAAAGGGTAGAATGGGGGCTGCGGCAGCGGGAATCAATCGATACCTTTTGATACAAAAAAGCATCTGCCTGCTGCACAGGTAGATGCTTTTTATACCGTTCTTAGACATCCATGAGGCCAAATCTGCCCACCGCAGAATACCTTGCTGTATTTGTTGTGTTGACGCGCCTTATGAACGAGAGTGCATCACAGGCTCGGATGTTTCCCAAACTGTTTGACCGATTCTTTCTATAACGCGTGTGCGAAGCGCAGAGCCGCAGTTCGATCCGAACTGCGGCTCTGAATCCTTAGGGTTCTATGTCCCTGTCCATTTGTCAAACGGATACTGGTTATAGTAGTCATCAGACAAACGATCTCCGCGCTCATAAAAGCGCACTGCTACAAACGCGGGTCCTTCAGCTTTTGTGCCCGTCGTCAAAATCTCATTGTCCTCAGATACTTTACCGTACCGCCGTTCATAGGCTCGCGTATAGTTTCGAGCAAAATCTTTATCCTGTAGAAGCTCCGCTGCCCGTTGGAGAATCGTCTCCTTTTCTTTATCAGAAAGAGCCGACTTCGTAGTAACGCGGATCTCTATATGTTGCGGAAATCCATACTGCACGGTAACGCGGTAAGCCCCATGGTTTTCCTTAACGTATGTGATAAAGTTCTTTGTTTCCGGCGTTCGCAGCGGGAGTGCATCCAGCCCATGGTATTTTTTCATCCCCCATAAAACAGCGAGGGTGACGATGACAAGCGCGAAAACGACCCACTTGGGAATGCGGCAGGTATATACTCTCATCTGGCGATGTAGTCCGCGATATACAGGGACATTTCCGGATTATCCAGTTTGTTTAGTGCCGCTTGGAAATAATCCAAACTTTCAAAGATATACGAGCCGGTGTCATATTCTTTCACAACTTGAAATTGGAAAGATACTTCATCACCTGCACGATATTCTTCTGTCAAGTCGCCGTCGAACGGCCAATATGCTGTGCCGTATTTAGTCAAAAACTCTAGAATTGTTCTGTCCTTATCTGGCTCATATTTTACAGCGCTAATAGTGTCACAAACTTGAATACTATCCCCCACACCGTAGTCCTTTAACCGCATAACGTGTGTTTTCAAATTTTCATCCCAGAACTGATCATACAGTTCTTCTACGGACATCATATAAGCAGTATTCGTAAAAGTCTCGCCGTAGACTGCATTGATAACCGAATCAGTTGGAAGCGTATACTGCTTATTTCCATCTGGAGTCATAACAATCTGGCCGGCTGAAAATGTCTCCATCCCTGCCGTGCGTGTCGATGATGGTGCAGCATCATCATACAGTCTTACGGATGGCGTCCACTTCTGCTTCTCGGTAACGGTAAACGTGGCTTTGTATGTTCCCATTTTCGCCGTCGTATTTACCTCATAGAGCGCACTCCCGTTCATGCCCAATGTCTTGTTAATAACAATGTCAGCATTCGGAGAAATAAGCATAACTGCGATTTTATTTTGTAACCCTGTCAGGAGCGAACAACTTGCAGACACAGAAATCGTCATATCTGGATGGGAGATTTTTCCCTCCCGAATACGATAATTCGAATTTGCAACAATGTCTATAATAGCTGCGGCAGGTCCGTTCCTGTTTTCGTTAAAACTAATCGTCCCCGGAGATAGCTCAATAAAATCTGATTCTACAGTTTTTATTGCCTCTTTGTAGTATACCGCGTCATCCACTTGTTTGATAAGCCACACGATAACTTCCTTCGCCCACTCTTTCCAATCTATACTATCTCTCATTTCTTTGGCCACTCCGACATCGCTATGAACCTCGGGGGACATTGCAAATGTCGGAAGAGTAAGACTTACGATAAGTACACAGCTCAAAACAAATGCAGAAAGTCGTTTCATAAAATCCTCCTTGTTCGTCCGTATCGAATGTCAAATCGCCAAATGTAACGAAACCCGAATTCTCGTACCATATGGAAACTATTTACATATACAGCTGGTTCTACAAAATATCCGGATCTGTGTATTCGTAGTGGGACAGGTCAAGTCCCTCCTTCATATCCTGAGGTACATAATCCGTGTTGCCAATATAGAGCCATTTACCATCCACATTTCCTACAAAGCCGAAAATCGTCTGTGCTGAATCGTAGATATTTGTTTCCGCCGTCCATGTTACCGCATAAAGAGCATCTGTCAGTTTTTCGATCTGCTCAATTTTGTAGCTTTCCAGTGTCTGCCCGCTTTGTGCAGCGTGCAGTTCACGAAGTTCTTCCGTAGGATAGTATGCATATTTTGTAGATTCTGCGGCGCCGCCCTCCTTGAATGCCTCGAGATAGTTCTCAGCCGCGTTCTGAACCTCCTGCGGAATATCTGCGGTCTCCTCGCCCGTCGCCCCCTGCTTCGCGCAGGCCACCATAACAACGGCAAGCATCAGAGAACTCAGCATGATAAACAGCAATCTGATCCCCTTTTTTGTCATAGATATCCACCTCCTTATCCTTTAGCGTATCGTAATAAATGTTCTCTTTTCTTGGGACTTTCCTCCTTTTCTATTGTCTATCATTCTCGCCGTTCCCTATGAACAGCTCTTGTCTGCAATTTACCACAATACATATAATTTGTCAACAATACTTTTTAACAACAAGTATTGAAATAATCCAGTATTTGTGTTATACAAGTATATAGAAATAGAAACGAGGTGGTGCCTTTGTCCAGGGATACGTCACAGAGCAATTACCGACGCGGGATTATGTCATTGGTCATTCTCTCTCTGCTAAAATCAGAAAATATGTATGGGTATCAGCTGTGTCAGGAGATTTCACGTTTCAGCGGTGGCAAGCTGACCATTCAGGAAGGCTCCTTGTACCCCATTTTGTACCGGCTACAGGATCAGGGACTCATTTCAGAAGAACGGGTTCTGGTAGGCAAACGTATGACGCGAAATTACTATCATCTGGAACCCTCCGGTGTAGAACGGCTTCGGGAAATGACCGCAGAATACGAGGAGCTGACAGCTGGTGTCTTTGCCATTATCCACAGAGAGGAGACGATATCATGACAGAGCGTGCGATCCGTCAATACTGCCACGCTGTCGGCAATTACCTACCCTGCCCTCGCAAGCAACGACAACACATCCTACAGAACCTTCGTCTCCGCTTGGAAGAGTATCGTAGTGAACACGCGGAGGACTCCGTAACGCCAGAAGAACAATTCGGTACACCGCAGCAGGTCGCGGCCAGTTATGTGGATGATATGGACACCGCCGAGCTTCTGGCAGCTCTCCGCCTACGGCGGAAAATCCTGACTGTTGTCGGAATAGGTGTTCTGGCTGCATTATGTATTCTTATTGCAGCACTTTGTACCGAGATCCATCAGTATCGCCACGCCATCACCGGATGGAGCGACCAGATCATAACAACAATAGAGTAAGAAGGAGAACTGTCATGAAAAAACGCAGTGCCGCTTTTCTTTCCTTGTGCTTAATTGTCGTATGCCTTTTCCCCACCTGCGCTTTTGCCGCGAACACGGAAAAATCCCAAAGCATCGCTTATTTTGATGATGGCAGTTATGTGATAACCACCGTCTCTGTAACCAACACCGCTGCCACACGCGCCAGCAAAACAAGAGTTGGTTCGATAAAACATGATTACCATGATGCTGGCGGAGACCTCGACTGGAGCGCATCAATGACGGCCACATTCACCTATGATGGCTCCACATCTCGGTGTACCAGTGCAAACACGCCCGAGATAACGATTTACGACAATATTTGGAGCGTGTATAGTAAGTCCTCTTCTAAAAGCGGCAACACCGCCACTGGAAATGTTACAATGGCAGCCAAGCAAATAATCGGGTCATCTAAATTTCCTGTTACCCTGACCCTCACCTGTGATAAAAATGGAGTCCTTAGTTGACGGCAGAACCGGCCTATTCCGTGTACCTACCCACCTATACACGATTTACAGCGGCAGCGGTAACGCATAAATACACTTTCAGCAACATAGTAAGGGTGCAGTTCAATTTGAACTGCACCCTTACCTATATTTTGTATAAGAATTTGCGTAAAAATACGCTGTAATCAGACATGATGGCAATTTTTTCTACCGTGTACCGCTTAGTAGAGGGACTACATTACCACAGTCGTGGAAAAAGCACATCTTCACAAAATACACATACTTGTGCTGTCACATCCAGTTTTTAGAGAAAAGCGACACAATGTAGTGCCTAATGCGCCAAAATCCGTCCCAGATTGAGACGGGTTTTACAAATAGATAGCAATAATTGCACCGTCTCTGCCATTATTCATATGTAAACGCTGAAGCTGTATTCAGATCTAGCCATATAGGCAGTCTTCACTGGACTCATTAACGCTTAGAGTAAGTGTATTTTTCTGTTGCCAAATAAGTAACTTCAATACTCCGAGAAACTGTATACCTATGTATTACACGATAAGCGATACGTTTCAACGGCTGCAGCCAGCGCATTCAAAAGTGGTCTAAATCCGCTGAAATCCAAGGATTCATAATTGGCTTCAATATATTTTGAAAAGAGTTCTTTGCCATAATAGGTAGCGGTATCATAGTCATTCTCCAGAGAGAATTTCTTTCCATCTATTTCGTGCAATAAAACTTCCTCTGGGAATAATATCTCGATGGCGGACTCTTCGTCCCCGTTTGCCAGTGGATTTGTAACAAGAAATAAATTCGTGCCATCCATAATCTGAATATATAATCTTGCAACAAGTTGCCTTCTCTTTTCGTCAGTAATCCTCTGTTTTTGTAAAAATTTTTTTAAAGGTTTGTCTGACTTCATCTCATTATCCAAAAGAAAAATGACTGGATGCTGAGGCTGCCGTCCACTTATGTTCTTCATATAATCGAAAACCTGTGGCAAGCCCGTATTTCGTTTAGAGAAATAACACTGGCAAATATTTCCCAATGTATCCGCCCCATCAGAACTTAATCCAAAAAAGTATTCCCACCGTCTAGATCTTTTAAAAAAGGATACTTCGAACTGGAAGGAGCCATCTTCGTTCTTCTTAATCAGTGTTGGGTATTCGTTATAGAGATTTCTGAGAGCCGCTTTTAAGTAACGAACATCCGTTTTGCCTTCGGTGAGAATAAGTGGCCGTTGGTTCGCAAAGAAATACTTATAGAACAAAAATTTTTGATATTCACGTTCACAGCCACTTAAGTTATGATAGTTCTTTTTATTGCCACTTAGACTATTGTTATAATGTTCTATTTGGTCAATAAAAGAAAACCGACCTTCAAGTTGCTCAAGAGTCCCAGAGTCTCCGGCTATGGAAAACTCGCCATTTGCATACATATGGTGTGCCATCGCTCGCGTTTCTTTCCGAAATTGTTTGTTGCTATTGATTTTTTTGTTGACAGTAAGACCCGTTACCTCTTGGCGAGAGGATTCGAATAATAGTCGGGTCTTCTTACTGTTGATTCGAAACCCGGCGCGTTGAATCTCAGTATCCACTGCATCAAGGAAGGCCCTGTACTTGTCAGTAAAGTGAATATCGTTTGTTGAAAAAGTTATATCATCCGCGTATCTTGTATAGTCTAACCTGTACTCCCTGGCGAGAAGCAGCAACCTTCTATCTAGAACTTGACAGATATAATTTGTAATGATAGGCGAACTGGGTGCTCCCTGAGGTAAAGTCCCATTATAGCAAGTAATTTGCGCAATAGTAATCGCCACTTCATGCGGTAGGCGAAAATATCGATTTTTCTCAAAAAAGCCGACTATCCTGCCGAAATGAAAAGTTCCAAAGAAATTTTCAATATCCAAATTTACGACATATCTTTTATTCCTATGAATCTTTGCATTTGTAATAATACTCTTTCCTTTTTCAAATCCGTGGGAAATAGCGGGGCGTACACCTTTGACCTCCCAAATATATTTCTGATACTCTGCCAATCGCTTATTCAACTGTTCTTGTATAAACTTCAACTCACCGTATGGTGCATTAATAACTCGGGTTCCCCCGCTTTTCTTAGGAATTTCAAAGGTTTTATAATAACTATGAGGATGTTTCACAAACAGAACATAACTCAGTTGACTTCTTGAAATTTTCAAAAAGTCCGCAAATTCATTTCTTGTTTCTGCATCACAAAACTTTCTCATAGCAATCTCCTGAAAAGCGTGCGGCAACTCATTATGCGGAAATATGTATATAACTATAAGCTACACAAAAAGTTAATAGGGATAAACAGGTGACATGAGAGCGAATCTTCTCACCGTTCTTGTCAACACTTGCGAAACACAAGCACAAAATCTTGCCGCACGCTTACTGTGATTATATTGCAGCAATTTGCAAAATTCAACTACATTTCGTAAAATGGCACCTCTCCCCCCACATTTTGGAGGGTCTATATCCATTCCGGACTGTTGTTCTAAATTCGTTCATAATCGATTTTCAAGAAGCAGCCTCTATTTACTGCTCCCCCCATTTTTCATATTTAATCACGCCTAATCCGCTCTCTATTCATCTGTGTACCACTCTGGCCTTGCCGCAGTCTCAAATCCGGTTCGGTGGGAGATTGCCACACCGTCCGTACCTGCGGCGCAATGCACCACCAGTAGGCGGCCCAGCCAGTCGCGGCCCGCGGCGATGCCGACGTGTTCATCCTCCGGATAGAACAGCAAGTCCCCCGGCTGTACTTCGTCCCACTCTATGTCCACGCAGTTGGCGTGTTGCTCCATAGCCCCGCCGCCCTGCCCAATCACATACGTGCCGCCGCTAGCGTTGTAAAATGCCCAGCCCACGAAGCCGGAACAATCAAGGCCGTAAGGTTGCTCCGTGCCGGTGGTGGCGCTGCCCTCGGCTGTGACCTCCGTCAGCTCGCCCCAGCGGTCGTCCCAGCCCAGCACCAACGATTTGCCGCCCCAAAAGTAATCCACCTTGTCCACCAGCGCCAGCGCGTAAGTCACCACCATGCGCCGCTCCATGGTAAGATCGTCCGGCAAGCGCTCCCACACCTCCATAGCCTCGCCGGTGGGCTCCATGGTGTGACCGTCCGCGAGAACACCAGCCGGGGACAGCGCTGCCGCCACCGCCATCACCGGCAAGGCCAGCAGCAGGAACAACACCACACCACCGCCCGCTGCGGCTATCGCCTCAATACCGGCGCGGATGGTCTTGCCTGCCGCCTGCGCCATCTGCTCCAGCCGCTGTCCTGTTTTGCGGGCGGCGGCTTTCGTCTGCTGGAGCATCTGCCGCTGGGCGGCGCGCTGGGTATGCTGCTTTGCCCGCTGTTGGGCGGCGGTCATAGCAGTCGCAGGCGGTTTTTTGGCCGGTTGGCGCGGCACTGTTGTGGTGCGCGGTGTCTCTGCTGTTGTTCCCTGCGCGGCGGCGGGCTGCTCCGTTGACCGCCACATATCCCGTTGGCGCACCTGCGCCGCCGTTGTCTCCTGCCGCTGCCGCACCTTCTGAGCGCGGTATTTGTGCAGGACGTACTTCCGCTGAAGCTGCCGCGTGGCACGGAAGGTCAGACGGGTGACCTCCGCCGTCCCTTGCCGCACCTGCTCTGTGGCATACTCCACCGGCTGACGCTGGTGCTGGGTCTGCCGTTCCTGCTTCTGCTGGGCGTAGTGCCGCTGCAAGATACAAACCGCCGTGCGGGGTATGGCGTTTTGCTGCCGCGTTTTCGGCTGCTCCATGGCGGCACGGGTCTTGATGTCACGCATTTTGCTCCCCCGGCTTGGTGGTCATCAGGCGGTACAATTCCGTATCACGGGGCAGTTCGTTGATGAACGGCACAAGGCAAGAGCCCACCTTGATCAGTCCGTGTCCTGCCGGTGCGTCGCTGACGTAATCCATCTGCGCGTCGCTGGCATCCAGCAGCTTGGCCAGCTCAGCACGGTCGGTAGGTGCCTGGTTCAGCAGTACCAAGAACTCGCTGTTGGCGAACATCAGCCGCGCCGTGTCGGATAGCAGGCATTCCTCCACGTTCTGCGTAATGCCGGTGAGGGTGGCGTAGTATTTGCGGAATCGCTTCCAGCATTTGTAAAGAAATTCACTGGAATAGTTGTTGATGGCGCTCTTACCGCCCACGCCGGGGCTGGCGAAGAACAGATAGATCTCGTCAATGTAGACGTGGGTGTACCGCCCCTGCTGCCGGTTGCGAATGACACGGTTGAGGATGCTGTCCAGCATCACCAGCAGGCCGATGGGCTTGAGGTTTTCGCCCAAGTCCTGAATGTCGTAGCAGATGATACGGTTGCGGGTGTCGATGTTGGTCTGATGGGCAAACACGTTGAGACTGCCGGTGGTGAACAGCTCCAACGCCAGCGCAATTTCATGAGCGACAGGCTCCTTCTGCCGCATGAGGTCGTCGTAGAGGTCTTTCAGCGTGGGCGGTTCGCCCTCGTATTTGCGAATGTACTTGCGGTAGATGTTAGCGGTGCAGCGGTCGATGATGGACTTCTCCTTTGCGCCGATCTCGCCCGCGCCCATGAGCTGTTCACACAGAGACATGATGAACTCGCTTTTCAATACCAACGGATTGCGCCCGTCGCCGTACTCCTTGGAGATGTCCAGCGCGTTGACATAGCTGCCGTTGGAGGCGGAGATGGTGATGACCTCGCCGCCCAAGGCGCGGATCAGCGGGCCATACTCCCGCTCGGGGTCTACCACAATAATATCGTGGTTGGTATTCAGGCCCACGAAGCCGATCTCCTGCTTGGCCATCATAGACTTACCGCTGCCGGACACGCCCATATAGAGGCCGTGTCCGTTGAGCATCGCGTCGCGGTTGCAGATGATAAGGTTGCGGGACACAGCGTTGACGCCGTAGTACAGGCCACCGGTGTCCATAATCTCCTGCGTCTTAAAGGGCAGCAGCACAGCGGTGCTCTCCGTGGTCAGCGTCCGCATAGCGTCGATACGCCGCAGGCCGTAGGGCAGCACCGTGTTCAGCGCGTCCTCCTGCTGGTGCTTCATAGTAGCGAACTGACAGCCGTGGGAGCGGCCAATGGCGGACAGTGCCTCCGTATCCTGCTCCAACTGTTCCTCATTGTCGGCAAGGTGGGTCAGCGTCACCAGCGCGTACATCATCCGCTGATCGCGGGCGGTCAGGTCGTCCAGGAACTCCCGCGTCTCCTTCCGCATCTGCTCCAAGTCGTAGGGGATGTTGGCGGAGAAATTGTTGTGGTGGTTCTGCCGCTGCTGCCAGCGGGTAATGTCGCTCTCCACCGCCATGATGCGCCGATGCATCTCCGATACAGCCTCATCAGTAGCCACCGGCACGATGTCGATGGACAGCATCATGTTCCGGGGGTAGTCCATCAACTCGGTGATCATGGTGTCCTTGATGAAGCTGGCATACTCCCGCAAGAACAGGGTGCGGCCTACACGCTCGTCCACGGCGTAGTGGTCGTGGAAGAATTGCAGCGTCTCCGGCGCGATTGCATCGCGGAAGTCGTGGCCGCGCCGCTGGGCGGTTTGCAGGTCGAAAGCAAAAGCCGATTCCTGCCCTACGCGGAAGAAGTCATGGAACAGGCGCAGGCGCTCGTTGAGGGTGATTTCCCGTATGCCGGAATCCATGCGGCTCAGGCCAGCGGTCAGGTCAGTTCCCACGCGGGCGAAGAAGGTGCGGGCCTCCTCGATGCTGCGCTTGGCCACGGACACAGTGATGTACTTCTCCTGCACCAGATTGTTGCTGCCGCTGGCCTTGTCCAGCAGAATGTCGTTGTACTCGCGGCGCATATAGTCGCGGCCATCCTGCCGGTAGGCCATCAGGAGATTCCGGCTGAACTCCTGCCGGTTGAGCTGGCGGTTCACCAGCGTCAGCTTAATACCCGCATCGATGGGCAGGCTGTTGAGAACGCCGCAGTAGCTCAAAAACAGCTCCATTTGCTTTTCCGGCGAGGCCACGGCGTAATTGATGTCAAAAAAGCGCCAGGTCTTGGAAAACCTGCCGCTTACCTGAAAGATACCGTCTTTATAGATGCGCTTGATGGGGATGGACTGCTGCACGCTGCGTGGGATGCGAAAGGCGTCCCGTTCCGTGCTGCGGCCCTTGAATAGTTTTCTCACTTCTTGTCCTCCTTCTCCCAAAGATCGCATAGGTAATTCTCGCTGTGCCACAGCCGGCGACCGGCCAGCAGAAAGTTGGTTTTGCACCACGCCCACAGGAATTGCTCCAACGTCAGGCCGTTGTAGTGGAAGAAGCCCGCCGCCGCCATAGGCGCAGCGCCCACGATGCACAGCCAGCCCAGCGTCTCGCGGTCTAATACGCCCCGCAGGGCAAAGTACAGCCCCACCGCCGTACCCACCGCCAGCAGCGAACAAATAAGCTGCCGCGCTGTCAGGCCGAAGTAGACAGTCTCCTTATAGCTGCGAATTTCTTTGTTGATTTTGATCTCCATGTGTTTTCTCCATAAAATGCCGAAGCCCATCTCAATTGAGACGGGTTTCGGAAATTGATAGTATAGCAGTTTCAAATTCAGCTACTTAAGTGTATAACATTCTTTGTACTCGCTAATCACAGCCTCAGCAAATGCATATGCCTCTTTGTTATAATTGTCCTCTGTCTCCCAATTATTAACATCATCACTCGTGATCAGCCTAATGATTATCTCATTAGGTGCAAACCTTCCTGCAACGGTCATAAATTCATTAAAACTTGAAGTAATCCCGCGAGCATCAATAAAATATCTCGTCTTTCCGCTGCAAATCTGGCAAAAGGCATGAAAACCTTTCTTTTCGCTTCCCTCAATTATGTATGGAATATAGCCAAATGCTTTTTGCAAAGACAAGGCAAAGATATGACATGACCCGCATAATAACTGGAACGCTGTTTCATATGGAAAGTCTTCATCATTTTGTCCACCAAAAAAATCTTCATATAGAATTTTATTCAATTCACGCTCTGGGTCGGCATCGTTGTAGAACCCCTTGTGCTTTTCAACACAGGTAATATCGCAAAAAGAATTTCTTTGAGACATCGTAGTCCCTCCCTTACCATTCGTTTTCTGAATTAACTTTCCGATTAGTAGCCTATAAGTCCTAATGCTTGATCCAAATCCACAGTCAATCCATCTGTATGTTTGTTCCAGAAATCAAATAACTCCGCTCGCCGTTTTGCAATCATCTTCCGTATCTTGTGCTCATCAGAACTTCTAATCCTATCCCCCGACAATTTTTCTCCCGTGATGATAGAAAAAGAGCCAGATCTTTCATGTCGTATATCGACATGTACGTGGGGTAAATTGTGCTTTCCAGCTTCTTTTGAATTCATGTAATATCGTATACCATCATCTTCAAACACTGTTCCTGCGTCCATGCATACCAGCAGCTGTATTTCGATAGTATCTTCTATTTTGCATCCCATAAGCCGGAGAAAATATGTTATCGGTTTTTCTGTAGAATCTACCGAATAACGTAACCCATCAAACACAAGATATTTCTGGATAACGCTAAATTCCTCAGCGAGAGTTAATACTGGGTCAGTTTTGAATCTGACGCCGATTTCATATATTCTCTCGTCTACCCAATCCCACAGATTTATGATTGAAAAGTCCGCTTCAATATTTCTGATAGAAAAACTCTTCCCATTGATTCTCCTCAGCGGTGCAACAATCTCCTTACCGAGTATTCCGTAGTTGCCGCTATGCGGCACAAGCACTTCATCATGGAGTTGTTCTTCCGCATAGGCATGGACGGTTACATGAATCTTCAAATCCATAGTTTTAACCTCTCATATCATTTACCACAACTTAGTTTTTATATTATTGTGATTATTTTCTCATATCTACCACATAGTGTCAATGCTCCCGTCACATCCCGAACATCTCCCGCACCACGCGGTCGGCACCCTTGACCAGTCCCACCAGCACCAGCATATTGAAGATGACCTCGCCCAGATAGCCCCACACCTGCGTGACTACCGAGCCGCCGCCCAGCACTACCGTGTCGCTGGCGGCAAATGCTGAGAACACGATGCAGGCCAGCACGATCACCGCGCCCTCCAGACACACGCCCATGTAGCTTTTGAGAAAGGCACGTCCCATTTGGGACGTGCCCTCTCCCGCAAAGGACGCCAGCGCCACCGGCGACAGCGCGGCATATAAATAGAGCTTAAAAAACCGGCCATACACGGTGAGGATCATCAGAAACGCCAGCACCGTAATGACCAGACAGCCCAGCAGCGTTACCAGCCACAGCGGAATGCTGGCGAGGAAACCCACGTCCTCGATGGCAATCGCCATCTCCGCAGGCAGTGACACCGTTGCCCCGTCGATACCGCCCACACTGCCGGCAGCGGTGGAGATGATACCGGCGCAGACCGTGAAAATGTCCACCATCAGGTCGATGCCGTAGGTAACAGCCAGCTTCGCCATGACGAAGTAGATAAAATGCCGCAGGACGTGTTCAGGCCGCTGGAAGTCCCGAAAGCTGGCACTGCTGCGAAAGATGCCGATGGCCAGGAACAGCACCAGCAGACCATATCCAATGCCCTGCATGGCTCCGTTGACGGTTTGAATCGTCTGCCAGATAGTGCCGCCCTTGAACGCCTGGGGCGATTGGGTCAGCAGCGACCACATCTCCGTTAGCTTGTCGTTCCATACTCCAAAGGCATAGTTGAGATTGTCAATGATCCAGTTGTTGTCCATGGCTTACACCGCGCCGATCAGCGTCAGAATCTCCTTGGCAAAGGTAATAAGTAAGCCACCAAACAGACACAGCAGCCCCTGCGTCCGCTGACTGGCGTCGTGGCTCTGGATGCTCATGCCCACCTGCACGATGCCCCAGCCGAGGATAATAATGCCGATGGCCTTGATGACCGAAAAGATGAAGTCGGACAGGTTATTGACGATGGTCAGCGGATCGCCGCCGGTTGCGTAGGCGGTGGTGGCCGTCAGTATACAGATACACAGGCTCAAAAGAAATGTGCGGCTTACGCGCCGCATCACAGATCGTTTCATTCCGTAAATCCCTCCAGTAAAATCAATTCCTCCAGCGAGACGAATGCCGCGCTCATATCGGCGCAGGCATAGTCCGCCAGCTTATGCACATAGGGCGCGGCTCCGCCGTCCTCCGTCCGGCTCAGATTTGGATGCCGCAGGATGTCGTATTTCTCGTCCATCACAGGCCGTTCACCACGGATGAACAGCAGCGCGTAGCGGTTGTCCATGGCCCGCACCTCGTCCGGTGTCATCAGGTCGCGGGCCAACTGCTGGCGGCTGACGGAGGTGGAGCCGTTCCGTCCCTTGGTGGTACTGGTATGACGCACGTCCAGCGTCTCCTTGCCCAGCAGCTCCGAAATGTACTTGTGGGTAGACTGCTCGTTGCCGCCCAGATACAGCAGCGTGTCAGCGTTGCCCAACAGTCCCTCCCAGTCGTCCTTGAACAGTGCCTTCAGACCGGATATATTTTGCAGGACGATGGTGGACATGATGTTGCGGGAACGCATGGTGCTTTGTATCTTTACAAAGTCGCTGGGCAGCGCCACGTTGCAGAACTCGTCCATCATCAGCCGCACGGGAACAGGCAGCGGCCCCTGATGAATCTTGTCCGCCTGATAGTACAGAGACTGAAATGCGCAGGTATAGAGCATCCCCACCAGATAGTTAAAGGTGCTGTCGCTGTCGGGGATAACGGCAAAGACAGCCTGCTTGCGCTCTCCCATCAGGGAAAGCTCCATTTCATCGTGGGAGGTAATGTCCCTGATCTGCGGGATGATGAAGGCTGACAGCCGCACCGCGGCGGTAATGAGGATGGAACGCGCTGTTTTGCCCGCGGCCTGCTGAAAAATATGGTATTCCCGTACCGCGATGTGGTCAGGCTCCTCGTCCTCCAATGCCTCAAACAGCAAATCCAGCGGGGAGCGATACGACTCATCCTCCTCGCTTGCACCGCCGTTCTCCAGCATATACAGCACCGTTTCAAAATTCCGCTCCTCCGGTGGCGCTTCATAGAGCAGGTACAGCATCAGGGCGGTGTCCAGCGCCACCTCTGAGCGTTCCCAGAACGGGTCGCTCTGCTGGGCGCTTTTGGGCGTGGTGTTCTGGATCAGGTTATTTACCAGTTTCATCACGTCCTTGGCGTCCCGTATGTAGGCGAAGGGGTTAAACGCATCGGAGTGCTGCGGGTCGATGAGGTCGAATACCCGCAGCACATATCCCTCCTCCAGCAGCAGCGGCGCGAGGGCGCGCAGCATCTCACCCTTGGGATCTGTCACAAGGAAGCTACCGTTGGCCTGCATGATATTGGGTTTGCAGAAAAACCGTGTCTTGCCGGCACCGCTGCCGCCCACGATGATTTGCAATAGATTCCTCATGTGCTGCCGCCCGTTCAGGCTCATAGCCACATGACGTGTCAGCAGTGTGTTATTTGCGGGGTCTTTGTCTGCGTACTTTTTGTTGAGCTGCCACGGGCTGCCCCACTGGGCAGAGCCGTACTCCTGCCCCAGTCTGCGGTTCTCCCTGCCGGAATGGTACAGAAGAACACCGCCTCCGTAGAGCAGCAGAAACACCAGCAGAAATCGCGGCGTATATGCTGTCCAGCGGACGGCGAACGGATGGTTTACCGCAGAGGTAAAGCGGCTCACCAGTTCAAACACATTCATGCCGTTTTCATACACACTTGCTGCGATGACCGCCAGCCACAGCACGGGAATTGTCAGCGCCAGCCACAGGGTAGGCGGCACAGCCTTTTTACGCATGGTTGCTCTCCCTCCTAATCCGTCTCAAGTTGAGACACATTTCGACAGCGTTTTTATCCCATTCTCTCGCAGTACACCACATATCGCTGCCGCCCGCCACTGGCGTAGGGATGGCAGGTCAGCATTGTCAGCAGGTCGCGGCCTTGCTGTATCTTGATCTTGTCCCCCTCATGGGGCTGGATGATCTGAATGCCAGCCACTGTGTAGGTCAGCGTCTCCCATAGATTTGTCAGCGTAACGGTATCGCCAACCTGCAAGCGGTCGATGTGCCGGAAGTAATCCGCGCCGTGCCAGCCCCGGTGGCCTGCGATGACGCAGTTGGAATTGTCCCCGCCGATGGGCGCGGAGGTGTTTCCAAGCACCGCCGCGCCTGCGGCAAGGTGAGCCTCGGACGCACCCAAGTAGACGGGCATGGTTAGCTCCATAGCGGGTATCTCTAACACGCCCATGATTTCGTCCTCGATGCCGTATGCCACAAGGTCAGCGGCAGGCGTTTCACAGGCTTCGAGATTAACAAGGCCGGATTGCTTTTCTGCGTAAAGCTGACAGTTGTACTCCTGCAAGGCTGCCAGCAGTTCGGGATACTGCTGCTCCGGTACATCGCGGTCAGCAAAAAACTCCTGCACCGCAGCATCCGTATCGGCTTGCAGCCTGTGTCCCGTGAACACCGGCCATAGCATGACGCAGATGCCTGCCACCGCCAGCAACGCCGCCAGTGCAAAAGGTGTCTTACGCATGGCGCACCCTCCTTACCAAAGAGTAAGCACCGCCGACCACAGCCACCGCGCCAAGGCCGACGGCAAGGCAAGTGAGGTAGTGCTGCGTCCATGAGGATGCCGCTGGCTTTTCTTCTACGACAGTAGTTTCCTGTTCGGGAGTATAGGGAACACGATGGCCACGCACCAGCAGCCTGTGGGTGTTGACGCCAAACGGCGTGCAGGTCACCAGCGTTACATAGTCCTTACCGTCCTCGATTTGCAGCAGACTCGTGTCTGTGGGCAGTACCGTGTGGATGCTGTCCACTTCGTAGACCAATGTGTCACCCAGCACATGGATGTAAAACGTGTCACCCTCTGCAAGTTGGTCAATGTCCGAAAACAGCTTGGACGAGGCCATTCCGCTATGAGCCGACAGCACCGCATGGGTGCTGCTGCCGCCCACCGGCAGGGACGTTCCTACCACATGGCCTACGGCGCGCTCCAGCGTGTCCGCGTCCGTACCCTGCTGCACGGGCAGGTACACATCTATTTTGGGAATGTCCACATAGGCCATGATGCCGCCCACCGTGAGCTGTTCGGCATAGGCCAAGGGAGGGGCCAAAGCCCCTCCCTCTGTGATGGCCGCCTGGCCGGACAGCATAGCGTTGTACTGCTCCGCGGCCTGCCGCTGGGCAGTCAGTTCGGTATCATCGGTGTCCGCAATAGCGGCGGTGTAGGCGGTTTCTATGTCCGAGTGGTATTTCTCACTCAGAAGTTCTCCCACCAGCGGGTAAAGCATCAGCCCCAGCGCTGCAATACCGCAAGCCGCCGCCAGCAGCCAGCGCTTCACTGTTCACTCTTATGCTTGCGGGACTTGACGACAATGAAGGCCGCCGCGCCCAGCAGCAGAACGCCGCCCACCGTATACATCCAAACGCCATAACCGCCGGTCTTGGGCAAGTCGAATCCCGGATTGTTGATGATACGTAGCGGCACAACAGCGTTTGCGTCCGTCATGCTCACCGGCTCACCGTTGACGGTGGCAGAGGCGGTCAGCAGGGCCGCACCGCACCGTTCACAGGCGCCATTCTCTTTTGTGGTGACCACGATCTTCACGGGATCGCGGAGCAGCACATACCCCTTATCAGTGGCAACCTCGGTCAGTGTGTAGGTATCGTCCTCAATACCGCGGAGAATAATGTGGCCCTTGAGGTTGGGGATCAGCATGGTGGCCTCGGACTTATTGGACGTGAAGCCGGTAACGTTGTAGACCTCACCCTCCATGTTGGCCTTGATATAGTATCCGTCCGTATCGTTGTAGGCGATAAACTTTACCTTGCCGAAAGTGCCGTTATTGTCGCTGAACTGCTTGATAAGGTCAATGGCATAGACATAGACGTGGCAGCAGTCCTCCAGCGTATCATAGTAAGTCGTGTTGGTACGCTTCCATGTCAGCTTGACCTTGTTGGGATTGTCGCGGTCGCCGTAGGTAGCTGCATCGGCGGTCAGGGTGGCGGCATAAGTAATACGCATGGTGCAGTCGGAGTATCCGCGCTTCACGCTGTCGGTATACACGGTGGCCGCCTCGTTGATTTCACTCAGGCCAGCCTCGGTCATGCGGATGGTCATAATGTTCTGCGCGTCGTCGTAGGCCACGGTGAACTTGCCGGAATCTTCCGCCCATGTGGTGATCTTATCGGTGCAGCCGCTATCCTTGAAGAACTCTATAGCCACATCGTTCTTGTTATACTTGATACCCTTGGACATGGTATCGACGTAAGCATACTCGCTGAGATCAGATGCTTTAGACGTGATGGTGGGCATGGTGCTGATGATCTGGTAGTCCACGGTATCGCCTACGGAGGCGGTAGCGGTGTGGGCGTAACCGTCCTTGATGTCGGTCAGGCTGCCGGTATTCTTGCCGGTGGAGTTTTTATCCTCACGCACGGTCTTATCCAACGTAGGATTGCCGGTCTGATTCTTGGGGTAGACGGTCACATCGTAATTCCATGCCGCACCATCGATGGTGGTCATGGGCAAGGACACGAAGAAGGGATTGCAGGTGGAGGTCACGTTTTCAGGGACGCGAGTCTCCGCAACGAGATACAAGCCCTGCTCCATATCAGAAGCGGAGGTGTGTCCGGTGGCATCCGTTTCGGACATAGCCACGCCGCCGTTCTTTACGGCGGTTTCCAGAGCGTTCTTCACGGTGGTGGCGTTGGCAGCCAGCGCGGTGGCCAGCTTGTTGTTGAGCATATCGCTGGTAAAGTAATTGATGCCATTGTCGGTCTTGTGAGCTTCTGCGTTGGTCAGGCCGATGGTAGACAGTACAGCGTTGCTGCGGTCGGAGGTGTCAAAGCCATACAGCACACCGACCGTGCGCTGACCGTCCACCACTTCGTTGTTCATGGTGACATCGGCAACACGGAGATAAGTGAACTCCACGCCCTGAATGGCGTACTTGCTCAGCTTGTCGATAACCGCGTCATCGTGCAGGCCGGTGGAAACATAGGACTCCACATCCCACGCACCCTCTGCGCTGGCCGTGGTGATGTCGTATTTGTAGATGCTCAGGAACGCCTTTTTGCTGGTGTCAATGGTCGGCTCGGCAAAAGCCGTAGTCATCAGGCCGATGACCATGAGCGCCGCCAGCAGCAGCGCCAATACACGATGGATCTTTTTCATTTGGTTGTCTCCTCCGTAAAATCAGATTTTTTGCAAAAATAAACACCCATGCAAAGCATGAGTACTGCAAGCAGAATATAGGTTGTAAATCCCGTGCCGCCCGTGAACGGCAGGACGAATCCTGCGCTATTGCAGGCGGTAATGGTGACGTCGTGGCTATTGGCCTCCAGCACACCGGTGAACAGCGGCTCGGTCAGCTGCGTATCCCCTGCGGGAGCTTTGGTTTCGGTAATACGATACTGCGCGCCAACCTTGAGGTCGCTCCACTTGACGATGCCCGTGTTGTCGGTGGTCACTCTGCCCACCTCCGACCAAGTCTTGCCATCTGCGGAAGCCTCCAGCAGCAGCTCCGCACCGGCGAGAGGTGCGCCCGTGACATCCACCTTGCGAACGGTGATGCTGCCTTTCGCCAGCGCGTTCGTCCGCTTTTGCGTAATGTTCAGTGCCGTGGCAGAAATGGTAATCTGATACTTGGTTTTGTCTACCACATAGCCGCTGGGAGCACTGATTTCCTGATAGTTGTACTTGCCCTGCGTCAAATCCTTGAACACGGCCTTACCATCTGCACCGGTGGTCATGTCAGCCACCTTTTTACCATTGGCATCAAATAGCCGGTAGGTCACGCCCGCCAGCGATTTACCAGTCTCCGCATCGACCTTATTGATGGTCAGGCCACCTTTCTCCTCCACGGCTTTGATTTTAATATAAGCCTTCACGGGATCGCGCCCCACGCCGGTGTAACCGGCCAGCGCCTGATACCGCCCAAACCGGTCATACCAACAGACTACTGCTCTGCCTGGATTGATCTCATACGCGCTGCCGGTAGCAGAGTAGGTCTTTTCCGTGGTCAGAGTCTTGGCCGCCGCAGCTGTGGCCGTGATGGTCAATTTGTTGCCCCGCTGTGTAAAGGTGATGCCGCTTCCGTTATTTGCGCCGAAATTGTAGTCACCCAGCACCTCGTTATCGTCCGTGACCGTGGCCGTATAGCTGCCCGCTGCGTTCTTCTTCAGTTCGATGGTGTCGCACCAGCGCGGCGTAAACGCCGAAAAGCTGGGGATCATCGTGGCCGCCTGCATTGCCGCTGTTAGCTTGTCATACCACAGGTCATAGGTGGGATAGCGGCTCTTTGATACACAGTTATAGAACGGGCTGGCACCCCAGTCCTCGTAGGAATAGGCACTGCGGTACTTGCAGATCAGTTCCCAGATAACGGTCTGCGTAGCTGCCCACTTTTGTGCTTTGATGATGGTGCTGGTATTGTTGTCACCGGGTGCGGTGCCGTAGTCCACGCTGGGGTAGCCGAGGGACATCGCCAACGCGATACCGCTCTGCACGGACGCTGGCAGGTTATACCAGCTGGCGCTGGAGCCCTCCCTGTAGCTGCCGCTGTCGTCCGAATGAACGCCCGGCTCGATGCAGTAGGCCACCGCGCCGTCCGCATATTTCATGTGGTACAGCGCACTGCCGCTGCCCAGACTGCTGGTGGCCGAGATGGTCATGGTCGTAACGGTGGGCGTTGTGCTTTTGCTGTAATCGTACTGGTCAAAGGTGATCTGGCTGGAGTAGACGTAGGCCCGATAATCCACTGTTACAGATGTGGCGTAGGCCGTCACCGCCAGTGCCGCCGTCATTATCAGCGCCAGCACAAGCCCCACCAGTTTTTTATAATGCTTCATGTTGCCTCCTGTCGGGGTATAAGTTGACCCCCTCCGTTTTCGGAGGGGGTCGTGTATGAAATCTCTCGCTTAGCCATCGTACAGGACGTAGATGAGCAGGCTTGCACCATCCTCCACGATGCAGACGTTGCAGCGGATACCTGCGTCGGCCAGCGTGTCCGCACCCGCCTGCATCATGAGCTGCCGGAAGGTGTAGTCCACCATGTCCCGCGCCTTGGCCTCCAATGTCTCCTGCGAGGCATCTGCCGCTACCGATGCAGGGAAGCGGTAGGCGCTGTTGTCCAGCGTTAGACTGCCGTCTGTGATGACGCCGTACTGCGTTACCGCGTAGGCATTGGCGGCGCTAACAGCCGCCCAGCGGTCTGCCGGTTCATACTCCGGCTCAGGCTCGGGTTCAGGGGCGGGTGTGGGTTCCGGTTCCTCTACCGGCTCAGGTTCGGGTTCGCTCGGTGCAGGCTCCGGCTGCGGTGCGGGTGTCAGCGTCTGTTCAGGCGTAGTCGGCTGCTCCGGCGTAGTGGGCTGTTCCTCACCGGTGGGTTCGGGGTTTTCGGGAACATCTGTCTTACTTTCGGGTTGCTGGGTGTTCTCCTGCGTTTTGACATTCTCCGCGGGGGCGGCAGGGTTCTCCACATCGGGGGCATCTGCCGATACAGGGACATCCCGCTTTTCATCGGCCACTGCTTCACTGGTCACGGCGGTGGCTGACAGAGCGCCGAGCTGTGCTGCGCCACCCAACGGCGCCATTTGTCCGGCACAGCCCGCAAGCAGCGCGGCAAGGCTGATTGCCAACAGGAATACAGGTACTTTTCTCATGTAATTCCCTCCTTAAATATTAGGTTACTATTATTTTATCGCACCATTTGTATGCCGTCAAAAAATTGGCAGTGTCAGCTTTTGCCGAAAATTGCGTCTCAAGTTGAGACGCAATTTTCGCCGCAAACGTACCATCTGCCGCAGGTGCGTTGCCGACCATGATGCAACTATCCGCGCTCTGCGCGGATAGTGAGGGTTTCCCCCCTTGTATGCCTTATAAGCCGCTGCGCGGCTCCAGTCAAGGCCCGCCCAGCGCGCACGTTGGGCGGCTCGTGGGTGGCTACCGCAAGGCAGCCGCCCAGCCTTGACGGGTGTTGTGCGGCGGCTTACACTCCCCCAGCAGGGGGAAACCCTAACGTCCGTTGTGCTGCATCGGGACACGGCTTCTTTGTGGCGTGATGCTTTTCTCCACCGATGCGCCGATCTGCTTGCTCATCTTCTGTATTTGGTCAAGCGCCTGCCGTCGTTCCTGCGCGTCCCAGCCGTCGTACAGCGCGGGCAGCTCTGCGGTGTCCGGCAGGTCACGCTCCACGCCAAAGCGTCGGCATAGCAGATACGATACACTCTGCGCGTCCAGATCAGACTCAGCGTAGTCGTACTGCGCGTTGTAGCCTTTTCCGTGCAGCCGCGAGTGTGCCACCGCCGTGGCGATGGCTGCGAACATCTCATGGTCGGGATAGTCGGGGTTGATGGCCAGTTCCATCCGCTGCGGGTCGTAGACAGCAGGGGTGTCCAAATCCTTGTCGATGACCACCTGACATACGGCGTAGTTCAGCAGCGTGGTCATGGCCGATTCCATCTCCCGCGTGTCGTTTTGCAGATGTACCTCCTTCAAAGGCCGCCCCTGCGTCTGCCGTACATCGTAGGCGTCTGCCAGCGTATAGCCCTTGCCAAAGGTGGAACGGGCGAAAATGTGGATGCCGTTGCCGTTCTCTCTGACCGGCACGGCGCGTCCCAGCATTTTCCATTTCTCCTTTGTGCCGAACACGGTCACGTTTACATCCTGCACCATCGCCAGCGCAATATTGCCTGCACTGTACACAGGATTGTCCCCTTGCAGCTCCAGATAGCGGGTGTACGCCTCGGAGCTGCTGGTGATCTCCAGCACACCCGCGTCCTGCAAGGCCATCAGGTTTTCCCTGTCGGCCTGCTGGCGTGCTTTCCACTGGGTGTCATTTTCTGTTTTTCTTGATACGATGGCCTCCAAATTTGCCATACTGAACGACCTCCTATTCTCGCATTTTGGGCGGTGTCCGTCCGTTGGGCAGCTGCGGCTCTACGTCCTGTGCGGCACGCTTCAGCGCCGCCAGCCGCCCCTTCACTGAGGGCTTGCCCTCAGTAGTCGTCCTCTCTTGCGGCAAGCCATTCCCGCGCTGTGGTGAGAAGTTCCCTTGTGGAGCGCGGGCATCTGCTTTTTTTGCCGCGTCATCCTCTCGCTGCGGCGCGGCATAGCCGTGGCGTTCCAGAAACAAATTGACCTGCGATGCAAAGTCCACGTTGGTGATGAGGTCTACCAGCCCATCACCGGCGTTCTTGTCCTTGACCACCGCATAGAGGATACCTTTCTTGGCATAGGCGTTAAACTCGGCCAGATCGCTTTCTCGCAGCTGGAACACCCGCAGCTCCTTACCCTCTCGCAGCAGACGCCCCATGTTGGTCTTGCCGGACACGCGCTTGTTGTCCTTTGCCAGTGCGTAGAGAAATGCCGCCAGATTTTTACTGCCCGCGGCCAGCAGCTTAATGGTCGCTTCCGTGATCTGTAAGCCTTCCCGTACCATCAGGTCAGCGGCTTCGCTGCCTGCATCCATGTTCCCGACCTCCTTTTTCCGAAATTTCCTGCTCTCGCTGTGCGGTCAGCTGCTGCTCAATGCGCTGTGCGTCCGTCTCAATGCAGCAGCACTGTCTCCACTCCCTCCGCAATATCCGCAGTCTGTCCGTATACGCCGTGATGTCCGCATCCAGTCCTACCACACCTCTGCGCCGCGCCAGATACAGCTGCCGCCGCTGTTCAGTGAGCGCATCCATTTCCGCTTGCAGCGCGTCCTGCTGCATGGTGAGCTGCTGCCGCGTCTCGATGCGGTTTGTCCGCAGATAGCGGAACTGCGCCTGATACCTATCCAGCTTCAGCACCTCCCGCCGTAGGGCAGACGAAGTGCGATACGCCTTTCGCCGCGGCGAACCCAGCAGGTAAAGGTAGTATAGATACAGCCGTTGGAAATAAGACAGCGGCTTTCTCTGCCTTGGCCTCTGCCGCATACGATAGGTCTTGCGGGGCGACTGTACCGGCTGCTGCGGGGTGGCCTTTATCCTGCCGCGTATGGCGACCTCGTCGTACCCATCACCCAGACTGTCCAGCCGGATAAATCTCTGACCGTCAGGCGGACGCACGGCGGTGTGCTTTACATTGGTGCCGCTTTTTACCTGATACCCCATGCGCCGCAGCTCACGCAGGAAGTCCGTATAGCTGTACGACCTGCGGATGGCCTCGTCCACATCGCGGCGCACCACATCCCGCAGGGTCATCCTGCCGTGGTGCTGTGCCTGATACTGGCCCTGCGGCACAGTGTCCTCGGACGGCTCGATGATGGACAGTCCATGCTCACGGCACAGGGCGTCCGACACACCGCGGATGCCCTCGTAGTAGTCGCGGAAGGTATCGCGGTACATCCTCCCATCCATAAAGGACACGGCGCTGAACACCACATGATTATGCAGGTGCGCCCTGTCCAGATGGGTAGCGACCACCACTTCATACCGCCCGCCCAAAAGACGCTGCGCCAGCTCTACACCGATGGTATGGGCCTGCTCCGGCGTCACCTCGCCGGGGCGGAAGGACTGGATCACATGGTAGCCCTTGCGGACACGGTTCTGCTTGCCCCAGCGCCGTGCCGTCTGCATCATGTCCTGATAGGCGGTGTCCCTGCCGCAGTTGATAGCCGTCTCGTAGCATACGCGCTCCGTCTTGTCGCGATCCAGCGCATAGTCCACTGCCGTTTCCAGATAGGTCTTTTCCTCGTTGGCGGCATAGCTGAGACACTTATCCAGCCTGCCCCGTATGACGATGATCTTCGTATAGGCCATTAAAAGCTGTCCTTTACCAGCCGCCACGCCCTGCGGACAAGCACCACGGCGTGGTCGATTTGACTGTCCGCCGCATATTTCTGTCCGTTGACGGTGTGGGCGATCTGATTGATGTTGTTGCCGATGGCGGACAACTCCCGCAGCAGCGCGGCATAGGTATCGGGTGGCCGTGGCCGCAGCTGTACGCCCAGTATCAGGCTGCGGAGAAATGGGTCGATGCCCAGTCCTGCGGCAGCGGCCTGTTTCCGCAGGTGGGCAAGCTCGGCATCCGTCAGCCACACGCTGACGTGCCGGTTTCGCGTTCTCGTCGCCGTCACCTCCCATAAAAATGCGTCTCAAATTGAGACGCGAAGCGTAAACGCGGGGTCTTAGGGGCTGTGCCCCTAACAAGCGGCATTTGTGCTACCAAATGCCATGCTTGCGTGGACAGCACCGAAACGGTGCTGTCCCCTCTATCGGGTCGGGGCAGTCTTTGCGTGACAACGGGGCTTGATATGCAGGCCGTGCCGCTGGGCAAACTCTGCGATGGTCGGCCTGTCGGTGGAACTTGGCCAGCTGAAATCGTCTGCGGCCAGGTCGCGGTATCCACTTTCCGGCAGGTCAATACGCTGGCCGGTAAGCACTGTGCCGTAATGCTCCACAGTGATATGGCAGGCCAGCAGGCACGGCTGTGACCAGTCCTCCTCAGAGGTCTGCATATCGTAGGCAAAAATACCGTTGGGCAGTTCAGAACGGCGAACACGCTCCACGGTGAAAAGGGCAGGCACACCGCATATCTCCACCGCTTCAAAGCGTGTCTTGTGAATATCCATGGCCATCATGTCGGTTCACCTCAATGCTCCGGCGTGTCGGGGTGTTCTCTTTTTGGTACATCGCGCTTTTTGAACGGTTCTACCCGTATGGTCACTGGCGTGTTGTCCTTGATTCCCAGCAGTATCTCTGCGTGGTGGAACTGCTTTTTATAGACCTCCATCTGCTGCGGGGTCAGGGAGGTAAAGTCATCCTCACCCAAGCCGCAGACAAAGAACGGGCCGAACACGCCGCCGTAGCCGCCCGGCATACTGCGGTTGAACTCGTTGGGCTTCAGCATCCCTTCATCGTCACAGACAACGGCCACCTTGTCCTCAAAGGGGTAGATGGCCTGTATCAGACCACCCACCGCCGCCTGCATCTCGTGAAGGCCGTTGAGTTCCTTTTCATAGGGCGCTGCCCCCGGCTCTACCATCAGGACTTTCATGCGCTCCCTCCTATCGTGTCATATCATGGTTTCGCTTTTTCGGCTTAGACTCTTTCTTCGGCGGCGCGTCGCCGTCCTCCAAAAAATCCAGCAGCTCCTGCGGTGACGGCTGGTGCGGCTGGACGGTGTACCCTGGCAGCAGCTGCCCATTCACGGAAAACAGGTGCGCGTGATTTTCCGGCAGAGGCGGTGACAGCTCTTGAAACAGATGGGCATAGGCGGCGATGCGCCCCTGCACATACCGTTCGGCGGCAGCCTTGTCCGTATACCGCTTGTTGTCCTGACTGGCCAGCGGCGATGGCGTACTGCTGTATGGGTCTTTCCTGCGCGGGACATTGTAGCTCACGCTCCATGACACATACCACGCCACCGGCACCTGCTTTTTCTGCTTATGATCGTAGGCAGTATCCTCGCGGATGCGGTAGGACATCTGATAGACCATATTGCTGATCTTACGCCAGCCATAATCGGTATCCTCCCACCGGTTGCCGCTATGCTGCACCTCCGGCGTTTTCACATACTCAATGGCCCTGTCCAGTATCATGGTCTGCGCCGCCTGCTCCTCCCAGCGTTTGGCGGCCTCCTGCAAGTCGCGGAACACGGCCTTTTCCGTCTCCACGCTCTTATTCCGCAGTGCTTGCAGCCGATCAAGGGGCATCCACGTCAGCGCGGACAGGTCGGCATGGCGTTGATCAAAAGAAATATGATGCTCCAGCGTCAGCTTATGACCCTCCTCCAGCTTGTCGCCGTAGGAATAGGCGGTGTAGAACGAGTCCTCCCGCCGTTCCATATTCATCACCTCACTTTACCCGGCGTCGCTTTTTTTGCCGCTTTTCCCTGCTCGGCTCTGGCCTTTTGCCTGTCCAATGCCTTCTGCCGCAGATCCAGCGCCTCGAACACCACACGCTTCACATCGCCTACCGTGGTATCCTTCTTGGGGAAGTAGGCGCGCAGTTCATCCTCGCTGAACGTGACCTTCAGCGGCGGTGACATCTCACGCTTGGTGGGTGCCACGGTCTGCTCGATCTTTGCCGTGGTCAGCTTACCCGCCTGACTGTCCTTTTTCAGCTCGGCGGCCTGCGTACCGGAGGGGACTTTATCTTCCCGCTTGATGGCGTCCGCCAGCGTTTTCTGCTCCTGTGGCTTCAGATAGGAGATGTCCGCAGCGGTGTTCACCGGCAGCTTCTTTTCCTCCACCATATCCTGCAACTCCGGCTCCAGCTTGGTCAGGCGGGTCAATCGCTGGATGGTGGCGCGGCTCTCGCCGGTCTGCTGCGCCAGCTGCTCATCGGCACGCATGGGCTTATACCCCGCCTCCAACTGCGCCTTGGTGGGACGTCCCGCCTTACGCTTCATGGCTTCCAGCTTCATAGAGTAGGCACGCGCCTTGACCATGGGCGAAATATTCTCCCGCTTGAGGTTGGAGTCCACCATGTAGATGATGGCGCTGTCCCGATCCATGTCGCGGACGATGGCGGGGATCTGTGTCACGCCAGCCAGCACACAGCTGTGCTTACGGCGATGGCCTGCCACCATTTCGTAACGGTCGGGGTCTTTGCTGCTGCGGATGACCGTGACAGGCTCCAGCACGCCGAACTTCCTAACGCTCTCCACCAAGTCCAGCATATCCCTGTCATCCTGCACGGGGAAGGGATGCCCCTCAAAGTCGTCGATCTTGTCCACCGGCAGCATGACCACGGAACCCAGCGCGCCCTCGCCCACGATGTTCAGCTTGAAATCCTTGGGAATACCCTCCGCGTCCGTCTCCTGCTCCTTTTCGGGCGGCTGCTCTTTTTTCTCCGCCACCCCCGCCTTGGACACAGGTTTATCCTCGGCAGGTTTCTTATCCTCCGACTTTGCCGGTACACCCGCTTTCTTTTCTTCCTGTTTTTCAGGTGGCTTTTCCTCCGGCTTCTTTTCCTCGGACTTCTTTTCGGCAGGTGCGGCCACCGGTTTCTTTTCCTCTGCCTTGGCCGGTCTTGTGTCTGCTGCCGCGACAGGGGCAGGCTTCTCTGCCTTTTTCTCCTCCGGCTTGGCGGTGGGTTTCGCTTCTTCCGGCTTAGCAGGCACAACCGGTTTTACCGCTGCCTTGGCATCTTCGGCCTTTGCCGGCGCAGGCGGCTTCGCCGCAGGCTTTTCCGTCGCGGGTTTTACCGGCGTCGCCGTGCCGTTCGGCTTCGGCGCAGCTTTGGTTTCCTCCACTTCGGGCGGGATCACCGGCTTGACCGGCTCGGCAGGCTTCTGCGCCGCGGGGATGGGCTTGTCAGCTTCGGGCGGTTTGGCGGGTTCTGCCGCCTTTGCATCGGGCGGTGCTTTCGGGGCCTCCTTCGGGGGCGGACTGCGGAACGCGCCGATCAGCGGATTTTTCTTTTCTTCTGCCATATCCGTTTACCTCCAATTCGTCGTAATATGTCAAAACCCGTCTCAACTTGAGACGGGTTTCGCACAGGGGCAGGGCGGCTCTTGCCGCAGGTCTGCGCGGGAACGATGAGCGTGACCGGCATCTGCACGGTCACGTCCGCAGTCAGCAGGAAATACTCGGTGTGCATGGGATGCTCCTCCTTTTGTCGGTGATATGATAAAGCCCGCCTCCACGGGAAGCGGGTACTATCCGGTGTCCATATCGCGCTGGACTTCGGCTTGATAGAAGTGGTTGATGGTGACGGGGGCGTTATACAGGATGGTCAGCAGATACGCCCGAACGTTAAAAACCTGCGCCGTAGAACGCCGCAGGCTTTCGATGACATATTCCAGATGGTCGTACCCCAGCTGCCGGAAACGCTCCTGCACCTGCTGGGCGGGCAGCAGCTCACCTCCGATGCGGAGCGTGGGGCGAGTGCTGCACAGCACGTCGGTGATGGCGGCGATCAGTTCATCCACGCTCTCGCGGTCGTAGCGATGGCACAGCCGGTCATACGCAACGCGGGTGCGTACTTCTTCCGCCGCCTTCTTCCTCTCCCACCAGCTTCCAGTGAGTGAAGGAGGAGGTGAATAAAGCTGGCTCATATCCGTTTGGTTTATATCTTTATAATTCCCGTCCCCTTTTGGGAAGTCTGCACTTCCGTTTTTGGGAACTCTTGACTTCCCATTTTCGGAAGTCTGGACTTCCTCATTTGGGAAGTCAGGCGGTACAGCAGGCGGTGCGGGTATATCCCGTGTGGTGTAGCGCTTGACGTAGATGCGCGTCGGCTTACCCTGCCCCTGCTTGGTTCGCTCGATAAGGCCGATACCTTTGCCAGTATCCAGTTCTGCCAACAGCCGCACGGCCTTGCCGTGGCCGCAGCTCATGCTCTCTTGTATCTCCTCCAGCGTGTAGTAGATGTAGACACGGCCTGCATCGTCATACCAGCCGTTCCGCGCCGACAGGTTCATCCTGTCCAGCATCAGGCCGTACAGTAGCTTGGCGTCCGTAGACAGGCCGGAGAACCGTTCTCCTAAGATAAGCAATCGCGGGATACGATAAAAGGAGCAGCTTTCGCTCTCCTCGCCGTAGTAGTAATCAAACACGCCGGACACAAAAGCACCTCCTGTCGTTTTTTAGTAAAGTGAGCAAATAATTGTTGCGAACAAATACAAAACGGCGTATACTTTTAGCCAAAGAAAGTATTTCCTTTGCGAACCGAAAGAGGGATGTAAATGGTTCTCGAAAACTTTAATGTTGTTTTCTATACAGGCATATTCTTGTTGCCTGGGTATATTATTAAAAGTATACTAGATTGTATAATACCGCCCAGACGCCATAACGATGCCACCTTTTACTTGTTTTGTTTCTTCTTTAGTGTTTTGAACTGCGCGGTCTGGAGTTGGGCCTACGTCCTTGTCTTGACAAAGATATCTGCCCAATCCATATGGCACTGGATTCTTCTCCTCCTAATAACTCTTATTGGTTCTGCCATCTTTGGCACAGTAATTGGCTATATCCTGCAAAAGGGGTGGATTATGAATTTTCTATCGAAATTGGAATTGAAACCAATTCATCCGTGCCCTACCGCATGGGATTTTTGTTTCTCGAAACAACAATCCTGCTGGGTAATAGTTACTTTGATGAGTGGTGAGATGATTTCCGGCAGATATGCCACGAAATCGTTTGCTTCATCGGATATCGACAAACATGACCTTTATCTTGAAGATGTATATACCATAAATGAACAAAGTGTATGGCACCACATCGATGGTAACGAGGGGGTTCTTATTTTAGGAGAATCCATTAAATGTATCGAATTTTTTACAGGAGGTAACTATGGAAAGTAAAAATATCCACCATGATGGTTATCAACCAAAACACTCTCATGAGCCGATGAAAAGTATTAAAGAGGGCTATCAACCGACAACAAAAATCTCTTCAAAACCTCCCAACAAAGGGACTAGTGTGCAACCAACCTCTAAGAACAAGTAACTTATAGCTGTTATACACGCCCACTAAGTACGGATAAATGCATACCTGAACAGTATGTACCCACGCTACGCCACAGTCTTTTACGTTGTTGCATAAGGAAAGCACTCCCCATCTGTCCTTACAGATAGGAAGTGCTTTCTTCATCATATTCATTTCATCTGCGGCTTCCAGAATGGTCAGCAGCTTATTCGTTCCGCAAATCAAACCGGTTCCTCAGTATATCTCTGACCTCCATCACGAATGGCTCCATATCGTCGAAGATCACATCCGCGATCAGCGACCAGTTGATACCGTCATAATCGTGTACCAGCCGGTGGCGCAGTCCGGAAACCACGCTCCACGGAATACCTGGATATTCCTTTTTGAACTCTGGTGAAAGCTGATAGACCTGTTCACCAATGTTGTAGATCGGCGTAGTCACCGCCCACTGGGAAAACTGTTCGGTCAGCAGCAGTTCCCGCGTGATGCCGCGCTGCATAATTTCGCCGCTCAGCGCCTCCCACAGGGACACGATCTTTTTCAGCCGTTCCATATCCGATTTTTTCATGCGATGCGGATCCCCTCCTTCATCACAGATTCGTAGAAGGGGGTTCCCGTATTGACCTCCCGTATCTCAAACACATCGGCATCGCGTCCGGTCATCTCGCGCAAGTCCTCTGCCAGCGCAAAGATATTGCGGGGCACGAAGTTCTTCCCGCCTATAATAACGATGTCGATGTCCGACTCGGGCGTGGCCTCGCCACGCGCATACGAACCGAACAGCAGCGCATACTCCGCATGATAGCGTTTCAGCAGTTCTTTTACAACGCTTTTGATCTCGTCAAGCGCCAGCGTGCCCATAGCGACACCTCCTTACCCTTTGTTATCATTATTATATCTGCCGCTGCAAAAAAACGCAACCGTCAATTACGCCGGCCGCTCCTGGCTCCGCAATTCATGTATCCCTCCCACTATTTTAGATTGTTTTTCTGTTTTCACAATGTAAATGAGTGGTTCCGACCTGATTTTCTTTTTTATGTCGTATTTCGTTTTCTTTTCGATGCTCCGGTTTTTCACCGTCAAAATCATCAAATCTTTGAGGTGAATACACACCGCAAGAGGTGGGCGTCAACCTGAAGAACGGCTATAACGGCGACCTGACCAGCCGCGAGGCCGGCTCTGTCGGCGGCCAGATGGTCAAGAAGATGATGCCCATACGAACGATGAGTTTCAAGCGGACTGACCGAACAGCACTGGGGCATGAAGTTGAAGTACGGTACATAGCAGGGATCACAATATAGGGAAACGCACGAGCCACAATTTGGTTCGTGCGTTCTTTATCATTCTATCGTTGAGAAGCTGCCAATCAAAAGCAGCTGAATCAGCAAGAGAGCGAACGAGAAATCAATGAGAGGCGTTTTGAAAGTGATGGTAAGTTGGATTTTGCGAAGAAACGTGCGGATAGCCTTCAAAATATCTTTCATATGCAGTCCCCCTTCTGTTCTACGTTCTTGCCCGTTCGCTTTAGAGCCTCTTGAATCTGGTGAGTCAGGAAGGGGGAGATTTCTGACCCACTTAAATTATAACACACAATGTGTGGTGTGCAATAGCAAGTTTTTCGTAGTGACGGCGTATTGACATTGCATCATGCTGTGGGTATACTAAAGGAAAAGGAGGTCTGCTACTATGTCAAATATCAATGTGGCTACCGCACCGAAAACAGCGACGTTTCAAATGCGCATCAATCCGGAAATCAAGCAGGAGGCGGAGAATGTTTTTTCCAACTACGGCCTGAGCTTGACGGAGGCTTTTAATATATTTCTTCAGCAATCGCTGAATAGCAAGGGCTTTCCGTTTCTGTTGTCTCCTGAAAACGCGGAATATATGAGATCCAAGGCCGCGGCACAGCTCATGGCCGAGATTGACAAGGGTTGGAAATCTGCTGAAGAAGGGGGCTGGCTTACGCTGGAAGACGTGGAGTCCCGGCTTGGGCTGACGGATGAATAAGCTGCGTATCACGCCGGCAGCAGCCAGTGACTTGGCAGAGATCAAGGCCTACATCTCGCTGGAGCTGCATAACCCACAGGCTGCACAGCGTATTGTGAAGAGTATTACTCACGATCTACGGCATCTACAGCAAAACCCTTATCTTGGCTTTTCTGTTTCAGCCAAAATCGGTAGAGAGACTGACCTGCGGGCACTTCTCAGTGGGAGCTATTTTCTATTCTACCGTGTTGGAGGCGAGACAATACAGGTTTCCCGTATTCTGGATGGGCGGCAAGATTATCTGCGTGTTCTGTTTGGCGCAGCGGAAAAGAAGTGAATATCAGTAACATGATAGCAGCCCCTTCTTTTCAGGCAGAAAGAAGGGGCTGCTCAGTTCTTCAATCGCTTGGTGTGAAAACTCACTTTTTCGCGAACGCCCTTTTAAGTTAACTGCGCATAAGTCTTGACGGTACCTGCTACTGCGTTGGTAGTCAACTTTTATGCAGATTTATTCATCATGAGACTAAAAGGCTCCATCCAAATGGATGGAGCCTTTTAGTCTCATACAATAACAATATGGCTAGGGCGTTTATCTGGATCATTATATGCTATGCGTTCGTCCTTTATGAGTTGCTTTACAACGCTATTGATAGTCGTAGTACCTCGCTGTAGATTTTCTACATACTCAGATAATCCATCTCGTACATCATCACTGAGTAAAGGAATGATAACATTTTTGGCATCATCTTCGCAGATTTCAGCAAGCCCGTCCGAGCCTCTAGAAAATGCTCGCATCTGAACCCCCCAGCCTTCACTATTCAAATAGGCTAACAGGTCAGGAGTAAATTTTTCCATTCCGGCTTTTACCCTACATCTAAAGCAACCATTTGTTACAACGACATTATCAATTCCCTCTGGAATGTAGCACCACTTAATTGCACTGCCCCAAATTGCCCCAATATAGATATCGCCAGCCGATGAAAAATGTTTTGCACGACTCGGCAACTCCCAGCCACGCATTTCTTTGCAGTGGAAATCCCCAAATCCTATGTCCTGAATTTCAACATACTGATATATGCTAGACTTTTGAACGGTAATCTTTTTGCCGTAGGCGTTTTGTTTTTCTGGAATAAAATCCACAACATCACCTAGCAAAACATATGGCTGAGTTTTTAATTTACTTCTTAAGTCCACAACTTTTTTGCTGTAACGTTTTGGATCTATTGTCAGGTCAGGGTCATCATAAATATGTTTTATATTTACAGACCAGCCGTTAACCTCGGGATCTACATGTTTACCCTTGGATATCCAGTCGAAGCAGTTTGCAGCGTCACTTGCCAAAATTCTGTTAACAGCAACATCAAAATCACAATCTAAAATAGGGCTACCTTCTTCATCGATGATGAGGCTGCCATCTTCCGGGTCTCTCTTGTAAACTGGTGCAGCTTTTTTATTGCCAGCATCCCAGCCAACTTTTTCGATCAATTCAACCGCAAACTGATATTCTTCACTGTCAGCTATGTTCTCTAGAGGGGTTTTACGCTTTTCCAAATACAAAACACTTGCACTTACATCTGCACCACTGGACTTAAATGTAAATCTGGGTAGTGAAACGATAGCTGCCAACTTTGTATGTCTCAGGATCCATTCTCTAACAGTTCTGTATTTAATAGACCTGTTTCCTAAATAACCATTTGGAAGAATAATTGCAATTCTTCCACTCGGTTTACACTCTTTAACGCAGACTTCTACAAACAGAATACCAGTCTCTTGTTGAGATAACAATGTATCTGTTTTTTTCAGCACACCAGTTTCATCTATGTACCATTCAAATCCCAAGTCGTACTGCCTTAGAACCATTGAGCGTTTTTCTACAATTTTAGTTCCAAATGGTGGATTGCATGTTATAACGTCATACTTTTCAGCATATTTTTCTATGTTTTCAAGAGAGTCATCTTTTATAATATTGGTCTTTCCATCACCATTCAAAAGCATATTCAACACTGCCACTTGAACGGCGTTCGGCGAATTATCAACACCCCAGATACAATCTGCAAATCCAGGATTAAACTTTCTTGCGGCTCTAAATGCAGCGACGAGGAAATCTGCACTACCACAAGCTGGGTCCGCAATATGTTCACCGAACTGAGGATTGATAATATCAACAAGGAAATCCGTAACAGTAGTTGGTGTGAAATACTGCGCCATATCCCACTTATACAAAGCCTTCGCAAACTTCATATAAAAGGTTTGAACTACATCTCTCTTAGAATGAATAATCTTTACAGGAGCTAAAATCTTCAAAATTTCAAACAGGGTATCACCAGATAATGGCAATGTGTCTGACAGTTTGTTTGGAAGATGCTCCCCGTAAAAAGAGATTGCTCTCTTTACGACATCTCCAACCTTTTTCTTTGTGGTATCAGCCGAAGTACCAAGAGATCGATAATCCTGTATTTCTAAAGGTTCATCGCCTCTTACTTCAAAGGCATGTTCATCAAAGATTTTGGTAAGCAGCAGTTGCAAAATAATCTCATATCTTTTTTCAGGAGCAAATGATGCTTGATGAAGAATGTCCTCAATGCGCTCAAATGTCTCCGTTAGGGAGTCTACTGGTTCGATTGTATTGAATGTCAGTGGCGTAGTTTTGATCGGAAGTCCAAATTTGGGTACAAAAGTTAACGGACCTTCTTTTATCTCCTTTATCCCATCAGTGACTTCAATCCAAAATACACGCTTTTCAATGTTATCCCAGTATAGCCCTAGCGTACTCTGCTTTTTTGCAAAGTCCAGCATAGGCTTGACTTGAGTGTTTTTTACATACTCATTTTTCTTGTTATCACGCTTGACTTCACATATAATTACAGCATGACCAAGAATGTCATCGGGTTCATTAGTGCTAATTGTTGAAGCAGGCACATCAAGTACTGCAAAATCACTTCTGAAACTGTTACGACCACTATTGCCAAATTTCTTGATAATAGGCTCAATCCAGAAGTTTTCTTTCGGGTATCCCTTGCTTATAAGGAATTTAATTGCTTCTACCCTGTAGAATTCTTCAGTAGCAGTAAGGCCATCTTTACTCCGTTTATTAACCTTTAACTGTCCTCTAATTGGGCATACTATTTGTAGATTCCCAGTCAGTTCCATGATTGATACCCCTTTGCTGTGTTTGCTTATATTCAAAAGTGTACCATTTTCCGACTCAAAACACAAGGCAAAAAACAAGGCTCAGAAGTCAGTTTTGACCTCTGAGCCTTTGAATTATTCCACCGGCTTAATTGTAGACTCAATGTAGTCAATTTCCTCTTGCGTCAGATTGTACTTCTCATATAACATCTGGCCTGTCCATGGATGTTAAAAAACCAGTATAGGAACGAAGCCAAAATTTTTCTTTGCATATTTCGGATTTTATTTGCGATTATACACATCAACATTTATCTCGAAAAGGGACTTTGCGAAAAGAAATGCCAATGATCACGCATCTCTTGTACCGTTCCTATTCACAATCAAAGCTGCTTTTGCCGCAGTAGAATGGTGGCGCACACCCTATCCGTGATAATTCCGCGATCCCGCTGAGGATAGTATTGCAGCAGCGGCTCCAACCTTGCAAATATCTCCTCTTTTGACAGCTTGGGCAAGCGCAACTGCGCTCCATAAAGCGCTTGGACTGCTCCTGCCTGCCGGTTAAATGTCGTGCCGAAGGGACGGGCACGCTGTGCCGCGATCAGGGCCTTCGGCTCAATGTCCATGGGGGCTGTCCGCATATTGGAAAGCAAGCCCGCACCGTTATCAAAGATGGGGCAATAGTCATATTTACCGCCACTTTCCAAGACCGCAATATTGTTCAAATGACGGTCATCGTTCAGAAACAGCGCATCGATCTCGAACAGCAGCGTCAGATATTGTGGGAACAGCTCCAAGCCCGTCAACTCTGCCGTAGCCTCGGCTAAATAGGCAATGCGCTTCTTGTCACTGGATTGCCGCGACAGAAGGGCTTGAAGAGACACTTCGCTCTCCCTTTTGTACAGATGGCTCAGTGTAATAATGGACTGACCCGGCAGCAGGAAATCTTCGCTGCTGCACCCTGTCCGTTCGATACCATGGGCGGTAATGCGTTCCATTCTGTAGCGGGTAAAGCGGAACGGGTAGTCCTGCTCGCAGTTGCTGCGTTCCAGCAGCTGCGAGATCATCGTTTCCGTCAAGGCCTCATACCCAAACTGATCCAGCTTGTACCAGCGGTTGCCATCTACCCACTTCTCCTGATTACCCTTTGAAGATGTTTCGGCGATCCTCTCGTTTGTCACAAAATGTATGCTCATTCCGTTACCTCGATCCACTGCTGATCCTCCGCCATACGGCCTCGTGTGCGTTTGACGATCTCCCACGGGTCGTATTCATCCAATCCCAAAGTCTCCAGATATTCACGAATGCCTTCCCGCTGCCGGGGAACGCACCGCTCTTCCAGGAAGGCCATCAGATCTTCCCATGTAGGCAATCTGTTTTTCCCGAAAGCGGTTTTCACCAGCTGCCTTGTATGGTTCTCCACGCAAAGCGTATGATCCGTAAAATCCACCGCGATGGTAGTACACAGTGTCTTACTATTCCAGAATTTTAGCTTTTTCACGCAGTGGGACTGCGCTTTTTTTTCGCTGATAAACTCCTCTATGGTGACGACTTTTGTGATTACGATTCTGTTTTGGTCAAAGGTCAACTCCACCTCCCGCTCCTCATCGGTAATGCCCATGGCTCGAAGCCAGCGGGATGGGAGCGTGACCTTATGCGTTTTTGCACCGGCGCCCGCCGTTCCCCCGGCTGTGCTGCTGTTGATCCGCGCCAATCGTCTTTCCATGTCATCACCTCTATGTATCTTGAAATATATCATATTCGGTACGAATAGTCAATATATCCGTCTTGCAGAACACCGCCAGTGTAGAGGGGATAAAAAACCAAACTTACTATAGCAAGTGCCTCTTCACTCTCCGATAAAATGTGCTTTTGCTCATTCCTAACTGCCGCATGGCCTCGGCTGCGGTGATTTCTCCGCGCCGCCACTTAACTATGACTTTCTCAAGCTCCGGCGGTTGAATAGGCTTGCGCCCTTTGTAAACGCCGTTGTCCTTGGCAATGGCGATGCCCTCCCGCTGGCGTTGGAGGATATATTCCCGTTCCAGTTCCGCCACCGCGCCGAATACGGTCAGCATAAACTTGCCGGTAGGCGTGGTGGTGTCGATAGCCTCCTTCTTACTGACAAATTCCACGCCTTTGACGGATAGTTGTTCTACTAACTCCAACAGGTCTCGGGTGTTGCGGGCAAAGCGGCTGATGGACTCCACAATGACCGTGTCACCTCGCCGGACGTATTCCATCATCTTCTGCAATTCTGGGCGGTTGGTATTCTTGCCGCTTATGCGGTCGATGTAGACCTCGTCCACCCCCAACTGCTCCATCAGCAGCTCTTGCCGTGCCGTGTTTTGATCTGCAGTAGATATGCGGATGTAACCGATTTTCAATTGCGATACTTCCTTCCCTTGTAAATTCACATTTATTTTGTTATACTATGTATGTAAAACAGTGTTTTGATGGGAGGTGCCCTCGGTGAAAACACATACTCTGAATGAGATCAAGGTTATTGTGTCACGTCTTGCCAAGCAATACGGTGCGGAGCGTATCTATCTGTTTGGCTCCTATGCGCGGGGTGACATGACAAGCGGGAGTGATATTGATTTGCGGATTGACAAAGGCAGCATCCGCGGTTTTCAGTTGGCAGGGCTTCTGCTCGACCTGGAGGACTCTCTTGGCGTGCCGGTAGATCTTGTCCCCACCACCAGCCTTGATTCACATTTTCTTGACTCCATACGGAAAGATGAGGTGCTGCTGTATGAAGCCTCTTGACCGCAACATCGGTGCTCTGGAGCATATCGTTGTCTACTGCCAGCAAATCGAGCAGACTGTTGAACGCTTCGGCAACAGCGCTGAGACATTTCAGAACGATCCCATTTACCGCAATGCCGCCGCACTTTGTATTTTGCAGATCGGTGAGTTGGTGGGTAAGCTGACAGACGAATTCCGTGAACAGCACCCCGCCGTGCCTTGGCGTCAAATCAAGGCTATGCGGAATATTGTCGCGCATAGCTACGGCACTGTCGATCCCGAAATCACATGGGAAATTATCACGGATGAAATTCCTCAACTAAAGGCATATTGCGAACAAATCATTACCGCCGAACAATAACGTAGTCCCAATAGAGTCCCTCCCGCAGATGGCACGTACCAGAATGCCGGAAGCGACCCTATTGGGACTCTTTTTCTGTGTGCCGTTAGGGTACACCCTATTGGCACGGTTCCTCCACCGGTACACAGATAATCTGGCCGTTGACGTTGACGAAGAACTCCGGTTTGGCAAAACGTCCGAGCCAATAGGCAACCTGCTCGTCCGTCAGAGACGTGAAGTTCTCGCTGTCTGCTAGTGCGCCGCAAATGAAGAATGTCCCCGCGATGGCATCATAGATCTCTCCGTTCTCATCCCGCAGAGCCCGGTTCAGCGGCAGCCCCAGCAGCTTGCCCTCCTCGTTGCAGATCAGGGCTGCGTCTCGTCCTCCGGGTTCGTACACAGCTTGAATAAGACCGCCAACAGCACGCTGCATACTTGCAAGGCTATCTTCCAATTCCATTTCACAGGCTTTCCTCCCAACTTCTACCATTACTACTCGCATTTTTCATACCTCCCCGCAGCATAGGATCTCCTCTATCTCCTCCGGGCAAAGACCATACCCGAGGAACACATCTATGTCGTGGGGCGTGTAGCCGTAGGCGGACGCTACGGATTTCAGATCGTTGATATACTCGTCCTGTCCGGCGTACACGTCCCAATACGGCCAGCTGAAATGTGCCGTGCCGTCCCACAGGTTGCGGGTATCGAAGCGTTCAACGGTGTACTGCCCCTGCCGGTCTATTCGCAATATGTCTCCTTCCCGAATCATCACCTCAAAGGGCTGTTCCATGCGCGGCACGCCCTTTTTCAGTCCCTTCTTGAGTATCTGCTCCGTGCTGGCGTAGACATACAAACCCATGCGCGGGAAGTGGTACAGTGTCAGCGGATTGTTGCCCTTGATGATGTAGAGATTGTCCCTGCTGTCCAAAACAGACAGCGTCAGCGTACCTCTGAGGGGTTCTACGGCACTGCGGATGCTCCGGAAGCTCAGCTCGCCTTGCTGCGCCAGTAACTGCACGGCCACATAGCTGTCTGTCTCGATTCTGGTACGGGGCAGTTTCTTGTCCTTGCGGAGTGCCAGATCGTTATATAGCACACCGTTGTGCGCCAGTGCAAAGGGAATACCCGCTGCGCCCTCGAAGGGGTGATTGTTGTAGTTATGCTTCTCGTCTCCCTGGGTAGTCATGCGCGTATGCCCCATAATGCAGGCAGCATCATCGGGCAGCTTGAACCGCATCAGGTGTGCAGGGTAGGGGCGCTTGTAGACAGTCAGGTGACCGCTGTGGTTGTAGGCAATGCCGGTGGCATCCGTTCCTCTGTCCTCACTGGCAACGGCCAACGCGGAAACAAGACGCTTCTTTTGCGCGGCGGTCAGGCTATGGCCGTAGTCGTAAATTCCAAACAGGCAGCACATCAGACTTCTCCCTCCGCTTCCACAGGCTCATTGATGTAAAGATTGCGCTCCTTCAGGTACTGCACCAGCTCCGGCTCCTTGATGGCGCTGACGAAGCTGCTCCAGGACAGGTCGTGCAGCTCATCATCGGACATAAAAATCGCCGCATCGCAGATGTGATCCACCATCTGCAATGTGGCGATAAGCGTATTTAATTTCAACGTACCTCGGAACATGCGGAACTCAATGGTGTTTAAGTTGGTGAGGTTGACGCAGGTGTAGCGGCTGCCATGGCCTTTCTTGACGTGCTCCAGCATCTCACCGGGTCGGTCGCGGTAGCCGTAGCGGGCAGCCCACTGGTCCAGCTGCCGCTGTGTCCGGCGGGAAAAGCGCAGCAGCTCTGCCCAGTGGCGCTCCACAAAGAACAGCACGCGGGCAATGGTGTTGTCCTGCGCGTCCAAAGTGTCCCCGAAGGCCTTGCGGGATACATGGACGTGCAGCCCGCAGGTGCCCGCCTGATGTGACAGGTAGCCCATGTTGACGGCTGCGTCCAACACCGCTGCCCAGGGCATCTCATGCAGCTGGCAGTCCAGCGACATGGGATGTGTGACGATCTCGAAGCCATCGTCCAATGAGCCGTCGTGCTTGCAGTAGGCCAGCGTTTTGGACTGATTGGCGATGCCCATCAGAGCCTCCGCACTGCTGTCGCATTCACCGCCGTCATCGATCTCCAGTTCCACGCCGAAGTAGCGTGGGCCGTCGCCGTAGAAGATGGGGTAGGGCTTGAAGTAGTAGTCGTGGATGGGGCTGTTCTCGATGGCGGAGCAGCAATCGGCACAGTAGGGATCGTCGTTGTCCAGCGGATACCAGCAGTGGTCGGTGTCGATGATGCGCCCGCAGCGGACGCATCGGGTGTAGTCCCGCTCGTAGCATTCGGGACAGATGGGGAAGTCATCGTTCTCGCTGCGGTTGTGGGTGCGCGGGAAGCGGCTGCCGCAGTCGGTGCAGACAAGGGTCAGGTCGTCCAAACAGTCGGGGCAGTAGAGCCTGCCGTTGAACTCGGTAAGCTCTCCTTCGGCAGTACCGCAGTGGGCACAGGTACGGGGTTCGGTCATAACAAAAGTCCTCCAAAATATAAAATTGGCCTCCGGGAATTACCCGGAGGCCTTCACTTATATATTACATATTTGGAGTTCCCTGTCAAAACGGAAACGTAGGGTTCTTCTCCCAGTATCACTCATCAAAAAGTAAGAACTTATACGGCTGCACATCCAGCACTTCCGCAATGCCAAACAGCGTATCCAGCGAGATCGCTTTGTTGATATTGGGCGCTTCTACATGTCCGATAAATGCCGGACTACGGCCCAGCTCCTCCGCCAGCTGTTCCTGCGTCAGTCCTCTCAGCTTGCGATAATAGGCAATCTTCAAGCCAAGCTGCAAATATTTGTTTGCGTACTGTTCCTTCATAAGCATCAACTCCCGATAGTATCGTATCGGAAATGCGAAGCAATTGACATGAGCCTTTAATTATAGTATTATATCTATTAGATATGATTATGTACTTTTTGACACATAATCAAAAAAGAGTTTGAAGGAGTGAAAGAGATATGTATTGCCACGAGTGTGGGACACAGCTTCCTGATGGGGCGATGTTCTGCCCGAATTGCGGCACGGGCACAGGATCGGCAGCATCGACAACTCAGGGCAGCACAGCAGAGCAGCCACATACTCCGAGCGAACCGGCGGCCGCACCGACGACGGGCGCTTCGCCGACTGCGCCGGTAAGACATCGGCACTTTCCCTTCGGTACGATTGTGGCAGCGGTCATTTTGGTGGCAGCGGTGTGGATGCTGTTTACCAACTACGAAAATAGACCAATACGCGACCTGAAAGGTATTATTTTTACCCAATACGACGTTGGCGACTCGCTGGGGAAGGTCATCGGCGAGAATATGTCCCATACAAAATGGTCTTCTGAAAAACGGGGGAATGACAGCTATGACGTTACTGTATCAGGTGTAGAGAATATGTATGACTCTTTGGTCGAGGCGACTTTCCGGGTGACATACATAGATGATGCCGTGCATGGTGTCCTGACCCGTGCCTCTGTGAATGGACAGGTATGCACCGACGCCTCCGATCTAGCGGTGGTAATGCTGCTGCTTTACGGTCAGCTGGACGAGGACACGCTGGCAGGACTGATGCTATGGAACAGCATATGGTGAGAGGGAGGACACTATGATCGACGGATATTGCCCCAAGTGTCACGAAAAAAGAAACGGTGAGCCAGGAACAGCCTGCGGCATCTGCGGTACGATATTGTGGGGATACGACTCCCCTGTAAACTATTTGTTCGCCGTAGACAGAGGATTCAGCTATATTCATTACAAGGAAATCAACACGGAGGCAGAATTAAAGGACGACTGTGTGGAGATCACGCAGACAAACACGTGGTTCGCATTTTTCAAGCGTCCTTCGTCCAAGGTATCTATTCCTTATGCGGACATACAGGACATAGAGATTTACCGCAGCTGGAATTATTGGAATTTGTTGTTTGCCGCGCTCATTACCATAATCAGCGGTGTGTGCCGGTGGTACTGGATCCTGTTCGTGCTGTTGTTCCTGTACACGGCAGCGGGACGTATTATAGCTATTCACTACAAGGATGACGCCGTTTTGCGTGTACCGATTAGCGCTTTTGGGAAAGAACCCCGCGTAGATCAATTTGTTGCGGAGCTGAACCAACGTATACTAAAGGGGGTACAATGATGGCAAAATTCTGTATCTATTGCGGCAAGCCTATTGATGAAAAAACGAAGTTCTGTCCATTCTGCGGCAAGGCAGCCACGACAGAACAGCCCGTGGCAGTGCAGTCTGCGGTAAGCCCTACATCCGCCAGCACTCTTCCTGCAGAGCCTGCCCCGGCACAGGTTCCTTCACCTCAGCCGACACCGACTTCGGCACCGGCCACTGGCCACACGAACTGGCTGCTGATCGGATCCATCGCTGTGATTGTGGCCGTGCTGGTGCTGGTCGTGCTCCTAGTGCTCCGTGATATGGACACTAAGGATCAGCCACAGAGCACACATGCACAGGACACCCAAAGTCAGTGGCCGGATATCCCCGGGTTCAGTCAGGATGACGTCGAAGGCGTGGCATATACGCTGCTTCCGGAATGTGAACTTCTGTCCTATGGCCGTGTCTACTACAACGAGGATGAGCAGAGCGTATTCCTCTATGATTGCCGCCTGAAAGCACCAGAGGACAGTCTGCTGGATCTCACAGATGCCACGGTGGATATACGGGTGGATCTGAGCGACCCCGACATAGACATGTGCAGCTTTTCCGGCTTTGACGGCACGCTCAAGCTGAAGACCGGCGACTACTTCACCATCTATGATGATGGCGGCAACGAAATTGAGGTCTCCTTCGAGGCTCAGCCGTACGTTGTTTCCGGCGGATATGCCATCCAATTCCCCAACGTGTTCGTGGCGGATCTGACGTGGATGGATATACGGGGAATAAGCGACCCAGCCATGTCTTTGGATATGTCCTTTGACATCGCTGGCGACGACAGCCCCTTTGCCTACGCACTGAGCACCGAGGATGATGCCTATACCATCTTTTTGGACACATCCTTCCGCCCGGTGGCCTACACCAGTACCAACTATTCTTAAGTGTAAGCAAAAGGGGTGCCTTTCTGCGCACGGAAAGGTGCCCCTTCTATTTTCTTACATGCTTGTACGGGACTTCGCCTAATCCTCATCTATCACGAGATAAAATTTGCGCTTAGACACGGATTCGTTCCAATGCAGCTCAAGCCACCTTATATTTATGTTTGCTATTTCGCTTTATAATCACGCAAAATGCGGTTTTCACTCAATCTGCATTACAAAAAAATACAAAAAAGACCGAGGCACATCGTCTGAGTGCACCTCGGTCCTATTTTTTCTTCTTTACGGACGGCGTGTATGCTGACCGGATTTTGATTTGCATTGCGCGGTAGTCAGCTTCGTTGATTACCTTCCGTTCCAATAATGCTTCATTGAAGTATTGCAGCATTCCTTCGTGATATGCACTCTCTTTTGTCAATTTCCCTGTCGGCATCGCGCCTTCCTCCTTTCCAGCTTATTATCATGTCCGATGGCATTTCAAAAAATACACGGAACCAGGTGGCCATTTTTCTTGATACTAACGCTATCCCGTCCTTCGCCCAGCTCGTTCAAAATCATCAGCAGCGACGGGAGCTGTTTGACGGGGTATTTTTCCCGCAGCGGCAGGGGATGAATGCCCAACCTTTGAAAATGGGCTAAGCACGTTTCCCACTGTTCTTCTGTCAGCCCTTTCCGCGCTTCTTTGAGGGACGAACTATTCGCCGTTCTCAAAATACTTTTCAGCCGTTTTCGCATTTTCTTCTTCATTCCGTCTGATTTATCAACGATTTCCAGCTGCGCCTTCAGCTTGCGGTACATTCCGCCATACATGCACTTCTGCGCATATTTCAGAATCAATTTCCTGCTATTCTGGCTCAAAGCCTGTATCGCATCTACAGTTGTTTCCAGATGTTCCTTCTTGCTAAAATCCCGGATCCACGCGCGACCACAGTGTAGCTCAACTCTTAAAACGCTCTTTGGCAGCTTCTCTCCCTTCATCAGGCCCTCGCGTTTCATTTGCAACAGTTTGTCATACGCTACCAACTGAGCCCGTCCATTGTCCCAACGCACGGCATGACGCCTCTGTTCGGATTCCTTGACGAATGCGGAGGACAGCGGTTCGCCCAAGCGCAGCAGACGTATCAATTCCGCTGCTGCATTTTTGCGATTCCAGCAGATATTGACACAGAGGTCCAGCCGATGCAGTTGCCATGCGTTCATATCTTCCGGCAGCCCCGCTTTTCGCATGACCAATGTGAAATTATCCCGTATTTCCTCCAGTGTGTCCTGATACGGCGGCACAATACCAAGATACGAAGCATCCGGTTCCAGCAACTTGCGAGGATTGACCGTCAACGAGATCATGTTCTGGCGCCCACGCGCCAGGAACACCTGAATCCCATTTCTCGAAAACGCATTACACCGCCACGCGAATACCCCGCCGTTTTCCTTCACCGGATAAAACTCGCCTCCGCGGCTGCATTGCCTCAGCCGATCAAACGCATTCGCAAATACAGCGTCTGTCGGATTCCATCGCAGTTCCAGAGTGTGAAAAGAGAAACCGTCTGATGTCAAAAAGATCTTCTTGCCCATAAAGTGCCCTCCCAACATGGCTTTTATTTTCCTGTTGGGCTCCGTATCTTTTTAAAATTGCTTTTCTTTTTTCTTTGTTTTTCCCCCTTCCCTGATAGGATAAGAGAAAAACAGGGCTTTCCATTTTCCCGGTTTTATTTTCCTATATATATTCTGACCATCCTCAGTTGCTGCCCCACCGCGCAGCGCAGAATCAGCATGCCTCTCCGCGTTTTTGCAGCATGCTCTCATGCAGCATAGCAAAATAAGCTGTTGCTTTTGATACGCATAGGGCTTTTCTTTTTCGCGCAACCGCAACCATCTGATATGTGGCAAATTTCATGTGATGATTCCGGCTCTTTGCTCTTGCATTCCTCGGAAAGCCTGAAATAGTTGCTGAAATTTGCAATTTTGTTGGTTGCAGGCTTCTGCAACTGCAAAAGAATACAAAAGCGCCGGACTTTTGTTTGAAAGTCTGGCGCTTTTGTATTCTTATTTCTATGCCTGTTTTTTCAGTTTTTCTGTATAGAAAGCGGCCACATTCACAGACTTTTCTCCTACCTTGATCGTGCTGTAATCCATCCCTTCTCTACAGGTCATAATGCCCATATCGCACAGCCGATTTGTTAGTGCGCTGTATGAAAGCCATGGCCATTTTCCTTGTGCCATCTTTTTGAATTTCGCATACCCAAAAACAAGAAGTTCATTGTCGTTCACGATTTTTCTCCGGCCGCCATCGGGTATTTCTGTTTCACCCTTTTTGATCTCTCCTGCTTCCTGGCAGCATTTACGAATATCTTTCAGCAATTCTTCAACGACCTTTTCTGTACGCTTTTCCGTATCCGACCATAGCTGTCTTTGCTGTGATGCCCACAATTTACTATCCTCTGAAAGTTCTTTCAGATCTTCACCTCTCCCATAAAGTACCAGGAAATTAGTCGCCAATTGGAAAAACTTCTGATATCCCCTGAGTCGCTGCCGCTCACTCTTCTCGGATTCCAACTCTTTTTGCGCTCCCCGTGCTGCTTTACGGAGCTCATCCTTCCAATCTTGCATCCAATCGAACTGCTCTGTGAGGTCTTCCGGGAAGTCCTCCCCCCAATTCTCCAGCCCATATCGGAAGCCATCCAGCAAGACATTCGCCTTGGTCGGCAGGCGCTGCGGATCATCTACGATGATATTGATTACGGCACTGCTTATGATCTCTTCCGTGCTTACTAAAATAGGGACGAGTTTTCCAAAGGGAAATTTCTCCCAGCTGCGTTTTCTCTCTATGGTCTCCTGCATCTGTTCCACAGCCCTCTGCTGAATGCGCGGCTTATCCACCTGGATATATGGTCTTACCTCGCAGGAGTTGCTGATTTCCTCCCTTTTTGACAGGGACGGGCCATAGTTTACCTCTCCACGCACAATAGGATCTTTCCGCAAGAAGTCTTGCGTCCAGATATGCAGCTTCTTTGCGACCTCCTCCGCCATGTCATCATCCTTGCACACATAGTTCAGCAGATACCACGGCATCATCTTTTTGGGAAGCGCTGGCATCAATTGCAAGGAGATGAGATACGTTGCCAGCGGCCACACCAGCTCGCTGCTCTTCGCGTCGGGATAGGCGCAAACCGACACATTGTCTTCCCAGTTGTCTTTATAATCCTTTATGCGCCGCAGGAAGTTCCTGGGGAACTTTTCCTCAATTTCCTCCATTTCCGGCAGGAATATTTTCCACAGTTCCCGCATCTGCCGCTTGCTGTTCATCCAGTCCTGCTCGTTCATACCCAGCGGCTCCATATTGCCGCGGCGTTCAAAAAACGGCAGCTCCATCAGACAAGCAATAATCTTATCGTCATAATACACCTCGAAATAGGTATACCGCCGGAAGGCTGTTCCGCCTTCTGCCAACTCATGCAGCCGGAAGTATTCCACGCAAACGGCACCACAAAATACCGTTTTGCCCTTTGGCGTCCGCAGCACAACATAGGGGGGCTCAGCAGAATACTCTACAAAATCAGTAATGTCCACCGTTGTCGAACAGCGTGTGCCTATTTCTTCCAGCCATTCCATTTCTGTATTCTTTTGCTCGCTCACCTGAAGAAGCGGCGGCTTCTCCCCAGCGCTCAAGCGGCGAAGCAGCTTGTCCCTTCTCGCGCTTACCCGATCATATATTTTCTCATCCACAAAAGAATAGAAGTCCTTCCTTGCCATGCAGCACCCTCCTTTGTTATAATTCTATACTTTTCATTATATACGATATTTTTTCTATAGCAAGAATTCTTTCTCTCCTTTCCTTCTCTTGCTTTACATGTTACAATAAAGAACATGATACAACGAACTAAATTGGAGGCACACCATGGACATTCACGACATTCGCCAGCAGCTGCGGACAAAAAGCATATATGACATTCCTCTGCGGGTGACGTACTATGCCCGTGTTTCCTCAGAATCGGATGAACAGCTGAACTCGCTGGGCAATCAGATCCAATACTATGAGGACTTCATCCGCCGGAACGCCGCATGGGCGTTCGTCCCCGGCTACATTGACGAGGGCTTATCCGGCATCTCCACCAAGCACCGTGAAAACTTCAACCGCATGGTTGAGGATGCAGCGGAGGACAAATTTGATCTGATCATCACCAAGGAGATCTCCCGCTTTGCCCGCAACACACTGGACTCCATTCAGTACACGCGGCAGCTCCTCGGTTACGGCGTGGGTGTGTTTTTCCAGAACGACAACATCAACACCTTCGACGAGGACTCCGAGCTGCGGCTGTCCATCATGTCTTCTATTGCCCAGGACGAGCTGCGCAAGCTTAGCAGCCGCGTAAAATTCGGCCATCAACAGGCCATCAAGAATAACGTGGTGCTGGGAAACAGCCGCATTTTCGGCTATCGCAAGGAAGACCGCAGGCTGGTCATTGACGAGGAACAGGCACCTATGGTACGGGAGCTGTTCGAGCTGTACGCCACGGATCAATACAGCATGAAGCAGATCGAAACCATCTTTTGGGAGAAGGGCTACCGCAACCTCAACGGCAAGAAGATCGCCCATACCACCATGTCCGGCATGATCTCCAACCCCAAATATAAAGGGTATTACGTGGGCAACAAGGTCAAGGTGGTGGATATGTTCACCAAAAAGCAGAAATTCCTCCCGCCGGAGGAATGGGTGATGTTCAAAGACGAGACGGGTGAGATCGTGCCCGCTATTGTCTCCGAGGAGCTGTGGGAACAGGCCAATGCAGTTCTGCGCCGCCGCAGCGACGACGTAAAGAACCGGCAGGGCGTCTGCAACCATGCCAATCTGCTGACCGGAAAGCTCTATTGCACCTGCTGCGGCACCGCCTACTACCGCCGGGAGTCTCAGGACAGACAGGGCAACAAGAACAGCAAGTGGGTCTGCTCCGGCAAGATCAAAAACGGCGCGGACTCCTGCGCCTCCTTCCCCGTCTATGAGGACGAGATCAAACCCCTGCTGCTGGATGTGTTCCGGGATACGGAAACCAGCGCAGAGGCCCTGATCGAAGAATATGTGGAGATGTACCGCTCGCTGGATCGCGGCGGCAAGCTGGAAAAGCAGATCGCCTCGCTGAAAAAGCAGCTGGAGACCGTGGCGCAGAAGCGTATGAAGCTGTTGACCTACAATGCACAGGGAAAGCTGGAGGATGCGGACTTCCTCTCCATGAACAAGCAATGCTCCGCCGAGGAGAAGGCGTTAGAGGCTCAGCTGGCAGACTTGACCGCACGGCAGGAGTCCACCGGGAATATGAAGCAGCAGCTGGAAACCATCCGCACAGTTCTGCGCAATGCCAAGAAGGATGCCGCCAACGGTGTCATCAGCAAGGAATTTGTCACCCGCTATATTGACAAGATCTTTGCCACACCGCTGGAGGACGGCTCCCTACAATTGGATATCAAGATATTTACCGGTGAAACCTGTGAAAAGCACCTGCAAAACCTGCGGCGTCAAGCAGCGGCGCAAACCGCTGTGCCATCGGCGATCGCGGCGTTTTCACCGACTGGTGATCCCGAAGTTTCTACGGGTCACACGTTCAAGAAGATGATCGAGTCCTACGAGAAGAACCTGTAACCTCTCCCACAGAAGGGGCGTCCGGCTTTTGGCCGGACGCCCCTTTTCGCTTACCGGCATCACTGCCCAGGACAGCTCGCCTTTTCGGTGAATATCTCCCTCAAGCACCGTTACCGTGTATCCCAGCTCAGACAAACGGCCGGGCGGAAGAAGTATTCGGGAAAATTACCGGCCGCCGCGATTGGCTCACCTCTTCTTTGCGTTTCTCCGGTCTTTTGGCAGTCTCCAATACCTGAGCGTTGATACAGCATTTCGTATCTGCTGAATTTCTTCCGTTGAAAGCTGATATATCTTTGAGAGAACAAGCTCATCTCCTAACTGATATGCAGCCTGCAGGCCCCTTTCTTTTATACAATCGTCCAATTCCTTGAACACGCTTCCGGCTTCCTCCTGCGATATTGCATTTACTACCTCTATCCTATCTGTCTCGCCCGGGATCAGGACTAATACCCCGCCGCCTAAAGAGTGGACGTTGAGCTCGATCGACAGAAGCGTAAGGCTGTTGTACCACATACACACCAGTTGTTCCGCAGTGATGTCTGACTTTATATGCCCTGCAAGCAAGCTGTTCGATACCACGTATTTCCCGTCATTGACTACTAATTTGGGAGCATCTCCGAAAACCGTCAAGATCAAATCAGGGATCTCAATGCCCGGCGTAATATACCACGGCTTTCTCTGCCGGCACTTATAGCGCAAATGAACACCGGTCTCCACCCCATGCCTGATATACCGTTTGTCTGCGGCCGTTACATTCCCGGGCACGAAAAGATTATTGAGCTGCTGATCGGGGCCTGCAATTGCACCTATACCCGTTCCGCCGCTTATTTCCTTTCCGCTGCTGATGCACGGGAGGAGACTTGCAGAAGGAAGCTTATAGCGCCTGCAGGTCTCCTTATTGGGGTGGAAATAGTTTTTATCGGCGCAAATATATCCGATATTGAATTTGCACAGGTCGATCAACGGTATGATCGTTTTTTTCTTCCGAAGCATTTCTATCATATTTCTCTGCTTTTCGCTGAGCATCGAAAAGGCAAACGGCTTTTTCCTATGTATAATGTCGGAAATCTTAATTTTGTTTCTGCGTGATATGTTGTTTGCAAGCAAATCATCGACCCTGTCGTAAATCTCAAAATCCACGCAATGTGTACTTGCCCCGTATTGGTCTGCAAGCAGCAGAACGGTCTCCACATCAACATCAGGAAAAAAGTCCTCGTGTATGCGAATGATCTTAACAGCGCCAAAATTGCTGCCAAGATACGTCCACAGGGGATATGAATACTTCACATAGGTTATTTCAAAGGGCAGCACAAAGGCTATGCGCCCGTTTGGAGCCAGCATACTTGACGCATGGATGGTAAACGGCATCCAAAGGCTGCCGCTCGACAACATCTTGATTTTGTAATCAGCCATTCGGTCAATGGCCCTTGCACGGTCCTCCTCCTTTAGATTTCTCAGTCTGACATAGGGAGGATTCCCGACTACCGCCGAAACTGCAATTTTTTCAGAGCATTCCATGAAGTCTTTGCAGCAGCCGGCAAATGACGTCGGTGCGGAGTCTGCATATTTCGAGAAAACAGCAGGCTGCAGCTCAACGCCGATGACCGTGGGCGTATCGTTGCCAAGCGCAGAAAACCTATTGAAAGCAGCGTCTAAAAAAACGCCGTCGCCAAAGGCAGGCTCCAATAATGTGTCGGATCGATCTCTCAAAGCCCACGCAGCCATATAATCAGCAATACGTTGAGAAGTATAATATGACCCTGTTAATCGAGTGACTTGCATACGGCGCCTCCCGCGACGATCTGTTCAATTTTTTCCATTTTTTGAATTACTGCATTTCCGGTTTCGGTGATATGGTAACTGCCTTTTTTCTGCTGCTCCACACACCCCACCGACTGCAATTCCCGCAGCCACTTGTTTATTGTTGCCGGACTGCTGCCATACTCGGCGGCGATCTCCTCCTGCGAGAAATTGACAGCTGCGCCGCGCGAGGTCTCTCGTTCCTGACTCTTTAGCCAGCTCAGAAAGTGATACTCCTTTGAGCCAAACAACTGTATTCGCTTGTCTGCCACGATAGCGTCACCCATTTCTATGATATTTTATAGCATAATAAACTAATTTTTAACCGCATTATACTATAATAAATTATCGTGTCAAGCATCACGCAATATACAAAACAGGGCAGACTTTTCATTCGGCGTATTTACCGTCAGTCAACATCGACTCCTACAAAAAAAACTGCATCCTTTCCCGCAGACGGGGCGTCCGGTCCTTCGGCCGGACGCCCCCTGTCTATCAGTATCACTAACATCCCATATCACATTTCATAGCTTTACTTTTCTCGTTAATTATCCTACTATACAGGCACAGCAACGAAAGATTCCATTTTTCGATAATAAATTCACGTTCTAAGGAGGAACTTATCATGAAGAACATTGGTACTTACGTTTTCATCACTATCGTCTCTCTGGTCATGGTCGTGGCCACCGCTTTCCTGATGACCGCCGCCGATGAGCCCATCCGCCAGGCCGGTATGTACCTGCCTCTGATCTTCGGTGCTCTGGCTACCTGGAGCGCCTCCAGAGCCGGTCTGCTGGAGATGGACTATGAGGGGCACACCGCCCACACCGCCGCGCACGCCGCCTGAAGCCTCGGAGCGCGCTCTGCTCTCCTTCCTGAAGCTTTTTCTCCAAAAGGAAAGACCCGCCCACGGCGGGCCTTTCCTTTTTCCCTTTTCACAGCCGCCCCAGCAGCAGGCACGCCCCCGCCAACAGCAGCAGCGGCTCTGTCTCCCAGCACCCCCACGCCTCCGGCAGCGGGATATCCTGGGGCTCGATGACGGAGCCGTCCAGCGCCGTCACCTGCCGCTGCACACACAGCACGCCCCGCCGCGTCAGGCTGGACAGCGTCAGCGTACTCTGGGGCGACGGCCCGTAGCTCACCGCCTGACGCACCGCCAGCGGCTCCGTCCACACCCCCTGGGGCAGCAGCAGCGTCCGGCACCGCAGGCCGCCCCGGGCCGTCAGGCGGCGCGCGCCCTCCCGATCCAGCGCCAACAGATCCCACCCGCGGCGCAGCACCTCCCTGTCGTCGGGCCTGCACAGCTCCGGCGGCAGCGCCCGCTGCCACGCCGCGCCGCTGCTGCGGTAAAAACCGTGCTCCGCCATGTTCCTCACCTCGTGTTTAGTCTGCCGCGCAGGGAAAAACTTATGCCGCCCATTTTTTTGCTGGGCTTTTTCGCCGGAATGTGCTATACTGGCGCTACTACCCTAAAGGAGGCTGTCCCATGCAGTTCCGCGCCCATCTCCATACCGTGAATCGCCACCGCCAGCTGGTCCGCCGCTATTGCCTGAAGCTGGGTCTGGTGTGGCAGGGCCTGACCCACGACCTCTCCAAATACAGCCCTACGGAATTCTGGCGCGGCTGCAAATACTATCAGGGCTGGCGCAGCCCCAACGATCAGGAGCGCCTGGAAAACGGCGTCAGCCTGGCCTGGCTGCACCACAAGGGCCGCAACCGCCACCACTTCGAATACTGGATCGATTACTGCCGCCGCGAGGACGGCACCATTTACATCGGCGGCTGCAAGATGCCGAAGAAGTACGTGGCCGAGATGTTCTGCGACCGCATCGCCGCCTGCCGCGTCTATCAGGGCGACCGGTATACCGACGCCTCGCCCTACGACTACTATCAGCGTTCCAAGGACCTCTCCCGCACGGATGCCAGCCGCTTCATGCACGCGGACACCGCGGCATTGCTGGACCGCTGGCTCCTGCTGCTGAAGGAGCGGGGGGAGGACGCGGCCTTCGCCGCCATCCGTCAGGAGCTGCGCGACAGCGCATTTTAAGGCATCGTTAATAGAAAAACGAGGATTTCCATATCTTTTCCTTGCTTTTCCCCCCTATTGGGTATACAATATTTTGCGTACATTCACACATGAGAGGTTATCAGAGACATGACCCATCCTTATAAAACGCGGGAGGGCGGCGCCACGGTAACGGTGTTCGTCCCCTACGACTGTCAGAATCACTGCCCCTTCTGCATCAATAAACAGGAATACGCGGACTGCACCGGCTTCAGTCTGGAGAAGATCCTCGCCAGCATCCGCACCATGGACGCTATCACGCCCCGCTGCGACTTTGTATTCACCGGCGGCGAGCCGCTGGCGGATCTGAACGCGCTGCAGCAGATGCTGGACGCCATCCCTACCACCCACAAGGTGTATATCAACACCACCTTCCCCGCCCAGGAGACCACCACCTTTGACGAGATGCTGGCCTTTACGGAGCGGAACAAGCACAAGATCACCTGCATGAACATCTCCCGCCACCTGGTACACTACGTGGAGGAGAGTCCCGATGAGATCCTGGGCAAAATTGCCTGCCCCACCCGCATCAACTGCGTGCTCTACAAGCACTATCCGGCGGACAAGCTCCCTGCCTATGTGGAGCGCTTCCTGCCCTACAATATCCCCATCCAGTTCCGCTACGACTACACCGAGACCACGCCGGAGAACCTGTATGAGGAGGACAATGACAAGATCCTGCAGGACCTGAAGCGCCTGTTCACCTACAAGGGTCTGGACGGCTGCCGCATGCGCAACGGCTTCCACTTTGTATACAAGGGCCTGCACATGACGTACCACAAGACCCTGCCCTACTCCACCATCGTGGAGACCGGCGAGGACGGCGTGACCTACGACATTCTGTACGACATCCTCATCAAGCAGAACGGCGACATCCACAGCGACTGGACCGGTGTGAAGATGGACGTGGACGCCTACCGCAAGGTGGTGTTCGAGCCCTACGACCTCCGGGTACTGGACGGCGTGGTGGACTTCTGAGACAGCAAAAAAAGATGACCGCATATGGCGGTCATCTTTTTTTTTGCCTCATTTCAGATTCAGCTTGAACAGATTGCCGTCGGCGGCGAAGTTGGTGATCTCGTACAGCACCAGCACATCGTCGGCCTCATCGGCCAGCGGCTGTATCTTCTCGCGGCAGTACCGCAGGTCCACCATGGTGATGGTCTCGTAGTCGCCGCACAGGAACGGCACAAGGCTGTTGGCAAACGAGTCCTTGATGAGCAGCAGGTGCTTCCCGTTCTCCACGCCGGTGCGAAGCACCGCCTTGGCATAGTTGCCGCCTAAAAACAGCTCATACTTGTCCTTCTTCTCCAGTGCCGCCAGATCGTACAGCGAATCCGTCACCGTCCCGTCGCAGTCGGCGGACTCGATGGTGATATCCGGGCAGTAGTCCACCTCGTCGTACACGCTGTCCGGCAGCAGCACCTTGGAGTACAGCGTCCCGCGGAACCGGTCCGTGGCCTGTACCAGCGCATAGCTGCGGGCGGTGTGCCCCGTGGCCTCCGCCCAGATATGGTAGGCCGCCTGTGCTCCCGCCGTGGTCCAGTGGTGATCCGTATGGTAGTAGGGGTCGGCCACACCGGCCAGCGCCTGACGCGCATCGGCAAACGCCGTCCCCAGATGCTCCTCCAGCATGGCAAACGCCCTGTCCTCGTCGTAATACGGCGCGTCCTCGGGCAGGCTGTCCCGCAGCACACCGGCAGGGCTGGGCACGATCAGCGCCGTGCAGTTCTTACCGTCGTTGGCGGCGAAAAACGTCTCCACCGCCGCCAGATTTTTCTGATAGCTGTCCCAGTTGAAGGTATCGTCCGTCACCTTGGCAAAGTAGCGGCCATCCGCTCCCAGATACGTGCCGCTGATGTCCTGCCGACCCTCCAGCCGCTGGAGGGCGGAGCGTGCGCCGGTCCAGAAGTCCCGCAGCAGGATCTGGTCGCTGGTGTAGTTCTCCACCTCCGTCATGAACTTGCCGGACAGCACATTGTCCGCCGTCAGCTCCGGTGTGGTCTGGAGATAGCGGTTCTCATTCTCGGAAAAAGCCCGATCCGGCGTGAAGAAGAAGCTTCCCACCGACAGCCCCAGCAAAATGACACAGATGGCGATAAGCGGGGCCAACATATTTCGTTTCATGTTCGCCCCTCCTCAGAACCGGAAATACAAAAACGGGTTGTAGCTGTCGCCCACCAGAAACGCCACGGACACCAGCAGCACCAGCACCATCCACACGGTGCGAAGCCCATCGGACACGGCGGGCTTCATGCCCTTCTCCCACCGGTCCCACAGCTGCTTGGGCAGGGACGTGCAGCCGATGACCGCCAGCACCAGCACCAGCCAGAAGCTCCGCAGCAGATAGGCCGCGCCGCTGTCGAAGAACGCGCCGGAGAACATGTGGCCCAGATAGGCCCCCAGCTTCCCGAAGTCCGTGATGGCGAACAGCACCCAGCCCAGGATAAAGCACAGGCAGGTATAGATATGCCCCACCACGGCGGGTACACGATCCAGCCATTGCAGCAGGAACGTCTTTTCCAGCAGCAGCAGCACGGCGTAGTACACGCCCCACAGCACGAAGTTCCAGCTGGCCCCGTGCCACAGACCCGTCAGAAACCACACGATAGCGATATTCAGCAGCTGCCGCCCCAGTCCCTTCCGGTTGCCGCCCAGCGGGATGTAGACGTACTCGCGGAACCAGGTGGACAGGCTGATGTGCCACCGCCGCCAGAACTCCGTCACAGTGCGGGACTCATAGGGATAGTTGAAGTTCTCCAGAAACCGGAAGCCGAACAGCCTGCCCAGGCCGATGGCCATATCGGAATAGCCGGAGAAATCGAAATAGATCTGGAACGTAAATGCCAGCGCCCCCAGCCACGCCGTGACCACGGAGGGCGCGGACATGGCCGCGATCTCCTCCCACACGGCGCCCATCTGGTTGGCCAGCAGCACCTTCTTGCCCAGGCCGATGACGAACCGCTGCATACCGGCGCTGGCCCCTGCCAGCGACTCGCGGTTCCGGTTCTCCAGATCGGCGGCCACCGTCTTGTACTGGACGATGGGCCCCGCGATGAGCTGCGGGAACAGCGTCACATAGGCGCTGAAATCGATGATGTTCCGCTGGGGCGGCACCAGTCCCCGGTACACGTCGATGGTATAGCTCATGGTCTGGAACGTGTAGAACGAGATGCCGATGGGCAGCAGCAGCCCCAGCGCGGGGATAGCTGTACCCAGCAGACCGTTGAGATTGGTGATGGCGAAATCCGTATACTTGAAGAATCCCAGAATGCTCAGGTTGCCCACCACGGACACCACCAGCACCGCCTTGGCGCCCTTGGGCTTTCCCACAGCGCGGAAATGTCCGATGGCCAGACCGTTGCAGTAGTCGAACACCGTGGAGAACAGCATGATGAGGATATATTTTGGCTCGCCCCAGCCGTAGAACAGCAGGCTGAACACCAGCAGCAGCGCGTTGCGCAGCTTTCTGGGGCAGATGAAGTACAGGATGCCCACCAGCGGCAGAAACGCCAGCAGGAACGTGGTACTGCTGAAAACCATGTGTCGGCTCCTTTGCTCGATAGTTGAAAAACGGGGCAGGCGGACCTGCCCCATCTTTATGCACGCTTGTCCGCGTTACTTGACGCCCGCCAGCTTGCCCATCTGATAGCTGCCGCGGATGGCGGACAGGTTGTTGACGAAGATGACGTCGGTGGCCTTATTGGTCTTGGCAAAATCCACCACGCTGCCGCTGTAATAGCGGTAGTCGATGACGTACACCGTCTGATAGTGATCCACCAGGAACGGCACGAAGGCGTTGCCGAAGGACTCCTTCACCACCACGCAGCTGGACCCGTCGGACAGGTCGGGGTTGCTGATCACGGTGTAGGGGTTGTCGCCCATGATAAACGCGCCGTACTTCAGGCCCGCCGATGCCTCGGACTCGTCATAGATAATCTTGCCGGCGGTCAGGTCGCTGTCGGACTTGCCGTACTGCATCCGCGCCTCGGTGCTGATGGGGTGATACGCCGTCACCACGTCGGGGTTGTTCTTCATGGCGTCCGGCTTCCCGCCGTCGTTGTAGAACGAACCCAGGAACCCGTCGTACTGGCTGACCTCATACTCCGACAGCGCGTGGGGCGTCACGCCCTTGGCGCCGCAGAACTCGCGGTAGGCGTAGTACGCGCCCAGCCCCGTCCAGTGGTGGTCGGTGCGGAAATAGATATACTCCCCGCGGTGAGACATCATCACATCGTGAAGGGGCACCGTTTTCACATTCTCCCCCATAGCGGCCAGAATATTCTTCTCCGCCTGGGCCTGATCGCTGCCCGGAATATCGCTGTACAGCGCGTCCGGCAGCGTGATGCCGCTGGACAGCGGCACCGCCAGCGCGTACACCGTGCTGACACCGGACAGCTGCTCGGCCACGGAGGTCACGATCTCGCCGTAGTTCTTGGCCAGGCTGTCCACATAGTTGTACATCTCAAAGCCGGTATCCCCCACGATATACACGCCGCCGGACTGGTAGGGCGTGGCGTCGGTGGTAATGGTATCCAGCGTCTTGCTGCCGGTCTGACTGCCGCCGTTATCCGGCTGCTGGGTATCGCCGCCGGTCTGGCCGTCCTGCCCGTCGGCGCCGCCGGAGGGCTGCTGGGCATCGTCTGGCTTCTGCGTATCGTCGGGCTGGATCACTGCGGGGCCGTCCGCCCTGTCGGCGGGTTTGTCCTTCTTGAACACATCCGTAAAGATAGCCAGCGCTCCCAGCACCAGCGCCGCCGCCACGATCAGCAGCAGGATCGCCGGCACGGGACTTCTGCGGCGGCGATAGTGCCGTCCGCTGTATCTCCGGCCGCTCACTTCACATACTCCTTGATGACGCTGCGGGCCGTGTCGGTGTCGGAGCTGACGCACAGCACCACGCAGGTGCCGTAGGTCTCAAAGATGGCGCTGTTGATGCGGTCCACCTCGGCGGGCAGATACCGCTCCATCTCGGTTTTCTGGCTGTCCAGAAACTCCTGCATGGACGCCCGCAGCGCCGCCGCGTCGTCGCCGCTCTTGCACTGGATGACGAATACCTCCTCGGCTGTGGAGCCGGAGGACATATAGGCCGCCGCCGTGCAGCCCTCGGGCAGCTGGAAGTAGTAGCCCAGCTCCTCGTCGGAAATGGCGGTCAGCTCGGATTCAAAGGATACCTTCTCCACCAGCGCCTTGGCCAGGCCCTGGGCGTCCACTGCGGTGTCCTTCTGCTGGCCGCAGGCGGTCAGTGCTGCCACGGACATCACGGCAAGCAGCATCGAAATGATACGTTTCATAAAAGCTCTCCTCAATCATTTTTTCTCTGCGCAGGCCCCTTGCCTGCGGCGGGAAGGGCAGACTTTCCCGACTACGTATTATAGTACAAACCGCCCCAAAGGAAAAGTGCCAAATTGTAACAAAGCAGTTAATTTTCCGGAAAGACTTTTGGCGCTCCCCCGTCCCGGTCTCCGCCCCGTTCCGGCGCAGGCTGCCTGTCCGCGCCGATGAGCAGACTTGCGTCATACGCCTTTCCGTTCTCCTCCAGATAGACGTTGGGCGATGCCCAGATGTTCCACTCCCTGCTGGCCTCCCGGAACGCCTGCACCTCCGGCGACTCCAGCCCCAGCCGGTACCTCCGCACATCCTGCCCCTGATACTGCGGAAAAAACTCCGTCAGCTGCACCTCCGGAAACAGGATCAGGTCAGCCCCATGCTCCCCTGATTTTTCATCTGCGCCAGTGCGATACGCATCTGTCATCCCTCCCTTTCCGCGCTCTATCTTACCACATCCCCTCTCCCACGGCAAGACTGCCCCCTTTACAAACATTATAATTTTGATATAATAGTAAGGCTAAGGAAATTTACAGCATAAGGAGATACGATATATGGCCGTTATTGAATACGATGAGTATAAGCAGAAGCTGCTGGCGCTGGAGCCCACTCTGGGCGAGCTGGAGAAGGCGCTGGGCATCCCCAAGGCCCGCGAGGAGCTGGCCGAGCTCCAGAAGGAGACGGAGCAGGACGGCTTCTGGAACGACCTGGAGCGCAGCCAGCAGGTGAGCCGTCAGGTCAAGCGTCTGGAAAACAAGATCAAAAAGCACGACAAGCTGGTGTCCGAGTGGGAGGACACTCTGACCCTCTGCGAAATGGCACAGGAGGAGGACGATCCCTCCCAGCTGGACGACGTGGTGGAGGGCTACAACACGCTGGAAAAGGAGATCAGCGAGCGCCGTCTGGCCGCCCTGCTGTCCGGTGAGTACGACGGCAACAACGCCATCCTCACCTTCCACGCCGGTGCCGGCGGCACCGAGGCGCAGGACTGGACGGAGATGCTCTACCGCATGTATACCCGCTGGGCCGAGCGCCACGGCTACACCTACCAGCTCATGGACTACGAGGCCGGCGACGAGGCGGGCATCAAGTCCGCCACCATCCTCATCGAGGGCGAAAACGCCTACGGCTACCTGAAGAGCGAGAACGGCGTCCACCGTCTGGTGCGCGTCAGCCCCTTCGACGCCAATGCCCGCCGTCAGACCAGCTTTGCCGCGCTGGAGGTCATGCCGGAGCTGGAGGATGACAGCGAGATCGAGATCCGGCCCGAGGACATTGAGATGCAGGCCTGCCGCTCCTCCGGTGCCGGCGGCCAGCATATCAACAAGACCTCCTCCGCCGTCCGCCTGACCCACCTGCCCACCGGTATCGTGGTGTTCTGCCAGACGGAGCGCAGCCAGTTCCAGAACCGCGACAACGCCATGAAGATGCTGCGGGCCAAGCTGGCGGAGCTGAAGCTGCAGCAGCATGCCGAGAAGATCAGCGACCTGAAGGGCGTCCAGATGAAGATCGAGTGGGGCAGCCAGATCCGCTCCTACGTGTTCATGCCCTACACCCTGGCCAAGGACACCCGCACCGGCTATGAGATGGGCAACATCCAGGCCGTGATGGACGGCGACATCGACGGCTTTATCAACGCCTACCTCACCGCCGCCGCCAACGGCGAGATCAAGAAGTAAGTTCCCTGCGCTTACGAACCTCTGCCACCCAAAATCACCCTGCGTATCCGCTACGCAGGGTGATTTTTCTGTCGTATTATACATTTTGTTGTCACTCTTTGGCAATTTCTTTCTGTTTCCATGGCAGCACCACCGACCCCTCGCCGCTTGTCTCCACATACAGATCCTCGCACTTCTGCTGCGCTTCCGCCAGCAGCTGGACGGCCTGCTCCATGGCATCCATCGCCGCCAGATACATCGCTTTGTAATCTGCCATTTTAACACCCCCTGCTTCCATTGTAACATATTGTGGCTATATCCACAATATAGATTTTTTTATTTTTCCCTATAATGGAAACAGCAGCAAGTGAGGGTGGTGAACGCCATTTTTGATTATCGTCCATTGTGGGATACCATGCGCAAAAATGGCGTGTCCCAGTACCAGCTTCTCAATGGCGGCATCGACAACAAGACTCTGGATTCCCTGAAGAAGAACAAGAACATCACCATGGTCACGCTGGAAAAGCTCTGCCGTATCGTGGGCTGTACGCCCAATGACGTGGTCCGCTTCGAGGAATAAAACCGGATCACCCTGCGTATCCGCTACGCAGGGTGATTTTTCTGTCGTGTTATACATTTTGTTGTCGATAAAGGGACATTTCGCGCTCCGGCGCGGCATCCTTTTGCCCACGGCGGTAGACCAGCGCACCTCCGCGCGGTACGCAGGAGCGGCAGCGATAAGAGAATCGCACGCGATTCGTTGTGCGGCGATCCGCACTATCTTGGTTTTCGCGTGGTACACGGCCACGGTTTTCAGCGCATCCCAGCCGCGCAGGAAGTCTTGAAACCTGCGGTTTCAGGCAGCGTTTTTGGTCACTTTTGGGGCTGCCGCCAAAAGTGACCCGTGCCCGAGGGCACGGAACATCCCCTTTCCGCTGCTGGAAGAAACGGAACCGCCGGAGGCAAAAGCTCAAGAAAGTGACCCGTCGGAGACACCCGCGCCCGCAGGCACGGCCCCACCGAAAATTGCATGAAAAGGACGCCTTCTGGCGTCCTTTTCAGCTGTTTATGTATATTTCCTCACATGCCCGCTGTGCTTCCTCCAGGAGGAGTCTCACCCGCATAGGCACCCCCAATTCTCCGCATGTCCCCATATTTTCCTCCAAAAGCGTCAGCGCATCCTCCGTCGCCGCGAACAGTACGTGGTACATTTTCTGATAGTCAGCCATATATTTCCCCTTTCTTAGCGAACGCGTTTTAGATATATTATGCGTTCACTTCGCCCATTATAGCATATGGCATATCTAAAATAAACATAAAATTTGTTTATTATGGGGTGATTTTATGGCTATCAAAAGTCTTTCTATCCGCATTGATGACGCTGTGCTGGATAAACTGCACATCGTGGCCGATTACGAGGGGCGCTCCGCCAACAGCCAGATCAATATCCTGATCCGCGACTGTATTGCCGCATACGAAAAGCAGCACGGTCCCATCGTTCTCCAGCCGCGCACATAACCTCCCGCGGGTCCAGCAGCCCATTCTTCATTCTCCTGCCAAAGGAACATTTCGCGCTCCGGCGCGGCAGCCTTTTGCCCACGGCGGTAGACCAGCGCACCTCCGCGCGGTACGCAGGAGCGGCAGCGATAAGAGAATCGCACGCGATTCGTTGTGCGGCGATCCGCACTATCTTGGTTTTCGCGTGGTACACGGCCACGGTTTTCAGCGCATCCCAGCCGCGCAGGAAGTCTTGAAACCTGCGGTTTCAGGCAGCGTTTTTGGTCACTTTTGGGGCTGCCGCCAAAAGTGACCCATGCCCGAGGGCACGGAGCATCCCCTTCCGCTGCTGGAAGAAATGGAACCGCCGAAGGCATAAAAAAATCAGGACCGCTTTCGCGGTCCTGATCTTTTTATGTACCTTCAGTCGTGCTTCAGCACTTCTCAAACACCACAGCGGTACCCATGCCGCCGCCGATGCACAGGGTCGCCAGACCCTTCTTGGCCTCGGGACGCTTCTGCATCTCGTGCAGCAGGGTGACGATGATGCGCGCGCCGGAAGCACCCACGGGGTGGCCCAGAGCGATAGCGCCGCCGTTGACGTTGACCTTGCTCATGTCAAAGTGCAGCTCGCGGGCCACGGCGATGGACTGGGCGGCAAAGGCCTCGTTGGCCTCCACCAGGTCGATATCGTCGATGGTCACGCCGGCCTTCTTCATGGCGTTGCGGGAAGCCACCACGGGGC